>JAABUL010000267.1_pt1 | contig 112811 bp, 105 predicted proteins | sample 5559151 | NCBI WGS metagenome assembly JAABUL01 (sample SAMN10711876, study PRJNA513368) | rock metagenome | isolation source: Antarctica rocks | place: Antarctica: Victoria Land, Pudding Butte sud | reverse complement strand
ACCATATGTACGAACATATGGTATGCAGCTAATCTATATGTATATGGTGTGTAAGCTCCAATCCATTACATATGGTGACACCACACCATAAAACACCACACCACATCCCCGCACTGGTGGCAGAGATGAGTAACTTATTCAATCATGACCAAACTAGCCGCTTCAACGAGTACCCAATGGACTCAACATACCCAGTACTCTTCCTCGCGTCCGCGGCAGAGATTACGTCCCTCTCCTGCACCTGCAGTGTGTCTTCGTCGGCAGATGGACCTCTTTCGGCTCTTCTACTTGCCACGGCTTTCTGTATTCGAGAGCAGATGTGCGTAGTGAGCTCCAGCTCGGTCAGGTTCTGAATGCCTTCGACATTGTCCCTAGCAGCTGAAGCACCGGGCGGCAGAGCCTTGAAGGCCAAAAACCTCGTCTGATCTTTCTCTGGCTCGGCCTGCTTCTCCAACTCGTTCTTGCCTTCATTCTCGTCTTCCGGTTCCACATCGTTGTGTAGACTGCGGGTGTTTCTTCGTACAATCGACTTCCCCTCCGTGTTGTAACGTAGGACAAAGCCATAGTTCTTCTTCTCATCAAGATGAGACTCTCCTAACGCAGAAGTGATATATGCTCCTCGCCACATCTCGGCCACATCAGACAGATCGATCTTCTCATAGCCGCCGACCTTCTCGGAATCCCAATCAAAGCGACAGAAGTAGAGCGCGGCAGATGTCAGCAGGACAACGCATTCTTCAAATGGGAGTGTGCGTGGTGTGTTCGCTTCCTTCGGACAGCTCAGTGTCCAGCCAGCCACCAGAGTCTCGTTCGGATCTTCAAGCACGATCTTTATGCAGGTATCGATAGCACTCTCTCTAATCCGCCTGACGTCGAGAGCGTAGTCTTTGCTCATCATGTTCGTTTCGAACTCCTCAAAGACTCCTGGCCCTTCGTTTCCAAGATAATAATTGATGCATGTTTGTAAGAAGTAGTCTCCAATCATGTTGTTCCAGTACCGATTCAACGTCAAGTACCCATCGGACAACGCTCCAGTCCAGTTTCGCTTCCTTGTGCGAGTGAAGTCGCCCTTGAGCGCAGCAGTACCAGCATACTGTTTGGAGATGGCGTCGCCGTTGTCTGCCCATAGGGTGTTGAACCATTGAGTCTTCAGGTCTGTCTTCAGATCGATGTGCAAGCCGAGATCATTCAATTGCTGTTCCAGTGCCCATCCTGCAATCGCTGACTGTACTACGTTCGTTCGATCCAGGCAGTCCATGCAGTTCGTCCTAACGACTCCCGTTTGCTGGCCAATGTTGCGGTCATTCTGCTTTACGATCCAGCCGAAGGACTTCAGCGTGCTCTCCTGTGAGTCCATCAGGATCGAGACATTCTCGAACTTCATTCCTTTGCAAATGCCGTGGAAGTCGAACCATTCGAAGCCAATTTGCTTCCCGTTGATACCACCTCCATTGTTCAAGCGTTTAGTGTACGCTTCGTATGCCTCGCCCATTGGGACTTCGGGGCTGTTGTGCTTGTCAATGAGTGAGATAATCTGTATCTGGCCATATCGGGAAGCTACAGTATTGAGATGCTTCTTGAACGCAGCTTCGTTCGTAGCCTGGGAGCCAAACATCAGCGGCGCTGGTTTGAACGAACGTGAGTCTTGTGTGAAGTGCAGCGGTATCGATCCTCGCAGCTGTATAAGTGAGTACGTCTTGTCAGACGCATTCCAAGTCATAGGCGAAAACAGCTGCTCAGTCTCGACCGTGTTCGCGACGTTGCCATCATCGTCAATGCCGCGTCGTAAGTATCGCAGCCCAGCTCGTTTGAGAGAGCGTCGTGATATGAGTGTCAGCAGGAATTCGTGTGCTTTTATCCCTTCATCGGAAAGCTCCACTTTAGATGGTGTTGTCTGCGCTCTAACGACTTCTTCGGCGCTCTGAGCTGCTCCTGCAACTGCATCTTTCTCTGCTCCGTCAGTCTTCGCGATGGAGAAAGCACGTTGACCGACAAAGCCTTGCATCAGGGGTATCACTAGCTCATCACACCCTGCAGAGATCAATGGATCGATCAAGTGCTTGTTCCAGAAGTACTGCGAAATCGTTAGCTGAGCTTCGGTCCGGAACTGTGCACTGTCTCACCAGAGCATCGAATCGCTTCCAGAGTGGCAGATCGGAAGTCAATGTGCTCCTCTGAGTCAACGTGCCAGACAGATCGTGATCGTGACTGTAGAACAGGCCGCTCGTGCTGAAATACAGCTTTGCGTTCCTGAGGATTCGAGGGGTGAGTGATTCGATAGTGGACTTGCCTGACGAAGCTTTCTGGTCCTTGTTGGTGTCGTCTGGCGATGCTTTGTCGTCGGGATCAGCCTGATCATCTGGTTCTTTTGAGTCAATAGTAGTCGCCGTTCCGCCTTTGACATCGTCCTTTGCTCTCTCTACAGCAGGCTTCTGCTCCTGGCCAGAGTCTTCTCCACTGGTCAACTCCTGCTTCCCTCTAGAGCCAGCTTTATTACTGAACCAACGCTTTGCAAAGCCGCCATAACCACCTCGACTCTGCGCATTTTCCTGCTTCGGCTCATCTTTGGGTGGGTCGATTGCGGCAGGGTCCTCATGTTCTTTCTCGTCCTTAGCGGAGGCGATAGAATGCGTGTCATCATCGTCTCCGCCATGACTCTCATCAGTCTCGCCGCCATTAGCTGCTCCAGCCGCCTTAGCAAGACTCTTCCGTACTGCAGCGATGGACTTCTGAGCTTCATCTTGAGAAGTCAGAGGTATCAACGTCACATCTCGAACAGCGTAGATGGCTTTGCCACGGATCGAAGCAACTTGCTCTCTCCGTGTTATCACGATGAGATGTGATGTTGTGACGAGGTCGAGTAAGCCTAGATAAAGTCAGCCTATTGCACTTGAAAGCAGGTTAGTGTTGGAAGTGCGATGCCAACAAGCCCGTGTGCTTCCAACGGCGAAGAGAATGTTTCATCGTCCTGTGTGCGAGGTATGCTCGTAATCTTCCCATCGCTATAGGCGATCTGTATATCTTTGTTTTCGTGGTCTTTGCTCCCAACCAGACGAATAACTAAACCATCTGCTGTGGTGGCTCTGTAACAATTCTTAGCTGTATGGATAGAGGAGGCTGGAGCATGCGACCTACATCAACAACTTCTTCGCCAATGCCGGCATCTTAAAGCTCGTTGGATAGATGGTTGGTTTTAGTGCAGAGTGAGTACGCACGACTTGTTGTAAGAACACGATGCTTTGGAGACGTTCAGGAACTGCTGTCCCGTCCTGCGTCGCATCATGACGTCGCCTCACTTGGCCAACTTTGTGTGTCGACGTACACGTGGTTTGGTCAAACCCTCACCACGGCCATCAGCATCAACATGCATACAAGCTGTGAAGCAGGCATGGCTGGCAACGTAGCATCAATACATACTGCCAGAAGCTGTAATCGTAAACCATAAACCACACGCTCAGACTGGACAAACTAGAAGATCTCCTCCAACCCCTCTTCCTTCCACGTCCTCTTCCCCTCTCCAACCGCCTCGCGCACAGGCCAGTACTCGTGGTTGAACAGCCAGTACTCCTCTCCAGTAACCGGATGCTTTGCCTTCGTGAACCATCTCGGCGTGAACTCCTCGCCGTTCGCCTCTCGCTCACGTTTCCTCGCTCTCTGCCCGTCCTCCAGCCGGTTCTTCTCCGTAGCCGCAAAGCCATACTCGCCTTCCTCCATAGCCCGCTGATCGGGGCGTAAGCGGGAGTCCGTGGGTGCCACGTACGCTCGCAGTGAGTCAGGTATAGCATTGAGCGTGACCACGAAAGGAGTGAGGTTGAACGGGATGCCCGTGGGACGAGGATGCGCCTCCCAGACCAGGAAAGCCTTGTCGTTGGCGCCTGATTTCGCGCCACCTGACAGTTGATCGAGTGGTGCTTCGTAGCCGGGTGTAAGACGGGCGTAGATCTTGTCGTTCCATCTGCCGCCGATCGACCACCTCGTAATGCCCTTGGCATCAACGACTTTGCCGGTGACCTGGTGAGCAGAGTTTGCTTTCCAGCCCTTGGCCTTGAAGTCAAGGTGGCAGACTTCACCCGTGGTCCAGTTCTTGACTTCCATCGGACCGTAGTTGTCCACGACTGGGTTTCCTGTTATGATACCCACGACGCTTGACGTAACCTTCTTCCAGGTGTACAATTCTTCGCCCCCATCTGGCGTCCTGAGGTGCAGGAACCACGTTCCAAGTGGATTAAACTCAAAGCTCTTGCCGTAGAATTTGGACTTGACATCACTCTCGCCGTAGTAGTCCCACTTCGGACTCGACGCATAAGCAGCGCCAACTGGAGGATGATGCGTGACTTGCTCAATGAAGAAACGATATCCTATGTCTGGACGGCAGTACTCGTACGTCTCGCCGAGCAGTGGGTTGAAAGGCTTCGCAACTCGACCGATAGTGCTAGCATACTCACTTGCTGCAAAGCCGGCAACATAAACCATGCGCTCGGCGGAGTCGGTGCGATCCGCGGCAGTGTTCAGGAGATTGGCGTACTCCATGTCTTCGACGACACGATAGAGCAGGGAGGTAGGCTCGTTGAACGACACTGGCAACGTCATGCGCGTCATGTCCTTGCCAATCATGGACTTCAGTATGCCCCAGAGCCCGACCTTCGGCCTGTTATCGGCATCCAGCTTCAGTCGCTTTCGCAAACCGTCTTCGTAGCCCTTGAAAGATCTCGAGATTTCTCGCGCTCGTTCTTCTTCGCCTTCTCTGACGGCGACTGTCTGATCCATGGCGCTATCAGTAGGATCTGCCATCCTCTCGGTGGCTGGCGGCGGGCTAGTTGGTGGCAACGACTCGACTACTTCGACCTCTCCGGCGTCTACGGCATCAAAGAACTCCTCTTCGTCCTCCGTTTCATCATCCGACACCTCATGGTTCGTGAAGTCAGCAATAGTGGGCCGACGTTGTCTGTCCACGCTGATGAAGTCCTTCTGTCCAACCTCCTCTGTCAATGTGCCGGGTGTAGCACCAGGAGTGACGCCACCCTCAAGAGCTTCTTTGAGCGCGCGCTTTGTTCGCTTACGTTTGTCTTCGCTTTCGCCGATGCGGGTCTCGAGCTCTTCATGTTCCTGTGCGACACGGGTCATACTATCTTCCCATAATCGTCGAATATTCTGCTCGCGATCGAGTCGATATTGCCAGTATGCTTCGTGGTCCCTGCTGATGCGCAGAAGGTCGATGAGCAAGCCTTTGAGATTGCCCACAGCTGTGTCGTAGGAGCCGAGGGCTTGTAACACTGTTGGGTGCGACACAGACATGTCGGGGTTCGCTTTGCTCTGCCCTTGTAGAGCTGTGGACACCTGCTCGAGGAGATCAAGCTGGAGCTTCGCGCTCTGAGCGGTAATTGAGAAGGCGTCTTTGTTGCCTGGATGCACTTCATGGCTGCTGGCGTCATCGCCGAACTCTTCATCTTCATCCAGATCGCCATCGATGTTAGCGGTGTTCGTTCGGCTCAGACCTCTGTTTGAACTCGACATAAAGTCATGCCCTGCGTCGCTTGCCTCATAGGCGCTGGCTTGGTCGCCGATGGTGCTTCCACCCCATGGAGTAGAAGTACCGGTGGCCAGTCCGACCGCGCTCGCAGGCACAAGACCGCGTCCTGTCTGTCCAATATCAGTTTCGCGGGTTCGCTGTCTGTCCAGCTGCTCATGTCTCGCGTCTCTGATGGCCATGGTCTCCTGCTGTTGCCGCTTTTGCTCTTCTTTGGCCTCATCTTTGGCCCACTGGATCGCATTGTTCAAAGCCCAGTACCACCTCTTCGCCTCCACTTGGTGATTCGCCTTGAGATTGTACTTGACACTGCTCTTGCCATGAATCTCAAACAGCAATTTATCTTTCGGATCCATGTGTAGCTTCGCGATGCGCATATTGATCGCACCACGACAAGCACTTCCTGCGTCGTCTTGGTGCTTGTAGTAGGACAGGACTCCATCTTCGAGCACGAACCATCGCAGCTTATAGCCAGAGGTGTAATTTGTCCACTTGCGCAGGTATCCTTTCATCTCTCTGCTCTCTTTACCACCTGGCCCGCCTTCAGAACTGGGAGGTCCACCAGCTTGTGCCGTGTCTCCCAGAATAGTTTTCTCTTGTATACTCCGCTGCGCAGCCTGAGCAGCCGGGGACTTCTTAAGAATCGCGCGAGTACGGTCATCCTTAGTGACATCTTGTGGTAGCTTGCCCTTCCTGTCTCGCCTGAACGGATCCGCACCATTGAGGAGCAGCATCTGAGCCAGCTTGAGATCCTTCTTTCGCGCCGCTTCGTGAAGTAGAGTGCCACCATGCTCGGTTGTCGCTGGATCAGTCGCGAGTTCAGGTCCATTAACGTCCAAAACAGCTTGCACCCGGCCATCGCTCAACAGCTGTTCCAAGCCATCGTAGTCCGACGCGCTGACAAGCGAATGCACCTTCCTCACATTGCGATCGATGAAGACCGATCTTGCAAACTGCAACTGCTGGAAGATCTCCGGGTTGCGTGCCAGATCTAGAGGAGTCTTTCCGGCGTAGTTCACAGTCGAGTCAACTATGCCCGGCTGCTCGAGCAGCAGCTTCACGACTGGTGCTCTCCCCAAAGTGGCAGCGACATGTAGTGGCGTACTGCCGTCCTTGTCTCGCGCGTTGACATCTGTTCCCGGCTGTGAGAGCACGTACTCAATCACAGGCTGCTCCGCGCATTGTATCGCAAGGTGTAGAGTGGACGTCGACGTGCCCTCCAGTTTCCCATCGCCGTCGTCCTTCGTAGCTTTCGCGATCGCAGCAGTGTCTCCATTCCTCAGCGCCTCAAAGACCTTGAACAGCTTCACGCTCTGCTCGATGGTAGCACCCTGTGTCACGCTCGTAGGCGTGGCTGAAACAGGTCCAGTATCGGTGATCTTCGACGACACACCAGCGGTACTCATAGTCGTGCTCAGATGTGGTCGTGAAGTCGATTGCATGCTCATTCGCGAGGTTGTCGGGTCCAGCAGCCCATTCGAGCCAACCACTGGACTATTCGCCATCTCTCCGCCTTCGTCTCGCGCGCTGATCGTGTTCAAGGTCGGTACATCACCGCGACTTGAGATCCGTTGGAGAGCACGACTGATTGTGGATTTGGACCGCTTGTGTCTACGCGCAGAAGGAGGGGCAGGTCAGCTTCCAATGCATGCAGGAAGCCACAGCGGGCACGTCAGTGGCATAGGTATCTATTTGTCGGAGGCTTACCCTGTGGCAGCGCCTTTGCCATCGCTGTCGCTCATCGTGGGAATAATTTAGCTGTTTCGTTCAATGGCTCATGCTGTATCACGATCACGAGCAATAAGAAGAGTAAGAAGTAGAAATCACCTCGAACGTTACTTCCAACTACACGGTCTAAAAGTCTAGAGCCCCTTCATGCACGATGATGCAGCGAGTCGTTCAGGTGCGAAGACTAAAAGTTAACGTTCCTGTCGAGGGATGTGGATACAACAAGTGTATTTATGGCCAGTTGCTTGTGACTGAAGCTCAAACGCAATAGCCGGCCATTGCGACGACAGAGGCGCAGAACCACCTCCCTCGTACGCTCGGTAAATTCGGCAATATGGGCAAGACCTCGCCCCGTCTTCAGCTGGTCAATCTGCGTTCACAGACCTCTATTGAACTCCAGCATCCCACCCTCGCCTCCTTCACCATGGAATTCAGGCTCTAGTGTTGAAGCCATGACAGCCTGCCTCTGGGGAAAAGCAGCCAGAGCAAGCGGCAAGGCAAACAGACTCGTTGTCAGAATCAGCCCAAGATTGACCGGCAGCACCATACGCGGCCGTTGGCTAAGCCACTCCGTCCGCTGAAGTCTGACAAGCACAAGCGGCGGGATGACCATGATCGGCGTCGCATTGAGCACTCGAGATACTGCAGTCTCGCCCACTGCAAGCGTGGCAGCCTTCTTGCTTTTGCCGAGTGGCTCGAGCTGGCGGCCGGCTTCTTCACGCTTCTGTCGTACTGAGTCGGACTCGTGCGGGAAGACGTTGATGCCTTTACGTATCTCTTCACCGCGCATCAGGAAGACGTTGAGAACGCCTGCACTCGCTACAGCGGCGAAAGGGACGAGGCGGGTCAAGGCGGCTTTGGTGCCGGGACTCAACCGCTTCAGGCGTGGGATGATCGAGTTCAAGCCGACTGCTACGCCGCAGCTGGCACCCACGGCAAGGAAGTAGGACTGCACCATCTGTGAAGTAGACAGAGGTGTTGATTTGTTGGCGTTCGCGTTGTTGATTGCCACGTTGAGAGATTGATTCGCCCATTGCCAGCCGATCGTGCCGGCGGTGCTCAGGTTTGGTGTAAGCATGCCAGCTGTGACGACGACATTGGAGAAGATGAAGCATGACATGCGGAAAGGCAAGACCACGGGCTGGCCAGTGTCTGATGTTCGTTAGTAGAGTTCCTAGCACATGTGCTTGCGATTCCTACCCGGGTGCAGCGTTGAATCTACGATCTTCTTCGCCTGCCATAGCTCTGGTGTCATCGACTGAGCCTCGCCCTGCTTGTACTTCGTGATGAGCGACTTGGCATGTTCGAGACCCGCGCTCGAAACGAGCAACGTTCTGGACGAAGGATCAGCGGCGTTCGTTCAGGTATAACGAGAATTCAGGAGGTTTGGGCGAGATAGTAAGCAGTATACTGACCCCTCCGGATCGAACTGTCGCATGTGCCTCACCTCGGATCTGCTATGTCTGCCGAGTGTTTGACTCTGCCCCAATATGTGGTCAGGTCATATCGCGATGCCGGGAGGTCTCTGTTGCCCGGCAAAGATGCTGACATCTTCGCGGTCGTCCAAAGACCCGCGAATCCCCAAGACGACGACCACGCCACCTCACAGCTGCCTCGAAGTGATGTTTGTAGCGGTGTATTGAAGAAGGACCTAGGAAGAGCAAGATACGCCCTATCGGCGAGAGCTCGGTGAAGATCGGCCGGTCTTGGCGCGTACTTTCGAGGTTCAAAACACAATTTTGGCAAGTACGAACGTCTTTTTCGACTTCATCTCTGATATCCCATCGGATCTGCCAGATGGTTCAACTCTCCACTAGGGTAGATACACGGACGACCTTTGGCTCATACTGTCTGAGAAGCCAAGGCAAAGCCAGTCTCCTACCGCGCTCGGTCTTGCAACACCTCTACAGATCTTGAGCTGGATGCATTTCTCAGATGTACGAGACGACATCAACTTCGGCAGTTTTTGAGTACGAGAGCACTTGCAAGTACACAGTTGCCCTTGTAATTTACTTGTCGACACATCGTCAGAGCGATCATCAGTCTCCCCTTCTACAGTCATCAGACACCACGAGAATAGGCCAGATGAGAAAGATTCTACACTCAGCACGAATTGGCGCTCACGGACTTCGTTCCCTAAGACGCTCCTCCAAGCGACGTGCTTTCTATATAGTATGCTGAGAGCGTGGCGCTCAGGCGGTCACCCGCTGCCCCATCTCGACAGATTTGTTACAGCGCTTGGCCTTCAAAACGATCCGCTAGGATGAACTCCAAACAGCGATCTGTTTTCCAAGGATCGGTTGGCTGCCAAGTGACTGCGGGAAGAACCCTAGCGCGTCTCAGAACGAATCGGAAGCGCTGACCCAGATCTGCAATCCTGAACCTCTTCTCCTTCTCGCAACTTGACACTGGTTTCATCTCACCGTTGTACAAGACGGCTTCAACGTGTCACTCGCTTCCACGGGATCTGCAAACCGCAAATTAGCCCAATCTATTGTGACGATAAGAAGTTTGACGTGGCGATATGCAACGGGAGCTCTCCCATGTAGTTCCTCCTAAAGACGAGGTGAAGTACTCTCGAGTATCTAATACAGCACTAGCACCTTCTTGCTGAAGAGAGTCTCTCGTTGTCTCTTTTGCTGTCTTTTCTATTCATCAGCGGAGTCTGAGACCTCGCAGCACTGCCTTTCATCGTTCGAAGCTCGCTGGGCGTTCCCAAAATCACATCCGCTCGTTCAGCAGACCGATAACGCATTCACCATAGTTCCGAGGACACAACACAATGCCGGGTAATGTCTAACAAAGGACGCAAGCTGGTCGGCTTTGTTGGTCAAGACAAGTGAGCACAATTCACTATTGTCTGGACCCTCGACAATGGGACGATGAAGACATCACCGACACGTGAAGTTAACCAGGATTGCAACTCTATCCGAGTCACTCGCAAACACATCTGCAACAACTTGTCACGTTATCTGGACAACAGTCAATGTACGCTTGAAGTGTACTGATTGAATTTTCGAACTCTTCGCGTTGATTCGACATCCGCGAAATTATTGGCCACTCGTTGCCGCGCGCTTTTTCGCCGCATACCTCCAGTACACACTCCGAGTGGGCCGCGAAAATGGACGCTAGGAACCTAGGTCATACACAACTGCGACACCTTCGACATCATACTCTTCATTCTGCGATACTATCTCACGCTGGCCATGACCATATCGCACGAGGCGACCACATTTTTGCAAGAGCGGAGGCAGAACAAGGTCACGACATCGGAATGGTTTTGAATTGGACTGCATCCGCCACACCCTACAGCCATGGCCTCGAAGGCGTCAACCAAGGGGCGAACTACACCTACTCCAAAGTTATCCTCACATCATTCTTTGCCATACTGGCGATAACAGCCGTTTATCGGTGCATCCAGGTTGGAAATGCGCACATACGACATTTGTTCACGATGGGAAAGTGGGAGGATCAAAGATACTGGATGCTGAATCACTCTCACTTTTGGCCTCGGATAAAGAAGCAACTCATCTACGCACCACTGTTCCGACAACGGCACAATCGGGAGATCCAGCTCTCGAACGCTGTCGCCATTGGGACACTACCATCAAGATATCACACAATCTTGCTCGTGCTTTACTTGGCATCCAATGCCGCCTACACACTGGCCTTGAGCTGGGGTAGAGGAGAAAGCTTCTCCGTTGTTGCTGAGCTACGCGGTCGATCTGGAACACTGGCTGCGCTGAACCTCATACCTACGTTCCTCTTTGCGCTACGCAACAACCCACTGTCGCCACTACTGGGAGTATCATATGATACCTTCAATCTCTTGCACCGATACTGCGCAAGAGTGGTCGTTCTGGAGACTTTGATACACACGCTATGCTGGGCGTCAAATGCGATCCAGTCGGGAGGCCAGGCACAGGTGCGACTTTCGCTAGCCACAAGTACGAGCTATTGCTGGGGCATGGTCGCGACGTGCGCCTTTAGCCTGATGTTCATTCTCGCTATCGGGCCACTGCGCCACGCTTTCTACGAAGTCTTTTTGAACGTCCACCGAGTGTTGGCCATGCTAGGTCTGGCGGGAGTCTGGGTCCACCTCGAACGGGCCAATCTACCTCAGCTGCCGTTCATCAAGCTTTGTCTAGCTTTCTGGCTGGCGGAATTGGTGTGGCGGATGTTTCGGATCGCATACTACAATTTCAGCAGGAAGCACGGTGTCACGAAAGTTACGGTGGAAGCTCTACCCGCTGAGGCGTGCAGAGTGACTTTCGATCTCTGCCGGCCGTGGGTCTGGAAGCCGGGCTGTCATGTGCACGCCTATCTCCCAGCAATAGCACTTTGGTCGAGCCACCCGTTCTCGATAGCCTGGGCAGAGAACCGACCAAGGGAGCCGATTGTCGAATTCGAACTTCAAGAGAAGCCAACTTTCCCGCCACCACCGACTAAGGCCATAGACTCACAATCCAAAGGCTCGAGCCCGAGCTTCCGGTCAAACAACAATCGAGAACCGCAAGGGCCAAGACGGACATCGACATGGCGAACAACCAAATCAGGTGACCCGGAAGCCCAGCGGCCACAATGTCCGAACATCGCAATACCGAGAGATGCAGCCGTGACGTCAGTATCGTTGGTGATGCGTGCCCGCACAGGCATGACCCGAAAGCTCTACGACAAGGCCGCCGCCTTACCCTCCGGCAAGTTCACAACATGGGGCGCCATCGAAGGTCCATATGGCGGCCACGAGAGCATGTCATCGTACAGCACAGTCATCCTCTTCGCTGGGGGCGTAGGCATCACGCATTGTGTCGGCTACGTCCGCCACCTGATGCTACAACACCAAGCCGGCGTCACCTCCGCACAGAAGATTCTGCTCGTCTGGAGCGTTCCCAACACGGAGGCACTAGAGTGGGTTCGAGTTTGGATGGATCAGATTCTAAGAATGGAGGGTCGAAGAGATGTGCTCCGGATCCAGCTGTTCGTCACGAAGCCCCGGCATCGTGGAGAGGTGATCTCGAACACCGGCTCAGTGCAGATGTTTCCTGGCCGCTGCAATCCGCAGACGATCATCCAGAAGGAGATGCAAGAGCGGATAGGCGCTATGGGCGTTACTGTCTGTGGCCCTGGTGCCTTTGCGGATGCTGTTAGAGCGGCGGTGAGAGAGGAAGTAGAGATTGGGATGATCGACTTTGTAGAAGAGGCTTTCACGTATTAGCATTTCTGGAGAGAGCAGCTTGCATAGCGTAGCGAGAATTTTGTGTATAGGTCTGCCTCAAGGCAAGAACATCGATTCGCTCCCATCGCTCTTGAAGGCCGCAGTGCAAGGGGGTCGTTCAGCGATTACCATGCCTGGCCACTGTTGGCATATGGAGCAGCGTTCGTCGCTTACCTTAGACTCTGTACAAGTATGTAGATATATTGAAGGATGAAGAAGCTTTCCCTTGACGTGCATGTAACCGAGTACCTTGCTATTTTCTCCGTCCCGCCCCTCCACCCCTGCCGCATCTTCCAGGAACGGGTCGCAGTATTTCACGATTCGACGTGTAGCGTTTCATGATTTGATTGAGTTCGCGCGTGTCACCATTCAACGTTCGCCGAGGAGCGTGTGGATGGCTAATGACCTGATGTGACGACGTGAGGAAGACGACGTGTGAATTGGAACCTGCGCATGCGCCGAGGACATATAGCGACTTCGGCATTCTTCAATACATATTCCTTGGGGGCGTGAGGAGGCAAGGACACAATGGCGGATGACAATGTGGATTTGCAACGACGGCTTCAAGAGCTGGACGGGGAATTAGAAGACGGCGACATCACGAGGAAAGGTTACGAGAAACGAAGGACTGCGATCTTGAGCGAGTACCTGTCGCCGCAGCAACTAGGCGACTTGCGTGGTGAGAGCGGTGATCTTGGAGCTTTCAGTTTCCACTCGCCATCCCAGAGCATCGGTAGCGCTGGGGAGCGGAGTGGAAGCGGGCATGCCAAAACGAACAGCTACGGCAGCATCACGGCTGGACCATGGGCGGGCGAGTACAACGCGGTGAGCTCCGAGCAACCTTCACACAGTGGCGCACCTACTGCTGGGCCACCAAGTCATGCGCAGAGATTCCAGGAGCAACAGCTGGGGATGCGAGGACAGGCGCAACCGAGAACAGGCTCTTTCGACTACCCCGATCGTCCTCCCAGTCGAGGAAGTCTTTACAGCTCGCCCGAGAATACAGTGGTGGGAGAGCGCACCGGGTCTGGCAGCTATGCATTCAATCCCAGTGCAGGGCAGCAGCAAGGCTGGTCGCCAGAAAGTAGCAGACAGAGTACGATGCTGGACTCGGCGCAACAAGGGTACTTCTCGGACTTCACGCAGCAGCAGCATCTGGACGATGAGATGCGACCCCGAGAAAGCTACGGAGGGCCACAAAGGTACAGCCAGAGCGAGGCACTTTCACCTTCGGCTATCATCCCGCCTCCACTTGTTGGTGGTGGATCGTTCTCGAATGTGCCTCAGCATATGATGCCTTTGGAACCACGAGATGTACCGTTCGCGGTGTACGACCCACACAACACCAAGACCCCGATGTCGAGTTTTGATAACATTGGAGCTGTTTTACGACATAGAGGGAAGATGCAGGCTAAACAGCCGGCCTACTGGGTAGTAGACTCGAAAGGCAAGGAGGTGAGCTCCATCACTTGGGAGAAGTTCGCATCACGGGCCGAGAAGGTGGCGCAGGTGATTCGAGACAAAAGCAATCTGTATCGAGGAGACCGGGTGGCACTGGTGTACAAAGAGGCGGAGGTGATCGACTTTGCAATAGCGCTCCTGGGATGCTTCATCGCAGGCGTTGTGGCTGTACCGATCAACAACATCGACGACATTCAAAAACTATCCCTCCTCCTGACCACGACTCAAACGCATCTGGCACTGACGACAGATAACAATCTGAAAGCTTTCTCCCGCGACATTGCAGCGAAGGGGCTTAAGTATCCTACAGGCGTCGAGTGGTGGAAGACGAATGAATTCAGCACGTACAACTACAAGAAGAAGGACGAAGGCCAAGCTTTACAGGTGCCGGATCTGGCGTACATCGAGTTCTCTAGAGCGCCCACGGGTGACCTGAGGGGCGTTGTGCTTTCTCATCGCACGATCATGCACCAGATGGCATGTCTCACTGCCATGATTGCGTCGATACCAGCCTCGCAGAACGTCGATACTTTCTCTAGTTCACTGCGAGGTGCTGATGGCTCCTTTGTAGTGCCCAGATCTGGTAAAAGCGAGATAATACTCTCCTACCTCGACCCGAGAGAAGGCTGCGGTCTCATCTTGGGCGTGCTGCTTGGTGTGTACGGCGGCCATACCACAGTCTGGTTCGAAAGCAAGACGGTTGACACATCTGGCTTGTACGCACACCTCATCACCAAGTACCGAGCCACGCTCATGGTAGGCGACTACCCGGGCATAAAGCGAGCGGCGTACAATTACCAACAAGATCCAATGGCCACTCGGAACTTCAAGAAGAACATGGAACCGAATTTTAGCAGTGTCAAAATTTGCTTGATCGATTCTATAACTTCCGACCCAGAGTTCCACGAGATTTTGACAGATCGGTGGTTCAAGCCGATGCGTAATCCACGATATAGAGACGTTGTCGCGCCGATGCTATGCTTGCCTGAGCATGGCGGAATGGTCATTGCTGTCCGCGACTGGTTGGGAGGCGAGGAGCGTATGGGCTGTCCGCTGTCAATGGAAGAAGAGAATGATGAGGACAGCGAAGGCGAGGCTTCTACTGCACCTGGCACGAACGGATTTACCAGTCTATTGGATGGCACAAACAGCGAGAAAAAGCATTCGAAGAAGAAACGAGACAGAACAGAGCTGAGCGAAGTTTTGCTGGACAAGGAGAGTCTAAAGACGAACGAGGTAGTCGTGCTTGCCATGGGTGATGAGGCGATCAAGAGAGCCGGCGAACCGAACACAGTCCGGGTGGGCGCCTTTGGCTATCCAATACCGGATGCGACTATGACGTTGGTCGACCCGGAGACGAATTTGCTGTGCGCTCCTTTGACCATTGGCGAGATCTGGGTCGACTCGCCTAGCTTGTCCGGTGGCTTCTGGGCGCTGCCTAAGCATACTGAGAACATCTTCCACGCAAGGCCGTTTCGCTTTGTCGAAAACTCACCTACACCAGTCTTGGTTGAGCCAGAATTCTTACGAACCGGTCTACTCGGCTTCATCATTGGAGGCAAGATATTTGTCCTGGGACTCTATGAAGATCGGATCCGGCAACGAGTCGAATGGATAGAGCATGGCCAGCAGCTGCACGAGATCGAGCACCGGTACTTCTTCGTCCAGCATCTTGTTTCGAGCGTGATCAAGGCTGTACCAAAGGTCTACGACTGCTCTGCTTTCGATGCCAACGTCAATGGCGAGTATCTGCCAATAGTGCTCCTCGAAAGTCAGTCGGCGAGCACAGCACCAACAACGGCCGGCGGACCTCCAAACCAGCTCAACATACCGTTCCTGGACTCGCTTAGTGAGCTGATCATGGAGATATTGTATCGTGAGCATCACGTGCGGATTTACTGTGTTATGATAACAGCACCTAATACCCTACCCCGGATCATTAAGAACGGACGACGAGAGATCGGGAACATGCTGTGCAGAAAAGAGTTCGACAGTGGCAACCTGCCTTGTGTGCATGTCAAGTTTGGTGTTGAGAGGTCTGTACAGAATCTTCCGCTAGGCGACGATCCGGCCGGCGGCATCTGGTCGCCTCTTGCAAGCCAAGTGAGACAGGACATCCTGGCCTTGCACGCCGACAAGCAGTATTCCGGTGTTGATCATCGTGAGGTGGTGATCGATGATCGCACGAGCACCGCCCTCAACCAGTTCAGCAACATCCACGATCTGATGCAATGGCGAGTGTCCCGGCAAGCCGAAGAGCTTAGCTACTGCACGGTCGACGGCAGAGGTCGAGAAGGCAAAGGTGTGAATTGGAAGAAGTTCGACACCAAGGTAGCAGCTGTGGCCATGTATATGAAGAACAAGGTCCGGGTCCAACCTGGCGACCGCGTGCTGCTAATGTACACCCATTCCGAGGACTTCGTGTTCGCGGTACATGCTTGCATCTGTCTGGGTGCAATTGCTATTCCCATGGCCCCGATAGATCAGAATCGTCTGAACGAGGACATACCAGCTCTGCTCCATACGATAGGAGACTTTCGAGTACGAGCGATTCTCACAAATGCGGACGTCGATTCTCTACTCAAGCAGAAGGCGGTCAGCCAGCATCTTAAGCAGTCTGCGCTGATACTGAAGGTCCAGCTGCCTCCGCAGTACAATACCACGAAGCCGACAAAGCAGTCTCACGGCTGTAGAGAGCTTGGGCTTACTATACGGCCAGAGTGGGTGCGGTCTGGTTATCCCGTGGTTGTCTGGATATATTGGACACCCGATCAACGGCGAGTGGCAGTACAGCTTGGCCATGATACCCTTATGGCGCTTTGCAAGATCCAGAAGGAGACATGTCAAATGACTTCAACGCGGCCGCTGCTTGGCTGTGTTCGAAGCACACTGGGCCTCGGCTTCATGCATACGTGCATGATGGGGATCTTTCTGGCTTGTCCTACCTACCTCGTTTCGCCTGTGGACTTTGCTGGTAATCCTAACATTCTTTTCCAGACATTGTCGAGGTACAAGATCAAGGACACATACGCGACAGCTCAGATGCTGGACCATGCCATGGCTCATGGGGCTGGCAAGAACATAAATCTGCAGGAGCTGAAGAATCTGATGATCTCGACAGATCAGCGGCCGAGGCCAGACGTATACAACCGCGTGAAGCTCGCATTCGCGCAGTCTGGTCTGGAGAGGACCGCCGTCAATACTATCTTCAGCCACGTACTCAACCCGATGGTGGCAAGTCGAAGCTACATGTGCATCGAGCCCATCGAGCTGTACTTGGAAGTACAAGCACTCCGGAGAGGATTGGTGGTGCCGGTAGACCCAGATCAAGAACCTTTCGCATTGCTTGTTCAGGATTCTGGTATGGTGCCTGTTAGCACGCAGATCTCCATCGTCAACCCAGAAACTCTTCGACTATGCCTCGTGGGCGAGTCCGGCGAGGTCTGGGTTCAATCTGAAGCGAACGCGCACAGCTTCTACGGTAAGCAGGACCCACTCGATGCTGAGCGATTCAACGGTCACACGGTGGACGGAGATCCGCAAGTGCGGTATGTGCGGACGGGCAATGTAGGCTTCCTGCATACTGTCAACCGGCCTATCGGTCCGGGTGGCAATATGGTGGAGATGCAAGTGCTCTTCATCTTGGGCGAGATTGGTGAGACGATCGAGGTTAACGGCTTGTCGCACTTCCCTATGGACATCGAGGCGAGCGTTGAGAGATGTCATCGGGCGCTCGTCCGGGGTGGATGGTATGTTCTTGTTATATTTGCTATTGTGATATTTACTGACATCGTGCTAGTGCCATATTCCACGCAGGAGGACTACTCGTCCTCGTCGCTGAGGTACGCACTCGTGCGTTCTTGGCTTCACTCGTACCTGTCATCGTGAACACTGTCCTCAACGAGCATCAATTGGTTCTTGACATCGTGTCGTTCGTTGCTCTAGGCGACTTTCCGCGATCAAGACTCGGAGAAAAGCAGAGAGGCAAAGTGCTAGCCAACTGGGTCAGCGGCAGTAAGAAGATGCAAACAATCGCCCAGTTCAGCATCCGCGATCCTGATGCCGAGGGAAGCGTCACTACTGTCGGACCCAACGACCTCCTGGCGAGAAGAGGCAGCGCGCAGAGCGGTCGGACAGGCGGTGGGAGCCTACGGCAGGGAGCGCCCGGCAGCTCGTTACGGCATGTCGAGAGCTTGACCAACATGCCTGTGGCCGAGGAAGGAGAAGACGGCCAGCTCGGTGTCCATACCAACGAGTACATCCCCGCTTCGGATCGCGTCGAGCGCAGCCAATCGAGGAACGATGCTACACCCACCAACGAGAACCCTCATCCATTCGACCTCAACAACACGGTCGAATACTCGCCAATAGAGCCGTTGAACCCGTATGATACGCCGGAGCAGCTGTCACGCGGCCATCCTGACGATCAGTACCGCAATCGATATGACGGCCACGAATACGCGGGCCACCCTGACGACTATCAGTATAACATGCAAGCGAGCTACAATGCGCCGCTCGACCCTTACGATCCGTATAACGAAAGCCATGGCCCGCAGGAACTGGCAGGTTCGAGCGGTGGCTTGAGAGTGGCGAATGTCACTAGCAGTGCTGGCAGCTCGGATTGGGAGCAAGAAGCGTTGCGGTCCATGAACATTGGAGGTAGTGGACGCATTTGAGACGATTCATTGAGGGCGGTATTCATCTTGTACAGCTGGCGCATAAGCAACAACACTTTGAGTAGCATGGGGCATGTGATAGGATGTGGAGTGGTTCGCTTTGATTGCATCGACCTGTGGAGCGCGGCGATGGGCTATCGACAGCGCGTAATTCGACTTGTACAGCATATGAGCACTCACGTGTCAGATTTCTACGAAACTCGCTCTCGAAACTTGCAGTCGCGCGCCTAGGTGAACGGCATATCGGATCGCCTGCTACATTCGGTAAACACAACGAAGATGTTGGGATTGGATCGAAAAGTTGTTATCTCATATCTCATGTGCAAGCAAGCAGTCGGCCATGACGGCCGTTGGTATCTAGATCAGCCCGCCAGATCTACGCCAACAACGCCTGGTTTTCGCCGCCCAAATGCCGCTAAGCCTCCTTCTCAAGCTGAACGAAAGAAACAGATCTCTAATTACAACGTCTTCTACTTGAACAGCCAATAAACAGCAGCATATGGCACCTCAAACGCTGCCGGTGAGCCCGTACACATCTTTGGCGGTACACCGCCCGCCGTGTCGAGCCGGTAGACTTGCTTGAACGAGTCCTGCGCAGCGGGCTTGACGTCCAGTTTCAGCCATTGCACCGCTCCGTTGCCCTGCCCACCAGGCCCAGCGTAAGAGGTAGTAGGTGCGTCGGAGGCGTTTGCTTTTTGCAGCGCGCCCATGCCGTATTGGTGGAGGCTGGTGTCGAGGTTGAAGAAGGCGGTGGTGTCGTCGAGGAAGTAGTGGTGGCCGGTCATGTCTTGCATGATGGGGGAGCTGGTGTCGTCGGAGCTGGGGACGGGGAGGTTGAGCGCGATGACGGAGAGGGCGGGGAGGAGCTCTTTGGCGGTTGCGGCGACGCAGCTGACGTCGAAGAGGGAGGCGACGGCGCCGACGGGGGTGGGGACCGCGGTGGTGTTCGAGAGATCGCAGGTGTAGTTTTGGGTGCCGCGGCCGACTACTACTGAGAAGAGGGAGAGGCCTGGGTGTGGTGATGGGAGAGGTGGGTCGGCTGGAGATCTGTTAGTATCGATGGAGCCATTGTTCGATGTGGAGTTGACTTACCAGCTGCGAGGTTCATGTTTTGCACCGCTGCGGCCATATCACAGCTTCCACTGTCGAGTCCCCATCGCTTGCCGAAATCCCCAAACGACGCCGCTGGCGCTGAATGCCACCAGTTATTGCTTGCCCCACCACCCCAGCTGCCTCCCCATCCTCCCCATCGCTTTTCTGCTGGTCGAGCAGCGACTGTGACGGCTAGTAACGATGCAACAACGAGGCTCGTCCTCGAGAACAACATCTTGTCGAAGGCTCCAGTAACAATCGTCAATCGCTAAACGTGTCCGGTTATCGTTGGCTTCCTGCACCGCAAGCTATACGAATAACCAGGCTGTGTATCGTAGTCGAAGGTAAAGAACGGTATCGTCCTGCAAGGCGACGGCGAAGGAAGTGTTCTTGGTGGGAGGAAAGGAAGGAATGTTAGTCCATTGTTGGCGCTTGCCATTTCTATATACATGGCTGTCATGTACCACCATGACCTCTGTACGTCGGCGCGTATGATGTATTTTTTTTAGAACTGCCAAACGCCGCATGGATGATCTGCCGCCCTGCAGTATGATTGGATGGCTTGTTTGTCGGAGGCCGGGGCGGGTCTTGGCTCTGCAGCCGCCTTCGAGACGATTGACGATCTTCGATGGTATCGTTGTACCGTTTTCTGTGTGTCAAAAGATGTCGAGGGTGGCAACGAGTAGCGACTCGTCCTACTCTGTTCGTCTTTGTTCGAGAACTTCCATTGTTTCTGCAACGTTGTGTCGTCGTCAACGATCGAAGGTCGCCCCCAACCACCAACCTAACCCAGCAATCGCCCTGTCAGCCAAATCCGACCCGACCCCATCTGCAGCCAAGATACTAGCATGCATTAAAATAGCATCCTAAAATAGCATCCTTATTTTACCTCATCCATCAATTTTAGCAGCCATTATCTCACCAGCCCACCAGTAACAGCAGCCCGGCGCTTACGCTCGCGGTGACTCCAACGTTTGGCCGAGAGCGCTCCAATCCTTCAACAACCGCGTTTCAGACCATAAACCGGTCCACCACGCTGCCAGCTTGCGCGATTACTTGCATAGTGGCTGCTTTAGCCAATTGGAGGGGCAGGAGGGTCGTTTGCCTTCTTCATTTATCTGGATCCGAGTACGCGCTCGCCTCGGTAGCCGAGGACTGGGTATATGAAGCTTGTCCACTGGTTGCAGTGATCTTCGCTGGGATATATGGTCGCGTGGTCGGTAGAGGATGAGGACCAGACGGTCGTGTTTGCGGTCTGTCGCGAGAGCTGTTCTCGAGCGGTTCTGTGTGTGCAGTTGCCGCTCAAGGGTTTGCTTGGAGCTCTGGTGGGGATACACGGCATGCGATGGCTGGGTCTGGTGGCACATCAGCGCTTGCAGATACTCGAAACTGCTGACTGGGTGTAGCAGGTGTTTGCCACTGTCTTTGTAGTTCTCTCTCGTGATGTCCTTGAGCTCCATGCAAGACGGACACGGCTAGCTTCGTGGGCCGCACCATTGCGACCGAGAATGTAGTCAGGATTCTCATTGCAGGAGTCCAAATCCAGGCGGGCTTGCCGGCCACTTACAGAAAAGATGAGCTTCAAGTAGTCCTGGAAGGATGACATAGATATATTTCGTCGACGAGTGCCCACCGAGGTCCTTCGTTTGTGTTGCCGGCCGATCAGCGTTGAATGCGGCGGCATGGAGTCCAAGACACACCTCTCATCACCCTCATGGTACACCATTGACCCCATCGAGTCCATTGACTCCTTCCCTCACACCCTCCTGCATCCACCCCCCTCCACTAACCTCTCCCGCCACAACCCCCGCCCCCAACCCACTACTATACAACATCCCCAGCACCATCAAATGCAACCCCAAACAATAACAAGCAAACAGATTCCGACTCGTCCGCGTCGCCAGCACCATCCTCGTAGCCTGCCATACCGCCCTCTCAGGCAAACTCATCCTTTTCATAGCCCTCGCGCTCTCCCTCCCTCGGAAAGCCGCGAAGGGACTGAGGTTGGACTCGTAGGCGGTGCGGTAGCGATCGTCTGCCCCGCTCCCCGTCCCGACGGAGGATATGGGGATGGTGGAAGGGTTAGGGTTACCGACGAAGCTGGCGCTGCTGGCGCCGCTGGCTCCGGAAGCTGTAGGTCGGGCGTAGGAGCTCACGTAGCGCGTCTTCTCGTAGAGGGTGAGGTTGTCTTTTTGTAGGGAGGCGACTTCGGAGCGGAGGGAGGAGACTTGTTGGTATTGTTTTTGGAGTTCCACTTCCAGCTCGGCGATCTTCTTCTTGAAGCGGTCGCGTTGCGCTGTCACCATTGGCAGGATCCCGCTCCCTCCACCTGCGCCTTCAGCGGCGCGCAAGCTGTCTAGTCCGCGTGGGGAGTTTGATCCAGCGTCGAATCCACCGATGATAGACGAAGTGGGTGAGGTGCCTCCACCACCGCCCATACCGCGCCGACTGCCGTAGGCTGATTTTGGGTAGCGCGATGTGTAGGTGCCGGCTACGGACATCGTTTCGAACGCGTTACTCGCTTCCTGCTGGGTTTTTTGCAGATCGTTCTCGAGCGTCGCGTTGAGGTTGCGGGATTTCTCGAGGTTCATGTGTGCTACCGATAAGTCTTCGGAGAGGGTCTCAAGGCGTTGCTGGATTTCGTTGTGGGAGACGCGGAGTTCGGTGAGTTCGGTGGAAAGCTTTTTGTTGCGGGCGAGGAGGAGTTGTTCTAGGGATTCGTTGCTCGTGCTGCCGTTGGTAGGGATGGAGGAGTCTTCCGGATAGGAGCTGTCGGAGACAGTGGCGAATTCGATGGAGCGGAGCATTTCCAGTTCTCGCTTTACTTCGTCGTAGTCGCTCCATTTCTGGACTTTGGTTTGGAAGGCGTCGCGGTCTGCTTTTGTGGCGTTGATTTCTCGTTCGATACTGCGGAGGCGAGTCTCGAGAGTGCTCTTCTCGGAGTCTTTATCGTGCCTCGCCGACTCAAGTTTGCGCAGTAGAGACGAGTTCTCCGACCTCAACCTCAAATACGCGGGCTCGTCCTCCACAGCCGTGCTCCTCCCGGAACCATGCGACTGCGACGCACTCTGCGCCAACGCCACCCTCATCTGCTCGTTCCGCGCCTCCACCTCCGCCAACCTCCCACTCGTCCTCTCCAACTCCGCACTAACCAACTCCAACTCCACCACCGCAGCACTACTCCCCTGCCCAACCTCCCTCTCCTCCCCACTCCTCTCCAACCGCTGCGAAACCTCATAACTCGCCTTCAACTCCCGCAACAACCTCTCCTGACTCTCCGCCTTCTCCTCCAACCCCCTCTCCTTCGCAGCCCAGTTATCCTCCTTCTCCTTGACAACCTCCCGCCACGAGCCCTCAACCTCCTTAACCCTAGCATCCTGACTCCCCTCAAACTCCACCCTCTTCCCCCTCTCCCCCTCCAACTCCCGCTCCCGCTCCTCCAACTGTCCACTAAGCCTCTCAATCTGCCCCCTCAACCCCTCATTCTCCCCCTCCAACCTCGGCACCACCTCCTCCGCAACCACCAACCCCTCCACCCCCGCCTCTAACAACGGATACGGATCCGTAACCTCCCCCAACGGACCATAAACCTGCATAAACGCCTGATTCACCACTTTATTATGCGTTGTCAGCACATCCACATATCCCTGATACGCTTTCAGCAGGTCTTTGATCTCTGTCAGCTTTGAGGGGTCGTCGAGTTTGCGGAAGTCTTTTGTTTTGGCGGCGAGGTCTTTGCGCTGGATGAGGGCGTCGCGTTGGTGGGTGACGAGCTCCGAGGCGGTGGTGTCGAGGGTGGAGAGGAGGGAGGGGAAGTTTAGGGTGCGCCAGGAGGAGATTGCTGTTAGGAAGGCGGAGCTGGGTTCGGGGGGGTCGTTGTGTGTGGTGGATGTGGGGTTTGGTGCGTTGCTGTCGCCCTTTGTTTCAGCTGCTGCCCCGGCCTGAGGTGGTTCGTCTGATGTGTCGGCCATGGTTGCTGATGTCGCATGGGGGGTTGGTTTGAGGTCGGAGTGTCGGTCCGATGTACTGCTAGTTGCGTTGGTATATCTTTGAGGCCGTCTCACTAGGCCTTGAGCTGGGGAATATCGTGGTATGTAGACATATGAGTGGTTTGTAGGCAACTGAATAAAGGACAGCTTCCTATACAGCTGCGGCCAACGCGGAGGTGAGGCTGCGGGATGCTTGACTCGAGGCAACCACCACCACTCCAAATACTCTACACAGACACCCATGATACAACGACTAACGATTGAAGAATGCAATGATCACGGCCCAACAATGACCCCTCCACCCCAACTGCAATGGCTGCACCACCCAGCTCCAACATCCCCACCACCACCCTCCCGGACGACAACATCCCAGGCACCTACACCCTCCACTCCCTAATCTCCTCCCTCCCCCTCGACGCCGGCGCCCGCATAACCTTCGTCGACGCCTGGAGCTCCAACCTCTACATCGGCACCTCCACCGGCCAAGTCCTACACTACGTCTCCATCCCCCCCGACCCCTCCGACCCTGGCTCCCAGGCACAATACATCTTCGCTACAAGACTCGAGCCACCCTACACCACCGCCCAAGAAGGCAGAGACGCGGGGGTGAAGCAGATACTCGTGCTGCCGGACGCGGGGAAAGCGTGTATACTCTGTAATGGGACGCTTACGTTTTATACGCTGCCAGAGCTGAGTCCGGCATACGGGGAGAAGATTAAGCAGGCGGGGTGTACGTGGATTGGGGGGCTGGACGCGAATCTCATCGGCGATAGGGGCCAAGGGGAGGCGGATAGCTCTGTTGTGGTTATCTGCTTGAAGCAGCGACTCCGCGTGATCAGGATCGGAAGGGAAGCGCGCAAGATCAGAGATATCGAGCTCGGAGGCGTCGGCGCTATCTCTCGACGCGCGGATCTTGCGTGTGTGGCAGAGGGGGGGAAGTATAGTTTGCTGGATGTGGTTAATCATCGGAAGCATGAGCTCTTCCCTATCTCGGCCTTGAGTAGTGGTGGCCAGGAGGAGGAGAAGGAGCTACCGCCCTTGCCGGTGAGAGGGCACGCGCAGAGCAGAAGTGTGTCTGCGGCGAGTCCATCACGAGAGCCACGTGGCCACGACCGAAATGTCAGCGTAGGGGGTGCGCCAAGGGATAGCAGCCATTTGCGACCCGATGCTGCATCGCCGTGGCCTTCGAGGAGTTCTTCGAGGCAGGTGGGTCTTCCCGGTGAACCGTCGAGTCGGGAGGCGAGTCCGGCGAAGAGCGATGTTGCGTCTCCGAGAGTTTCGACGGAGCTGCAGGGCAGACCTGAGAAGGCGACTCTGCGGCCTTTGCCTGCGAACATTGTTACACCTACGCCGAATGAGTTTATGCTTACGACTGGCACGACGCTAGAGGAGCCGGGGATTGGGATGTTTGTCAATCTGGACGGTGATCCTTCGAGAGGGCCGTTGGAGTTCTCGAGCTATCCGGAGTCACTTGTACTGGATGGACCTGGCCAGAACGATGCCTTCGGTTCTTCAGATACGGATGCTGAGGGGTACGTGCTCGCCGTTGTGCAGAGGAAGATTGGCGAAGGGATGCGACGAGCTATCGAGGTGCAGCGTTGGGACGTCGACCCCGGAGAGCAGCGACATTCGAAAGAATGGCTGATGCTGGAATCACCAGGTGGCGAGGACGATGCTGAAGGCTGTTTTGGGCTTCGAGTCGCTACCACCACCAGCGAGCTGTCTGTCCCGGAGATCAGCACATCGCTGCGGTTGCGATGTCTACAGCTGTCAGACGAGGGCAAGGATGCTGATACGAAGCGGGAGGCGGAAGAGGACGCATTCGCTGCTCGCTTTGCTCAGATCCAAGCACGAGTTCTGTTCTATACGCCTGACAAAGTGCAGTGGTTGACGCGGAACCCACTGATCGTGCAGCTGGACCAGCGTCTGGCAGTGGCCATTGAGAAGAATGACGCTGGCGAGCTATCGATCGATATCGGCTACGTGCAACATGTGCTCAACGACCTTCGAGGACAGGAAGCTAGAGATGAGCTCGAGTTCCGGACGTTGACATATATTCGTCAGAAAGCTTCTATACTGCTCTTCGGCCACCTATTGCTGCAGTCCGTGAACGGCGTCATAGCCTATGAAAGCGGCAAGCGACTGGCTGAGGAAGCGCTGGTATCTGGAGAACTAGATCCGCGTATTGTCTTATCGCTTGTGCCGCCCCTACAGCAAGAAGTCGAAGAAGGCAAAGAAGGCATCTGGATCCCGCAAGGTCTCCGAGACACCATCACCATGCTACGAGACAGCTTCCAACCCGGCACACTCGTGCAAGACTCAAAGGGTGCCTACGGCGACAACCTACTTTCCATTCTGAAGCGCTACCTCATGAGCTGGCGCAAGAAAAAGGGGTTCGGCAGCGTGGCGGACGAGACGCACGTCTTCCGTACCGTAGATGCAGCACTGCTCTACATCCTCCTCCTGCAAGACGAGCACAGCCCTCGCGGACCAGCAACACCTGGTTCGGTGCGAGCAGAAATCAATGACCTAGTCGACCGTGGCGTCGACTGCTTCGACCGAGCTGTCGCGCTGTTCGAACACTTCCGCCGCCTTTACCTACTAAGTCGTCTCTACCAATCCCGCAAGATGGTCGCAGAGGTCCTGGCAACCTGGCGTCGCATCCTCGACGGTGAACCAGATGCCGGCGGCGAACTCATCGAGGGCGAGCAAGACCTGCGTCGCTACCTGGCCAAAATCCGCGACCCGGCGCTCGTACAGGAGTACGGCGCCTGGCTCGCGAACCGCAACCCCAAGCTCGGCGTCCAGATCTTCGCGGACGATAGTAGCCGCGTGAAATTCGAGCCCGCGGAAGCCGTCGAGATTCTCAAAGAGAAAGCTCCAGGCGCTGTGAAGGACTACCTCGAACATCTCGTCTTCGGCAAGAACCACGTGCGCTACGTGAACGACTTGATTGCCTTCTACCTCGACACTGTGCTCACCGCCCTCTCCTCCCCGGAGGTGAAACAGTCGTTATTAGACAGCTACAGCACCTACCGCGCCCTCCACCCCCCGAAACCGACTTACCGGCACTTCATCACCGACAACGCCACAAGCGAGGAATGGCAGCATAACCGGCTCCGTCTTCTGCAGCTTATCGGCGGCAGTCATGGCGCGGCGAGCGAGTACGACGTCCATGCTTTGCGGGAGAGGTTGGCACCGTATAGTGAGGTTTTGGTGCCGGAGATGATCATCTTGAATGGGAGGGAGGGCAAGCATGAAGAAGCGCTACACCTCCTCGTTCACGGATTGGGAGACTACGATACGGCGGTTCGCTACTGTCTACTTGGTGGCAGCTCGATATTCCACCCAACCTCCTCGCTCGGAGGTGTGGAGAGGGGGGAGTTGCCGAGTAAGGAGGAGCAAGCGCGGTTGTTCAACTTCCTGCTGCACGAGTTCTTCGCCATCTCCGATGTTTCCGAGCGACTCGAGCGGACTGCTGAGCTATTAGAGCGGTTTGGAGGCTGGTTCGATGTCGGCGAGGTTCTGGCACTGATTCCGGCCGATTGGAGTGTGGAGGTTGTGAGTGGGTTTTTGGTGCAGGGGTTTAGGAGGATGGTGGTGGAGAGGCATGAGAGTGAGGTTGTGAGGGCGTTGGCTGGGGCGCAGAATTTGAGGCGGAGTGGGGAGGTGGTTGATTTGGGGGAGAAGTACGGGGCGACGGTTGTGAGTGTAGAGGGGGAGGTTGGTCTGGTGGGTTGATGATGGAGAGTCCGCAAGGAAGAGGTCAAGCAATCGATACCGAGTGCGTCTTGAGGTCACGCCACCTACTTTACGATACAGGAGCTCAGCCACGGCACTCAGCCTCAGCCTTGCCTTGCTACCAAGGGAGAGTCTCAGGTCGACTTATCATACCGAATCTCGATTATCATCCATATCGCAACTTATGGTCCAAGTCCACGACACAGATTGATGGCCATGGAGGTCGCCGCCGATAGGCCAAACGAAAGTTTCCAGTATCCAGCTCTCGGTGCAGGCATAAAGCAGATTCGATTGCTCAAGTTCTTAGGCTATGACTCAGATGGCAAGCTCGGGTTCTCGCTCGAATGTCACAACCTGGAGGAAGCATCCTACATCGCTCTGTCGTACACCTGGGATCGATATGAAGAGACCGAAGACCTGGCCGATGGTCTCTGCCGTCCTGTAAAAGAGAAACCGGCTGAAGGGATTGTTGTCGACGGAGAGCAGTTCTTGACTACTTCATCTCTTCTTGAATTTCTATGGACCATCTCCTCGCAGCAGTGGGAGGGTCGCCTTTTCTTCGTCGATCAAATCTGTATCAACCAAAGTGACGAGCACGAGAAGGCTCGTCTCGTCTCGATTATGGGAGACGTATACTCCGGTGCCTCAGAAGTCATTGCATGGCTCGTGCCGTTGAAGCAGCTCAATGAGGATGCAAGCAGGGTGCTACGGACCTTGAGCAAGAGCAGCGAAGCGCAGATCGGGTTCCTAGAGCATCCCGAGAACACGTCTTGGTGGAGGCGTAAACTCCTTGCCATCTGGGCCTTCGCCCTCGCCAACGACTTTGTGCGTTGTTTATACGCCGCGTACTGGTCTCGGCAGTGGATTGCGCAAGAGATTGTGCTGGCCAAGAAGTTAACCTTCCAGTTTGCAGAGGTTTCCCTCGACTGGAAGGTCGTCACAAACCTTTGTCGGTACTCTGGGCAGAGGCTTTTGTGGAAGACGATGGAGAAACAGGACAAGACAGCAAGCTTTTACTTTGGGACAGCGTGGGGGCCTAAACGATACCGGGACTTGCAGAACGATATTAGGCACTACAGAGACTCCGCAGGCGAAATTGTCATGCACGATTGGGACGACAAGAGGCAGCTGCCACTTATTGAGAGTCATACATTCGATGAATGGGTACAGAAGGTTGATGATCTTGTACGGCAATCAAGTGGCCGCGGATGGCCTTACTAGACTTCACCTCATGGAGCTGCGCCATCTTCGATCTTCTTCATGCGTTCTGCGCAGTCTCGCGCCAATCGCTGCGTCGACTTCTCCAACGCAGTCACCCCAGTCATCCACTGGAACCTCTGTCTCCAGAACGCGAAGCGCTCTTTCGACCCCCTTACCACCTGTCCACTTGACGTTCAACGCATCGTCTTGCCAGCCGTGCTCACCCCCCAACTCGCCTCGCATCTCATACAAGCGCTGGCCGGTCAGCTGGAGCCATAGCGCGGCGAGCGGGACCTTGGTGTTGAGGATCTTGATGTTGTGAAGTTCTAGTTCTCGATCGCGGAACTCTGGCCATTCCTCATCGTCCTCCTCGTCGTACCACTCTTCGATCTTAGGAAAATGGACCAACTCCCACGGCGCGAACTCACAAGTGGACCTAAACACAAAGCCGGCTCTATCTATCTCCGTCTCTAACATCGAAACTCCACACACGGCGAGCTTAGCCATGAATGCGTGTTCGTTGACCTGCGCTTGGCGCTTCGCTGCCAGGTCGTCGTCGTCCGAGTTCCAGATAGCCACTGCGCTTAGTCAGTAGCTGCGCATGGCAACAAAGGAGGTCGCATCTTACTGTCATATCCAAATTCGGTCCAGTGATTGTCGAACTGAGGCAGATGCTCAAAGACACAGTTGCCATCTGGTAGCTTCTGCAGCTCAACGACGAATTCGACAAATCTGTCGTTGTAGGTGGTGAGTTGGTGAACAGCTTCGACAAGAGTGCGCCACAGCATCCCACAGTCCGGGTTTGGTTGATCTGGTTCGTCCCGAATGATCTGAGAGACAGCTTCCGCCGCGATCTCCGACATGGGAGTAAAAGAACTGGAGAAGAGTTTCTTGAATGCTGAAAGCATCTCTGGTGGTGGTGGGTATGGCTCCTGTTCCTGTGCTGCTATGAATTCGTCCCCAGTTGCAGCGAACTGCGGACCTCTTGCATCGTGTTCGACAGCCATTTCAAAGATAGCCAGGCTGTATACAGCGGACAAGAAGTGCGACGCTTCGTCTACATATAGCTACGAGCGGTTCGCCGACTTCTGTTTCATCAGGCAGATTCAGCTCGTCTCCCAATGCGACACACCGCGACGATGTTACATAACAGGATGCGAGCTAGCAACCAGGAGGTGCAAAACGTTCGATGAGCGTTGCAACGAACCTTTACAAGAGGATGCTTCCGGAAATACTTACGAGTCACCTCTCACGGAGATGGGCAAGAGTTGACTGTCTCGACATTCTGCTGAGTTCCATGAAACGATGCTATCGAACTTGGAGGGCTGTGCTTCATGAACACGAGTCCCAGCAGTATGAGGGCGGCTCGACCTGACTCAATCGACTGTGTTGTATGGTATGTGGCGAAGAGAGATCCGCGTGGAGATCATAGCTAGTCGTCGTGGCACGCAAAACAAATGTAATTATAAGGTAAAGCAGGACTAATCGACGTCGTGGAGGTCAAAGCGGACCAAAGCGGACCACGAACAAGGTTTGCTGCAAGGAACAGCTTCACGACTTCCTGATTGAGGTGCACCAATTCCTTGGATCTCTGCAACTACGGGATGTCTCAAGCCGTATCGTGGTGCCACGCCAGCATTTTGGGCAACTTTTACAGCTGATACCTGCTTCGGCAAGCCTGTTCCAACAACATTCACGTGTGTGATCGTCGTCGAACAAGCTTCGCTGCAAAAGCGATCGAACGTCATCACGACTCCCACTTGATGTATACCACGGTAAGTCGTGTCTTTTTGTTAGTTCAAACTCTCCTTCGCTTCGATCAAACAGAAAAATAAGCGTAATAGCCATAGATATGTTATTCGACACATTTCGGACGTTAGCTCTTGCGCTCGCGGTCACCACTCAGTATGCATTCGCTCAGAGATTCTACGGTCCAGAGGATCCACGCCTGCAGATCCAAATAACGACGCAAAACCCGATTAATGGTGTGAGCAAAACACCCGATGGTCGAATATTCGTCGCATACGCCCGCGTCGACGGATCAACAGGCCCCCAGATCGCTGAGTGGGATCAAACTACCAACACATCGACAGCCTACCCGAACGAGAAATGGAACTCATACAGTGATGGCGACGATCCGGCAACGCATTTCGTTGGCATCAATTCGCAACGAGTTGGCCCTGACGGCAACCTGTACGTGGTCGACAAAGGCGCGACTGCAATTGGAGGCGCTGTTATGTTTCCCTATGGACCCAAGCTGGTTGTTGTTGATACGCAGACGAACGAGGTCAGCAAGGTGTACTTCATGGGCAACGTCACCAGATCGAACAGCCTACTCGACGATGTCCGCTTCAATCCAATCACCGGCAAGGCCTACTTGACCGACGCTGGAAGCCCTGGCCTGATTGTGCTGGATCTCTTGACAGGCAACGCGATACGGGTGCTCGACGACGATGCGTCGACGGGCGCAACAACGGCTGTGTCTGCCGAAGGAACACTGTTGCATCTCGGCTCGAAGCCAGCTTTTATCTACGCAGATCAGCTAGAACTTTCGCCAAATGCGAAGTACTTCTACTACCAGCCGGCCAGCGGTGGAATGTCACGAATCGAAACCAAGTTACTGGATCAAGCCACCTACAACTCGTCTCTTAACTCCAACTCAGTCCTCGGCCTGTTCGTAGAGCCTTACGCCAATACCCCGTCGACCGGTGGGACAGCCATCGACGCCGAGGGTAATATATACGTCAGCGACGTGGACAGCCAGCGGATCATCAAGATATTCCCGAACAGCACAATGACACTCCTTGTGCAAGATCCACGTCTGCTGTGGGTTGATGCTATGTGGATTGATCTACAGCACAGACTTTGGCTACCTGCAGCACAGCTCAACCGTGGAATTCCGTTCCAAGGCAAGAACTTGGAGGAGGCACCGTTGTATGTGTTTAGTATCGACATTGGGGTGGGCCCTTCGCAGATCGACCACGCATAAGAAAGCGTATCGATGTATGTATTTCAGCAAGGGACATAATGATTAATGATAAGCGAAGTCGACCGACTCGTCTCTGCGAAGCACCTCGCAGCCAAACAATGTAGCCGGACTTGGCCACACCGAACACCTCTATAGCGGCGCGTCCGTCACATTGAGCGCCACGTCTTTGATGGTGCAGCCACTGTGATGGTACGTTCCTCCAAGCACCTGTGCCAACCACTCCAACGCCCTCTGGTCTCCGTTGGTCTCTTCGGCCAGATGCCCACCAATCGTGTTCCGCTCATAGACGATGTTCGCTCCAACACCGCAATACCGGTCGACAACTTCGTCAGTGTCCTCGATGGCCGTGAGCTCGTCGTTCACGGCTTTATAGATGAGCATCGGCATTTTCGGAGTCCCGTGGTAGCCCATATAGCTTTGCTCATTTAGGGCTCGCTGTATCAGTGGCGAATCGAGGACGGCTTGGCCGTTCTTGAAATAGCTGAAGATGGTCTGGTTCGAATAGAAGGCGAACGCCTCCAAGATCGACATATGTTCTGTCGCCAGGAACCCGGTTCTGTTGTACGGGCCATCAGTCTTCAATTCGGAGAGCAAGTAGGCGCGGGCCTTTGGGTATTGAGAGGTGATTCCGAGGAGTCCTCCGGGCAGCAAGCCCGCCCACATGGTGCCTTCGATGGCGCTAAAAATACTGGTGAAGTTTGAGGGCAGTCCTCCCATAGCTGCTCCCGCGAAGTCTAGCTCGGGTGCATATTGAACCTGCAACTCGGCAGCCCACTCGCTAGCCAGACTGCCGCCTGAATAGCCCCACATCTGATTCCTTTTGTGTCAGCAAGTGTTGTTGTATTGGACTACGAGAGTACTCACCGCATACTTGGCGTCCTCGGCAAGATCAAAGCCATGATTGAGTACAGCGCGGACGTTATCGATTGTGGCATGACCTTCTCCAACACCACTTACGAACGACGCCAGAGGTCCTTCGAAGTCAGGAACGCTCACATACCATCCCAGGCTAAGAGCGGTCTGGATGTCGTCCAGGACCAGCCCCGTCGCGGACGCAGGGTTGTTCAGGTCGTAACTAGGGCTTGCATCGACGTCGACACTATTGTATGGGATCTGGTACGACAGCAGTGCTTTGCCGTCGGACTTTTTCGGCACGAAGACTGTGGTCACCGCCCACGAGGGTCGATAGCGGGCATCGGTAGTTCGATAGAGGATGTTGTAGACAGCACTGGCGTTCCCAAAGCTGGTCGTCAGGTTGCCAGGTGCCTGTCGAATACGGAGTACATCGCCAGGTGAAGCACTCGGAAACTCTTTTGGAGCTGAATACCACGGGTCTTGGGAGGGGGGAACCGGCGCAGAGGAAGGGTTGGGAGCTCCTGTGACGACCGAAGCTATTGCGAGCAGCACATTAATCCTCGAGATGTGAAGGAGTAGCATGTTGATGGTAGATTGTGTGAAGTGCAGGAAGAAAGTGCCAGCCGGATGGACAGCTTATATATGTTGAGGTCCTACCATCAGTCATCGTAAAAAAAGGATACCGTCAACTGCCTTTACAGCTTATCACCGACTGTAGATATTACGCATTGGACCACATCGTGGAGGCATACGGCCGAATGCATAGATGATGAGTGCTGTTGATCGCGTCCATAGAAGAACGATGAAACCGTGCGCAGTGGTGGAGCCCCTCGATAAATCCGGAAGGAGCAACGAGGCGCTAGCCTCTTTTCGTATTCAAACGGTCTTCGTGGATCTTCCGATGGCCGGCCCCCGTGAGCTAAACGACGGACGTGGGAGAATCGAGCCCATGCTGCGCTAAGCACCTTCCCAGCGCGAACGTTGTCGTGTATCCTCTTGCAGGTTTCCTACTGACGAAGTCGAAGGTCTCTCGAAGTCAGAGATGCCCACATACGATTCAGGCAACCACCGGCACCTTGCCCGAGAGCCTCCGGTACCATGTACATTGAAGCTGGGTAGGTATGGTAACAGGGAGAGGCGCCACCATAGTACGCACCACCATAGTATGATGACCGGCATGCCGCATCGCCCATTGCTTCGAAAGCGCTTTGCATAAAACCTGGGATTGCACCGATCCGATCGAGGTCGTCCGCGTCGTATCCCACCACTCTTCTTCGACGCATCTGTGTGTAGCCCTGAAGGAAGACCTGGATTGCGTACGGTCTCAATGGCGACCTGTTAGCAGTTGTGTTGAATATAAGCTCTATCGTTTCTGCGCGTTGCCACATGTTCAAGCCGAAAAGGCCTTGCATGGCGACGTTCTGCAGCTTTGGGGTTGGCATGCTGTCGGCGAAAGTCCAAAGTCGTATGAGACTCGCTTATTGTTTCAGGTTGAACTTTTCGCGCTCTCGTGAGCCGCGAGCAAGAGAGTCCGCCATCCTGGGCACGTCTGGTAGGTCTCCTAGATGGATCCAGTATAGGAGAAGCTCTAGTGTACCCACGTCGCAACCAGACAAGACCTAGACGGGCAAATCAGTAAGAGTTCAGAACGTCAACAGTACCACCTGCTGCTAGAGGTGGCACCAACTCGATAAGCCTGTTGTCTTGGTAGAAGAACTCACCAAGGTTCGATCCTTTGTCTGATAATTGCCGCCTAGTGCATTGCTGACAAGGGCCCTCTCAACATGATATGTCCGATCCGAGTCTTGAAGTGCGAGAATGACAATCTCATCTCCTCCGGGGCGTCTGTCCTAGCACGTCAGCCAGATATTTTTCATTGGCAGTCAACGTGCGTCTTACCCTGCGTTCTTAGTAAGTTCGTCCATCGCAAGACCGTCGCTCCGAGTACGATGCTTAGATATGGGGGCGCCGGTCGAGAGCAGGAGTCTCGTCGATATTAGGGTCGAGTAGGTGGTCGAAAGTTGTGTTGAGTTACGAGATCCTTCTGATAATGCGGTACAAGTTCTGCCCCAATACTGGAGCCTTGCATATTATGTATGTTGAAGTGGCAGAACATCAAACGAAGATGAATGGAGTTTGAGAAATGTTAGAGGGACTGAAAGCGTTGCAAGTAAGTGAATTTTGACGGTAAGCTCAAATACTGAGCAGTCGATAGGTCTTCTCGGACATGCTTACCTACATGAACTCAAGTTCGCGCAGCATAGCCTTTATAGTAGCGGTAATTCCACCATTTTCGCCTGATAGTCCTGAGATGAGTGCATGGATGGAGATGTCATAACATGGCGCAGCGGGCGCAAGTTGATGTTCGCCACACGAAAGACAAGGTAGCCGGTGTGACGAAGAGGGTGGCACAAAGCGTCTACTTGACCAATTCCTCGTGCAGGATGTACGTTTTAGAAGATGGAGCTGTGTGAGTGAGTGAGTCTCCTCAGTATTCAACAAATCTGGCAGGAGCCACGACGCTAGTGCAGTGACGCTAGCCTCATTCGTACTCGTAATTCACCCGCCGCTGCGAGCTGGCTTTGATCGACCTTTTTGCCTTTGCCTTGACTTCACCTTGTCCGACAATATGGCAAGCAAGACCATCACCGGAAGCTGCGGCTGCGGCAACATAACCTGGACCTCCACCGCACCGCCGGAGCATCTCGACTACTGCTACTGCCTGACCTGTCAGCGAGTCTCCGGGGCGCCTTTCATGGCCTGGATGGGCATTCCCAAAGCCGCGCTACAGTGGAACTTCAAGTCGAAACCTTTCAGGTACCGTCCGACACTTGGTGATACCGATTTTGTCGTGTCAGAACGGTAAGCAGTGTTTAACAGATTGTTCCGATGTCTGAGACACTCTTGACCCTGTTCCCCTTGTATCTTTTAGAACGTGCTGTGGTAACGACGGCTGTAACATCAGCCTGGACTACTTCTTGTATCCCGAGAAGATGCACGTGGCGGCGAGCACGATTGTGAAGAACGACTTCGAGACGCCGAAGGTAGGGTGTCATATCTGGACTCGACATGTACCGGAATGGCATGTTATGCCCGACGATGGTGTTGGGCGGTACCACGAGTTCGATGATGTTTTCAAGGCAAAGCTTGATGGCTTTCTGCAAAACCAGGAGAAGAAATGAACCTACCGCTCTCTGTCCATGCGACCTTTCGGATGATGCAAGCACGATCGAGCCGAGGGCTGCTGTAGTCTCTATATCTATCGATCTATCAGTTTATAAACCTGGAGGCCGCTCGATCTGGCCATTCATTGCTGGCTTCCCAAGGTTCATGCCACATTCAGCCTTCCAGTCCTTCGGGCAGAACGAGTCTGTGGCTGCTTTGAACGCGCTAAGTGTGCAAAAGGTCTCATCGCCTTCGAAATGCCTGCCTGCAGGTTTGCAGTATGGAACTACAACAGGTTTGTCGTTGTATCTCAGCCTTACGTAATACTCGTCTAGCCCGGCTTTCTCGGATTCAGGCCACTCCGACAGAGGCGTTCGTGCGGATACAGGCTTTGACTTGGCCGCGGAGGAGAAGAGCGAAGACCACCACGTCTTCCCTGTGTTCAGCCCGACGGTGCTACTTGTGCTACCAGAAGCGCTGGAACCTTTCCTCTTCAGCAGCTCGAACGCGATCGAACCCGTGAAGTTCGGCCACTTATCTTTCGTAGGATCCATAGCTCCGAGCGCAGCCAAAGTAGCAGCAAGTGTTGTGTCGTGACAGCCAGCAAGGCTCATCTTGAAGGATTCCGTTGATGACTTGCCCGCTGTCGCATGCTCGACCATACGCTGAGTCAGGTCACCGACCAGGGATCCGATACCGAGCTTACGATACTCGTTGCTCTCCTGATAGCCCACGAACCACTCCTCGACACAAATCTTGTCAATGTCATCACGCACTTTCTGTTCGTAGAACTCCTTCGGAAGCTTTGTATCTGGTCCGTGGGCAAGCGTAGCATTCACAGTGTCCATCACGCCACTCAAACGCGGATGACTATCGACCTTCAGCACTGGTGATGCTTCGGGCATCCATTTGCCGATTTTGTTGTTCAGATAGTCGAGTTCGGGGCCAGAGTTGTAGAGCTGAGCAGTTCTGTCGGCGAAGGCACGTGCCAGCTCAGCGAAGCGCTTGCAAGCACCTTCGTTTGGGAATAGAGTCTCCTCCTGCATTGTCCTAGTCACAACTGTTGGAGGTGGAAGACCAGGCGCTCGTGCAGAGGCTGGATATAGCCCTATAAACGCTTGCTGCACACTTTCGAGTGCACGCGGGATCGGTGTTGCTCTCAGAGTGACCTGTTGTGCGGATACGGCATCCATGTGGCTGGGCAGAAAGCCCAACTGCTCAACATACAACCTGCGTGTCCTTTGTCCGAGCGCAAGTGTAGTCTCCCGTCCTCGATCGGTCAGCTCGCCGGGCTGGCAGATAGCATCGACTTCTCCCTTTTTACCAGCGTTCAGTATCGGTACATCGTCCTTTCCCAACGACTCTATCCTCCGCTTCCAGTGTAGGGTGTCTAGCGAGCCGTCAGGGTTGATGACCGCAGACCTCATTGCTTTCGCAACAGAGCAGTACGGCCAGTAGGCATCGAGCCCAGTGTTCTTGAATCGCGCATTGACCGGTGTGCGTTCGCCATGTCGCAGCAATACTTGTACTTGCTGCAGTTCGAGCTCTTTAGGGTAGAATTGGGCAAGCTCTTCCGGCGAATATGGTGCCCGTGGTTCGAGAGTCGTCATGATCGCGGTAGCCTCGAGCGGTCAAGGCTACAGAGACGTGGGTATCATGTTGTGAAGTCGTCGGGTTGTGGCTAACCGCCTTACAATGTCGAGTTCTCAAGTCAAGCTGTTAGTGAATGAATGTTGGCGGCGGCAATGCCATGAGCAGCAAGTCCGCAGGCTGTTTTTGGGTTTAAGGTTGCCACGTGGGCGTCAGGGGACGACCGAGGAAGGTGCGGCGACTCGGAGGTTTGAATGTCGCCCAGAACTGCTCCAGACAACATCGCAGAAACATTGAAGCATGCAATGATATGAGCAGCTACGTGTCCAGTACGTGCCGGCTGAGAGAGTCTCTGCGGCGAGGACTGCACGCTGGGATATATCGAAGACAATGGCTATCACAGACATCTTATCGGATGCAAGATTCTTTAGACACCCGTCTCCCACAGGTTCACGGCGGAGAATATCCGTCCGAGGGAACTGCGACGGCGAGAGAACGACAAGATCGACCCTCTGGAAGGTACTCGTCTCGCGCACTCAGACCGCAGGAGCTGCTGGACCAGCTCGACACGACGCCACCACCGCAAGCTAGTCCTCGTCCGCATCCGCGCCAACGTGCCGACAATTCTTCGTCCATCAATGCTGAACCCGCTCGACCTCCAAGAGGACCTTCAGTGTCAAAGCAGGAAGACTTACCACCCAGCATTTGGAAATTTAGACGCACTTTGATCCGAGCATCAACCACGGAGGAGGGCAGTCCTCTTGACAAGGAAGTGTGGCCATCACTAGTTCACGCGGTCCAGAACTCACAGGACCGTGCGCAAGTAAACAAATTGGACGATGATATAATCTTCCGATCTGCTTTGCGCACCTGGAGCCTGCGAGTTTGTGAGGCGTGGCTTCTGCAACTTCCTATACTGCTGCGTGGCACGGCAAAAGCCGAGGCAGGCTCACGACCGGGATTGGAGCCTACTGCGCTTCAGGCTTTGCGCATTTGTGCTCTGTTCGATGCCGGATTCAAGTCGAAGGCCCGGAAGGCGTTGTGGTTCATTTCCCGCGACTTGTGGGAGTGCCGCAACGCCGACAATAGGGAACAGGGGCCCAGCAGTGCGCTCGAGCACGAAGTGACCCACGAGCTCATGGGAATCTGGAACCTGTGTATGACCAACCAATCACGACGGCACGATTCAGGCGGACTGTCTAAACATGAGTATATGTTAGGGCAGATTGCCAGCACCTGGCCTGTGAGCTGGGAATGCTTGTCGCAGCTTGGCGAGTCTCCGTCGATGCTCCAGCAGGGGTTATCAGACGAACTTAAAAGCTCCATAGGTCATGCAATATCTGTTCTTGCTGGTGTTACCGGCAGGCCGCCTCCGACCTCAGACATGCCTTACTTCAGTGGGCAGCGACACTACGACTCCGCTTCCGCCGCGGTCATCACTCTTGGGCTTCTCCAAGATGTTAAGGAAGCGCCTGGAGAAGTTCAGAACGTTGCACAGTTCGAACCATGGATGAACATGGTAGCTGGCATCATCCAAAAGGTCGCCGAACGACGATGTCCACATGCAATTGCAGAGCGCATTGCAAACGCCCCCACGCAGCGTATCGCAAATAGCTACGGGGCGGTGCTCGAACGTTTCCGCCTCCTTACGGCCAGCACGAAGGAGCAACAAGCTGGGCGACAATGGAAAGCTGCTGCGACTGCGCCCAAAAAGGGGCTTCCTCCTCTAGCGAACCGTTTGGAAGAAGATAGCGCACTTTCATTCTCGGAAGAGCAAAAGCCCCCAGCACTGCGCAAGGATGCGAGCAGAACCGACAGGTTTACCTATTTGTCTATAACACGTCTCGGCCGCGCAAATGAACAGCAGGACCTTCAGAACGCGGAGAGAGTCCTGCGTGATGTACGCGACTTCAGCAAAAGGCACACAGATCTCCAGCTTCCACTGCAGCTCTATGAGCACCTCATCATGTCATTTTTGACGCTGCGAAACCCTAAATTGGCGATAGAGTGCTGGAACGACCTGCTGCAAGCTGGCCACCAGCCAACAACCAAGACGTACACGATTGGTATGCGTTATAGTCTGCGCTTGAAGGGCTCCAAAGCAATGCAGTACTTCTGGACCCATATGAAACAGTCAAAAGTCCAGCCCGATACTCAGGCCTGGACTGCGCGAATCTATGGCCTCTTCAATCGCGGCAGGGTGGATGCAGGATTGCAGGCGCTTGGCGAGATGGGACAAGAGTGGCTCGCTGCTGCGAGGAATGCATACCTTCGGGACACGCCAGGACAGAACAAGAGCAGCAAGAAGGCACCAGTGGATACTGCGTTGCTCATAGATCGTTTCACAGGAGACATCGGAGCAGTCCCGAGGCCCACCGCGTACACTATGAACTCCGCCATGACCGGTCTATCGATGAACAAAGACGAGCTGATCCCGAAGGTCTTGACCTGGGGCAGAAGCTTTGGAATTGAGCCCGATGTTATCAGTTACAACACCCTGATCAACGTTAGCATGCGCAATGGTAAGCCGGCTGAGGCGATGGATCTCTTACGACGCATGAGATCGAAGGATATCGAGGCCGATGGCGACACCTGGAACGTGCTATTCAGCGCTATATTCGAGAGTGGGGCCATCGAAGGACTGGAACCTGAACAACAAGAGGAGAAAGTCATGCAACTGATTAAGTCTCTCGAGGATGCCAATGCTGCGCCGATTGACCAAAACGGCTATTCTATTGTCATTGATCGTTTGACCCAGTACTACAAGAATCCTCAGGCTGTGCAGACAGTGCTCGCTCATATGGTATCTCGTGGCGTCGAGCCAACCTCGTTCCACTATACCATCCTCATGGCCTCCTACTTTGACAAATCTCCACCAGACCTCGCGGCTGTCGAGACCCTCTGGAACCGCATCAAAACGGGTAAGACAGGGCACGGCACCGCCCTCACCCCTCCCTTCTTCAACCGTATGATTGAGGGCTACGCCGTCAACCACAACTCAGTCGGCCCCTCGCCAATGCTATCTTTCCTCTCGCAGATGGAATCCCAAGGCAAAAGACCCTCCTGGCGTGCACTAGAGTGCGTCGCACGAGCACTTGCCGAGAGGGGCGAATGGGACCGTTTAGCGCAGATCGCGGATACTGTTCGCAGGAGGCTGAGGGAGTCAGGGGTAGGGGGGACGACGGCTGGACAGTATGACTTCTGGACATTTGTGATTTCTACTGGCATCTACAGGCACGAGGGTATCACGGATCCCAATCAACTTATGCGGGATAATATGGGACGGCCGATGGAGGTGGGAGTGTAGCAGGCAGGGCGCGATACGTGTAGCGAAGTGATAGCTTGAATACAAGATCGGTCACTGCAGTGGCGGCATTGCCAATAGTTTACTCGGGAACGCACCTCACGTTCCTCGTGATTCGCGAATACATTCGATAGTCATACATCAGTTGACCGGACCGCAAGGGTTCTTCTCCGCTGCCGAAATAGTCCGACGACCCACTCATATCCTCCATCTACTCCTCCGTCCACTTCGGCATGTACACCAGGTGACATCTCGAGATACCCAATTTTGCTGTTCTCCGGGCTGGTGTTGTGGAGTGCGTCAGTATAGACGCTCTTGTTTGCAGACGTTGCTGCACTCGTTAGGAGATGATGGTCAAACGCACATAAGAGAATCAGCTTCTCGCAAGTCCAGAACGCCCTTTCCGTCCGAACGCGACGCTCCGTGGCACCATCTTCAACGATGAGAGGGACGAAGCAAGTTCATCCACGTTGGGCTTCGTGCCTGTAGCGCCCCGTCCCTTCTCACCACTGTCTACGGCGGCAGCCTCCACGTCCATGGTATCGTTGCTAAGCTCCGTCTTCGCCGCAGAAGGAACACCGCTCGAGTTGGCTTGTCTCAGGGACGAAGACTTTGGTGAAGAAGAGTTTGCAAGAGCTCCAGAAGATGATGTCGCGCCTGCATCTTCCTCGACAGAGGAGTCGCTCCTTGCTCTCTCACGACTGCTTTTCCGGTGCCCATCCTCGTCCACTCCGGCCCGCAATAAGCTCCGAGAACGATCGATGCCGTGATTCACAACCAGAAAATCGTAGTTCTTCGGGAAGCCGTGCTTGTCGACCAAATGTGAGCGGCGCTTTTGCCACTCGCTGCAGACTTTGTCACAGTCCTCAATGAAGCAGGCATATGTTCTATCGCCAGTATCTCGTTTCGAAGCTACGATCGGATCATGGTTTTCCGCGATATGAAGCTCCAAAAAGTGCGAAGTCGGGAGATTGGCCTTGCATTCGGTGCACCTGTTGGTATGAGACTGCTGGTAGTGCGTTTCGTACTCCTCGTACGTCTTGAAGACCAGAGGCTTATGAGGCGGAAGTAGGCACCTCATTGTCGTTTGCTCTGGTTCGGGAGAGTCTAGGAAAGCATACTTAGGGGTGTGAGCAGCAGGCTCTGCACTGTGTTGTCTATCGTGTACGTCTATGCTGTCATATGAGCGCGAGGCAGGAGAGGCTTCTCTTACTCTCTTGGCCATGGTGAGGTGCGGTGAAGGTGTACCTTAGCTCCGCCCATGCATGCGCCGGGCTAAGGTACCAAGGCAGATCAAGGTTGTTTGGTGGAGATCGCATTCACTCGACTCTGCTCCACCTTCCAAATCCAGTAAGGTCAAGATGTGACCTTTGATGGAACAGCGATTGGGTACCTGAGATCAACGACGACTGGAATATTAAGCATATATATTGTCGATGCTGATAACTCCTCTTGTGACTCTGCGGAATATATAATTGAAGCTGCGCAGATCTCTCCGCAAAACTGGAGTTGGTCCGAGCTCCTTTGACGATTCGAAGGAAGACTAGCCAGCACCTCCCACCTTCACTGCGCAACCTCACCTCCGACACCACGACATATACGAAACACCAGCCACGCCGCCGTCCGCTATTTCAAGCAGATATTGGTGTCATTACTAACACACCTTCTCGCGACAAGCATAGTTTTGTCGCCACCATCCTCCGTTCCACCATTCACCGACGCTGACCCAAATGGATCGCATCGGCACCTACGGCAGCTCGCATACCTTTTACACGTAACCACACTGAATCGACCAGTCCGTGGTCTCTTGTCGACTGAACGGCGTCTATGAGACGTTTCAATCCTTTGAGAGAAGCATGGAAGACCTGCTCGCGCAAGAGCGAGCCGCAGAACAACATGTCACCTACCTGTTGACTCGGCCAGATGAGCCAATCGTGAACCTGCTGAGAGCCTTCGAAGAACACCGCAACATCTGTAGGGCCTGCATCTTCGTCGACTTCGAGCATGGTGCAGCACAACGAGAGGTGAAGTTGTGGCAAGCTCACACAGAAGGCAACAAGTACTTCCGCAAGGCTCTGAGTCCCCTGCGAAAGCAGGCGAACGACCAGCCGGTGGCGATACGTGCTCTGATCAAGCTGTATCTTCAGTTCCTGAAGGAGAGCCAGAGCTTCTACCGTCAATACATCCAACAGCTCAACTTCACCTATGGCGGGATCCCGGAATTGGAGTTGGTGGCGCATCAGGTGAAGAATGATGGCTCGGGCGAAAGCTCGCAGGCGTCGATCTCACCCGGATTGCATGTGAAAGTCCTCACATCCTGCCACAACACGCTCATCTATCTCGGCGACCTTTCCCGCTATCGCGCATCTGAGAAGCTGGACAAGAACCCAGACTTCGGCCCCGCTATTGGTTACTACGGCTTAGCATGCACCATTGTTCCGGCCTCGGGCATGGGCCACCATCAGCAAGCTGTGATCGCTCTCGACCAGCATCACCATCTCCGTGCGATCTATCATTTGTATCGTGCCATCGTGGTTGCCGAGCCGCACCCAAACGCCGCTCAGAACCTGAAGAGAGAGTTCGACCGCACCAACGCCGCTTGGGATCGTGGTGAACTCATTCGCAAATCTCGGCCAAACGATCCAGAGTCGGCGAAGCATACACTCATCGGCTGGTTCGTGCGCCTGCACAGCATGTGCTTCAAAGGCGAGCCGTTCCGTGGATACGACGAGCTGGAGCGCGAGGTCCTAGGTCAACTCGCAACCGAGGTCAAGCATCGTCCACTTGATGCCACACTCATGCGCATGATGTTGACCAACTTCGCTGCCCAGTACAACGCCTCCGAGCAGTTTCAAGGTATGTAAGATCATAAGTCGCTCAGCGCTGTACTAACCTCGATGCCAGTAAACCCGATCGAGCAGAACCAGAATGCTTTCCTTCATTTCTTTCGCTTCAATGTCAAGACTTTCACAACATTGCTACGTGTGTTCTACGACGACCTTAGGACGGTCGACTTGAATCACATGCAGGATGTGGGTGACGACGACACTGAGGGTGCACACCTTGTCACTAGATTGACCGGCACTGCTCGGCGCATCCTACCAGCTCTGCGCCTTTACAGCTGCTGGCTTCTACCGATGACGCATCTCATGGACGGTCTGTCTGCCGATGATACGCTCAAAGACTCGATTGACCAGTTCTGGCCGATCTACGCCAAAGCTGTTGACCTGGTCGCCACCGTCTTCCCGATCTGGGACTTCGACGACCTGCCGGAGCTCACATATATGCTCGAGGAAGATGCTGAGACGCGTGGCTTCAAGCCTTTGATGGGCGAGAAGACGAACATGATCTGGTACGACAACGTCACCGGCGCAGAGAAGCCACGTTTCTCAAGCTTGGGTGTGCAGCGAGTCTCGGTGGATGGTGAGATGCTCGCACGCGTTAGAGGGTTCCTGGTTGATGGTCTCAACCTGGCGAATGACGATAACCTAGCTCCGATCAAGCTCACGCAATCTCGCATCTTGCACCGCGATGCACAAGACGTGGAGCCAATGCCAGTTAAACCGAAAATGGCCGCAGCGACAACGGCCGCCCCAACTGGTGAAATCTCGAGTCGCCAAGTGCCAGCCAAGCCTCTGTCATATGCCGCTGCAGCTGCCAATGCGTCTGCCAAACCTCCTGCTAACGGTACCGCAAAGGATCAGGGTGTTCCGCCTAACTCTGGCGTCTCTCGACACGCACAATTGAGTCGCATGGTGGATGATCTGGTCGATGATGACGAGAGTAACAACCCCGTCACGCCGCCTCAGCAGTACCACAGCACTCCTGCCGTGGTCACCGATATGTCTTACTCAGCTCTTCCTGGCAGTACCGGAGGCTTCGCCCAGATGTCATCATATGCCTACCCTTTGCAGAAACCCATCGGCTCCGGTCCCGGCCTCGAGACCTCACCACCTGTCATTCGCACGCCTAAGGATGCTGTGTCAAGCAAGCCAAATGACCGCTTACACAGCGTCGCCAATATCTGGAACGACAGTCCTGTACCTCACTCGTCACCGTTCCCTTCCGGCCTTCCTACTGGAACACTCGGCTCGCCAGCGCACTTCAACAGCCGTGGTCACTCCCGCGTCAACTCTGCGAGTAGCATTCGCAGCAGGACCTCGCAGACTGTGAACCTCGGCATTGCTGACTCCTGGTCCTCGATCGAGTGTGCGCCGCATGCTGGACAGCAGGAAGACAAATTGCGCGCCTGGAATAGGGCTGCTGAAAGTTTGCCACAGCAGTATCGCATGGACGCAGCCGCAGCTGGAAGTGCCAAGCGTGTAGTCACTCCAAGCGCACCGCCAATCATCAAGGAGACGTTCAAGAAGACTGCGACCGGCCAAAAGCTGGGTGCACCTCGCCGCTACAAGGAGACTGAGTACACCGTGCACGATGCGCGAGGCTCTACGGCTGTTGCGAGTCTCAGCCCGCCGCCTGCCGCTCTCGCGACGGGGCTTGGGGCAGGGTTGGGGTTGGAGCAGTCCAGTGTTGCGAGTCCGTTGTTGTTTGGTGCGGGAGGCAGTGTGTGGAGCACGGGATACGGTCAGGGAGGATGAGGAGTCGTCTCTGAGGCGTGTATCACGCAATCACACAATTGTCTACAACCACACCGACACAGTCGTTGGACCGAGAGACGAGATCCAGGCCATCAGCCTTGATCGAGCGGACATTTCACTCTGACAAGCGGTCGCTACCCACAACATTCAAGAGACCACGCGCGCTCGACTGCCACCGTGTTCTCGACGATCGGTACAAAATGACGTGGCTTCAACAGTCCGCATGCGATGTCCGACGCTATGTGCGAGAACCAGATTGGAGGATTACGAGAGGACGAGGGAGGATAAGATTGGAGGGGGATGATTCAGACTGTGACATTCGATGGATGCGTTGTCTTTCTTGTGCTTTATCCCGGAGTCTGCCTTTCTGGGGCGATGACCACCACATTCGTTGAGAGCAAGGTTGTTGTTAATTCTTGGTGCGGTAATGCAGTGAAGTATGCAAGCTCATTCGGCGCGAATCTCAAGCTTAGACCGGATTTCTTGCCGCATCGCGAAATGGTAAGGATCCAGAACCAGGACTGATTGTTTTAGTCTTCCTTTGACTCTTCTAGGTACCTTACTGCAAGGTATCATCAGCTGTTGACTCGGCCTCGGACCCCTCAGCATTCTTCTTGTTGCCAATCGCCACCATGCCACAGAGACGTCCGCTACTCGTCCACATCCTCTTTCCGGCGCAACATTTCTTTCGCTTTCTGCATAGAAGGCCTATGCGGGTTCGTGCGATAACGGACGAGTGTCGTCGTCCCAACACCACCCGTCTGCTCGGGAAGTATCGCGCGCTCGAACCCTGCGGCGATACGATGTACAAGGCCTCCACCTTGATTAGACGTCTTCGCGGCGTTGTCAACATCCAGCTTGTCGCCTCCACCGCTGCCGCTGATCGCCTGGGCTTCCACTTCCTCTTCTTCTTCACTTTCCTCCCCGCTGTCTTCGTCGCTCTCCTCCTGCTCCTCAGACTCGCCGCCTCTGCCCGGGCGGAGGAGCCCCATCGCCTCGAGAACTTCTATCTGCTTATTCTCCATGTCGTCATACTTACCCTTCTCCGGCTTAGATGGTTCTCCAGTGCTATAGAAAGACTTCAAGAGTTTCTTATCAATCTTCTTCGGCGCCTCCTCCTCTTACGACGCTTGCAGATCGTCGACATCTTCGCGAAATAGCTAAAGAAGTTTGACAGCGTCTGGTTCGGATTAGCGGCTGAAATAAGAAGGCGATTGGCTTCCTCCAGGATATGCTCAACTTCTAGGCGACATCGTTCCGCACGACATACCTGCAGACAGTCGAGCAGAGGGGTTAGCGAATGTCCGAGACAAACCAGGGGTATGCCCATCAGTCTTGTACCATTACGTGGATGCGCCGGCGACAATAAGGAGGCTCTTCATACGCCAGTATTGTGGAAGTTCTGGGACGGTAAGATTGTAGTTGGCTGCAGCGATATATTCGTCGAAGGCCTCTGCGTCGAACTTTTGTAGAACCCCAAGGTACTGTGATTTGTAGAGTGAGGTTGTCTCATCTTGGACGACTGTGTCGCCTTGCTTTCGTACCTCTGAAGTCATGTTGGCTTGGGTAAGGATTCAGACCGTTACGTAGAAGCTCTCATGGACTTGAGGGTGTAGCGCGCGGACTGGCTAACACTGGTCGATAATGCGAGAAACATCTGTGCTTACCTATACTTACTATTGCTTTTACCGTGAGTGGTTGTTGTTCCCACCACGACTCGGCGCGTAATCCCATCTATATACATGACTCCATCCCACAGAATCGCTATCATCATTTCTCCTTTATTCCTTAGCAGAACCGCGAGCCTCATCCGGAGGACTCACTGGCATATCGCAAGTTGCATTGCTCATCCATCATGACAATCGCCAGTCGAATCAGTATATCTGTGCGCCGAGCTCTGCTCAACCCTGCGTCCACCACAACGATGGCGCGTACCACAAGCGAAGCCAACTGCACCTCTACTTCCACTACAACATTCCTCAATATCCTCCTTCGAGAGCTCCGAGACATTGTCTACCGGTATGCTTCGGTCCCCGCGACCACATCACTCTCCACAGGCCAGAACTACGCGCACAAACCCCCTTACTTCGAACGTGCCGCCAGATTCGGCTCGAGGCTACTGAATGGTTCCTCGCAGACAATCACTTCTGCCTCTAGGCCAAATCAATTGACAGCCTTCGAGGCATTCATGGCTGGGTGCGTCTGATGGCCGAAGGCTTCACGTATGCGTCCTGGATCAGGAGTTTGACTCTAAGAAAGGGCGTGGAGGATTATCCGATGGTAAACTCAGACTGGGACTGGGACTGCGGTGGCCTCTGGGTACCACTAGAGCCAACATCGAGCCTGGCGAAAGGGCTTGGGAGGTTGATGAGGCCGGACGCTGTGCATGTCGAGGAAGCAACCGAGCTCCAGCGCAGGGCGTGCTATCGTAAGGAGTCTGAGAGCCTTGATTATTGACGATACGGCAGGTCTCTGCGGAGGGGCTGAGAAACTGTGGGGTACCTTAGTTCGAGCTCTAGAACGCCCTCTTAGCGCCGATTTCTTGTCGAGGTTCCAGCGGAGTGGTCGAGGTCGGACCGATCGTGGGCATGAGAGGTGAGGCTGGACTCGAGCATGACAGCAGCCTACTTGAGAAAACACCAGAGGGAGTTCGGATGGCCAGGTAGGGGTCGTAGTTGAGTGTCGTGCATCTTGGCAAGCGTAGCGTGGTTGCTGCTTCGAACGTTACAGCCACTTCACGTGTCCACCTCTCTTCTTCTATTCGAACCACGGAACCAAACGACCTAGCTGAAGTCAAAGCACCCTAAGATACTCATAGGGCTGAGATCCTCTGTCACGAACTTCTAAACGTGTCTGTTGGACTGTGTCCGGATTGATCGAGACCTGCCATCTTGGAGCTGCGTGGCCGGAGCGCGTGTTGTGTACCTCGCACGTTTGTTGTTGCACCCGGAAGGCTCAAAGGCACACAAACTTCTACGCGGCGTGTCCTCCTGGACGAAGACTCGAGCCGCGACTCGGAGGAGCGCATAAGACGCGGCGCGCCGGTCGGGTAGCCGCAGGACAATCGGAACAAAGAGGCACGTGGCCTTTGTCAAGAGCGCACACTGCGACACCCTCGGCCGACGGCAGAGGGAAGAAAGGCTCTCGCAAGCAGTACAACTGTCGGACATACAAGCGGGGACCGTCGTACAGCCAGTACACTTTGATACATAACACGCGCCTCCCCTGTATGACCTACGAACAAAGGAATCCGGAACGCTGAAACCTGCGGACGGGAGTGTACGGCTACATGCGTCTCCATGAAAGACGGCAAAGATGAGACAGCGCGCTCAGACACGGGGTTGCACGGCCACCGCCCAGCTTTACAGGTCATATGTCTCGGATCTGGAGGTGGACCCAGCGAGGAGGACGTCACTGGCTTTTTGGTGCGCTCGATAGCTAGTGACTGGGCGAAAGGCAGTCTGCTGGCTGTCGACGCTGGATCGCATTTAGCACCGATCACAAGGATACTGGAGCGCGACTTCCCGAACGTTAGTGGGGTGAAGACGAGCGAGGGTACTAATGGCGCTACACCGGAGTTGAGACAGAGTCTTGCACGGGCATCGCTATCACCGAGTCCTGAGGATGACGGCGGGGAGCCCGTGAAGCCGGAGCCGACTGTGCTTTCCAGTGGGCCGTTTGCTGGACTGAAGTTCCCGAACGAATCTGCGAGAGCAAATGCGCTACATGTCATTCGGAACTATGTCAATACTTATCTGATCACCCATCCTCATCTAGACCATCTTTCAGGCTTTGCGATCAACACAGCGGCATTTCATGCTACATCAAGGCCGAAGACATTGGCAGCTCTACCTTCTACCGTGGACGCCGTCAAACAACACATCTTCAACGATGTCATCTGGCCCAATCTCTCTGACGAGGATGGAGGCGTTGGCTTCGTGACGTTCCAGCGTCTCAAGGAAGGCGGAGATGCGATGATGGGCGAAGGCGAAGGACGAGGCTACATCGACGTCTCAGATGGTCTAGGCGTTAAGGCGTTCAAAGTCTCACATGGCGTCTGCACCAAAAGTCCGCCGAGCCACCATCACAGAGGTAGCATTGCCGGCATCTCTGAGCTACAGCCGCCGTACAACGGTTCCATGCACGGCGAGCCGGCTGGCATGGCTCGGACAGTGTCGATGTCGCAGAATAGTGTCTACTCCACTCCGGGCACGCCAGGTATCCAGCCACGGCAGAGCTTCTACGCGCCTCAACAGCCTTCACCTCGCATGTCCGCTGTCGATGCCAGCGGCTGCGTGGTCGACAGCACCGCCTTCTTCGTCCGCGACACCGAGTCACATCGCGAAGTCCTTATCTTCGGCGACGTAGAGCCGGATTCCATATCATTGAGTCCGCGAACGCACGCCGTATGGAAAGAAGCTGCGCACAAGATCGCCCACGGCTTGCTTGGCGGCATCTTCATCGAATCGAGCTACGACGACAGTCAAGCCGATGCGTTTCTATTCGGCCATTTGAACCCACGACATCTGATCGCGGAGCTACAGACGTTAGCCTATCTGGTCAACCAAGCGAAGCACGCCTTGATACAAGAAAAGAGCGCGAAAAAGCGCAAACGCTCTGGAGCGAATGGCTCAGACGTCGTCGCTCGCCACGCCATCGCCGAGAACGACCGCAAGCGCAGCCGTAGCCTCGCGACCCGTGGCAACCTTACAAGGGACCGGCGGCGAAGCAGCGTGCCTGATCATAGTATGCTGGACGCTCTTCCCGGCCAGCTTTCCACCGAGACATCGACAGAATCACTGGATCAAATCCAGAGCGCCCATGTGGAAGCCTCCCTGTCCGCAAACCATGAACCTGTTTCGCCGAAGGCGGTGCATCCGCGTCCTCCTCCTTCTGCAGCGGCTGCGAATGCCGGAGGAGGTGGTGTGGCCGAACCGCCACTGGCAGGGATCAAGATCATCATCATCCACATCAAGGACACGATGAAGGATGGCCCGCACGTGCGCGACAACGTCCTCGCGCAACTCAGGGATTATGAGACGCAGTTGCAGAGTCAAGGTCAGGGCCTAGGATGCGAGTTTCTGGTTTCGAGGAGTGGGGAGAGTTATTGGTTTTGAGCGCTGGGATGTGTTAGATATTGGTATCGGTACTCTCGGGGTTAGTGTGGCCTGGCTCCCGTCGAGATTGGCGTTGAGGGATAGGATGGCGTTGGTTGATACGGCTGTAAAGCGAACGCATTGGGTTTTGGAGGAATGGCGGATGCTTTGACGAATGCTCCTGTGTTGTTATGACGCCTATGTACACTGTTTCAATCAGCTATGCCGGCGATGAGCTTGGAATGACCTCGCCGTTTTGTTTCCAGCATGCCTGCTTGTCTCAGCGTACCTGGTATCGATCAACGGTTACTTGTCCGGCGTAGAGTACAGCAAGCATCCGCAGCAACGGCCCTACTGTCCCGTCGAAGGGACCGAGCAGCTGGACCAGCCGTGTCGAATGGTGAAGTGCATGTCGTTGTCCGAGATGAGATCATCTTTCCCAACCTCTTCTTTCTCCAGGGTTGACAATGCACTCTGCTCGTGCAGACCAGCAACATGCAGTCCAAAGCTGAACTGTATGCAGAACAATCTATCTTGCATATCGTACGTTGTCCAACGAATCGGACGCCAACGTTCGACGGGGTGCTGTGGGGTAGATAGAACGCCACTGAGATTCAACCTTGCACTTGAGGTCTGGGCTGATGGTTTACCGCCGACTTATCGCCACCAGCTGTGCTAGAGCTCCTGCTGGGCCATTGCAAGGTAAGCTGCTGGCACCCGGATGTGGAGCCCTAAAGGTAGAGTGCGGGGATTCAAAAGTCGGAGGAGTAAAGCAGGCAAGGGTGTCGAGATCGGGGAAAAGATACATTTGGTTGGATGTAAGGGAAAGAAATAGAAGGTTGCGGATAGAATAGAGGTGCAGTGCGGTGAGCTTGATCATGACCTACTGACTTGTGGGCGCGGGTCTAGGTTGTACTGTAGACGTGTGAGGCGTGCGGTGGTAGCACAAGCCGGATATGCAAGTCATAAAGCACGACAGGGTAGTTGGTTCGCTCGATGGCGAAAGCCGGGCGGAACATTTTTTCTCGTTGAGTTCGCGGCTCCATCACGACGCATGAGCTTGATCGGGGCCAGCAGCCCGCGAGGGAGCTCGCCATGCAGGTGGTGGCGGGGAGCTTAATGAGCTTGAACCAGGCCAGTGTGTTGTGGGGATGGAGGGAGGTTGATGAGGTGGTGCATACACCCTAATGATTGCCGCATGCATTCACGCGGATCGTCGGACTGGATGACCAGCATATCCCAAGCTGGGGCAGTTCGAGGCTGCAAAAGAAGCGTGGGGTCGGCGGCATAGAGAAAACCAGTGTCTAGAGTCTCGATCCAGTTTGCAGGTGACTAGCAGGTGTTGGAAGACATCATAACCTGTGGCAGACGAGTAGATGTAGTGAATCACAACCCGCAGCAAAAAGAACAGCAAGATGTCGTTTCTGGCATCGTCGATTGGCTCTCGACGCATCGAGTGCAAAACGCCACGGCTCGGAAGTGTCCCTGACTGAACACGCAACGGCCGTGGGGTGAAGACCTGATGCGAAAGACAGGCCGGAGGGCAGTCTGGGCGGTTTCTTTCGGTGGTCGCCATTCGCTGGCTGCAGCTGCATCGGCAGGGACTATTTTCGAGTTCGCATCAACGTGTGAGAGCGTGAGACTCGCAAGTCGGTGAGCAGACAAAGTCTCGGAAAGTTGCTGCTGCACGACGGAATTGCGTCCGGGGCAGCGTAAAGGCAAATCATTTGATCTCGGTGCAAGGGTTGGATAGAGTTCGCAGGAGAAGCAGCGAAGAATGATCTTGTTGAGTGGAGAGGATGCCGACGAGCCAGTGTTTCAGGCTTCCTAGATCGCCGACAGCGTGTACAGTAGACGGGTGCGCTGACCTCTATATATGAGAGTAGGATTGCCTCCTGTTGGTATGAAACAGTGGAAGATGAGGAGGAGGTCTAGGGGTTGATGAAGAGCTGAAGTTCATCTACTTTACGAATCCTGCGCGGTGATGCTTGAGACATTCGATAGCTTGGCGGCACGGGGTAGAAGCTTTCTGTGTGGTTGTGGTTGTATCTCGACGTGCGAACTTGGGAGCCGCCTGATCTATCTCTCAAGGAGGGTGAGCACCTGGGAGTAACAACTGGATAGCCCGGTCGATGTTGTGCCCCGTCACAGACAGCGGAAGAGCATCGTTGTGCCAAAAACATCGTATATGCTACCCACTCTTATCTTGTCCGTCGATCCGCTAGCTCTGAACCGTTTTAGCGTTCACCCTCAGTCTCACAGTCAGTCCTCTTGGTGCGCTCATCCTCCCTTAACTGTGCCCATCAACCCTCAGCGGGCTGTTGTCTTCTTGTTGAACACGCTGCTATTTGGCCCGAGGTGTCTTTAGAAGCTGTAGCTGATCGGAGTTATTCTTTTGCTGGCTTTAGGGAGCGTCACGGCCTTTGCATTCCTTGCAGGTTTCCAATACTCGATAACAGGGGCACAGAGCGCCCGGACGCTGCCATCACGACTCCCACTCCCATCTCTCACGACTCTCGTACGAATTAACGACCATCGGCACGCCTGCAGTCGAACAAGCACTGTGCCTTCCTCTGCATTTCTCCCGATGCCGGTTTAAGCCGTCAGCTGCTCCGGCTGGACGCACTTTCTGCAGAGGACTTGTTCGAGGTAAGATACATCACATCGCCACACTGCCTCTACACACCACCCCCCAAAACAGACGTGCTGCCTGTTTTTCACGACTCTCTACCACGAGCAGCATGTCTTGTCCGCACTTCCGGCGGTTAGCATAGGGCCAACACAGCTGCTTCATCGATCCCTTACCCTCCATTCACCGTCTCTCACTCACCAATGAATGACGTTGGCATCTCCTTCACCCAACAGCGGCACTCCAATCTTCACGTGCTGATATTTGGCTGGCGCAGTAATATACTTAACTTCCGCCTATACATTCAGCGACCTCCATCTCCACCGTCGTCCGCCGCCACACGCCATCCACAACGCGAGACCCGATGGCTGACGTACTGCCACTTCCCATGTCAACCTCGAACTCCATCGGCCTACTACACTCTCGCCCCTCGTCCGCCGACACGTTTTCCACATCACAGCAATCCTACGCTCAGCCTCAACGGCTAGGGCAGGCGCCAAGGAGCATGTATCATGGGCAGAACAACAACTCATACCGAGGAGCCACGGCACCTGTCCAACCGTACGCTTTCCAGTCGACGCCCACTCTGAGGCAGGATATGAGGACAACATCGGCACCCACCACATCACACGGTCCGATTGGCAGCCATAGAGCAACGGCATCTGTGTCGACCTCGTCCTCGGATGCCTCTTCAGCTGCGAAAGATGATTCCGTGATAGGCGGTCGGCCTTCGTCATTTATCAACTTGTCGTCGAGCATTCCTGATCTATCGCTGTCGTTGGACCCGCCTGTGAAGGCATCGCCTGACAGATATCGTCGACCAGGTCAGAAACGTACTGATTCGACTGCCTCTGGACCCGGAGCTACCTCACCACAGCTAGGTGGACCCGTCGCCGCTCTATCGCCAATTACCAATGGCGCTCAGCAGCCTCAGCATGTGCAGCAGGATGCCAGCGTTGATGACACCGCGTTGCCTAAATCCGGCCAGACAGATTTGGCGAAGTCAAGGTACAGGCGCCGAAGTCTCAATCAATTGGAGACACAAAACCTCGCCCTTCCATCAGGCCAAGCAGGACCGGGAGCACAACGACCCTCATCTGGTCATGGCACAAGTGCAACTTCAACACCAACGACCATCCGACCTGTGTCATTGCATCCGCAAGGGAGCGATGGTCCGGCCCAGACGGCATCAACCGAGCCAGCAAAGGCTTCTGCAGCCGTGCCGCGTACCGAGCAGAAGTTGGCTGTTCCCGCCCGAGGCTCCTCAGAGGCCAACAAACGTCTGGCTGCTCCGTCGCCATTGTCTAGGCAGGCAAGCGACACGGAAAGCCAGCCTCCTTCGGTCACTGCCTCACCGACCAAGCCAAGGACTTATGCTGCCGTAGCACAAGCTGCTGTCAACGCCCCTTCGCCAGCGGCTGCACAACTGGCAGCTGTATCTGATAGGGACCTGAACAAGGGCATGAAGTCTCGCTTACGGCGAGCATTCTCCTTTGGTAGTGCACAGGAGCTTAGGCGAGCTGCTGGTGAGAACAACCAAGCACAAAACCATCCAGTACAAAACCGCCAGGCACAGCAGATGAAGCAGCAACACCAACAACAGATCGATGATGGACTTGATGCGGAGCAGATGGAGATTGCACGAAGACAAGAAGCAGCCGGAATTGGTGCAGGCATCTACTCGGGACAGGGTGGCTTCAGCGGCTCTACCGACAATCTCTCGATCTCCTCCACAGCATCGTCAGCTTCAATGATGCTTCGGAAGATGGGCCGAGGAGCGAAGAAGAGCGCTAGGAGTGTCAAGAGTCTCTTCCGGCCAAAGTCTGTCATCGGTGTGCCTGCCGCTGATGGTCCGCTTGAGACTACAGTTGGGCCAACCGTGGCTCAGGTGTCTATGGTCACCGTGGAGGCCGAAAGACAGAACGTGAATGTTAACGCACACCCAGGCGAGCTGCCTGATGGCAGCACGGGTTATCCAAAGCTGGAGAGAAATTCTTTGGATGCCGCCACGGCAGCAGCAGCAGCAGCTGATAAGCAACGAGGTTCTGCCGACGGATCCGACTCTCGGCGCAGCATTGTCGGGAGCGACAAGGACCGAGCAGAAGTTCTTGCAGCCGTCAAGAAAGGCATTCTCAAGCGTTCCGGAACGAGCTCGCCGAGTGCTTCACCAATAATGAGGCCGAACGATGCGAACCTGACTCCCGTCCCACAAATCACAGAGAGTCCAACCTCCAGCGTGCCTAGCACACCTCGCGAGGCACCTCAACGACGCAGCTCATCTGCACCGAACGTCAACGGCGACTACTTCGCAACACGCGTTACTATGACGAAGAGCATGCCGAACACGCCTAACGGGAGCGTTCGCTCGATCTCGTTCAGCCCTCGGATCCAATTCCACGACGTCTGGTCGAGCACTGAGTACGATCGACGAGGTGAGGTTGCCACGTGCAACCGCCTGACACCAATGCTGGCTCAGCAGATCAAGGAGGAGCTCAACACCTTCAAGATGGTATGTGTTTCTTAATCCATCACTGCCTATTCTGAGCGTATGCTAATCTGTAATCAACAGGAAATGGAAGTCCATGAAGCCAGCAAGCCACATACCCACTTCTTCTAAGAGACTCGACCATCTACACGCCCAAATAAACTTTGACACGAGCACGGCGGCATACTTCCACGAAGACATCCAAAAGCAAGCAGCACACATTACCCGTGGACCAATAGAGGCCATCGCCGGGAACCAGACATATTTCCTTCCACGCTCGCAATTGGGACGAACAGGCGTTGAAACGGAGTATCGGGGCGCGGCAAGGGGCTATGGAGATGGATGGGTGGGTGGGACTGGCACTTTTCTCTCTCTCTCTCTCTTCACCTGGATTAGCGATTGCATTTGTGTGGACAGGAGCATTGGGGTTGCAGTGCTTTTCGACTTCCGCTCGTTGAGTTATCTGCGTATCCTCGTTGGGCTACGATGAGGCGGACGGGAGATAGTAGAGATAATGGACGGTACGGCTCGTGCAGATTTGCTCTCTTGCTTGTTTTGATGTTTATCAGCGGGCGTTTTCGTGGGTTACTTCTAGTGTATGTGCATAATGATCAGGAAGCTCTCTCATCACAACTCTCTCTCCCTCTCTTGCCTTCCGAGGCCGAGGTATAGTGGATACAATCACTCATTTCATGGTCTTCGCGTGGTGAAACAACAGCTGTGCCACGCTTGCTTCTGCAATTGCCCTTCTGGTCTCCGTCTGTGAGTTTGCCTTTCGGGTTGTTTATTAAACGTCCTCGGGCCACTGCAACCTCATTCTCACGCAGCCGTCCGAAGGCACAGCGTGGCGGAGCCAAGGTTTGACATCGTGGAGACGACCCGAGCCGCGAATGACGACTTGCGCCGATCTTGGGGCGACCCGCTGACCTGGATGCGATGGTGGTTTGCCTTTTGATCGTCGCTACAACCAGCAACCTCACTCACGATCTCTGAACTGGTATCACTGGACAAGGGAATACGGCAAGGATGGCAGCTATATTCATCGTCGCGGGATTGGCGATAGCGGATAAGGTGGAGAAGAGGAAGGAGGCGAAACGGCTCAAGAAGGAACGGGATGAGGTTCGATACCGAGAACTGCAGGTTGAGACGAACAGGCGGCTTGCGACGAAACAGAGGGGGGATGGAGGTGGGGATGTGATTGACAATATTCCGGCGTATGAGGAGGACGCGGAGACGAGTGGTGAGGAACAGATGAGGAGTGCGGTCGATGAGGCGTCGCCGCCGCCTTATGATGATGTGGTTGCGGTGGGGGAGATGAGGGAGCGGAATTGGAAGACGCAGATGCAGAGGCGGAGGAGTAGTGTTACCAGTCAGCGGAGCGGTGCTCAGGGGCAAGTGGCGAGTCCTACGTGAGTGGCGTGAGGTTGTGGTAGCGATCTCGATGCAAACGACGACGACGATGACCATTACGACACTGATAACGGTTTGTACAAATTGATGTTGGTGGTGGGAAGCTGTGTTCGATCTCTGTATCGAATTTGTTCGAGGGTTGCTGTCAAAGGAGGTTCGCACTGTTAATGTACTATATGCATAGCAGAATTGAGCTCGAATGACACTTCCGCTTACCGGTTTGGTTGACCTGGCATAGGGTTGTGTCGTGCTGGACACTGACGACGGATCACGTACGGAGATGGCTTGTTGTCGGACGGGAGAGCGGAAATGGCTGACAGCTTGATGTTACACGGCGCATTTCTGCGGAGGATCAGTCAACTATGTACAGGTAGCAAGTAACACCGTGTACGCGGCATAATCTCATGCTCCGGTGTGGCGCGATCCACCCTTCGTGACAGTCGCCTTCGTCCCGCGAAGACGTGTCAATTGTAGCACTCGCTCGTCCGAGTGCCTAATCGATCGAGATGTGCTAGAATTAGTCATTGTAATCATACATGCCATATCAATGTGGCGGTGGTGGTATTGCGGCCTTTGTCGCCGACGATGGCGTATGTGAATCGACTCAGTGGGCTTCTAGTACGAGCCGAACTAGCTGTAGGTCGAGCCAAGAGGCACGCCTGGGTATAAGCAGCGGAGCACGTCCGATAGGTCGTTGTTGCCAAATCTTGCGCGGTTATGACGCATGGCTTGTTGCATTAGGTGAATATACGCATCGTTTTAACAGATGCGCTCGAAGTATCTCATCGCCCTCGCCTCGTGTTGCTTGCAGAAGCCATTGCGTGAGGACCACCCTCACCAAAGCGTTCATCGGTAGGTTCAATTACGGCTTGACAGCGGAGAAGCACTATGATATAAGTCAGCCAATGACTCTGATTTCCTTAGCATTGATCCGGCAACTCACACTCGATGATCTCGTCCTCAGCAACCCCAATTTGAAAATCAATGAGCCCCTGCTTATCCACGCCATCGCACAGACGCACAAGCTCGTTTCCAAGGCGTTCCAGGCTCGCGGCATTCAACAGCGAGTGCGGATCTCGTGGTTGAAAGCCTGTTTGATTCATCTCCTCCGTCATATCGAACTGCCTCTGAAGGGTGACCAGCCACGCTGAGTTGAACTCTGCCCACAGCCTAAGCCTATCGGCATGAAGATTCTCATCGTCTCTGGTGAGACCGAAATTTTCTGCGTTCCCAATCAGGTATGCTGCAACCTCCAATAAGTGATTGTCGATGTGCCGTAGCGATCCGTCATGAGCGAGAGTGAAGATTGTCCTGATCTGGTCGTTGTATCGATCGAACCCTTGATCGAATGTCGGCTGCTGTGGCACTGGTGGGTATTGCGGTTGCTGAACGTAGGCCTGGTACTGTGCTGCCTGTCCTGGGTCCATCATCGCGGCAGCATAAGGCTGTGGGTTCGCGGGTCCTGGTTGCGAGTATGCTTGAGGTTGCGCGTATTGCGGAGGAAGGTGATGTGAGGACATCTCAGCAGCTGAAGTACTCGTCTGTGTGGGTTGCCCTGGTATGTAGTACTGGCCGGTTTGAGGCACACCAAAGTGGGAGCCGAGAGGTTCGGTGGCCGTGTTTGTGCGAGATCGATGTTGTGTGACAGGATCGTACGGCGATTGCGCGCCATGTGGCGGCGCCATGCCGTAAACAACGTGTGATCCGTACTGCTGATACGGCTGTGTTTGCTGCCTCTGCGACTCAGGCGTCTGCATATCCTGGCCATACTGCAAAATACTTGGTTGCATGGCGGTAGCCGAACCGTACTGTGCACCTGGCGCGAAGCCATATGCTTGCTGCACATCGCTTCCTCCCCGGGCTGCAGACGCTGGGGTGGTCGGAGACTCTTGCATGAAAGCAGATTGCCTATATCTTTCACTGCCTGCCGGTGTTGCATACTGCCCGGACGTGGGAACGAGCGCTGGAGGAGCCTGTTGTGCCGTATATGGTTGCGGCGCATACTCTCGTCGCGATGGATCATGATGTTCCATCACAGTACGGCAGGATGTCCAAGGGTCTAGTAAATCACAGTCTGGATCGTATCGCTGTGCCAGCGGCGAGATCGGCGGAGTTGCATAAACCTCCGCCAGCTTTGCGAGTGCTGATTTGAGATGGTGCGTGAGTAGGGCTAGGCTCCACACAGAGAATGCACTTCTCGTTCGTCCTGGCTGCCTTTGAGATGGTGCGTGAGTAGGGCTAGGCTCCACACAGAGAATGCACTTCTCGTTCGTCCTGGCTGCCTTTCCGGTCGTGTAAGATGCTGTTCGAAGTCAGGTGTCGATTTCTTGACTGAAGCCTGTTGTTGAAATTGTCACGTTTTCGAGATGGCTGTGAGATGCTGGAAAGTCGTGTGTCGCGTGATAAGTTGCTAGATGCAGGATCCAAGCGAGATCTATCTTACACGGCGCGCAGGTGACGAAAGGTGAAAGCAAGAAGGCCGCCGGTTCCCAAGGTGAAAGGACGTCGATTTGATCAAACGAGTGACTTGGCCGATTCCCAAAGGTGGTCTGAACGAGTGAATGTGCTTTTCGCAAGCGAAATGAACGAAGCAGTCAGATTAGAAAGGCGTGCAGAAAACACAATGCTCCACTCGGTGGTGGGATGTTTGGGTCGAAGAGTTGGTAAGGTCAATTAGCGCGGGGTCGCTGAGTCGTGAGTCGTGCTGCCATCGGCAGCAGTTACGTCCGATGAAGTGTTGATGTGCCCTTGCACGGCGCTGAACGCAAGGCACGGTACGTCTGAGGCAGGTATATGACGAGGACTATGAGCGGGTCCTGCTGGTGTAACGAAGGTTATAACCGTCGAAGGCTAGTCGCCGGAGGATAAAGTGAGGCTTGACCTTTGCGTGAGGCTTAGAAGAGGTCCTGCAGCGAGTTTTGGTCGTCTCACAGACTCGACCGAGGATGAGGAAAGGAGTTGGCAGTGAGACAGTCGAGTGCTCTCACAAGGGCCGGCGGGAGCCCAAAGCCTCCAGGATGGAACGGCAGCCCAATAGTTCCCGTTTTATAACGCAACAAAGCCGTCAAGTGAGCATTGAGGTCATGATTGGCCAGGCAAGATCGGACACCAACGTGGTTGACGTGCAGAAGGTCTGCAGCGGGTCTTTTGTTAGTACTAGTCTTCTGCCTGGTCTGACGAGTTGACTGGTATATCTTTAGAACCCGCGGTGATCTTTGATGCCAGACGAGCGACAGCAACAACGATGCTGACGTGCGTTGTTCGAGCAGCTCTCGATAGCAAGGTAAGATTGTCTCTGTTCGAAGGGGTCTGTGGCGAAAAGTACAACGAAAGTAACAACTCGAAACGGCCAGCCGTTGTAAGCACAGAGTTCTGCTAGCTGAATCTTTTTCTCGAGTCCAGCCACAGCCTGCCGTGCAGTGGCGTCGCATGTGGAGCCATGTTGCAAACTCCGAGTAGAGTTTGGACTCTGTTCTGATGCGAACTGTCGTGGTAGTGAAAGTAAGGATGGGCCATCCGCCACACTACCAAGCAAGGTGCAGTTGCGGATGATGATCCCAGTACGTACCTGCACCCGTGGCGCCCAAGAGGCCCAATCCTTTCCAAATGGCCGCGGCAGGACGCGATGAGCTGCAGCGGGCCAAGATCACGACACCCCTCACCATCCTACGCCTGGACTCTTGGGAGTCACCGGCAGTGACAAGTCAGCAGCAGAGCATCTGGAAACACTCCCATTTTACGGATCTCATCTCGCATGGCCATCTGAAACACCTAACGGCCGCCGATTGAGCACTGCTCCTTCCCACTGCTACGACTGTGAACTCGCGGATGAAATCGAAGAAACGCGTGAAAGTCAAATCGCCATGCACGACGACAGGAACATCACTGCCAACGACGTCGCTTGTCCTTCGGCTCACGGCGAGATCGACGACGCCGCGCGCAGATCTTAGGGCGGCGGGACCGGGACCGCAGGGATGCACGTCGCTGTCTTTTGGGCATCACCGAACATCTCCAGCATCTCCCGCTGTTCCTCTTCTGCAAGGTAGGCGCTTCGAATTTGTCAACAAGCGACGGTAGATGAACGCCGTTCGCGCGCAGGTCGCACGGCATTCTCTTCCGTCTTCCGGTGTCAGAACAGGCTAACGAGCATAATGGACTCGATTACCGGGTCGACGAGCACCGCCGTTGAGTAGGGCTGAGGCTCCACGATTCAAGACCATGGCAATCCCGGTCACGTCAGATGGGCTGCTCGGCATCGCGGAGAATATCTGTGACAAGAACAACTTTCCAGTTTATGCCACTATGTTGGATGCCCGAGATCAAGGTCCTCACGCAGAGTGACAGTTCAGCGGACAACAGCATTCAACAGCAGCTTGCCTCGCTTGCATTACAGCCCAACGCATTGATGCCATACACGACTCATGCTCCGCCTTTCTAGAAGCCGGTTCTTCGTTATCTTCCGCAAGGAATGGCCTGCTCGTATCATCAGACAGCCGAAGTCACGAATGCCGGTACCTGTAGCAATCCTAACGCCCCGGCAATTCCTGTCAGTTTGACACAACGTCCTTAGGCGCGAGAGGCGATTACCCGGTTACCCGGTATTACCTTGCACGCCATGCGTGATGCGACTGATGCCCAAACTGTGGCTGAGCTTACCGTGACAGTGATGGATAAAAGCCAAAGAAGTTTCTGATGATAGCACAACCGGACGGCATGTAATTGCCGCCGGGCTTGTAACGTCTATATCATGCTTTAACTTTTGCGTAAACATCGTGGAGGACGTTTCGGGTATCATTGCCACGTGCACTGAAGACCATACCATGAAAGTCTTGTTGTTGAAACACCATCACCACCACCAACGCCGCCAATGATCATGTTCGTACTTGTCCGAGATTACGATGCGGTGTAAGTCTTCTTCGGGAACGGATACCTGAGCTTCGTCAGCACAAAATGTTCATGACACAGGAGGATGATCTAGAAGAACGTACGAAGGACCAAGCTCGCGCAAGCTGAGCGCTGCGAGCCAAGAGCCCATATCAATGCACCGCTCAAGCGATTCGCCTTTGACGACACCGGCCATGAAGCCGCCGGCGAATGCGTCGCCAGCGCCGGTGGTGTCGGTGATCTCCTTCGAGTCGATTGGGTGGACAGGGAAGCTTCGGACATCTTCCTCGCCTTGGATAGCAACGATGGTCGGGTCGGTACCTTGAGTCACAATGGCCGTCCGCTTTCGCTTGCTGTTCTTCTTCGGGAGATTGGCGAGGTGCTTTGCAATCGTAGCGATGTCGGTCGTCTTGAGGTCGTGAGACTCCGCGTAGGCTGCAGCCTCACTTTCGTTGCCGACGACGTAGTCCCAGTAGTGCGAGGTCTCGTCGAGTGGATCCTTGAAGAACTGTGGGATGAACGGTGCCGACAAGGACAGAGCGAAGATCTGCCAGCCATCAGCCATCGAAACATAGACTATAGTCTAATCAAACATACCTTGTTCTCCTTCGCCGCCTCCTCGGCCAGCGCCATAACCGCAGGCACACAAACCGTCAAATGGAAGCCTCCCACAAAGTAGGCATTGCTATTCTGCACCGTCTCCCAGTTCTCCTTCAAGTGCTCAATCTTGTAGCAGTTTGCCGCCGCAAGATCAGTGCACATGCTGCGGTTGTGTCCCGTAATCACAACACCGCACTTTCCGGTCGGCTGCTCTTCATCGTATCGATACCTCACCTGCAGTCCAGCCTCCTTGTTCGCTGCTTGTAAGATGTCTGCATTCTTGTCCTTGCCTACGCAGCCGAAGAAGACGACTGAGTCGGCAGGTAGCAAGTACTGTGCTCCGCGAGCCGTGTTCTGTGCAGCGCCTCCGGCAAGCAATTTGGCCTCGCGGTTATTCATCAACTCGGGGTATAGCGACATGTGCTTTTCTTCGGCGAGGATGGCGTCGTTGGCCTTGAGGCCGTATTGCTGGAGGAGTGCATCGTCACTATGCCATGTCAGCATTAGGTCTCAAATGGGCGAAGAGGCATTGAACCTGCCCTTGCGCTTGGATGTCCAGCAATGGGTTCTCCAAGCAAAGGAGCTCGAACTTCTGTGTGGATGCCATGATTTTGGTCTTGTTAGTTATAGGTAGTTTTTGTGATCAATGGACGTCGTCAGGCAAACGAGCGGACATTTTCTTGAAACCTTGCTTGAAGACCCCTCCAAATATGCCCCGCTGACCTCACTCCCATCACTTACGGCACATTCAACATTCACATACGGAGCTCGGAAGATTAATGAGATCTGGGAACTTCTAGCATGCTCAGGGACTCGGTGTTTCTGTCATTCATCACTACTCCGTACCAATGTCATACCGTTCTCAGGTCCCGCGTACGGGAGATGCTCAGGGTATCACCTCCAGAATGCAACGCCATCATAATGCCCAAGTAATGCCCGCTCGCTCGCTCGCTTGATGAAAAAGCACGCTCAAAGCGCTATCAAATCCACGTTGCTGAAGTCCGGCGGACTCCTTCTGAATACCACCTTGCCTCTGCCATTCAAAGCAACACCCTCGTTGCTCATCCAGATATTCGTCTTCTCCACTCGCCCTCCCTTCTCGCTGTCGTGGACAGTGATCGTGCTCATCTTCTTCGCGCGCTTGATCTCGTCATCACTGACTCCAAGCTTGTCTCGTGGGATCCAGACGACGGGCCTCTTGGCTCGTAGCGCCGCGTGCTGGAAAGCGTAGCGGACCAGCAAATCGCGCTCGTCCGGCGTCAGGTCCTCGATCTCGTCTGCGAAGCCAGAGAACAGGACATCGCCAATGGATTTCTGAGCCTCCACATCTTGAGACTTGGTCGTTTGCGGGTTGACTCGTCCGCCATTGGCAACTGGCTTCTGCTTGCGCTCCGCATCCGCAAGATGGCGTAGCTGAGTGAGGGGCTGAGACGCCGCTTCCTTCCAACGATCAGTCTTCCATGTCTGCTTTGGACTCCTACCATGCTCATGATGCCAGCTCGGGGGATGAGTGTTATTCGTCCTGCGCGTGCCCTCCGTACCATGAGTACTGCTGTCTCGCTGACTTCTCCTATGCTCCGCGATATTTCGCATCTCCTGGTCTTGAGCCCTATCTTCAGCATCCTCTTCCTTCTGCTCACGCTCCTCAAGCACGTCTTGGATGTCTCTGTCATCTCCTTGTTGGCGCTCCTGCATCAAAGGTGCAAACTTGCTCGATTGCGCACGAGCAAACTCTTCGTCACGGACGACTGCCTCATCCTCGAGCGTAATCGGCAGGTATTGAAACAGCGGCTTGAACGCAGCATTGAGCAAGAACTGAAACGTGATAGTGAAGACCATCGCAATGACCATGATGACGCCTTGGGCAACGCAGACAGAGGCCTGCCCGTCTCGTGCGATGAAGAAGAAGCCGATCAGGCACAACTCCATCATGTAGAGTCCGGTGAAAAGCTGATTGACAGCGGTCGGGAAGAGGAGTCCTCCTGTGTCGTTCCGGAATTGATAGACGTATAGTACGTTATACCGATAGACCAGCCAAAACAAGGAGAAGATGACGAGCATGAAGACCAGGATCAACGGTGCCAGTACGGAATAGATAATCCCAATGACCGCAAAGTTGGTGAACGGCGGGAAGAAAGAGCCCCATTGCACATTAGAGAGGGTGGTCTGGCGTCTCCATTTTGCTCTCGCAGTGCTGTCAACCATGGGAGCTAGGATGAACCAGCCAAGCAGTGCGCCAACCTGCAACAAAGCCGAGGCCGACACCGATAGTGCTTGAATGGTCAGGTATGAAAAGAAGTAGTTACTTGCTCTCGGTAGAGAGTTTCCCAGCGTGTTCAAGATGGTGCCTGGATGGTCCGCAAACTGTGAAGCGAGATTGGTAAGCCCGCCAGTAATTGACACGACCAGGAAAACCTGAATGAACAGAAACGCAAAGTACCACTTCTGTACTCCAAGTTCTTGGCTGTTTCCCGTAGCCACGCCCTGCTGCTTGACAAGCGCTCGAAAGATGATGGGCACTAATGCCAGAATGATGGCAAGAACCAGAGGGGGCGCGACACCCTGGATGATGGTGATAACCACAACCGGCGTGTCTTTTAGCCAATGGAAGTAAGGGAACTGCTGTAGTGTCGATATTTTGCTCAGAAGACTGGTGAAAGTAACCGGCACAGCGTAGAGGACGATTAGAGCCGCAGAGATGATCAGAACCACTCCAGTCCGAAGGTAGCGTTCCCACCACTTGATGGACATGTTGTCCCAAAGAACATCGTCAGGGCTGATCTCTACCAGTCGGGGCGCCATATGCTGCGGAACATGGTGCGACAGAGACTGGCAGGCCATATGCGCTGCCACTTGATGATTGAACTGAATGAAAGCCGAATTCATGAACGGGAACTTTTCCACGTCGTTCTGGTCGATCTCAATCTCGAAGTTCATCCGCGCGAGCTCCCGGCGGATGTAGTATATCTTGTCGACCTTGTTGCCGATTAGTGGCAGGCTTGGGCACCACGTTGGCGACGCGACTGGCACACGCATGGTTTCGCGATCCTTAGGCTCGATATACCGGCGCCAGTACGGCTCACCATCTTGATCCTCGTCCAGACCTTCGATGATTGCCTTGGGATACTCCTCCGGAACGTTAATGTCCGTTGGCGTTTTCTTCTTCCAGAATGCCAACTTCTCGAAGAATTTGCTGCCGCGGACTTCTGGTCCCTGCTTCCCAGTGCCATTCGTTATGGTGTTCGAGTGAGCTCCATCCCATCCGTAGTCTTCCTCCTCAGCGGTGTGGGGCTGCGGAGACGGCATCGCAAGTGTGCGGTCGTCATTCTTCCACACCTTCCACTTCTTATGTGAGACTTGGTGTTCTGCGGGCTCCACGATCTGCATCTGCGACCGTGGCTTTGATTCGATCGACGGTCCGGCCATGCGGATGTTAGGTGTATCCTGTGTGCCCTCGCTTCCCGGGCTCTCGGCGAGTCCGCTATCAGGTACCCGTGCAACAGTCGCAAATGGGTGTGTTCGTGCAGCTGCAGTCTGTTGTTCAATTGTCCCACCATAGCTGGCACCATCGACTTGCCTACCGAAAGTCCTACGTTCGGGCATTGGTGATTTAGGTGGTGGTGTAGGCGGTACACTGCCCTGGCTGTACTGTGAGTTCCGATATAGATCGTCATCCATCACAAAGCCAGAGGGCAGATTTGCGACGTTATCGACCCTTTGATCCACGCCTTCAGCCGCTTTGCGAAACCCGTCGTCGACATCGCCAACGAGATTTCGTCCGAAGTTGCCAACGCCTTTGCCAATGTTGGTCAGGCCCTGACCAATCGTGCCAAAACCTTCGCCTATAAGTCCTAAGGGATTCGCAGGCTTGTGCTGGGGATGTTCATGCTCTTCGCGCCTCTCCTCCGCGTCTTCTGCATCGTCAAGCGCCTCCCGTAGCCCGTGCGGTATATCGTGCTGGTCACCAGCGCTGACGCCGCCGCTCTGCGCCATATTCTCTGCTGCTGCATCGGCGGCTTTTTCGTCTTCCTGCTTCTCTTTCTTCGACTTTCTCGCCTTGCCCTCAGCCTTCCTCTTCTGCTCCTCCATCTTGTCGTGCTTTTTCCGACACATTTTGATCAGGTTGGTCTCCGCATCCTCCAGGCTCTTAGCCAGGGAGCTACGGTACTTCACCTTGTCGGAAAGGGCGTCAAAATTGCGGTTGATCCAGATGTTTCGTATGCCGCCAGGGAATACATCGTAAAGGCCGTTCAGAGCCTCCACCGTAAGCCATTTACGTGGGATACCAGTGACCAGCACTGTCGTAGCCGATGCTCGAAGCCGATGCTGTGGACTGGTGAGATACGCTTGACGGACACGGATGTAACCTCTCAGCTCGCTATAGAGCACGTAGCATATCCACAAGATAATGCCAACGGCCAGTATCAGATGTGCCCAAAGCCTTGTACCGAGGTGTTTCGGAGCGATATTGGAAATCGAAAGCTTGTCCAAGGACTTGTTACCGCCAGAGAACCTGTTGATCGGCAATAAGATCGGCATTACCACCAGTGCTATTGGTAGGAAGATCTTGAGCAGCATGCGGAGGTACCTGAGGAAGAAGTAGGCATCCAGGCCACATTTCTGGATGAAAGCCAGGTTGGAGGTCGTGAACAGTGGCTTGATCCATCCCACAATGCCTCGAGGCGGCGCGGCGACACGTTCTTTCTCTGGGACGAGGTAGCTTCGAGGCCGGTAGATGCGAGACAGTTTCAAGCGGAGCAGCAGGAAGAGCAGCGTCTGAACCCCGAAAGAGCCAAGCGCAGCGACAATAGCTGCGATGAGCGAATTCAACGTCTGTCCTTCGCTACTGGCGGCAGACCCGGAGCCACAATTAATGAATGCCCAGAAGCTGTCGGTATTGCAGTTCTTTGGTACGTCCCCGGACACCGACATCTTGGTGGTAGATGTGGCGTTGCTCCGGTATGCGTGTCGAACCCTTCAACTGCCAGCGAAGGTGGGTGATATCATGGAGTATGCATGAGGATAGAATCTGCAACAAAGGAAAGGCAAGGCACGTGGGGGAGGGTGGTGGATAGGTGCACTCGGCAGGTGAGGAGCGACAAACAAGAAAGGGTGTTCAATGGCTTGCAGCAAGTGTTTGTTCCTTGACGATGGCAGGCGCCACATACGCGCTCGTGCTCTTGGCAACCGTAACCGAGCTCAAGGTTTCGATGCTGGCCAATCGTTTGGTCGCCATGCTCTGGCTTCTGACAGACCACGCGAGGCCGTTGTGCCTTATTTTGCCGTGAACTCAGACCTCACCCGTGAACTCATACCTCACCTGGGTGAAACCTTGATCGTCATAAGACTCCGGGGAAGGATGTCTTGCCCAGGACAGCCTCCTCGAACCGACGACGACGCTCGCACGTGAACATTATGCGGACAGCACTCTTCCACGTCAGGGCTAGCGACCATATAGTCGTGTGGCCGGCTATGGCGTGAGGCTGTTCCCGGCAGAAGCAAGCAACAAACCATCGTAGCAATCGCAAAAGTCATGGGAAGTACGGCAGTTGACCTGTTTGAACCGAGGACTGGGCCGAGCAGATTGGCATCGACTAAGGTAGTACTTAAGTCTCCTCGCTAGCATTGCAACCGAACATTGTACTACCACAGACTTCAGACCAACCACCAATCTGAGAAGCCACGAGACCGCTGATGATTGCCAACACTGACGAGTACGACCTGTGTCTGAACGAGTTCAGGCACGGTATCGAAGCCATAGAGCACACCCAGCACTCCATCCTGGCAGGTCATCCGCATTCGGATGCAGAGTTGTCGCTAGAAACACAAGCCTCGGTGTTTAGAGCACAAGCATTAACTGGTTTCTTACTGCGACTCTGTGCCTTGGTAGATGCACAGACCGGGACCACTCGGGCCCCTGCGCAGCGAGCAGAGAACGCCTGGCTGTCTTCTCAGATGACTGACCTGCGATTGCATTGTCATCGCTTCTCGGTCGCAAGCACGAGGATGGTAGCCGCTCTGGAGACCGATCTGTACTTGAAGCGGTCGAAGGCCAGAGAGTCTCTTGAGGAAGCAGGTTCCGCAAGCAGTACAACTACGAGTACAACCTCATCCAGGAGCTGTTCGATGTGTGGCGCCCCCGACTGGAGCAGGCCATGCAGTCCCTTAGGATCAACTGGCAGCTGGACCTCTAGTGTCGGCTCAGATAACGTATTATCGTGGGGCCGTCGTGGCGAAGCGACCGTCCAAAACGGCGAGATTAAACCCGGCTGGAGCTCCTCGAGTGGCACATCAGAGGGACATCCCGAGCACTGGTGATGCTTTGAGCAACGATCGCGGCGGGAGGAAGATATCTACAGTAATAATCGTGGGTATCAAAACAAGTACAGGCTACCCGTTCAGCGGATGTCGACCAAACTGACTCCTCTCACCAAGCATAACTCCGTGCTTCTGGTAGTCTCGAGCGTATTGCATCACTCTAGACTCGTAGTCCTGCTTGTCGAACTCGCCCGTCATCCAGAGCCCTAAAGTCAAAGCATCGAACGCCGCCTGGCTCGTCGAAGCAGCCGTATGAGGTCGAAAGCCGGCTAATGCATCTCCCACAATAAGAACCTTCCCACCCAAGAAACTGTTCTGCGAAGCAATGTTGTCCGTAATGGCTTGCACGAAAGGCTGCTGTGTCTTACCCACGGCTTCAGCGAACTGTGGCGGCAGCACTTCCTTTGCATGAGCTTGCTGCTTCTCCCAGACTTGCGGCTTCATCGTGCCCACAGGCAGCGTGATCGGATGCCGTTTACCATGAGTATCGGTCATGAGGTCTTCTAGCTCTTGTGAGCCGTCCGGGTGATTGCAGTACCAGACCCAGTTGAATAGTCTTTGACCCTTCTCGAGCGTGCCATGCTTTCCTGGGATGAGATAGCCTAAGATCTGAATGCCTTCTTGATGGAAGAAGGTAAACTTCTCGGAGAGTGCGTCCGTCGCTGTGGTTGATAGTTCCGTTTCGGAAACTGTGCCTCGCCACGCAACGTAGCCGGCATACCTCCTTTCGACTTCTGGCGCCAGCAGGCGTCGGATAGAAGATGAGGCGCCATCTGCAGCAATGACCAAGTCTGCGGTAGCAGTCTGACCCTCTCCGTGATCCTTGTGAGTCCAAGTGAGTTTCACACCCTCAGCGCCAGCATCTTCGATATCTGTGACTGTGCAGCCGTTCTCGTACACCGCTTTTGGTCGCTCGTCTTGTTCGAGGCCAGCCACATACTCGCTTTCCAGCCCTTCGACTCTCCAGCGGAGCAAATGGTACAGCAGGTCCCACGAAGTCATCATCTGTGCCCGATGCTCGACACTGGCCGGCATTTCGGTGCCTTTCTTGTCCAGATAATGCCGCATCGGACTGCGGACTGCAATTTCGCGCCCAGGCCGGACATACTGCTCGAATAACCGCAGAGTATCACCTCCGGCTACCACGCCGGCTCCTTGGTTATGTAGAAGAGCTGTCGGCGAGCGTTCCAGTATCCTGACCTGAGGTGGTTTAGGTAAGGAGAGAAGTGTCAAAGCATGCATTAGCCCTGCAAGAGAGCCTCCGACAATGATGACGGATCTTGGTTGTGTCGTGGCCATATTGATTGAGCAACGGTGGATTTGTGCTATACGGATGGAGACGTCTTGATGTTGACGTTGATGGAGAAGTCGTTGAGAAGAGATGCAGCTTTTTTCGACGGAAATCGTCCGAAATACCTTAGTACGCGAGCATCGCTATATGCGATCCAACTTGCAATGCCTGCGTATCGATGATGAGATATAGTTCAATATCCTTGCGGAGATCTAAAGCTTGAAAGTGAAGTCGAGGCAAACGTCACTTCGGGAGATGCGTCGGCTAGCTAAAATCAACTTGCTAGTAGGCATGATTCTGTATTCGACCTTGTCAATTCTTCGGTCAAACTGATGAATAGAAGGTCTCTCGCAGATAGCATCAAGCGCTATGCGGCGCTCTGAGACCTTCCACAATCGACCCTGGACCGGAGACACTTGCAAACCCTTCTACTCATCAATTTTGGCACTTGATACTCCGAAGAACGCCATGCTAAGTCCAAGGATCCTGCAACAAACATCCATAACACAACTCAGAACGTATGCCCATGCCGTGGACCCCTCCTTGTCTCCCTAACAGACCACTTCCACGAATCATTCGACACCATGATCTGCTCCGCGAATCGCTGATCTCTCTGCAACAACTGCATCTCAAACGGTCCAAGCTTGTCTTCCGGCATTTCTCTCGTGCTGCTCTGCTCATCGCCTTCATACACCCAGCTGATTTGTCTCGACTCCACAGGGCTCATATCGATGTCCCAGTTTGGCTCGAGGTGCGAAGCATGCCCGTCTACCAGCCGCCAGCCATGCAATGGGCCGTCTTTGCGCTGCGGTTGGTAGGTTCGAGGTGATCGTCCGGTGAGACGTCTCCAAGCCAGAGTGAGCCATGGCTGGATGCTTAGTCCGTGTGGGAAGACTTGATCCCAATTTGGCTCGATGCCACGGCCTCCGAGGTCGATGCGTGCGCGAACGGAGGAGTGAATACGCTCATGCGTGTCCTCGAGCAGGCGTTTGCTATCTGGCTTCCCGGTCTCGTAGAAGGTTCCGTGATAGCGTGTTGGACCACGAATCTTGGTGCCGGTGAGCGACATTGGGAAATACACGGTGGCATAAATTTTGCCTTTGCTCCAACCGCTGTATACGTCGTGTTCGACGCTTGTGTCTGGATCTTGACACCCGACTGAAGTTCGAAGGTAGTCGTCGTCGAACTTGAGCCAGTCTCGGGCAACAAAGCCTTTTGAATGGTCCGATGTATTTCCTGAAAGATTGTCCATCATCTACGAAATTAGATGGTAGATTAGCCTAGCTTTCAGACTGAAACCACGCAGTATCTCAGCGGAGGACACTCTGGCCATTGAACTTACCCATGCAAGCGTAATGTCTGCAATACCAGTATCCGCATAGGATCCGCCAACATTCGAGTGAGAACCTGGAAACCACACTTGTTTCAGATTCGTGCGGCTGCCGCTCCGTTTCTCCCATAGCGTCGGCGTGAATGGCGCTCTTCGTTCGTCGAGAGCCAAAGCTTGGAAGGCATTTTCAACGTGCTTGTCCAGCCTTGTGTCGAACCACCTGTAGCCACGCAATGAACTTGGCAGGAAGAACATTTTTTGTAGCAAAGGGCTTACGGGTACTCCGAGTGCACCGACCGTGTCCCATACGCCGATGCACTTGATCTGCACTTCCTGGGTAAGGTCCATGGCGAGCAGTATCTTGAAGTACTCGTCAATGTATTCGTCAAGTCGATGCTGATCTCTGGCGAGCTCGATCGAAGGTGCACGTATCTTCAGATCCTTGTGATGCTTGAGGTAGCTGTCGAAGAACAGAGGGGTGTATTTGCGGTCACCAGCATGGATCCAATCGGTAAAGATTTCGTAGAAGTGCGACATTGCTGGCTTCTTCAACAGACCGATCGCTCCAAGCAGTCCAGCAATACTCCGAGCTGTGTATGCACCTCGGGAGAAGCCGACCAAGAAGATGGAGTCCGGTGGTACACCAGGTCGATCTGCCACCTTCTCTCTGTAATTGCTTGCCAGGAAAGAGTATGCTTCGCGAACATTCTCCTCGAGGCCAAGTCCAGTGCCACCACCCAGCACATGGCTCATCATGCCAATACCAGTGCCAACGCCGGCTTGGTAGTACCTAAAGTATTGGAGAGAAGGTTAGCAAGTGTCCCGAAAATCGTACTCAACTTCGGAAGGCGTTGAAGTGGGCTGTAGCGCCTGATCGTATCTTGGGGAACCCTCCCACCCATCGACTTGACTTACACAATCTGTGGATGCTTCGAGTCGTCCTCAGCACTAATAGCTCTCGCTATACGAGTCACGTTCGACGGTGTCTGTAGTTTGCCACCTTAAATGATGAGTAGGAGGGTCAGCGAGGGTCTCCCACTTTTGATCTGGGCTGAAGGGTCTCAGAGCGCCGCTTGGTGTGGGATGCTGTCTCCGAGAGCCCTTCCGCCATCAGGTTGACTCACGTTGACCCCATGATCCCTTGACGAAGCCGTCGTCAGAATTCATCCACGTTCCTGGCATCATCGGTCAACTTGGACTATGCTAAAGTGATGATGGTCACTTACCATCGCAGCACACGATCAGCTTCTTCGGTCGTGTAAAGTTGTTGTCGTCCGTTGTCGAGCTATGCCGATGGTGATCCTTGACCTCTGCGAAGTCGCGCGACATGGCGATGAGAGCAGCGCAAGCAGAGATGGAAGATGGTGTTGTTCGTCCTGTATTTTGAATGCCAAAGGCTCCAGCCAAGTGTATTCAAGACAAAGACCTGTACCGATGGGACGTGCGGAAGGTAATGTGTGCTAGTACTGCGAAAGACGTGCGAGAGAAAGGATAGAGTTCATACTTATACCAAAGAAACTACGAAGTATTCAGGTAGAGGTCAGTGTCTACGGCTGTCAAAGGAGGACGATCACGTTCACTAGAAACTGCCTTCTTCTTATTTTAACAGACCAATAAGGAGATGAGATGTACGCCTAGTCGATCGGGCGCAGCCGTAGGTTGTCTTGTTGGCTGAAGCTCGAAGTGGAATGAGTACGGAGATCCGAGCGAACGGGGCCAAGTAAAAGGCGCCCGCGCTGCTTGGCGGGAGCGGTGGCCTGGGGTCCATCTGATCAGATGGTTCTCCGGACTTTGATGGTGTGGTGGAAGGAAAGAAGACAAATGTTGATGAAAGAGCGAGGTTCGTAGGGCTGAAAGATCGAGCTGATCCAAGCTTGGGAGAATCAACGGGCGTGAACACTTGACCGCATGTCAACACCACCTTTGCAGAGAAAAGGTCGAGACGGTCTACTAGGTAGGTTTGACTGCAGTAGTACGTATAAGAAATCTGCACCTCAGGCGGACCACATCACCTCTATAGCAAGAACAGGTGGAGCGTGTTTGGGGTACTATGTGCATTGACTCGTCGTGTAGATTCAAAGTCACAATCTCTTGGCGCTTTTCTGCAGCGCCAACGGACTTTGAACCTACACAACGACATTGAACATACCAACTCTACAGGGTCTTGCCCTGATGTTCGGGAGGGGGACATCGAACCAAAAACAGACGTAAATGACAATGGGTTCTAAGCGTCGGCAGCAAGATCTAAACACGCGAGGATACTGCGTCCAAGTTGATGGAGGTCGCGAACCCGCCATCATGTCGACCGCCCAAACCTCTCCTTGCCTGCCCCTGACAGATGTCACATCTGGGACCCTCCTGACCGAGATGTCGATGTTGACCCCGAACAGAAGGCCGTGGAAGGTGGAGTTGAAGCCGTCGCTGGAGTCGGCTGCGAGTTGCCGCGTTGTGATCCAGTCATCGCTAAAGATAGGATGGTTCAGCCCCCGCGGTGACGCTGTCTCCATGGTCAACAGCTCCTCAGCCCTTTCGGCCTCCGCCAGCAACTTCTGTTTCCGCGCGCCCCAGTCGTAGTCGGAGGGAAACACCACTTGGCAAACAGGACGGTGACTGGTGAGATCGAAGCCCAATCTAATATATCCATAGCCCGCCGCCTTGCGAAAGCCGTTCCATAGGCTAAGCATGACGATGCCTGCGGTTCCGACCTTGCCTTCCGGTAGCAAGAATCGGTCTTGATCTGCAGTCCGCCTGTTGAGGTAACGGTGGGCACCAACATGTTTGCCGTAGAAGTCCAGTTTCCGCAACCAGAAGCCGGGGTAAAGATTCAATGTGGTTGCTGATGGTTTCAAAGGCACCACAAACTCCCTGAGACTGTCCGCATGCTTCACAGTCATCACAATACTCTCGCCAGAAGGCGTCATTGTTCGAGCGAAACCGCGGTCGTCACGGAGATTGGCCAGTAGGAGAGCGCACCTGCCATTCGATTGGGCTCCTTTGGTGACATTGAGATGGGCCTGATGTACACCCAAGGCGACCGTCGTTGCAGGGACCCTGATAGCAAGGCCAAATTGGTTGATAGCGAATCCCTGGGAACGACCGGTATATGTGACATCACCACACTTCGCGAACGCGGCCGGCGATTTGGCTAATAGTCCCTGATGAACATATGTAGCTATGCTCGCTCCATCTTTCGGTACCTCGAGGTCCCAGACAAAGATCGACTCGTCAGCCGATGTCACAATAATTTGCGCTTGGAGTCGAGCAAAGGCTTCTTGCCCTCGCTGTAGATCATTGGCATGTTGACGTCGAAGAGACCCATCAGACTATACGCCCAGTCCTCGGGTCGCTTCGTCGACCGCTTAGCCGCCCACGACATACGCTGCGCGATCGAGTAGGCTTGCGGAGGTTTCTTGTTCTGCAGCACTTCGCCTGGGATGCCGGTTATATCGCCAAGGCTTGTACTGAGACTGGTTTTATCACCCAGAGTATCCCAATCGCGGCCATAGAATAGGACCGTCCCTGGAGCAATCAATTCTTGTAGTGTCCAGCCTCTGTCGAACCACTCACTGTCTTTCATTTGCGCAGAGTCGGTGACGTCTTCGAGGTACGCTATACAAGTCTTGGCCATTGAGTCCCACCGATACATCGATCTGATAGCCTCGCCTAGCTCCACAGAATCAACCTTGTTTATGCAGGAAGTGTCGATCCAGAGAAGATCGAAGCCTAAGGACTTCGCCAGCGAGCAAGCGCCTGCGAATTTTGCGTAGCCATCTTTGTGTTTCACTGCCGGATCTGTCGAAAGGATGTCCACGTATACGATTTCCTCGTCGCCGTAGGTCCATCTATGCGAAAGGATAGAATAGCCGCTTTCCAACTCATGGAATTTCAGAGATGTCGTGTTGATGAAGCGCATTGTGAGCCGACCTCGCGGTAGTTACACCGCTCGAGATGTCGGAAGGTACCTTAGTCAGGTACTTGTACTTTGTCGGTCGTTAGAGGCTGAGCTGCCGAAACAACCCATGTTGAGTAACATTGCCTTGCCCTGTTAAGGCGCTTAGCCTGCCTTGCCCGAATCTCTAATCATCGCTGTCCCGCCATCGTGTATGAATGGCCTGGAAGCCTAGAGGGATAACAGCCTTGCGCGATTCATCTGCCTAATAACAGGGCTCCGCAACGTGAAGTGTAGTGGTCAGTAAAATAGAGTCGGTGAAAGGGCAAGCCCGTGGTGATGAGCTTGGGCGAATCAACGCGCATGGCTTAGATACCTAGGTACATTACCTGACGGCACCGCACATCGACCTCAGGCAGTCAAACACAACCCTTGTCACGTAGGACCATGAACAGTACCCGATCTGCTTGACCAATGGTTTAGGATTTCATACTTTCCGAAGCACTCATCCCATCAACTGCCCCAAATCCTCCGGCGGCCATCTCGTCTGCGCGAAACTTAGACACCGCTTGATCCCCTGCACCATCTTCCTCGTCACCTCGTCCGCCAGAATATGCGCTTCCTTCGCTCCTCCCTTCTCGCTCTCGTGCAGTTTCTCTCTCGCTGAGCGCTCGTGAATACCTACCATCGTCACACCGATCGGCCACGCAGCCTTTCCGATACTCAATCGTAGGTAGGCGTCGTTGGCGTTTACATACCGTTTCTGCTGGGCCAAGCTCACGATTTCGTGAATGGGCGCCAGCAGAGAGGGTTTGACTGTGGAAGTTTCGATTTGCCGGAAGAGAGGCGTGAGGTTCGAGACGGCGAGAGTGTAGTTGGAGTAGGCTTGTTTGCCGGTAAAGGAGACTTTGACGTCGGCGGGACGACGGGAGAGGGCAAGAGACCATTCGGTAAGGAGCATGTTGAAGTAGGAGGCGATTTGGCGGAGCAGGAGGGCTTTCCCGTCATCGTCGGATGGGACGCTGGCCGGCACTTTCATATCCTTCTCCGCGACCAGTTCGATCGTCGTGGGTATGGGACCATCGCTGAGCTTTGGCGCGAGTGCCAGAGCCTGTAGTTTCCGGTAGCGGCGTGATCGTTGAGCATGGCTTTCGCCGAATAGTCGTCGAGGCTCGTTTAGGTCTTGTAGTCGTGAGAACAGCTCCTCTTCGTCGGGATCCTCCTCGCCATCCTTCAACAAAGTCTCACCTTTCTCTTTAACCAGCTCCGGTAAACCTAAACGCTTCCTCCGCGCCGCCTCTTCAGCCTCTGCTTCCTGCTCCATCCGGATTTTGCTCTCCTCCGCTAACCGCCGCTTCTTCTGCTCCCGCTCTCGATTCCGCTCGGCTTCCTCGTCGTCTCTCTTACGCTTGTTGTCTATACGTTCCACTCTCGCCTTCTCCAGTTCTGCCTGTTCACGAATGTAGTCGGCTTCCCGCTGGGCTTCTATTTCTGAGCGTTTAAGGTACTTCTTTCCGGTGTCACTGCCTCCACCGCTGGGCTTCGTGGCAGCCATCTGCGACTTCATGAGCGAGGCGAAGTCCATCTTGGACGGAAATACGGTCCTGTTCGTGTCGGTTATTTGAAGTCAAATACAAGAAGATTTGTAGAGCGTCAGTGGATTTGGCTCGGAGCCAGCAATTTAAGGTTTGCGCCGGAGAAACTCCCTCCGGTGTGTAGCTTTTGCTTGAGCATACATCAACAGCAAAACGTCTCCCTCCAAATACAATTGTATCTCAGTGGAACAAGAATTCCACACGGTATCAATCACCACGCAAGACATTGACAGCAGGCTTCAAATGTCGACAACATAGCAGCCACACCACCGCCTCCCGACATTCCATATCAATCATGTCCCTCCAACCAACCAACCTCCCCGTCGACCGGAGCACAACCACGCCCTTCCTCCTCCGCCTCTTCTGGCGCCAGTCATCCCCGCTCTCCCCTCACGAGTTCGCTATCGCCCCGCCCGCCGATACCTCCAACATCCCCGACTACACGTCCCTCCTCCCGTCCTCGATCCGGCAGCAATCGGTCCAAATCTATACATGGCCTACTTGCACGCTTTCGGAACTCACGGGCCTTTTGACGAGTGTACTGCCCGCAGGGCTGCTACCAAGTCCGAGTGCGGGGACGAGGTTAGTGTTTAAGCTCATCTTCCCGGACACGAGGGGCCAGATCGATGAGACAGGGCGGGGACGGTGGGTGGATCGGCAGTTGGGCAGTGTGGTATTGGGTGCTAGCGGAGGTGGAGATGGGGATGAGGTGATGGGGGTGGACGATGTCGTGAAGGTGGAGGCATTATCGGGAGATGCGGATAAGACGCTCTCAGATGCTCGATTCGTGATTGGAGACTATGTCGCATGCACTATCTACCCTCCTGGTGCAGATGGACGAGTCGCGCCTTTACCGCCGCCGATGTCTGGACGGGGGCCGAGGGACGCGTATGCTGCGCCGAGGGGAAGGGAGAACGGGTATGGGCCTCCGCGGGGTGGGAGTTATCGTGGCTCGTATGGCGGGAGAGGAGGAGGTGCGGCGCCACCGGTTAGTGATTGGAGGAGGGGAGAGAGGCCGCCACCACCTACAGGCGGATATGGTGGAGGTGGTGGATACAGAGGAGGTGGAGGAGGTGGGTACAGAGGTGGTGGTGGTGGGGACCGACGGCCGTACTAGGGAGATGGTTGGAGTGCTTCCACTGCGATTACTGCACCTACGCCCGAGTTTCCGGGTATCATGAGTGAATCTCTGAGAATGAAGAGCGAGTCGCCATATATCAAGAGCGAGTTTCCGGATACCAATAGCTACTTCCCGGTCGTCGAAAGCGAAGTTCCGGTCGTCAAAGGCGAGGTCCTGGTCGACGAAAGCAAGTTTCCGATCACCAAGAAGGCTTAGAAGGCCAGGAAGTTCACTTCAAAGCGCGGAGATGGCCGGCTGAGCCGACCGAAATTCAAGCGAACAAGGTCGCGCAAGACGCAGGCTACCACCGCGCTTAACATGGAGCTGTTGTCTGCCATGTTTGGCGTGCAGCTGGCGACAGCGAAGCTACGACGAATGACCCTGTGAGACGGAAGTAATAATGGAGGTCTGAGGTTATTACTTAGCGAGGCGCTAGTGGCTGAGATCAAATCCTTGTAAAAGTTGACGACAAACGAAACACAACCGAAGCATGTCCATGTCATCGTGGATTTCTAGGCCGTACCCGATTCTAGGTGATGGTATCACGTATGTCTCGTAAGTCTGTCCTCTCATGCATCAATGCCACATGCCCCAGGTCAGCATGACAATCATAGGTACCCAACCCTTCCACCGTCTCGTCTCGCAGACTCAGCACACAGCATGCGTCTTCCCATGCTTCCCCTGCAGACTGTGCTTCTCATCCGTGAAATGCTGGTTCATGTTCTTCCTCCTATGGTTCTTCGCCCCATGACTCTTCATATGCTCCTGATGCGCCTCCAACTTCTTTTCGTCCATCTTCGTCAACTCATGCAACGCCAGCTCCAAATCCGCAACCAGCGCATCGCACCTCGACCTCGAAAAGTCCTCCCTCACAACCACCCGCATCAACTTCATCGTCTCGCTGTGCGGCGCCATCGTGTACGCCGGCACCACCCAGCCCCTTTCCCGGAGCTGATGCGCAATAGCGAACTCGTCGAACTTGTGTCCGTCGTCGAGATTGAGGCGGAAAGCGACAAGGGGGAGACCCTGGCCGCGGGTCTTGGACATGAGGATGAAGCCCATTTTCTGGACGGAGAGGGCGAGGTAGTCCGCTGTACGGGTCAAGTTGCACATGATGCTACGATAGCCCTTTTTGCCGAGGCGGATGAGTTGGTAGTACTGCCCGATGACCTGGCTAGCGCCTCGGGAGAAGTTGAGGGTGAAGGAGGCTTGGTCGGCGCCGAGGTAGTTGATGTTGAAGATGAGTTCTGCAAAGATAATCAGCACGAGTATAAGACGCGGTGGGGGACAGGAGTCTGGTGTTACCTTTTGGCAAGAACTCTGGATCACGCCAGACAGCCCAGCCGACACCTGGGTAGACGAGGCCGTACTTGTGGCCGGAGACGTTGATCGAGACAACCTTCTCGAGACGGAAGTCCCAGACCAAGTTTGGGTTGACGAAGGGAGCGACGAAGCCGCCAGACGCTGCATCGACGTGAATTGGGCAGTCGATGTTCTTCTCGGCGAGCAGGTCGTTGATGGCTTTGGTGTCCTCGTACTCGCCAGTGTAGGTCGTGCCCAAGATCGAACAGATACCAATTGTGTTCTCATCCACAAGGTTGACCGCCTCCTCTGGGTCAATGACATACCGATCGTTGGTACAGTAGACGAACTTCTCCTCAACATCAAAGTACCTCGCTGCCTTCTCCCAGCACACCTGAACGGCGGAGTTCATGATGATGTTCGGCTTGCTGAAGTCCTTGCCGGCCGCCTTGCGCTTGTTCTGCCAGCGCTTCTTCATGGCGAGAGTCGCGAGCATGATGGCCTCTGAAGATCCGACGGTGGAGGTACCCATGGCGTTGGTCTTGTCGTCGTGCGATGGGACATTGAAGAGACGAGCGATCATGTTGACGCAGCGATTCTGGATGTCAGCGCTGACGGGATATTCTTCGTAGTCGATGAAGTTCTTGGAGAAGGATTCGACCATGAGTTTCTCGGCCTCCTCTTCCATGTAGGTCGTGACGAAGGAAGCAAGGCTTAGCCTCGATCAGCTGTGGTCAAGCCGTGTCACGATGTTCGACTTACTTGAGTGTGGGAGTGCCATCGAGAGTCAAGTCATCCCTGGTATTGGTTAGCCCAGACTTGCAACACAGGCATTACTGTGAAGCCAGCTTACTTGATAAGGCGGTAAGCGATATCACGCGGCATCTCGCCTTCTGGCATCTCATGCTTGGGGATGTCCATAGCTGTGAATTTGCTGCCATAGACGCTCGTCCCGAAGTCACCATTGTCTTCCGGGCCGAGCTCAAACTCCCCCATCTTGTCATTGATGTGCTTGGTCGTGTCGGCATCATTCGTAACTTTTGCGAGATGCGGCATTGTGGCGGTTGTATCTGGAGGGTAGGTAGTAGGTAGCTCGAGTGAGAATACGAAAAGTACAGGAAGAATATGTGAGATGCAGAAAGTGATGTCACGAGAGGAGCGTGAATGGTTCCCGCGGGTGTTATAGAGTGGAAGAGGGACAAAAAGCAAACGGGAAGGCTTGACACTTATTCCTTGATTCCAGGAACGTGGCAGGATCGTTCCTTGCCTGTGGAGCTCAAGTAGCTCTTGCAGATGCAGGTGCATGCAGTCAACAGAGGTTGGTGACGGAGTGATGTTCACGATTGGAGCAAGCTTCGCATTAGGCTCAAAGATAGAGGCTTGGCAAAGCTTAGCGGTGAGCTTCGACACGTACATTTCGGAACTCTCGTAGGAACTGCGTCCGCGTCAAGAGATTGTAGTCGCTCTGCTTTGCTTGAGCTTGAGTACCAGCACGGAGACACGCATCTCACGGGCTCGTGCTGCTGTATGGTGGGCACGCCGACATCGTTGTAAGCACGGCACCAAGCTCTGCCTACCTTAGTCAGAGATTTGAGGGCTTCATGCATGGACGTGGAAACATCGAAACAGAGAGACCAAGCCTCCTTCTGGAGCATTGAAGCCCGTTCTACAGCTTACTCTTCCCACCATCACCCTCCCGCAACCATTTCAATACCTCATCCAAGATCGTCATGCCCTCCACCAGCCTCCTCTCCTCCAGTCTGGGTGCAACAACCTGGATCGTCAACGCGCTCCCAAGATATACCTTCCGATCGAAGTCTGTCCACATCTCCCTGTTGATCTTGTCCCAGCCATTTAACGGCTTTGTGGACGTTACCTCGCCTTGCATGTCCCTCTCAGAGAACGTCCGCACCGGCATGATGCCGGCGGGCAAGTCAAGAAGATTGAACATGGAGGTGTAGTTCGTGCTGTTCCATCTATCGATCGCCGCAACTGGATGAGGAGCTCCGGCACAAATGATGAGGTCGAGATTTCTGTCGCTCTTTCCTTTCGATGGAGTCGAGGACCGCCAGTAGCCTCCGCTTTCTTTCCAGACGTCAAGGAATCTGGTATGTAGCTCTGTCCGCTGTGCCTGGATCTCACGGACGTCATTCAGGCTCTTCTGTGATCGTCGCTTCAGCCTTGTCGAAAGCCAAGGTGACAATGGCTCTCCGGTCTTCGCGAGGATATCAAACCAGGTGTTAGCTCCATCGATCGACATAACTCCGTTGAAGTTCTTCACGCATGCCGGCCCAAAGGTGGATACATCGACATCTACCACTTCAATACCAGCTGAGCTCGTAGACAACGTCTTTGCCACATCATCCATCAAGCGCTGAATTGGCGGCAAAGGCGTCACATGCCCATCTGTCCGCATTATCCCCACACGAAGCTTCGGCTCACCAGACACCAGGCCATCCCTCAACGAGCTCTGCTGCACCCAGGTCTGCGAGAGTACTTCCGGATCCAGAGCTGTTGGCTTCGCGTCACAGATAGCCCGCAACAGCATCTCGCAATCCCGTTGCGATGTTGCTATCGGACCGGCCGTAGCTTCGATCATGATCTTGTCCGTTCCTGGCAACGCGCCACCTTCTTGACCAGCATATGGCACGCGTCCGTGGGATGGCTTTACGCCGTACAGCCCGTTAGCGAGTGCAGGAACGCGAATGCTACCACCAATATCAGTCCCAATACCTAGCACACTTCCTCGCATGGCGATCAGAGCGCCTTCGCCACCACTGCTGCCGCCAGCGGTCAGAAGTCTGTTTGCCGGATTGAAAGTGCGGCCAAACACATTATTATGGCTGTCCAGCGCGGCCATCGTTTGCGGAACGTTGGTCTTGCAATATAGCACCGCACCAAGCGAAAGCAGCAGATCTACGAGAGCCGAGTTGATGGTCGCAGGTTTGAAGCAGAATGGCGTGACGCCGACGGATGCATCGTAGCCTTTCAGCTTGAACGTGTCCTTCAGCGAGATAGGGAGGCCATGCAGAGGGCCAACTGGCTCACCGGTCCTGGCAAAGTGGTCATCGAGTACTTTTGCGCGCGCAATGGCGTCGTCGAAGATGATTTCCGTGAGGCAATTCGTGACTTGCTGTGCAATGGCCGCACGTTTGCAGAAAGCAGTAACCACATCTACGGATTTGAGCAGGCCATTAGACAGGCCGGCGACCAAGGCTGTGGCATCAAACTGTTCTGTCAGGCGCAACTCTTCCAGGGTCAAGATGCCGGATTCTCGCGGTACATCCAAGACGTTCAGACGCTGATCGTCAGGTAGAGTCTTGAGGAGCCATTCCTTGGGGATACGAGAGTCGCGCTCTTCTCGCTTGCGCTGGGCGATTGGTTGCCAGCTTTCCGTCATGCTGAAATATGGCAGTCGACGTTGATAAGGTATTGAGAGTATGGATGTGTTTAATCGGAATGAGGTGGCTGCTGATGTCGTGAAAGCATGCGGTCTCGCGAAAAGCGATGAAGCCGAGGTTCATTTCTACGGCTTCATGAGAGGTTGCGTAAGGTGAGATTCCTCGATTTACATATATTCCTACATTGTTCAAGTTCAATTACAAACGAGGTGGAACGAAAATGGTTGTTCGACAGGCACTGGTGGCGGGAGTTCGACAGGCTTGCTGTGGCGATAGGTGTCGGGTCTATCGATCACCGGCGGATGTACATCAAAATACGGCAGGCCTGCGGAGTCTGCACCTTCTCGATAGTCCGGTGGCACTGTCTTTTCTGCACGACGTTGTATGCAATATCGCCATAAGCTCAGCCGGGACACCTACGACCGTCGAGAATCGTTGAGCCAACAACGGCGTCGCGTTCGGTCAGTCTCTGTAGGACGCGGAGACTCCTGGAGAAAGTCGTTCGGATGATGCCCAGCATGGAGGTGATTCTTTGCTGATATACCCTCCTTGGTCGGCGTTGGTGGAGCATGGCGTTCAGCCAACAGCTTCCTAGCGCGCCTGGTCGCTTTATCTCAGACTCGTATCCGACACAACGTGCGGAAGGACCATGAATATGCGGGATGTTCAGCTCCCAGGGACTGGTCTTTGATCTGGAAGGCTGAGTATATGATTTGATCCATCGCTTGCAGATCATCGCGGCGCCTGTAGTCGCAGACCGCGCTTATTCGACTTCCCCAGATACGACGACCAAACAGCTTGTTTTGATGTTGAGAGGCCAATATTACAACACGCTGGCCGCGGCATCAAGCAAGGGGAGGAGTGTGCGGTCCCGGAGAGGCAACAGGTTACAGCTAGGTCTTGTCGGCAATCCTTTGCATGGTATTCTCTGGGGTTGCACGGGCACAGCCCTACATTTGCTGATCAAGCGGAGCCACTACCTCGACGATCGTGGGACCCGATTAGCAAGGCAAGTAGTGTCCATCGTATGGCGTCACTCGAACACCTGGTCGCCTTCGCGGGCTTCATCCTGCGGTCCCAAGGATGCACCCATATGCGTCCGCAACGTAGTCGTCGCCTGTTGCCGAACTGGGAAGGGGAGGTACCAATATTTGATCGCATCAGCGTTCGACTGAGGCAAGACAAGCAGGCGAGGAACCATCTACGGCCGTGCATTGCTATCGAACCCTGTCGTGAGACCTGAAGAAAGGCCGGTTTGACGTGTGATAGGAGCTGACTGCGTCTCACCCCTAACGAGCGACTTCGGTGGGCGAAGGAGAGTTGGGCCTCGATGGCAAACGCATAGATTGGTCTCTTGCAGTGATTGCTGATCACCAGACCCGCAGCATCAGTCCTCGGGAAGCACAAGTACTACCCGTGCTAGCATTACTGTTCGACCAGTCTCATCTTCAGCCCAACTACCAGTAAGAGAAGGATTCGTTCCTCAACATGCGTGGCGGTCAGCAACTTTTAAATGGCATGTATTGAGCAGGGCCTCCGGCGTGACTAGCCAACCTCAGCAGGATCCCGACGTTGACCTCACCTTCTCAGGAGGTTGGTTGCGTGATGGATGATGTCGCCGAGACATCGGCAGAAGAACACACCCGAGCTCCCGGATACGACGGTTGTTGAACTTCTCGTCTTGGTTGCGAGTGTAGTTGCGATAGGTCGTTCTTGAGACAAGAAAGTCACTCGTACAGCAGCGAGTTGAAAAAGCTCAGACATGAGGAGCTAAAGATAGTCAGGGGTTGATGGTGTTTATTCATCCTCCCGTGAAGCCGTGAGATCTGAAAGCTTGGATCGTGGCGCAGTAAAAGGCTAGGAACTCCGGACTCCAGGCATCCGTATTCTGTTGACCGTGACAGGACTGTTCGTGACGATGAATATAACAGAAAGATTCGGGCCACGAGTTCAGCTTTCTTCCGCCTCCACGAAGAGCTTGTCGCAGGTTCGACCGAAACGCACCGGTCGATGTCTTCAACAAATTGAAAGCATATACGTCATGCGAAATCCGCCGGCATTGCCGAGGGTCTTCAGATTCCGCCGTTACGCCGTTACGAAACCTTCCACTGATCGGGCGCCACGCCACGAGGAGACTCTAGAATACGACCGTCGACACGAGAACAATTCTTTTATACGTTCTTGTTCGATATTGGCAAATAGCCGACTCACCTAGTGGCTCTATATTCGTCCTGGTCGTGCTAGGTCGACTTGCCTATGCAACATGGCAATAGTTCCTGTATCACAAGATCAATGGCTTTCCTGCAAGCCTCCAGGACGTCCAACCCAAACGGGGCACACCAAGCGAACATTCGAGTCAAGCCCGCAAGATTTCACTAATCCGCCGCGTGGTCTGGCCCCGTCCTGGTGGTCGTCCGCTTCAGATCGAGGATGCTTGGGAGACAGAAGGCTGTTTCACGACCTCGTGTTGACATGGGCAGTAGGGGGTAGTCAGGACAAACGATGAACCATCCTGACCAGTACTGTGAAAGACAGTGAAGTCGGCCTGTGGCCCCAGTCAGCTCAGACACCTCCGGTAGTTAATGAAGCTTTTTTGCCTCGTGTGCACGCGGCGCTGATTGGTCGGCTGTTATTCTATTTATACAGTGAAGCCACTACTACTGTCACCTCACGCACACGCACCGTCGCGGCTTCTCCCTCTAAGACGCTATGTCATCTCAGCAAAAGTTTACACATCCAGATACAACATTTGACGAAAGGCCGCGCCCGCTTGGACCCTCGCCGACCTCGTCCCTCGACGCCGGCGTCATCGTGGAGGTCTGGTGGAGAGCTGACCGCCTGGATAGGCGACTGTGCTGTGGGTAGCACGAGGCTGTGTAGACCCGGAGAACCCAGTGCTCCATCGCAGGCCCTACCTTCCGGCTCGGGCGCGTTCCTCACCGCATACCCGCTGCTTGCGTCGTTTTCTAGCTCTTCCTGGTCTGGCGTACTGGAAGTGTCGTTACCATCTTTGGCGGCTGATCGGCTCCGACTGATGATTTTGGCTATTCGTTATCCAATCAAGGCTCGACTTGCAGTCTTTGCCTCCAATGCTGACAAGAGGCAACTCTAAAGGTGTGAGCAAGGGCTGCCTTCTTGACGTGCAGGTCTGTGATCTCATCCGTTGCTCGGACCGCACGCTTTAGACACTTGATGCGCACCTAGGGTCCGACTGAACCGTCTCTCATCCAGCTAGCTTGGAGGCAGTCTATTCTAAGATTGACTGCAGGTATGTCAAGTATTATACCACCTCGATCTAAGCTACCTCTTGAGGGATGTGGTCTCAGTCGCAGTACATATCGCCTGCCGGCCTCCACCGGATCGAAAACTCATCGAGAGGTTACCACATTCGCTTGGGTTTGCGTTGACTACATTCGCTATACAGTCTATCGTTTCTTTGTACCAACCTCATCGCTCTCTCATACCGGTGCAGAACTACACAGTCGCTTGTGGCCGTTATCTTAATTCAAAATCTCCATTAGGCTTAGTTCCATCCGAAGGGCCTGTTCGAAACCGCATCCTACTACCTTCGATCGATACTCAACTAGAGCGGCTCCCACACCAGCCCCTCCGAACTGATCATTGATTCTCCAAGCACTCTGGGTTTGCGCGAGTCTTGATCAACCGGTGAGATGGCTGGCCAAGGAGTCGGGGCCGGCCCAAGTCGACGCTCGCATACCAAAAGCCGCAAAGGTTGTAAGACTTGCAAACGGCGGCACATTCGTTGCGACGAAACCTTTCCGCAATGGTTAGTTGCTCCCCACCGCACTGTACTGTCGGTCCACTGACTCTGAGTTAGTCGAAACTGCACAAAGCACCAGGTGACGTGTGATTACATGGAGAACCTCGGATCGGATACAGAGATGCAACTCAGTCCCGAGCAGCCCACTGTTGCGCTCACGCCCGGATCCGAAAATCGCATCGATGTCTGGCAACAGACAGGAAGTTTCCCATACCCAGAGCTCCAAGTCTTCCCTCCACCTCCGACGCATGAGTATTCGAAGAACGAGCTCCGTTTGATCCACCACCTCTCATCTATATCGAACGATCTTCTTCTGAAAGGCTCTACCAAGCTTACCATATGGACTCAGAAAATGCCGAAGTAGGCAATCGACCCCCCAGCCAACAGTATTACATCATATTTGCTTGCTGACTTTCCATGTAGGTTTCTAAGCATAGCCTCGACCTACCCTTTCGTCATGCACGCTTTGTTATCGTTCTCCGCCAACCACCTGGCGTGGACTCATCGTTCGAACGATGCGCGCAATCTACATATTCATCATGGGAGCATTGCGCTGCGAGGACTTCATGAGGCTATCGGAAGTTTCTCGCCGGCTAATTCTGACGCCGTGCTGGCGGCTTCCGTTCTGATGCTGTGGCAGGCTACAGATTGGTGAGTTTTCATATCTAAATCGACCAGAAGTTAGGCTAAGTGATGTAGGCGAAGTTGGTCCTCACTTCGGGCAGGAATTCAATCCGTAAGTAGGATCCACTTCTTACGCGTTCACAGTATACTCATCTGTAGCAGGTCTTAAACACTATGCAGTCTTGGACACACCGTGCGATGTTCGCTGAGTTTCTCGCTGAAGAAGACCTCGTTGCGACTTCTTACCGGACGCACCGGAGGCGCTCTTCGGTGGACTCCAACGAAAGAGGCGGCATACTTAAGCGCACTGCTCAGGCCTTGCAACGAGCTCAGGTTGCGCTTGCCGGACACGAGACCGAATTACATTGGCTAGGACAGCTTCTCACTTACGTGCAGCGTCTCCAGGGCATGGCTCCGGCACGAACGCCGGAGGAACAGTTTGCGCAATTCTACTATCTCAGGAAATGGCTGTACGCATACCCACCAATAGCTACAAGTCCGTCTATGTAGGAAACTGCTGACGTTCGCCTTTGATAGATTTTGGGTTCCAGTGGCTTTGCTGCAGCGAACTCAAGGCCAAGGACCGGCGATGCTGACACTGGCCCAGTTCTACGCGACAGCGCTGGCACTGGAGCCACTCTTTCCGGACCTAGGGTCGTCCTTTTGTAGCGCAATCGCCCTTCCACCCATGGAGGCGATCATCAGCGTCACGAATTCTATGCAGTCAGAGCAGATGATGAGTCCTGCGTTGATGGAGATTGCCAATGTGATGCAGTATCCGCTGCATGTGGCCCAGCAATACCGAAGCCGTGCCGTGCAAATTCAGCAAATGGCCATATCACAAGGTATGTCCTTCACCGGCATCAGCCCAGCGACGATGGGATCTGCATCCGTTGGGAATCTGAGTCCCGCATTCGCACCACCTGCGCTACACTACTCCCACTCGCAGGCGCCTTCTGCAACGCAATCACCTTTCCTCGAGGTGCCTCCGACCCATCCTGGCTTCAGCTATGGTACCCAGGGATGGGGTGCCGTTCCTTCGCCTGGCCTACCAGCGCAGAATTACCAAACGCAAGATGAGCAATTATATGGCTACTTATCATCAAACAATCTCGGTGGAGGGTTCGTACCATCGCCAATATGGACATGAGGAACCACCGGGCTAAGCGCGTGTCCAGGACTCCCGAGGCAGGACCATCGAGCTACTTCCCACGATAAGTACGAAACGAAACATCGGCAGAATGAGGCGACGGAGACTTCTGTTCAGGTTGGGCGATTGTCTTCATCGGCTTCCTTCGCGTCGCGTATCGACTCCACGTCCACACTTGATAATCACGAAGATGTACGGACTAGCATCATACGGCAAAGTGGCCTTGGACATGAGGCTGCTACGACTCTCTTTTGCATAAATAGGATGAACGGCACAGCGGCTCTCGAAAGAGAACTGCTACGACTCTCTTTCCAGTCAATCAATTACATGAATGTGCATACTGCGGCAGCACATTGGCATGGTGACGGCCGATCGGATGACGTTTGGTTGATGTAGTACAACTTGCATCGAGCGAGCGACGACAGAGCATGGCATTTTGACCAGGAGCTTGTCGAGTACGATATACGGACGAACAACATGTAAGATAGAGGAGATTTAGGTCGCGATACCTAAGAGCAATGACAGTGAACGGCGAGTGCTTGTTACTGCTGGCGAGCAGAGAAACCAAGTCTGCTAGACAGTAATCATATATCTGCAGACATAACATGCTCTATGATTGACGAACAATCGCAGCTACGACCTCCACCGCACAGAGTGCGCCTTCTTCAGAACTGAGACCAGCACAGAGAGGAGCCTACTAGCTGATGGGTGCCTGGGCTTCTGGGCTCGTAAGAAGGGTTTCGCGCTCCTTCAACGCTAACGACTCAGCCACCTCCTCGAGGTCTTCCGACCTTGTGGACCTGATGTGGACACCATCCGCGCAACGATGGCCCGAGGCAGCGGCAAAATAGCCTGCTTCAGTAATGGGCCGACAACCCAATATCATCATTGCGACCGCATTGTTGCCCACGAGAACATAATTCGGTACTGATAGGTCAAAACAGAATGTTCTCCTTCGAGCGAAAACCTTATGCTGCTGTACTACCTCTTGTTCTGCTGAGTAACTTGGCTTCAACCGCGGAGACCACAAATGCTCATCAATGCTGGTGGTCCGCTATCACTGCCTCCAGTTTTGACAGCAGTTGCTGTTTCCGCGGCTCGTCACACCAACTGCCGTGTATGCTTGCTTCACAGATGCTTTTCCATTCCTGAGCAGACAGACCGAACGCATCCTGGACGGCACAGTAGTTGTCCAGAATATAATGGTTCCCAAAATATGCAGGATCGTCTGAGTTGATCGAGAATTGAACACCAGCATCCAGGAACAGCCGGATTGGCAGCTCCGAAACAGATTTGGCGCCTTTCAAGAAGACGTTGCTCCAAGGGCAGACGGTCAACAGAGTTTTTTGGGCTGCAACTCGTTCCAGAAGTGCGGGATCATTTGCAAGTCTGATGCCATGGTCTATACGGCCGACTTCCAATGTATCGAGCGCATCGCGGATATATGAAGGAGGGCCTTCTTCGCCTGCGTGTGCTGTACGTCGAATGCCCAGAGCTTTCGCCTGCTGGTAGATGTCCTTGAAGAGCGTAGGAGGAAAGCCGTTCTCGCTCGAATCGAGTCCAATGCCAACGACCTCGCCACACCGGATGCTTGTTTGGAGCTCGCTGAGGTTGAACGTTGCAAGAGAGTCGGTGACGGGAAGATGTCGTAAGAAACAACAACTAAGTGTGGTAGAACTGCTGTCAGCGTTGCTCCACAACGTGGTGGAGGTCATGCTCACATCAGCTCACTTGTGATACCGAACTTCTCGAAAGCGTGGGCTTGGGCTATTTTAAAACCAGCTAGGATTGCTTTATATGATACACCCCTGACGAGATGTGCCTGCGGATCAAAGAATACCTCAGCGTGGGCGACACCATCGCGCGCGGCGTGTTCGAAGTAGTCACAGGCCAATGCTTCAAAATCAGACGTAGTAACTAGTACGCTCATGCCGATATAGTAGTAATGTAGGAAGTCATCCAGACTAGCAAACTCCGAATATCGTTGATGCAACGAAGCGACGGACCTGAACGCCGGATCATCTGTGGGAAGCTGGACAGCGTTGCTCGATGCCAGTTTGAAGAGTAGTTCCGGCGTCAGGGCTCCTTCGATGTGAATATGGTGTTCGCCTGGTACGCCATTAGCAGCCGTAACAAAGCGTGGGAGGAGAGAATTTACATTTTGGGAGCGCATGGAGGAGGTTATGGAGCGGAGATTGACACATCGCGCCTTCCGTTTCGAGTGACAAGATCGAGTATCCAGATGTCAGGGCCAGGAGCTGATATTGTTGGCACAACAAGTATCCGCTTGCTTCAAAAACCTTGCTTCAAAAAGGGAGAATTTGCTGAGATGTTGACCTAGACTTTGCAGAATTTGCTTACCGCTAACAACGTCGTCGGTCAGGTCCGATGTCCTCGACAATCAACTATTGCTACTCGGAGTATGCTCGCAGTGTCCAGCAAGGCCGGCTATCGTTGCCATGGATCACGTTCTACGATAGCTCACTGCAGGTCATGAAGTCAGGGCCGAAGGCTGCAGCAACTCTGCTGAAAGTTGAACGTGAAACGTTGTGTAGCAGGACACCACGTGATCAATCGGTCCGAAAAGATGAGCCCGTGGACGTGACAAGAGCGAGAAGGGTTTCGCTAACGAAGGTAGATGAGAGTCGGGCCATCAAATGCTGGCAAAATTCAGTGTTGTAGCCGTTCCGGGATCCGCAGCTTCTGCGTGCCATCGGACCCTGCTCCTAGCCTGAACCTTGCTCGCGCCGCATGGGCCTGCAAAGATCCAGAGCTGTAGGAATGGAGCCAGGGCTTGAGGTTGTGACAACCTCGAGACAATTATTTTCATGTGTGTGGCAAGGATGCACGGCTTGGTTGGTGAAGAAGTGTAGCGGACGACAAGCCTCGGTTCACTGGCCCCTGGCACTGTCGATATATGCAGCAAAATACTCCCCGTTATGCGCTGCTGTCAAGGAAGAATTCCAAATCCCGTGGAGAATGGCACCTTCAACGGTGAGAACGGGGGAAGGGAAGTGCTGGGGTTACTTGTTAGCCGAATGCCACGCGATGATCTTCGCAGATCTCGTCAGCCTTGTCCGACATTTGATGAAACGAGAACGTGCAAATACCCGGAAGCCATGGGCTACATTACTCGTGAGCTGTGGGTTGAGTCGGGATTCACGCCCTCATCGACTGCAAACGCTTCAGGCATCCACGCGCGAGAGCCATGGTGCAGCTTCTCGGCCATCGTCCTGTTCGGGGTGTGACGCTCATGTTTGGCGTGGAGGCAAGTGTCTGCACCAAAGCCGCTGTGCACCTACAATACAGCTACCAGCTAGGACGCAACTCAGCAGCCACTCGGGAACGTTCCAGTGGCGCTGATGCTGAAGGCGTCGGCATCGTGAGCCGAACGGGCTATAGCTGTAGAACTAATCAATTCCTCCCCAGCGAACTTTATTACGGGTATTGGGACCTGCCTCTTTGGGCAAATGTTATGCGTCGTTCCAAGGCATCTCCCGGATCGTCAAGAATGAGTTCCAAGGCCTCGGCCTCAAGCTCTACTGCGTCGAATTGCACTTCGCTGCGTGACCGAGGTACAACCTTCGCCACGACCAGAAGGTGTAACAGCGCCCAACGACTCGAGTGAGATGGTCTTGTGGGGTCGTCCAGACGTAGGGCTGCGCCTAAGACCCGAATCTAGATCAACGTTCTCGAAGCCACGCACGCGAGCCTTCTCCCGTTCCCTAGCGCGTGCATTGGGACTGCCGAGCAGGCGATCTCGGCTATAACAGTCGTTCGGCATGCAGCCATACGTTTGCTCCCGGCATGATGTTCAGCGATTCTGATTGGAAGTGCCTGTCTTGTCAGGGGATTGAAGTCTGGTTCTGTACTGCCGTGCCATCCTCGAGCGTGGGATCGACCGAATTGCAGTTCCGACGTTTTCATCATCGGCCTGTGTACCGGTAGCGTGGAAACATCCGTTAAGGTTGGATCATTGCATATAGAAATACCGAATTCAATACTGCTTCCCCGAGCGTTGCTGGAGCAGGCTGGCACGGCGGGGTCTGCTTCGAGCTTTTAGAATCTTTGTGCTCTGGCAGAAGAGGTGGCAGTGTAGTACCGTAGTTCGCGTGTGCGCTCGTGGTTGCCGTGTGCCTAGGCAAGCTACCGTGTCGCTGTCTCGCTTGTGAGGCTTGTAGTTCTACTAGCCGCTCCACCCCTTGCACTTCCAACGACACATGCCTTTTGCGTTACCGTCCATGCAGGCGGCGACCTCGCGTGGTCCAATGCATGTGAGAAGATCTCATCTTACCTTATGCTCCGCGCAGTTTTAGCCAAAGTCAAGTTCTGTGGCTGTTGGCCTCCCGAAACCCTGCTGCTGCTTGCTACAACCCATCTTTTTATCTACGCACACACTTCACTCTACTCCGTACTTCTCCCAGCAGCCACATTTCGTGCCGGATTCCGACATTACCTGACCACCGGGTCTATCATCTCTTCTCTAGGCCAGCGTGGTGTTTCGAGGTCGTATTCTTCCACTCCCCAGTAATGGAATTTGCAAGGTCACCACCATTAGCCCGTCAATGAGCGACGCCCATCTTCTGCCGGACGAGAGGTTCGCGTGGTGAATACCGGAAAGCACAAAGGATCTTCACCAACTGAGTCAGGACGTCGATCTCCACGTGGTACGGGTGAATTGGGTCTCCAACCTTTGATCAGGAAAGAAAACGTCACAGATGGTGGTTGACTGCGTTTCGGTGAACTCATCCTAACTTATCCTACCATACCACCCGCCTCTGCTTGAAGCGCACTTGTCCGCGTAGCCCACTTGGAGAACTGGACGTCCCTGGCATTTGATTGCGATTGTGTTCCTCACAAAGATACAACCTTTGCAATCAACATGGACAGACCGAACGGCGACATGACACACCGTCGGTCGCCGGATCAATCACAGTCGATGCAGTATGATATGCCTGGGCCTTCACAGGCTTCGACTGCACCGCAACTGGCACCTCTATCGGGTAAGTCAGCGTGGACATGACGTCCTCCGGGAAACAATCAACCACGATGCGGCATGCTATCCAAACGTTCAGCTCGATCACAATTTCAAGACACCTACTAAGCCTTCCATTTCAGGACCATATGCAACACCTGGACCACAACATCCAGCAGACCACATGCCCTCTCCTGGGCCCTCTGGACATTCCCACCCTCATATGAACGGCATGACGCAGTCGTACCCATATCCGGGAATGCCGGGCCAAGCAGCTCCACCACCACCACCCGCCCTGATGCAGGATCAGTACATGAACCATGATCACATGTCCACCCCCGGAATCTCACCTACACATCAATCTGGAGGAGGGCTGTCTGCCCAGAAACGTAAGTCGAGATGAATGAACGGGCTCTCCGAGATAGCATCAAGCACTATGTTGCACTCGAGGCAAAGCTCATGCCCGAGACACATGCTAACCCTTCTAACCGTTTAGGTGCCTATCGTCAGCGGCGGAAGGACCCCAGTTGTGATGCTTGCCGGGAGCGAAAGGTCAAATGCGACGCAACTGACATGACGAGTTGCTCAGAATGTTCAAGTCGTGGCGTCAAGTGTCAATTCACGAAGGAGACTAACCGTCGAATGTCGTCTATTAAACAAGTACAGGACCTGGAGAAGCAACTGCAAGTCGCGAAGTCGCAGATCGATTCACTACAAGCGAGGTCGCGAGAGGGTGGCACAACCGACTTGGAGGCAGGCAGTGGTAGCATCCCGACTCTCAACCTCCCCGACCTGAGTACGAAGGAACGACGTCCAGGACCACCAGCGATCGATGGTCTCGATGAGACCAGACTGAACATCCGCAACTACGCCAGAGGCATCTTCAAGCCACCACCACCTTATCGATTGTTTGGTCCTCAACCGAGCTATCCTCATGCTGCCCACACGCTTCCGCCCAAACACATCGCTGATCGTTTGTTGTCGCACTACCATGGCTCGGTGCATGTTTATGCGCCTCATCTGCACTGGCCGACGTTCATGCAAGAGTACGAGAATGTCTACCGGCTCGGCAGCTTCCAACAATCCTCCCATATCTGGGTATCGGTCTTCTATGGCGTGCTCGCTTGCGGCACTTTGATGGATCCGCAACCCAATGCGTCAGTACAAGAAGGAGAAGGCGCTGCCTACCTGGAATCTTGCATGAGCAGCATCAACACGTGGAGTGACGAGCTCACACTAGACACTGTGCGCGCTGCGTTACTCATCAGTGTGTACTTCATCGAAATAAACTTGCGGTCAGCGGGATGGATGTGGCTCGGAGCGGCTATAAGAACGGCACAATATATCGGACTGCACACCGATCGAGGCCCATATCCTCATGTCGAAGCAGAGATGAGGCTTCGTATCTGGTGGAGCCTCTACAACTGGGACCGGTTAGTACTTTCGATCCACTACATTGGACTGTTCAGCTAATATTGAGTAGTCTCGTCTCACTCGAGATCGGCCGACCCTTGATGATCGACGATGATGACTGCGATGTCAGCGAGCCTACCCCCGTCGACGATGAGTTCATCCGCTACACTGGTATCGTCCAACCACCTGCCGGAACCACAGCTACCAACGGCCTCTTCCCTGTCATTCCGGTAGTCCGCAACATAGCACAGCTGAAGAAGACGCTCAAGGCGCGAACGATCGCGCCATCAACCCTGGACACCTACGACGCTCATTTTAACAGCATTATGGACACCTACCCTGAACCCTTCTCGATCCGTACGCAATCCTACCTCGACCCGCGACTGCTCACGACAGCATGCATCCTTCAGAGCGCGCGATTCTTCCTTTACCGGCACAATCTCTCCCCTGCGTGCCGTAGACCGGACAGACGAGACGCGCTCGATCGATGTGTACGCGTGAGCCTGGACACAGCACACTACGTACAGCGTTCGATGCAACAGGGTTCACAATCGCCGAACGCCGGCTTCTACTCCCCAGCCCACATGGCCAACTGGGCCGCACGAATCCGCACCATGGCGCCGGCGTTCTTCTGCTCGCACCTTTGGCGCTGTGCCCTCGTCCTCTGCTTACGCCTGGAGTTCGCGCAAGCTCTCACGATCGTACAAGCCTCAGCAAGTATCGGCGACCTCCGCAAGAACAACATTGCCTGCGGCCGCAACCTGGCTTTCTTCCTCGACAAGCTCATCGGCCGCCTGCGCTCCGGCGCCAGCAGGGAAACTCTCGAGCTCGACGAGGAAATGCTCGCGTACGCAAGCGGCGACCTGCAAGGCTGCGGCGAGGAGAGCTGGGTCTGGACCGGCAGCGACACCGGTGCAGCGCTCAACAAGAACGCTCCGAACGGCTTCGCGCCGGAGCTGCAGACCAGTAGTGCGCTGTCGGAGCGCGAGACGCAAGAGTGGGGAGGCTGGGATCATGTTCATCGCACCTTGAATCAGCTGCTTCAGGAACAGCAGGCCGCGATGCCTCCGCCGCAACAGCAACAACAACAACCACTTCAGCAACAGCAGGCTCAACAGCAAAACAGTACGCCGTACCAACAACAGTCGCCGATGTATCCGCCACCAGGGACGTACCCGCCTCCCCCTCAGACGCCTGGATTACAGCATTTGGCGCCGCAACCGTCGCATCAGTCTTCGCTGTCGCCGGTGCATAGCAGTAATAGTGGAGGGAATGGTGGGAACGGGGGGAGTGGCAGGATAAGTATACAGGATATCATGTAGCTCTACAATACACCAACTTCGACAGATACAGCACTTTGCGGTTTAGCTGGGCGTTCACGGGCTTTTGTTTCGGGTGGCTGCAGGTGCGGATACGTGGACAACAGCAACGCAATAGTAAGCGGAGGAAACAGTACATGAGCAATGAGGAGTACACGAGGTCTGTGTAAGATTACGAGAAGGTGGCTAGTGGGCCACAATGGTTGCTGAAATGTGAGCGTGAAAGGAGACCTCCACGTAGAGGTGCCAGCCAGACTACGTCTCCTTACTTCCGTTCAGCCAGAGACAACGAAGTTCCGCTCTTCGAGACGGTGATGCTTGGTGCAGGAGCGTCGTGGTGCTCGGTCAGGTAAGTGGAAGTGCCTTCAGTGCTAAGTGTGTGAATCGATATATTCATCACTGGCGTGTTGCTTGCTTTGTTTCACGATTCAATGCGTCAGAAGACATGTGATATTCAGAACTTCACCCAATGGGTAACCTCCCAGGTGAAACTTCGTACTCCTACATCCTCCCCTCTTGCCTAACTTCCACCAACAAGCACAGCATGGACGGTGCTAGTCCAATAAGACCATCTCTAACTTCGACATCCCTCCGCATGCTTCACGGCAACATGGCGCCACTAAAGAGGAAGGCTCCTTCGATGGTAACGCAAGCAGATACGACGCAAGCAGATACCACGCAACCCACCAAAAGCGGTGGTCAGGTCGCATGCTGAACAGCGGCAAGCTCACCAACTCAGCGTAAGTGTAGATGCGACGTGTCACATGCTCATACTAACCGAGCTGTAGCATACAAGGAAACGCTTCGCAGTCGCCCCTCCTATCCCTTCCACCTGAAATCCGCAATCGCATCTATGAGCTTGTCTTAGGGGAAGACACACTCCACGTCTACTTAAGCTCCCGAAAGAAGGCGAAGAACAGTCACCACAGCCGCTACATCGAAATCTATGTCTGCACCGCGAAAGTCAAAGATCACGATGCTGCCATGGCCCTTCGTCATGGGGTGACGACTACCGAGCCCGAGCTCGCAGACTGCCGATCACGACACGCCGCATGCTTTCCTGACGCCCATAACGAAAAGCCTGGCACCGGTTATCGTTACACTGTGGCTCTGCTCGAGACATGTCGAGAAGTGCACAGCGAGGCTGCACTCATACCCTTCAAGATCAACAACTTCACCTTCGATAGATGCATCGGAGCAACCACGCTACACCACTTCGTAGCCAGGCTCATGGCCACCCAGCAGAAGAGTATTCGCAGTATCACTTTAGGCCCCGGTGCTTGGTTCGGGCGTAAGCCGAATCTAAAGTTGTTCCAGAAGCAGCCGGCGCTCCAGAACATCCCCGTCTTCGAACAGCTGCGCCGCGGCTTGGCAGGCACAGCTACTGATCCGTCGGACATCCAGTTATGGATGTCCCGCGAACGATTCCAGCTCCTTGCGGCTATGCTCAAGTCCATGAGCCTCAATTGCGTAACCGTGTGCATCTCTGAGACGTGGGTCGCGGAGCGACCACGATCTCCAACATACACGCCTCCACGTTCGGCCAGCACGGCAGACAACGTCTCACTAAGCGAGGACATGGAGAAGAAGCTGATGGGTACGGCAACCGCAGACGACAAGCCCCAGGGCTAGGAGAATATCAGGTATGCGCCAAGGTCTTTTGGTGGCCCACTGAAGCTAATTCTTCTCGGTAGGATGGGGACTGGAAGGTCGAGGGCCGTGAAAGGTCGAGGATGGATTCTTCGCGATCGGGCGAGCATGGCAGACTACCGGAAAAGATGTGGCGGTACTTTCCTCAGCAGCTGGTGAGTCCTCGAGCTCGAGAAGGTCCTGCTTCTCCTTGGTAGCAACACAACAGTGAAGGAGGATCTTTGCTGTTATATCCATAGTAATGTTCAACCTACTCGAGATCGTTGAGCAGCTCCAGTGCCACTTTCAAAGCTTCGACTGTGCACAATGCAAGCGAACCTTGAGCTTGTGTAAAAGTGGCGAACGAGGCATAATCATCTGACCATATACATATCTATTTCACCCATCCCCACGCACCCCTACAACCTCCGCCTGTCTTCCACCATACCTTGCTTTGCTCTCCAAGCACCACCTAGTGCTTACCCATCCACTCCCCGCTCAACCACCTGTTAAGCATCTCCAAACTCGCCACCGGCTGGTCATAGGGCACCATGTGCCCAGCAGCATGCAACCTCATGAAAGTCATGTTGCCCGCAGACTTGACGGAGCCGATCTTGGTCTTGTCGTCCGCAAGCTTGAAGTCCTTGAGCTCGGCCTTGGCGTAGGCCTTGTGGCCCGACCATTCGAGCTCGGTGGTCCACGCGAGGTTGCCGAGCCAGTTGCACTAGAACAGTAAATGTTAGCAGATGGTTCGGTTTGTTGTAACGGAGGGACACAGGGGTGGAAAGACGTACGATGAAATCAGCATCACCAGCATAGATGAGCACCGGAATCTTCTCAAGAATACCAGGCACCAGACGGTGGAACGGCTGCATCCAGTCACCCTGGAACAGGAAGTTGCGGTTGATATCGAAGTTGCAGCTGTCGTACTTCTCGACTTCTGCACCCAGCGCCTCCATGACGCTGTCGCGGTTCAGGTACTCCTGTATCCAGTCCAGCTCGTCGTAGCACAAGCTGTTGTCGCCGCACTTCTTGCGGACATCGTACGGGTTCATGCCGGTGCGCTGGTATGGGCCGATCATGGCGTTGTTGCAGTAGATGGAGGCTGGGACACAGGACCAGACGCTCTCGCTGTCGTAGCAGTTTTGAATGAGGCTTTGGCAGCGAGGGAGAGCGTTGTCCATGCTGGTGCATTCACCTTCATCAAGGACTGCTGGCCAGCCGCCGTCGCCGCAGGCCATTGGGCGGTAGTACTCGTATTGAGTGAGACCGTCGGTCAGACCGTTACCAATGAGGACGGACTGCAAGTTGATGTTGCGGTTCTTGTGGGAGAGAATCTCCGAGGCGAAGACCGGGATGTAGTGGCCAGCGTAGGATTCGCCGGAGATGTGGAACGTCTGGTTGGAGTACTCTGGGAACTGCTTGAAGAAAAGCGTGAGGAGTGCGTAGACGTCCTTTCCTGCGGCGATTGTGTTGCTGACGCTGCTTCCGGAGTAGGAGTAGCCAACGTTCACGGGCTGATCAAGGAAGATGACAGATGCGTTGGCGTTCCAGCTGCTGGGGTTGAACTTGGTCTTGCCATCCTTGGTGATCGAAGAGGGGCCAAGCTCCATGAACAAACCAGTAAGAGAAGAGCAGCCAGGGCCGCCGTTCAGCCACAACACCACAGGGTCGTTCTTGGGATCGTTTCGCGACTCGAAGAACCAGTAGAACAAATGCTTGTCATCCTCCTCGTTATCGAGATAACCAGAGTACTGCTTGACCTGATCCACGCCCAGGCTTTTCGGGTCCACCTTCTTCGTCCTGAGGTTGAAGTTCTCGAAGTTGCCATCGACTTGGCGCTGCTGCTCGCCGTTCTCGTCCATGACCCACACATCCTGGACATCCTTGCCGATGGTGTGGAAGTCCCAATGGCTGGCCGGCCGCTTGTTGTGCTTCTTTGGCGGGCTGATGAAGGACGCCTGGCTCATGCTCTCCGGGAACATCATCGCCACTTCGTCCCATGTGGCGCGTGCCTCTTCGGTAAGGTGCTTGAGCTCATGTTGGAGGTTCTCGAGCGGCTTCGTCCATGATGACGCCTTGTCGCTGACAGCCTTGAAGGCGTTGTTGACAGCTTCGGGAACGATGAGTGGTTGTTGCTGCGCCACGGCCGCGCTGGCAGCTCCAATGAGCAGCGCTGAGGTGAAGACCTTCATGATGGTCGGTTGGGGGAGTTGGTAGGTAGCCCAGCCACCGAGTGTGTTTCGCTTGGGTAATTGTAGGAGAGCTTTCACGAATCCAAGAATCGCTGCTGTTCATGGACAAACAGACAGCAGATGCAGATGATGGGGAGAGGACGAGGAAGCAGAGTCAAGAGGTCAAGAGACCAACAAGCTGTAGGCAGTAGCTCGCCTCGCCGTTCCCACAGCAGCGTCACACACTCGACCTCAGCCACAACTCTATCTCATCCCCCGCCGAACCGCCGACATCCGAGCTGCAAATCTTGGCGATATGAATCACTTTTGAGAACTCACAACTTCCTATTTCGTCAACACCACATCCTGGGCACCGCCAATACTAACCACACACACCACCGCCACCATGCCCGCCGCCCAAATCAACCAACCCTCCAACCAAATCCGCCTCACCAACGTCTCCCTCGTGCGCCTCAAAAAAGGCAAAAAACGCTTCGAAGTCCCCGCCTACAAAAACACCGTCTCCGCCTACCGCGCCGGCACTGAACTCGACCTCGACAACGTCCTCCAAATCAACAACGTCTTCCTCAACGTCTCCAAAGGCGCCGTCGCCCCAAACGAAGACTTGAAGAAATCTTTCCCTGGGATGACTCGAGAAGAAATTGTGTTGGAGATTTTGAGCAAGGGGGAGGTGCAGGTGGGGGAGAAGGAGCGGGCGCAGGAGCTGGAGCGGGTGCATAAGGAGGTTATTGATATTGTGGCGGGGCGGCTGGTGGATCCGAAGAGTAAGAGGGTTTATACTAGTGGGATGGTGGAGAAGGCTTTGGATCAGTTGAGTAGTCAGGGGGGCCATGCGGGACGGCAGGCGGGGAAGCAGAATGGGGAGGGGGCGGAGGGGAGTAAGAGTCGCGAGAGGAGTGCTGCAGGTGGGTCGGGGACGGAGACGCCGAAGACGGATGGGGAGGGGGATGTCAAAGTGGAGAAGGTGAAGCCGGTGTGGACGGGTGTGGTGACGACGCGGTCGGCGAAGAGCCAGGCGTTGGATGCGATGAAGGCGCTTATTGCGCACCAGCCTATTCCTGTTGCGAGAGCGAGGATGCGGCTACGGATTACGTGCCCGAATAACATCCTGAAGCAGAGCATCAAGACAGCGGCGAAAGCGGAGGGCGAAGAGGCGCAGTCGGGGACGGTAAAAGACAAAATATTATCGTTCATCGAGCAGGTGGAGAGCCAAGACGTGCTGGGCGAGGACTGGGAGGTAATTGGCTTCGTTGAGCCGGGCAGTTTCAAGACATTGTCGGAGTTTGTGAGCACGCAGACGAAGGGGAGAGCGAGGGCGGAGGTATTGGATATGGCTGTCACTCATGAGGGCGATTGAATGTGCTAGTCGTTTGAAGTCATGCTATGATGAGCGTTCGAGCGTAGATACCATTGTATACTGCTGTGATCTGTTCACTGATCGATGGGTGAAGTTTTCTTCGACATAACAAACGAGCACTGCACGCCACTGTAGAAGTTATTCCCGCAAGTTTGAACCCGAGACACTCACCTCCGCCGTCCGCCATCAGCCTTACAGTAGTCTACCTCCCAGAGCTTCCGATGTTGCCCCGCTGTCAGCATGTTCAGTGCATACAACATCGCCTAATCAGAAGAACAAGTAACAGTATATACAGAGAGTTCCTTTACTTCCAGACCGGAGAATCCCACATCTCATATTCTCTGCGTTCCACGAAATAAGAGCCTACCTTACTCGTAGCAGCGGATTCCATCCTTTCGAGCCTCTCAACAAACTTCATTGACCACAACAATGGCGAACCAAATCTCCATGCCAGACGAGCAGATCAATTTCGTCCCGATCAAAGCCGGCGAGGTCTTCAAACTTGGACCCATGACCTGTCGCATCCTCGAAGATGGCTCTCACACAGGTACCTTTCCCCCTCGACCTTCGCCACACACCAAACCCCAGCTAACACTCCCCCCCCCCCAGACAACCGCCTCGGCGTAGCCGAACTAACAATGCCCCCCCACACACCGGGCCCCCCTCCCCACTGGCACGAAATGCACGACGAGACCTTCTTAATCCAATCCGGCACCGTGCGCTTCCACGTCCCGGACACCGACAAACCTGGCGAGGACAAGAAGACCGTCGACGCCCACGCTGGAGACTACATGGTCGTGCCGATCCGGGCGCCGCATACCTTCTCGAATCCTGGGGATGAGGAGGCGAAGATTTTCTTCACCAGCACGCCGAGTTTTTATATTAATTATTTTAAGCTGTTGAGTAGTTTGGCGAAGCCGGACGAGCCGTTGCCGGGGGAGGTGACGGCGAGGGCGATGAGTATGTTTGCTACTATACAGGTGGATGGGAAACCGAGGGTGGGGAAGTGAAGGGCGGGGCTGCACTTGTTCGCGGTGAAGTTGAATGTTCATGTGCTGGTGCAGTCGCTGCAGAGCAGCGAGTGGTGTACTAGGTTGTGGAGATTGGGGAGAACTCGGGCGGTGTGTCGTCGCTCTATCACCACTTCCTCACCCGTCTTGCGAGGAGATCCTCCGACATAGCTGCACCGTATGAGCTGTGGTGGGTTGATCAAAAGCCTGCTAAAGTAATCTGAAGACCGTACTTTTTGCCGTTGTACCCAACTATGACCCTACGTCCTGCGATGGAGTATTCTCTAAAAGCTTAGCTTCCAGTTCCTCGCACATGGTGGTGATCTTCTTCTGAACAAGTCCGACTTCTTCGTCATCCGACTCATCATCCAGCTCATGTTGTCTTATATTGAGACAGACTGTGGCCACGGTCAACTTCGACTTTCCAAACATCTCCAAAAACTGCTGGAGTCGTTTCTTCGCCCTCGCCAAGTTCTTGTCGTCTGAACGTCCATAGTATTCCTCGAACACTGTGACCTCTCTTAACCTCACCAACTGCTTCACAAGGTTCAATTTATGGCAGGGACTTAGATTGCCAGTTGTTATGCTGCGGATGGCTTCCCGTTAGACGGCCAGAAGCTTTGGCACGAATCTGTCTAGTATCCAATGCTTCTCGAACAAAAAGGTATTGAGCTCGAACGGCAGCAAAGCAGTCTCGCTATGCACTTGTCGACATGTCGCTAGTAGCGCCACGGAGTACCGAACGGGATATCGCAGTCCTTCTGGTGGGTCTTTCGGGGTGCATCCGATGTGTCGTGTATGATAGGAAAGAGCATTCTGGGGTTCGATGCCGTAGCGAATGGCCATCGCAGCTTCGCGGTCTGTAGGCCCCGCGTCGCAGACATATGCAGAGATGTGATGGTCGCGGGGATATTCTTTCGAGGTGATCTTCTGGCTGTCGTGTGCAATATGAAGGGTCTGCCCGCCCAAAACTAGCTCCCAGATATAACTTGGGATCTCAGGCGGAAGTGAAAGTAGCGGTGACTCTGAAGCGTTGGTGTCTTGCGTGCTGTGGTTCCGAGTCAGCTACAGTGTTCTCGAGGGTAGTATGATCGGTCTGGGGGTCAGATCATGAACGTCGTGAGCGTTGCGACGGTGGAGAGAACAGGTAGCAGCTTCTCGATAGCGTCATGACTTATGACCTGGCGAGGAGTGAAGGTGCCTCGAGCCGTATGCTCACACGTACCTTGCATTGAATTCCCTCCTCTCACTAGTATTCAACAAGCGGCCCCTCGACCTCGTCTTTGTCGGCGGCAGAGCTATAGCCATCGTGGGCTCGGTTACCAGATCTTTCGCCTGCTTCGAGCTCGTCATGGTGGCGTCCGTCAATTGTGCCTTGTGGTAACGGTACGGTTGGCGAGCAGCAAGAACACGGTAAGAACGAGAGTGGTGATGAGGGAGTCTGTGAGATTCAACAGAGCCATTGACATAACCCGAAGCAGTTAGATGCTGTCTAGTCTTTCATGTGACAAAGGGCTTTTGGCACAAAGGTCGTGCCACATGCAGCCATTCCATGAACATGAGCTCAACATACCTGCACCGAGTAGACTTCGGTGTGAGCGGGAGATGGACGAATGGGATACCTACAGTTTTTCCAAACACTTACCTACTTTGCCAGCGTTTGAGCGTGGTCTAAATTGGACTTGCGGACGTCTCACCTCGATCCACTCATTTATCACATCTCGCTCACTTACAATACCTCGCACATGTACCTTATGCGCTCCTCTGCCTCGGAACGCTCCACCAACGCGCCTTCTCGTAGTACTCCCATGACTGTCACTCGATCGGTGGTGTGCTGGGTCTCGGCACAGCCGTCCCAGAAGAAGTGCTCATGTCGAGCAGAACACTGCCGTCGCTGTGCTGGGACATCGACGTGTTTTTTAAAGCATCAAGGAGCGCTTGAGTCTTTCTTCACACGTTGTTAGAGGCTCTTCGTGTTGGTCCAGCGCCTCTTTGTGTTCGTTCGTTGGTCGTCCAATATATTGCACTTGCCAGGTGTTCGACAGTGGACCGCAACGTCCCCACGCCTTCCACACCTCCGACTCCAGGCTTCGAAGCATTCATACCATTCTTCACATGAGGTACATGTACATGTAATGAAGACATAGCCGAGCGATTCGGGTGATTCAGGATGGTCAGCACGCCCTCCCATTGGCCAGCATGACGTAGGTGTTTCTTGCGTTCCCGTGGGCTCGGCAGGTCATCTCAGACCTCATCCTCGTTGTCTTTGACTTCACCATATACTAGATCCAACCAAAGACTCTCATGAGAGTGCAGAGGCGAGAAGAGTTCGTCCTTCCGCGCGAAAGCGTACCAACCTTCAGGAGCGACGGACCGCCTTGGCGGGACCTGTGGCGGTGCATCGTCACCTCAACGCCTTCCAGATTGCCTTGTCTGAACAAACAGATACATGAACCGTAGGAGCACTATCTCTTCCTTGTCTTCATACCATCACTCCCCAACATGTCTCGATCAGATCCAGATCTCCACCACGCTATCTCGCTGCGACCCTCGCCCTTCCACGTCCATCCGGAACGAGTCTCAGAGTCGCATGAACGCCCAACACCTGCGCAAAGCTCAGCGTTCGACCACAGCAAGGGCCCGACGGTCAACGACCCTATAGTAAGGCCAGTCTATACTAGGAATAGCTCTGAGAATGATCGCGAGGATGTTGAGCAACAATCGCTGCCTGCGTACAGCGCCGACAACGATCCGTACTTCCTCCGAAACGGCCTGAAGACGGTGGAGGAAATCGATACTATCAAAGCCAACACCTCTAAGAAGCGGACGGGATGTGTACCTGTGTCTCAGCCGAAAGATGCCATAAGAGCTCACAAGATCAAGGGTTTCTACGAGGCGCAGAATGAGCGGATTGAGAAGCTGCTTCGACCTGTTGATGAGCACGTGAGGCTGGCGAAGGAAGAGCAAGGCGCGGATGCGTTGCAGTTCAAGATTGCTGTCAATGCCAGCTTCGCCGCCAATATAATCCTAGCGATTTTGCAGGTGTACGGAGCTACCAGCTCTGGCTCACTGTCACTCTTTACTACGATGGCTGATGCTATCTTTGATCCTTGCAGGTGTGTTGTGTGAGTATTTCACGAATGATATTAATGCTAACTCCTCGACAGCAACCTCACCCTCATCCTCTGCAACCGCGCCGTCAGGCGTGTCGACCCGCGCCGCTTCCCAAGCGGCAAAGCCCGCATTGAAACTTCCGGCAACATCGCCTTCTGCTTCATCATGACCGCTGTCTCGCTCATCCTGATCGTCGAGTCCATCCGCACCCTTGTCGAGGGTAACGACGGTGCCGAAACTAGGACTTTCCACCTGCCCTCTGTCATCGCGGTTGCCATTGCTTTCGTCACCAAATTGGGCTTATTCATTTACTGCTGGGCACTCCGCCACAAATACTCCCAGATCCACATCCTTTGGGAAGACCACCGCAACGACCTCTTCATCAATGGCGTCGGTCTACTCACCAGCGTGCTGGGTAGCAAGCTCAAATGGTGGATCGATCCAATGGGCGCCATCATCCTGTCCGCTCTAATCGCCTTTCTCTGGCTCCGTACCTGCTACTCCGAGTTTCAGCTCCTCATTGGCGTGTCCGCGGACACGAGCTTCTTGCAGCACATCACATACATCTCCATGACCCACTCGCCACTTATCAAGTCGCTTGACACGGTCCGAGCCTGGCACTCCGGACCCCGAAGGATTGTGGAGGTGGATATCGTGATGGACCAGAACATGACGTTGAAGGAGACGCATGACGTGGCGGAGGAGTTGCAGATGAAGCTGGAGAGTCTGCCAGACGTGGAGAGGTGCTATGTCCACGTTGACTACGAAACGAGTCATGCCCCGGAGCATTTCTGGAAGAAGGAGCTGTAGATTTGCTGGCGCTCGTCATCCTAGGTAGACCACATAATTGGTACGTTAATGAGTTACGACTAATGAGCTTGTCTTTTGCTTCAACTTCAACTTATTCAAATGCTACTGTGCTGATAGGAAACTCGACGTTGTTGATTATTTGGATTTACATGTGAGAGCGCGATCGCTCTTTCCGTTTTCGGCTGACGCTGACGTAGCGTGACGTCGGAGCTTGGCCAAGCCCCCACTCGACTCTCCACTTAATCTCCGACTTCTTCGCCGCTGTTTCCATTCCTTCCTTCGACGAACACACCAACATCCTCATTGAACTTCTCATTCTCCCACACAATCATCGATGACTGCTCCTCGCCTCGCACGCACGCTAAGAAACACGACAGCCATCCACGCCGGTAGGTACTCGCCGAGGCGAGGTTCAATCACGTCTGAGACGTTGCTGACCTTGTCTTTTTGCACTAGACCAACAACCAAGTGGTGTCCGGACAAAATGGTTGTGTCTACGCCATCTCGCGCACACGAAGCGGACGGCAGCCACCACAGTCCTGAAGTGACACCTGTCTTGCAGATCGTAGCTCATACATGGCTGGTAACGGCGCACGTCGGAAATGGGCCCGATTCGTGGTTGGTACTAGCGCGGGTGAAGGCTGGACCGAGTCAGCTGGAACGCCGTTAGCAGTATTGCGATCCAACTGAGCAGACAAGCCTAGGTCGCCCTGCTCTAACTCGGGTTCAGGACTGGTAGCGGATTTATCCCAGAATGCGCCCGATTGTATGCTGCATGTTTCTGCATGGCTAGAACGGACGAAACATGACGCGACACCGAGAATTGCATCTGTTTGCAACTTGGTTCCCCTGAAATCTCTCCGTCTTTGAGGGATCAGTCTTCGAGGGATTGCGGTGCGCTGTCGTTGTAGCTGAGGCGAATACACGCATGTTTGGACCGTGAGCTCCGCAACGCTGCCTTGCTGGTTCTTCTCGACCTGTCAGAGTCGCTTTTTATGGCTGTTGTCCCGATGACATTTACTGCGAGGGTTGGAGTTGGACCGGCAGGTAGCCTCTTGGGCCTTGCGCCAAGCATTTCCGTACGCTGTTCCTCGTGTGGACAGCTAGAGAAGTATTCCTTTTCCTTCCTCCTGTTGGGTGCGTCGTATCACGGAACCAAACCAAGAGCTTCGGCTTCTTGTTTCAGTGCGGGACTGCGGTGGCCGTCTGCTGCTTCGGGCACGCTGCGGCCAAACTGCATAACGCCATGGCGACGTGGTGGCGAGGTATCCCCGCTTGAGGTGCCCTGACATTTGCGCACTGTTGTATCACCAGTCGCAGGCTCTGCACCTCTAGCCTCTACCTCTGAGATCTGACGCTCGCTGCATTCAATGCGGGTGGCTCGTGGCTGCATCCTGTCGACCTTATCATATGTCTTTCTATTGTGAACAAATGTTGTATGCGGATCCTTCGTGGCCGCCCACTGACGCCTTTCCTAGGCCATCAGAGTCTGGCGTGTCTGCAGACATGCTGGCAGCTGGAGGCTATGACAAGCACACGCTCAAGAAAGAGAGTTGGGATCAACACGCAGCTTGACGGCATCAGTCGTTCAACGCAGATCGTGAGTCTTCAATGCATGGGCATATTCTTGCTAATATATGCCATACCATCGACTCGCTGCTCCCGTCCACAACAACCTTCGGGGTGATTTCAAGCTTCAATCCACCCGCCACGACCCGATTGGGCAGGCAACAATCGACTTCACAGTTCTCCTGGACGGCGACTTCTTGCTCCTGAGAACAACCATTCTCCCAGTCAAACGCAGCTGTTCCGTGATGGTGTGAAGCATGGTGTAGCACCATGGACTCAGGAAGGTCGAGGAGAGTCAAGCCGCTCCACCTCGACCGCATGTGAAGTTTGATCGCGGCCTTTCGTCCCGCATGGCGTCATCTTGGTCCATGAGAACATCAAACGAACTGAATTACGGTAATTCGGTGTCGATGAATTGCTGGAATAGATGAAAAGATCGGTTCTTGTACTTTTGACCTTACTGATCCCTTGACCGCAGTCTACTGTGCAAGCACACCTATCTACCTTTTTTGCCTTCAATCTAGCAGCACGAGGATAATCTTGCCATGGCTTCCCCAAATAGCAAGCTCTTCAAGCCCCTACGCATCGGACCCATCCAACTCTCCTTCCGCATAGTAATGGGACCCGTCTGCAGCGTCCTAGCCGACTCAAACAAAGTCATCGGACCCGGCGCAATAGACTACTACGGCTCCCGCGCCAACGTCCCAGGAACATTGATCATCGGCGAAGCCTCCTTCATCTCGCCCCAAGCCAGCGGCACTCCCGAACCCCGAGCCGGGATTTTCAGCCAGGAGCAGATCGCGGCCTGGAAAGCTGTCGTTGACGAAGTCCATCGGCAAGGCAGCTTCATGTACCTGCAACTCTGGGCGCTCGGGCGGTCGGCAGATCCGGAGTGCAAGAAGCGAGATGGTATGGGAGATGTCGTGAGCAGCTCCGCCGTGCCGGAGGAAGGGGGCGCGGTGCCGAGGGCGTTGATCGAGGAGGAGATTTGGGAGTATGTGCGGGACTATGGGACTGCTGCGCGGGTGGCGGTTGAGGAGGCTGGGTTCGATGGGGTGGAGTTGCATGGTGGGAACGGGAGTTTGATTGATCAGTTTACGCAGGATGTTGTGAATCAGAGGACTGATCAGTGGGGAGGCAGTATTGAAAACCGGTCAAGATTTGGTTTGGAGATCACCAAGGCTGTGTGTGAAGCTGTTGGCAGCGATCGTGTTGGGTTTAGGATCACGCCGTGGAGCACGTACAACTCGATGGGGATGAAAGGGGCCGTGGAGCAGTTCACGGATCTAGTGAGAGGGCTTAAGGAGCTCAAGCTCGCGTACCTACATCTTGTAGAGTCTCGGATAGCCGGACGAGTCGATGTTGAACAAGGAGAGTCACTGGAACCGTTCATAAAGACGTGGTCAAACACCTCGCCCTTAATGCTCGCTGGTGGCTTCTCACCCGAGAGTGCTCAAGAGGCCGTGGACAGCACCTATCGGGACAAGGATGTTGGAATTGTATTTGGGCGTGCATTCGTAACGAACCCAGATCTGGTAAAGAGGCTGAGAGATGGTATCGAATTGGTAGACTACTGAACATTCTCTCCTTCTCGATACCTCCACGAGATAGTTCAGGCTACCAGCCGAGGGTAAGGAGGGTCAGATCTGTCGCAAATGCTCCAGTTGTGAGGCTGGAGGTTCCCACGACCATTGGAGGTAGTACGTTAGCACACGAACCCTCCGACTCGCGGAGAACAGCCGTAGCGAGAGCACAGGACATTGCTGATTCTCCAACATCGCTATCCCATAATCCATCCACGAGCAGCATCCCGATCCTATAGGCCATCACGGATCACTCTTCAAAACGATACCCATGAGCAAGATGCGACAGGAAGGAGGAATTGTACACCCCTCAATACGTTCCATAAGTTGCGTTCGTATATGTGAAGCACGTCCCGTTTCGTACAATCGCCTCACCCGCCAGAGCAGCGCAATACAGGTCCAGCCCCCAACGCCCTCATCGTGTCACCTTGTTCTCAGCCTGCCATAGTTTATGCATCTACAGCCACAGCAACAGCCTTGACCTCCTCAACCGGACTCGCTATCCCCGTCGCATCAAGCGGCGCCGCGTGCAAAGCCGGCTTCGGCGCCTTCCCTATCACGCCCCGCTTTCTTCGATCCAGCGCTTCAATCACCCATTCGCCTACTTCGCGGTCGACGAAGTCTTGCTTGGGTTCTGCAAGAGCACCTTCTGCACCTTCAGTCGCTTCGCCTGCGCCTGAGCTGACAGCTGCGCTTTCTGCCTCCGCCGCGGCTTCGGCAGCCTCCTCATCTTCCTCCTCGATTGTCGCGGGTTTGGCTAGTGGTGCCAGCCAAGCATGCTGTAACAGCATCGGGTACGTAGGTCGGAGTTTAGGGATCTTGTTGAGGCAGCCGGCGACGAAGTCGCGGGAGATGGCGGAGAAGGTGTCTGAAGGAAGGTCGGGAGGTTCGCCGTCTACGATGGCCTGTAGAATAACAATCGTTAGCATCGATTTGAAAGAAGAGTGAAGAGTGGAGGGTGAACTTACGCTCAGTTGCGAGAAGATGTTGTCATAGGTCTCCGGCGGGTATGGATATCGGCCCATAGCGCACTCGATGATCGTCAAGCCAAGAGACCAGATATCGCTCTGTACGCTGTACGTGCCCATCGCTGCGCCAGGCTGCGCATTGCCACCGGATGAGATTCGTTCTGGCGCCATGTAGCTCTGGCAGCCGATGTTCGTTTTCGCTATACTCGCCACCAAATTCCCACTCACGCCGAAATCGCAGATCTTGACCTGTCCTCGGGTGTTGACTAGGATGTTAGTAGGTTTGACGTCGCGATGGATAATGTTGTGCTCTTCCTTTAGACTCTTCAGCCCAAGGACAGTGTTGAGCGTGATCTTCCGTAACACTCCTTCTGGAACACCATCGCCGTATATTCGATCGCAGGAACCGCCGTCCATCCACTCCATACAGATATACACGCTACCTTCCTGGAAGAATGCACCGTAGAAATCGACAATGTACGGCGACATACAGCGATGCAGCACGTCGAGCTCCATGATAATGGTGGCGAATTTTGCATCGTCAAGCTCGAGTCGCATCTCCTTCATCGCCATGACCATGCCTGTGGTGCCGCCTGCGGTGGCGGAGCGAGGCGATACAGGCGATTCGCTTTCTTCGGGAGCATTGGGACCGCGGGATTTGTTGCCAGCAAGACCTTGACCAGTTCTTCGGAACTTGGGTCGCGAGTGGCGTACTTTGTATACAGTGCCGTAGTTGCCCTTCCCGAGCTCATCCAGGGTGTCAACCTCATCCAAGCTGATGCTGAAACTTCGACCAGAGGCGAACACCACACCCTGACCGTCGATAGTCGCTTTGTTCTTGAATATCAATGCGCCAGTCTTTGTGTCGATCATATCCGCGTACTTGTCCAACTGGCTCTGTTGTTTCTGCTCGCCGCCATTCTGCTGTGTTGGTGCCGCATCCCCGTTCGCCTGCCCAGCTCCCATCGCCGATAGCGTCATGCCCGGCGGCTTCTTTCTTCCTCCTGCAGCTGGCGGCGCTGTAGCTTGTGGAGCTCCTGGTAGCCCACCCGGCAACTTCATGCCTCTCCTCTCTGCCATAGACATACCCTTAGCTGGACCCTTAGCCCCCCCTGCTATGCCTGGCCCCGTGATCGCAGGCGAGCTGACTGGCGCATTGGGTAGCACAGGTCTCTGCAGTTGCGGAGGCAATTTGAAGTTACTAGGAAATCCAGAGTTGCCCGCAGCCACAGGACTCGGACCGGGAGATGCAGCAACAACGGGACCAGGCGGGAGTGAGCCTGACCGGCTTGGCATAGCTGGCTGACCTTGCCGGGAGACGGAGAAGGCCTTCATCTTGGCCATGATATCGGGGTTCATCTGGCCGCTGCGGCCAGCTATGGAGGAGGAGGCGGTGGGTGGTTTGCCTCGTGCTGCGTTCAGAGTGCCTAGGGGTGTCGAAGTTGGGTTCATGTTGGCGATGGTGCTGGCGGAGGACATGGAGCCGATCCGTGGAGGTGGAGATATCGGAGGCGACGACTGCGTGTGTATGAGCGGCGGAGGTGAGATTGGTGGGGGCGAAGACGGCGTGTCCGAGTCGGGTGTTGAAACTTGTGATAGAGAGGTCGGGTATTCGTTGGGCGATTCGAGGGGTGATTCGAGGGGCGATTCGAGTTCGGATTCGGGGGAGGTAGGGTCGGACATGGTGGTGGTATAGGATGACCGGGCGGTCTACTGTCGAGGTGTAGGAAGTGCCAGGTGGGCGTGGAGGGGTGCAGATACGCTGCACACGTATCCGCCAATATCAATGACTTGGCGACTCGATAGAGCTGCCCTACACGTTTCCACCTGCTGACCAAGATGCGTAGGTGTAGGTGAGGTGGGGTCCTGGTGAGGTGAGGTGAGCAGATGTGTGTTTCTGGACGACGATCGGCAGTCTTCCACGAGGGACGTGTGGCTGAAGGCTGAGCGATCGAGGCGCAGCTTCTCGAACTCGTCCAACTCCGCTTCCACTTCCAACTTTTTCTTACCTCACTCGTATGTACGGAATACAGTACTTTTGCACAGAAACCACTGAAGGTGATACAGCGCAAACCACGTGGCTGAGAATGCTTGAATTTGCCACACGGAAACGGCGGACCGCAGGCGGCAACCGCGGAACCGTTGAGCAAAGTCGTCCTCGCGTCCCGCGAGCAATGCCGTAGCCCGGAGATGCTTCTGGGCCATCAGCATCGACAAACCACATATCGACGAAGCATCGCTTAAGCGTCCTGAAGCAGAACAACTGTTGTCGCCGCGTTCGCGACGCGGACGAACCGTCTAAGAACTACATGTTCTCGTGGTATACTTGGCGAACGCTCCTCTTGTCTGCCAGGCTTCAGACTGCGATTTGTCATGCTTCGGATGTTCGAACACGTCTGCAAGATCGAAACAAATGGCAGTCCGAAACTATCGAGACGGAGGGAATCCTCTCTGGTATTGACAGCATCATGCTTTTAAGCCACTTGGCCGGATCTTAACAAACCGGTCGTCCGGCCGGCTTATCTCCAAGGCAGAAAATTACCTGCCGATGAGACTGGACTGCTTCGCAAGCAGCTTGCAGGTTTTCCCATATCTCGGCTGTGCGAGTTGAGCCACCAAGCGAATGGGTTCCAGGCTATCGTCGACCCTGCCCAAGCCAGGGAGGAAAGCGGTCCATAAGAGCTCATCTCGTCGCAGACTTCACGTGTCAGGTATTGCGGAGTCGCTGGCAGACGTGGAACTAATACAAGTAACGTGTAGATCTTTCAATTCGGCCTCTGCGACGTGATTGCACATGAAAAGGTGATGGTGATGGTGCTGGTGATATATCTATG
>JAABUL010000265.1_pt1 | contig 113058 bp, 142 predicted proteins | sample 5559151 | NCBI WGS metagenome assembly JAABUL01 (sample SAMN10711876, study PRJNA513368) | rock metagenome | isolation source: Antarctica rocks | place: Antarctica: Victoria Land, Pudding Butte sud | reverse complement strand
CGCAGAAGTTATGTCGTGCGATGATGATCTTTTGCCGACTCTCGCCAGGGGAGAATTCGGAACGCTGTTGGCAGCGTGAAATGTGGATGTGGCTACGAGCTTTACACCGGGCCCCATCCAGCGTTGCAGGCGGCCACGTGGCTCTGATAAGTTAACGTTCGCAGCGTTGACCTCCGGCCCGAACTCTTGGTGCGTTGAAATGAGATGTGGAAACGACAAACGGGGAAGACACGGCTGCTCGGCCTGGACAGGTCGAATTTCGCCAACCAAGGACCGTGGCCCGTCAAGTCGTGGAGATGAGCTTTGGGTTTGCCGGCGTGAGCGGGCGTTCCTGCAGTAGCCGCTCCTGAATGGGGAAGGTGCCAGGGGCACGTCCGGGAGATTTTCCATTACCCTAGCTCGTCTGGTTGACAATTAATCAATTTTTGAGCCAATTGTACGGCGGCGTCGCCGTTTGCCTTGAGAAAGGACGGACTTGGCCTAGAAAATTGGGCAAGCGAACCATTCTGCCGGTTGGGTTGGTGTTTGGCTGCGTGGCGCGTAAGCTGTTTCGGCGTGCAGGCGACGCGGGTGTAGTCCAATCGAGTCGCTGCGCGCTTGTTTGGGGTGTTCGAAGAGCATGTGAGCTTCCACAGTCCGCCGTGGCCGATAAAGCCAGGGTGGGTTTCAGTGTCGGTGGCTTGCTGGAAACAGCCACGGCTTGACGCTGTGCTCACGAAATCCCGGAGATGCGTGATCTGAGCGCGCCGATAGCCCTCGCTGGCTTCTAGACGACCGGGCTAACTCACATCACCTGTCTCACCTTGTCGCTGTCTTCGCTCTTCACCTCACTCGTTATCGCTCTCATCCATTGTGCTGTTCACACCTCACCTACCACCAATCCGATCTCGAAGTCCACTGTTTGGGAAGAGCGACTGCTGTGCGGAATTCTCGCATGACCGACTTCACGTGAATTTGAGCCATGGCCTCGTCCTCAGATTCTCGCGTGTCTTCAGAGGTAAGTGCGACTGAGGCAATGGTCTTGCGCAACCACTGTGGCAGCTGCCATCCGAGCTGCTGGGACATATCTCTCTGTATTTCGGACAAGGCATTGTTCTCTGCGACACCAATACTAACCACAATCTTTCGCAGCATGACGACGACCAAGGACCCGCGCGATTATCCGCCCTCTACCAATACCACAACGCTCCCGAAGTCGCACCCGCATATGGCCTCGAGTACGACGACACCGTCTACCCCGTCTCCGACAAGTTTCCAGTTGTACGAGAAACAAAATTCAATAATCATCATTACACGGGCAAGCATGCCTTCGTCAACGACAATAGACCGCCTCGGATCATCTTCGGCATGAAAGTGAAGACGTTCCTGGTAGTAGCGACTGTCATGATGCTAGTTATCATTGGGGCGGCGGTCGGTGGTGCTGTTGGTGGAAAGAATCTACACCAAGGAGAACCAGTCCCTGGGACATATGGTGACATGTCTGGGTAAGCTTTGCAACAATGGAAGCTTAAACACATTCCTCATGCACGCACTAACACACGTGGTAGCTCGAATCCATCCAGTTCAGCTGGTTCACCCACGTCTACACCCACAGCAGCGCCGACGTACTCGGCAGTGCAACCGACATATACTCCCTTAACAGGCTGTGGCGACTCGAACGATAACTCAACCTACACATCCTCACATACCGAATCTTCGAAAGAACTATCGTTCACGATGTACTGCGACCTCCAATCGCCACTCGACTCCTCCGCGCAACGGATAGCAGCAGCATATGTGTTCAGCTTCGCCGACTGCGCAGATATATGCGCAAGTCTCAACGGGCAGTCGGAAGACAGCAACTGCACAGTCGCAGTCTACAAGCCGGCATCACCTCGACCGGCCAACTGCTGGGCGGGCTTCTCAAACAGCAGCATCGACGCCAGCTCGTTAAAAGGCGAGACCGGCACCGAGGTCGCCATGCTACTCCAGTAGCCTATGGCTTGCGCAAGTTTTTCTTATGTCATCTATTTTGCTTTGCAGCGAAAGAGAATCATCACGGGTCACGACCGCGAAAGCGAACGCATGGGAGGGAGTATGTTTTCGGGGAGCAGGCATGGTGTTCAACGGCGCCGGCGTCTTAATTAATATGCTACTCGGGACCAATGCTTTTCGAAGAGGGCAAAAAGGGGTTGCTGGGATTGAGATACCATCGGCTGGTTGGTTGACAGTCGAACGTTCGCTTTTTCGAGATGCGGAGTGCTATGTGAGGATGTGGAGGATAGTATTATAGCCAGCAGGTATCTGTTATATAGAATATGATATGCATCTACGAAGCGAGGCGGTCTGGAAGCAAAGATTTGAACGCAATCCATTGGTAGTCGCCCAATACCGGCCCCTTGCTTCGACTACGCCGCGACCTTGGCTCATTTCTACATCTTGTCCGACCATGACGGGGGCGCCTCTGCTGCGATGTACCCAGAGCTGGTCTGGAAACGGATCTTGCCTGTACGGGCTGCTGCTGAGCAACCAGGGGTGAGTACTCAAATTAAGGCATCAAGGCTGCACCCCCATTTTGTTCTTAATGGAAAATCGGGGGTGCGGGAGTACCCCCACTAGCGCCCGGGGCTCTTAGCCAATGGGCCATCCAAGCTCATGATTGGCCAAATTGCTCCGGCATTAACGCCGGTCCCTCCGATATGGTCACAAAGCCTCCTCCTTCCTTCCTTCGACCTCTCTATCGCTCGAGAAGCGGCGCAAAGGCCTCAAATCGTCTCGCTGCCTCCGCCAGCACAGCTCAGCGCAGTTGGCGGATGGCCCAGCCAGGATGCATGTTCTCGAGCTTCCGGCCAGAAATGATGCCACTACAGCCACTACAAATCAGCCACTACAAATCATCTCCACTAGCAATCGAAAAACGGAGAGGCGGCGCGCTAGCTACCTCGACTGACTTGAGCTTCATCTACTGACTTGAGCTACATCGACTGACTTGGCAACTAAAGATCTTTGGACGATCATGCAGGTGTTCTCGAGCCTTGGAAGTACTCGGTATAGGTACTGATGTAGCTGCAATGCAGCGTACAGAGCTCAGACAGCTTAGCTCTCGCAGCTTTGGCAGTTGCGAGGCTTGCAGATAATGGAGGAGAAACAACAGAGTAGGTACACAGGAGCAGAGATGGTAGACCCCCACGCCCAGTACCCAGCACACCTGATGATTTGGGTGACAAGATGAGGTGGCGCGTGGGTGGACCTCGCCACTCCAGTCGAAGACACCCACGGGCTCTTGACTTGTACCTCAGCGAAGCTCATATCTCTCGCATAGTGTCAGCCTCGCAAGCTTTCTATTGAGATGTCGCTCACATTTACGTACACAAGCAATCCTGTACCTAATCTCACCCTTCTTTGAACGGACTGACAAGCGTTATGGCCGACACCTCAGGTCGCTCCGTCACGGGATTGTTGTGCTTGAAATGTCGCGGGTTTGGCCACAAGGTTCTCCACTGCCCCGAGCTTGAGTTTCTCACCAATGGTGACGGACTGGAATGGTTCTGCTCGTTGGAACGACACCAGGTCCGTCTTCGACTGGCGAGTGCACGCACGGCACCGACACTCTGTAAAGGGTGTACCTCATTAGATGTCGTAACATGGCTTAGCACTGAACCTGCGTTTCGGAACATCGAACAATTCCTAGACTTGTGCGAACAACGCCAGGCACCAGGTGATGCAGACTTGGACCAACTTGCAAAAACCTTCAGAACGCTTGGGAAAGTCGAGAATGTAGAGTTTTGTTCTGACTGCAGCATGTGTCTCTGCTTGTTCGATCTGACTCCTAACCCACATTCGGGCAGTCAAGAGGTCACACTTGTGCTCTCCTGGACACTGTTCCGCATGGAGCACCATATGGACATCAACACACTCGAGAAGACAAAGACTTCGAAACATTTGACCGCAATCCTAGACCCCCCCGCGCCGGAGGAAGAGGTACATCGGACCGTCACCGTTGGGTCCGATGGTCTGATCATTGCACAAGGGCCGCCTGGCAAATCGCAGACCTCGCTAGGATCGGTCCCGCTCAATCTAGCTGCTGTGAATATCGACAAGGTACGAACATGGCTTCAATTATGCTCAGACGAACATCAGTTCTATTGCACACGCACCTTATCGGACAAGCTCAACAACATTCGACTCATAGATGCAAGTACCCGCACCATCGTGCCCTACTCTTCTGGGTCTTGCGACTATCTAACCCTGAGCTATGTCTGGGGACAAGTCATTCAAAACTTCCCAGGCGCAGGCCGAGTTGGTACGATCCTGCCAACGCTTCCTCGGACCCTCGAAGATGCAATGACTCTTACCTTGCAACTTGGCAAACGCTATATCTGGATTGACGCGGTATGCATTGATCAGACCGATCCAGTCGATAGGGAGGCCCAGGTCAGCATCATGAGCGAAATCTATGGCGGCTCATACGCAACAATCATTGCTCTAGCCGGACAAGACGCGGATGCTGGTTTGCCGAGGGTCTCCCGGAGTAGGAGTGATCTCTGCGCTCAATTGTCTTGCATCATAGACGGTGTCAAACTGCTGACTATGGGCCCTACGTTGGAACACCTACTGTCGACGACCAAATGGTACTCCCGTGCATGGACATATCAGGAAGCCCGTCTGACGCCCCGATGTATCACCCATGTGAAAGACGGTCTCTCGGCATTCTCGGGGATGCTGCAGGCTCTGCGAGAGAACGCTTACCAGAATGGATTTCTCTGGGGTCTGCCGCTTGCCCACCTCAACTGGGCTATGGCCTGGCAGGCTCACAGCTCTGACGATTCTCAAAACCCACATTTCCCCACCTGGAGCTGGCTAAGTAACGAGGGCGGAATGTGGCCGGGTGCGCCTTCATTTGGCGGTGATGGTCCTAAACCAGACGCATGTTCGTTCGATCTAGACTTCTGGGTCTGCAATCCGTCGTCTCCTTCGAGGCGTAGCAGGGTGTTCGGACAGCGTTACGAAGACATGGCACAGGAGTACCTCGATGTCTTCACCGGAGATCCGTTATCAAGGCCCTTGTCATTCGAAATTCGAGGGACTCACGATATCCCACCGGATCTCGAAGAGTCCAAGTACGATAGGCTGCTATTCTTCGAAGGCTTCGCGTTTCACTTCGCCGTTCACGAACGGTGGGAGATGGCAGGTAATGAGGATCACTCTATGTGCACAATCGAAGTTGCTGGTGAGGACATTTTCGGCACCACAACTTACGATCCGAGCTCATCGTGGAGCCGGGCGGGAAAGCAACTGTGGCTGCTTTTGACACGCCATGTTGAGGAGGAGGATGTGGTACACAACGTCATGCTGTTGAAACGAGCAGGTGGATGCTTCTTCCGGGCGGATATGCTGCACTTCCTAGTTCCTATAGGTAAGCTGGGGCTCTTGGAAGAACTTGGACTGCACAGGTTACGCGGAGTACTCATGTAGATCTACTTGTAAGGATGCTTTCGACGGTGGCAATACGTTCTACTGACCTCAAACATCGCCAGATAGAGAGTCCGGTATTCACGTACGTTTGAGGGACGGCAGCTCGGCCTAACATGGCCTTTTCCTTCTCGGCCACAGACTGGCGAGTTGGCTTCCACGGTCCAAGCACTTTGGCTCTCCTCATGGAGGATACAGGCCTGCACAGCCGCTGTGCGGTGTACAGCCTAAGCCGGTTCGAGGTCGATGAACCATCAGTCACATAGCTGCGCGGTCGTCTTGATGCTGCTTTCTCTCGCTATGTGTCGGGCTAATGAGAGGCGTTGTCCATGAAGGCAGAGATGAAAGGTAACAAATCGGAGTACGAGCAAAGTATTTTCTGAGCGGTTCCCCAAGCTAGCGGAGACCATCGTACTTTATAATTTGCCTTCTGCGTTATAAATTGACGAGTTGGAGATCGATCGAGATATGTCGGCAAGAACACTGGGACGCAACATCTCCATTCTACACGTGGTTATGGTTAGAAGTGTTTTACACGCCCGAGGTGCATAACGCATTGAGCCTCAATCTTCCGGTCTATTTCCAACACTTCTCCTATATTCTAAATGCTTGACGCTTATGCTCTTTAGGAAGTGGTTGCGACCACCACCCAAGTAATACAAGCAACGCAACCGCCCTCTCCAACCTCCCCGTGCGCGTCTGGCTCTACGGCGGCGGCGAAACCAACGGCGGGATAGCGGACCCCATGTACGACGGCTGTGCCTCCGCCTCCAACGCCATACTCGTCAACGTCAACTACCGCCTCGGCGCGCTCGGGTATCTGGCCCTGCCGAAAGCAGGGTTTGAGGGCAATCAAGGGATCCAGGATCAGTTGCTGGCGTTGCGGTGGGTGCAGGATAATATTGGGCGGTTTGGTGGGGATGCGGTAGGTCGTTGTTCACCACTAAACTCTGGAATGTGGCTCACGGTGTTGAATAGGATAAGGTGATGCTGCATGGGCAGTCCGCAGGTGCTGCGAATGCGTACTTGCTTGCGAGTCTGCCGCAGGCTCCGGAGCTTTTCAGCTCTGTGATTCTGCAGTCTGGTGGGGGGAGGGATTATGAGACCTGCACGACGGCGTACGAGGTCTGGGACGCGTATGCCAAAGCACTGAAATGCGGTGTTGATGATGCCGGATGTATCTCGTCGAAGCCGGTGAAAGAGCTTGTTGCGGCCTTCGAGAAGCTCCCGGTCCTCAACTCTGGCTTTGGCCACTTCCCAGGACTCAACGTTGATTCGGTATTGGCGAGCAGCGCAGGACCATTCGTAGACGGAAAGATCGTACCAGCTCAACCATCCGAAGTGGGCGTCCAGGTTCCTTCTGTCTTCGGATTCGGTAAGTCAACCTCTACCCCCCAACCCCACACGAGCGGTCCTAACCCTCCACAGCGGCACAAGACGGCGCCCTCTTCGCCATCTCCGCCTTCCCCGACCCCCTCTCCATCTCCCCCCAAAACTACACCGCATTCCTCACCCAAACCTACGGCGCCCCCGCCGCCCGCACCATCTCCAAAATCATCCCCTTCGCCGCCTTCAACGCCACCGGCGCCACCGGCTTCGCCGCCATCGAATACGTCTACACCCTCTCCCAGTACGCCTGCCCCACCCGTCGCGGGCTCAACAAAGCCGTCGCCAACGGCCTTCCGACCTGGGCCTACGAGTTCAACCACACGCTCTCGTACCCCTGGATCCCTGGGGTGCCGAAGAGCGCGCTAGCGTTGCTGGGGCCGACGCATACGAGCGAGATCCCGTTTGTGTTTGGGCATACGGCGGGGCTGCCGGCGCCGAATGGGACGTGTGCGTTTGGGGTCAAGGAGGTGGCGTTGAGTCAGTTTATTTCGGGGGCGTGGACGAATATGGCGGAGATGGGGAGGCCGGAACGGGAGTGCGAGGTTTGGCCTGAGTATAAGGGTGCGCAGGAGTCGAGGGGGGTGACGTTTAATAATGCGCCGGTGGCGGGGGTGATTGACTTTTCTGTGTGCGAGCTGTTTGATTTGGTGCGCGAGGCACAGCTGGCCGCCGTGAGCAATCAGACTTGTCTCAGCGACCCGGCACCTGCTCCTGGCAGTGCTTCTCCGGCCGCGCCGGTCGCAAGCGCGGCGAACGCGAGGCTGAGGACGGCTGACTTTATCGCCCGGGGTCTGGCGATGGCTTGATGCCTGCGGGCAGTGTAACGGAACGGTAGCTGAATGTATGAGCGACCCGCGAGCCTAATGATGAGCGTAATGCACTGCACATGTCCCACACGTGGGTCCCAGGGGGTGCAGCTTCTGAGTGTCCTAGTTCGCATGCGATGACTGCCTCAGCCAGCGTCTTCAGCTCTAAGATCCAGTTAGTATGCTTCACTACGACTGCAATCATCAAAAAGCACGCGAACTCACTCACAGTTCATCTCTCAGCATCTCTCCACCCCTCTTCTCCTTCCTCTCACCATCCATAAACCCCTCCAACCCCATCCACTCGGCCGCAAAAGCCGTAGTCAACAGCGCCCAATCCTCCACCACGTCCATATCCAAGTGCTCCCCATCATCGTTCGCGGTATGCCAGACGTCCGGAAACGGACTCGGGATAAGATGCAGCACTTCCACGCCCCTCGCAATAAACGGAACATGATCGTCGCCAATATGTCCTCCAGTCCAGCGATCTGTATCCTTCTTCTCGGCTTCGTATAAGAACAAGGGTTCTTTCTTCCTCGCCTCCCCAGCAGAGCGTTTCGAAGCGTGGTTAGGCGAGGACTTGAACATCCCGTTCCCACGTAACCGCACTTCAAGCTCCGCCATAGACTTATACACCCAATGCGTCGTCTTGTAATAACTCGGTACCCTCTGCGGCGGACTCCCCAGCAAATCCAACAACACAAAAAGGTCCAGACTCGCCAGCGGGGTGGAGTAGGTGCTCATAGCCGGGTTGAACGTGTTCTCCCACTCCTCCGCCAATGCGCGGGCACCGTAGAGGGAATCTGTGTCGGTCCAGAAGGAGAAGGCTTCTTCGCCGTCGAGGAGGATGATTTGGATCCCGCTTTCCTCGTCTAAATCACTGAGACGGTCGGATTGCATTGCTGTCCACTTTGCTGTTAACGCGGCGTCGATGCTTCGTGCGGCGTGCATGAGCATTGCGCAGGGGGCGGCGGAGTCGGTTGCGCCGATGAAGTCTTTGGGGGTGAGTTTGGAGTCGTAGTGGGCTACTAGTGCTAGGCGACCTACTTCGCCATCTCGATCTACCCATGGCGGGTCACGGGTGGCTATTAGATTTCGGAAGGGGACGGGCTCGTCTTTTGAGACGGGGGTGGTGCTGGTGGAGTTTTGAAAGGAGAGTTTCCATTCGGGTAGAGTAGAGGAGAAGAAGTCTACGAAGTGGTGGAGCACTTTGTCGGAGCCTGGTGTGCCTGGGACTCGGGGGATGAGGATGGGAGAGAGAAGAGCGCCGGAGTGGATGTCGAAGTCGTTGCCCGGGGAGGGGAGTGCTTCGAGGGTGGAGTCGGAAAGGGCGGTGTAGGCGAGGACAGCGGAGTGGAGGAGGGTGGGGAGGAAGAGGAGCGAGTTGAGTCGCATGGCTGTCGAGACTCTACCCACTACCGTACTACGGGAGGCATTATTGCTGTAACCATCTTATGCCAATGGTGAGATGTGGTCGTCCGCCGCTTATGTAACAAGTGCGGCGAAACGATACACCCCCGAGAAAAGTGTCGAGAGTGAATGACGGCGATTGCATTCACTAGCCCTCCCCTTCCGCCCACTTCCTCACTCCGCTCCGCCAATGCGAGTCCCCGCCCTTGCCTGTCGCGCATCTCTGCGTAATGCCGCCCTTCGCAATGCCGATACTGTAGCTTGCAAACGGACCTTCGCCTCCTACACCCTCCCTACACATCGCCAAGCCCATGGCCAGAATCACCAGAGAACAAGTCGAGCAGCAGAGTGGCAAAGTCAACGACGATGGCAGTCCGGTGCAGCGGCCGCAGTCCAGGAAGCAGCAGTCCACGACCCAACCGCCCTCTCCCAGGAAGCGATTGTAGAGAACCTCGACCCACAAGAAGCAGCCCGGCTGGACAAAGTGCGGAACATCGGCATCGCAGCGCACATTGACTCTGGCAAGACGACGGCTACAGAACGCGTGCTCTTCTACACCGGCCGGATAAAAGACATCCATGAGGTGCGAGGGCGAGATGCGGTGGGTGCGAAGATGGACTCAATGGATCTCGAGAGAGAGAAGGGCATCACCATTCAATCGGCTGCCACATTCTGTGATTGGGTGAAGAAGAACCCGGATCCGGTCACGGGAGAGATGAAGGAGGAGAAGTACCACATCAACTTGATCGACACACCCGGGCATATCGACTTTACGATTGAGGTGGAGCGAGCATTACGAGTGCTGGACGGTGCGGTGATGATTCTGTGTGCTGTGAGCGGGGTGCAGAGTCAGACGGTGACGGTAGATCGACAGATGCGAAGGTACAACATCCCACGCATCAGTTTCGTGAACAAGATGGATCGTGCGGGTGCGAATCCCTGGAAGGCTATTGATGGCATCAACCAGAAGCTTAAGATCCCTGCGGCGGCATTACAGGTGCCGATTGGGATGGAGGATGAGTTCAAGGGCGTGGTGGATCTAATCCGAATGAGGGCTGTCTATTCGGAAGGCGAGAATGGTGAAGTAATACGTGAGGACGAGGTGCCAGAAGATATTCGAGAGTTCGCACAAGAAAAGAGGAGGAAACTGATCGAGACGTTGGCGGATGTCGATGATGAGATTGCGAATGCCTTTCTGGACGAGCGAACACCTAGCCCGCTGGAGATCAAAGCTGCGATCCGGCGGGCGACCATTGCGCTGAAGTTCAGCCCTGTACTGATGGGCTCGGCGCTGGCAGACAAGAGTGTACAGCCCATGCTTGACGCCGTCTGTGACTTCCTACCCAACCCTGCCGAAGTAGAGAACCTGGCCCTCGACCGCAAACGAGCAGAAGCACCCGTCAAACTCGTCTCCTACAGCAGCCTCCCCTTCGTCGGCCTCGCCTTCAAACTCGAAGAAAGCAACTTCGGCCAACTCACCTACATCCGCGTCTACCAAGGCAAACTCCGCAAAGGCGCCCACGTTACCAACGCCCGCACCGGCAACAAAGTCAAGATCCCCCGCATCGTCCGCATGCACTCCAACGAAATGGAAGACGTGCAGGAAATCGGCGCCGGCGAAATCTGCGCCGTCTTCGGCATCGACTGTGCGTCCGGCGACACCTTCGCGGATGGCAGCATCAACTACTCCATGACCAGCATGTTCGTCCCGGACCCTGTCATCTCCCTCTCCATCCAGCCGAAACAGACCAAAGACACCCCCAACTTCAGCAAAGCCATGTCCCGTTTCCAACGCGAAGACCCGACTTTCCGCGTCCACGTCGACAACGAGAGCGGGGAGAGCATCATCTCCGGCATGGGCGAGCTCCACCTCTCCATCTACGTCGAGCGCATGAAGCGCGAGTATGGCGTCGAAGTCATCACCGGACAACCACAGGTCGCCTACCGCGAAACGATGACCCAGCACGTGCCGTTCGACTACCTCCTCAAGAAACAAACCGGCGGCGCTGGCGACTACGCCCGCGTGATCGGGTACATGGAGCCGACGGGCGAGTTGGGCGGGAACGAGTTCAAGCAGGAAGTCATCGGCGGCACTATTTCGGAAAAATACCTCTTCGCCTGCGACAAGGGGTTCCAAGCCTCGTGCATCGAAGGCCCCATGCTCGGGCACAAAGTCATCGGCACCCGTATGATCGTCAACGATGGCGCCACCCACATGACCGATTCCTCTGAGCTGGCTTTCCGGACGGCGACTATGCACGCGTTCAGACAAGCATTCCGCCAGGGCCAACCGCAGGTTCTCGAGCCGCTGATGAAGACTGTGATCACGGCGCCGAATGAGTTCCAGGGCAATATTGTGGGTTTGCTTAATAAGCGTAACGCGGCGATCAACGATACGGAGATTGGGGCGGATGATTTTGTGCTCACGGCGGATTGCAGTTTGAATGCTATGTTTGGTTTCTCGAGTCAGTTGAGGGCGGCTAGTCAGGGGAAGGGGGAGTTTTCGATGGAGTTTTCACATTATGCGGCTGCGCCGCCGCAGTTGCAGAGGGAGCTTGTGGCGAAGCATGAGAGGGAGAGGGCGGAGAGGCATAAGCGGTAAGAATGCTGTAGAGTTCACCGTGGAGCTCTGGTATTGAGCGTCCGCGCCGCCATGGTTGTGGAAGGAGTTGGGGGCGAGGCATGAGAGGGAGAGGGCGGAGAGGAATAAGCGGTAGTCTGGGCTTGTATGGTTTTTGGTTTTGCATCGCGAGGCGCAATTGGGTTGCATGTTGTACAGAGGCAGGGAGGGATGTAGCATAGATGTAGACCACACGGCCTGCTACATGTGAGGCAGAGCAAGGTGATGTATATGTAGATACTGTCATCTCCTCTTCGGAAGCAAAGCATGAGGTGAGGTGTTACTGCAAAGTCAGCGGACTCGAAGGGTTCGCACCGGAAACGTATGTCAAGATCCGACTCTTCGACGACCGATGCATCTTCCCCCAACATCAACATCATCAAACACACCCTCACCACCGGCACGTACCCCAGTCTTTCTTCCCCAGCTATTCGACAAATGGAGTCTGGGCATCATCAACCATGTGGGCGGAAGGAAGATTATTCATGTTTGGGCCCGCCGTTGAAGGAGCCGTGGCTGAAACCACGAGCATTTCCGTTCTCGACTCATCAGCGTATATGTTTGCCTCCGGCGTCTGCTCTGCTGTCTTGTGGTAAGCATTTTGATTCTGCTATTTCTATACACTCGTTCTTCACCCAAGTTCAGCAGCTGGTTCTGCTACACACTCGTTTGATCGCATATCTACTGTCCTTTTCAAGCACATCTTAGCATTCATCACTTTTCGAAGCAAAATCTGAGCATTGTACGAACGAGAAGATGCGTTCATTTATGCTGGTTGCGGCGTATGCCGCCCTTGTTGCTGCTGTGCCGTACCAGCGTCCTGGCAATGGTCGTCAAGGACACCCTCGAGGACCGGATGAGGATTGTACGAAGGAGACTGCGGTTCAGACGACGGTCGAAACTACCACGGTAGTATCCTCCAGCAGTCTCGCTGCTGCCATTACTCAGTCGAGCATGACCACCGACGCTTTGAGCACAAGCTCTGTCAGTGACACCGTCAGCGAGATTGTCACCACGGCATCATCGGAAGAAACGACGAAGACGACTACCAAGAAGCACCACACGCGCCGTCCACACCATCCCCACCGCCCGCATCACAAGCCGCATCATCATCCCAAGCCTCCGGGTGTGCCTCACACGACGACTGCCGCTGAGACAACGACCACGTCGGATGCCCCACAGACGACTTCGATAACCTATGCACCGTCCTCCCCCGCCACCACCTGGACTCAGCCTTCGGCGACAGAGACCAGCTGGTCTTCTAAGACGACGACAGCCCAACAAACCACCAGCGCACCCGCAGGACCCGCTGAATCCACATTCCCTTACCCATCCGGCTCCTCCATCATCACCACAACCGACGATTCCGGCGCTGTAGGCACGTACTCCTTCGATTTCTCTGGCCCGACTCAGACCACATGGACTCCCGACAGTGGTTCCATTGTACCAACAGAGCACGTAACATCCTACGTCCTGACAAACTCAGACGTCGTAACAACCACCACAACAACCGAAGCCGCCTGCACCACCCCCTCCTCCGACTACATCTCCACCGTCGTGAACATGCACGCCGAGGTGCGCGCAAACCACACCGCCAATCCACTGGCCTGGGACGACTCCCTCGCCTGTGCAGCCCAACGCCAGGCCGATACCTGCATCTGGAGCCACCTGGTGTACATCGACGGCGCCGGGTACGGGCAAAACATCGCCGGCGGCACCGAGATCGACGGCGCCATCGACATGTGGTACAGCGAAGCGCCGCACTTTGACGACAAGTACGGACTCGCGGACCCCGGCGGCAACTTCGAGGACTACGGCCACTTCACGCAGATGCTGTGGGCGTCTAGTACGGCGATTGGGTGCGCGACGAAGGATTGTGGGGAGGGGATGGGGTTGTATACTGTGTGCAATTACTATGGTTGGGGTAAGTGTTGCCGGTGATCGGGTGGCTGGCGAGAGGATGCTAACGGGTCTGCAGGCAATATGTGGCCGTACTATGGGTCGCAGGTTATGCCTCTTGCGTCGTCTTGATAACTAGTTCGGTTTGAACAGCTGGGTGTGTGGTCGTTGAGACACTGGATGTTCGTTTCTACCGTCGATTTGAGGCGTTGTATATATCTCGACATTTGCTTCGAATATCAAGCTGGACCATTGGTTCAAGATGTAACAGTGGCATGCGATATGCAGCCAGATCTAATATGTCCACTTGAAGACCGTGCACGTTTGATTATTACTTCGTTGATGTCTCTACCTTACGCACGAACAAACGAGCCGAGGCACAACTACCGGGCCGAGAAGTACATGTATGTTCTGTATATCAACCTTCTCCTTCAACGCCATCAATACATTCAAAGAAGTAGCTCTAGCAGTCCTTTGAGTCCAAGATCCTATCATCATGTCATCCTCCGAGTTCAGCGTGGTAGCCGTTCTGTACCCAAAGAAGGACAAGACCGATGAGGTATGCTCTCTACCAGTCCAGCCGGATCTGTTACGCTCAGATGCCGGGATGCTTAAACTATCATAGGTTGTCGGACTGCTACAAGAAGTAGCCCAGTACGTCAAGGCCAATGAGCCGGGCACACTCAAGTACGAGATCACCCGCTCGCTGCGGCCAAACAAGGACGGGACGGAGGATATTGTTATGCTTGAGAGGTACGTCTACCGACACCTTCGTTGTCCTGGCCAATGCAGCCATCATGCCCGATATCGAATCAATGCTCACGGCTATGACAGGTACAAGGACCAGCAATCTCTCAAGACACACGGCAGCAGCGAGACGTTCACCAGCTTCCAGAAGAAACTGGGCAAGCTGGATCTGATGCGGGCGCCGATGACGTTGAAGATGGTTGCGGAGAAGGGTGGGTTTAGCTCGAGGTTGTGAGATGTGCAGACAGTGCTTCAACATGATGTCTCAAATCCTTGTTACAAAAGCCTCCCGTCGTTCCCATCATCCATACATTGTTCACAGACTCTCAATACTCCTCGTCAGATTCATCCTCAGAGCGATCTTCTTCTTCCTCCGCCGCCCCATCCTCGTCTGGTCTTGCAAGATGCTGGTTGACCGCCAGAGCTAGTGCATAGTCCGGTTCTTCCCCATCGTCCACGCCTGCTTCCGCGGGCAAAGCCCATTCAAACTCATGGCCGCAGATCTCCGCGAATCCGACCAACATTGACTTCTTGAACCAGCGTCCTCTGGTACCCCAGTACACATCTTTCTGGCGTTGCTCGAGCTGTTCTGCATTGTCCATCCGTGCTTTCTTGATGACCGAGCATGCCCAGTGCCAGTATAGATAACGAGCTCTTGGACGGGCGTCAGTCTTGAACGCCACAACCTGGCCGTCGAGTTCCACCCATGTCTTCTCCAGCCCGAAAACAGGCTCCTTCATCCTTGCTGCCTTTGGATCAATGACTCGGAATACATAGTCCCGTGGCTCTGTCTTCCTCCATGCAGCAATGCCCGCCTCTGTCCTTTCAGCGTGAGGTACAAGCGCGAACAGACCGGCGTCGAACCGTTCCTCTGCCTCTGAGCACATGGGTATGACGTTGAGTGGTGTGTGGAGCTCGTCCAGTTCGAAGATGGCCTTCATGTTCACATGTCCAGCGGCGTTTGGGAATATGTGTGCCGCTTTGACATTTCCTGCCGAGTGCATGGTGTGGGTGATGGGGCACCAGATGGCGGTTCCTGCCTCAGTTCGTCCTCCATACTTCTGCAGCACCTTCTCTCGAAGCATTTTGGCTGACTTGCGCATTGCATCTGAGTTATTGCGCTTGTAGTTGAAGAATCGAACCAAAATATTTTCACAGAAGGCCGCCTTCACAGTTGGTGTAGCTCCTCCAAGATTGCTGGCCTCCAACTTCTGTGAATGCTTTGCGAACAATTCTCTGGAGGACTTGTGCGTTCTGAGGTGAAGCGTGTGCTCCTGTGCGACACGAGTACTCGCGAAATCCGTTCCCTCGACTGAGTCGGCATGGTGCTTGATTTCGGCCCTCCTCAAAAAAAGCATCTGCCGCTTGACTAGTATATCCTCTCTCATCGAGTGTACCCAGAACAACTCACCCGAGGTAGCAGGAAGTGTGTCAGCCTGTGCATTGAGGCGTTTGAGTTCGTCGTCGAGTCCTTCGAGCGTGGCTTGTACTTGAATTGCATCGTAGTTGTCATATCTAGGCTCTTCGGGTGCTTGAGATTTTGCTGGGCCTGCTTCTGAAGATGTCTCTGCTGGCGCTTTGCGTTTTAGACTTGACGTGCGCATTGGGATTGCTGGACCCGGTTCCGCCATGGTGAAGGCGTTGTGAGAATGAGTTGAGATGTCGAGAAGTCTTATAATATTATCTCATTCGCATTTGAGTTCCAGTGTCGAAAATAAGCAGCTCGACGCGCGAGTTATGTGGACGACGCGACTGAAAGTCTTGTGTTAGTGAAAGCCGGTGGGGTAGTGGGGCGGACATCGACCTACTTGATTGTGGCTCGTCTTGCAACACCATCCTTCCAGCAGCATGACTCTCAACCCTCCACCTCGATCTTCTCCACATACTTCCCCGGCACCACCACCAAGCCCACAAATCTCTTCTTCATATCGACCTTAACGTTACCCCCCTTCCCACTCGCTTCATGCTCCGCAGCCGCCCGCTCGATATCCTTCCTTGACGGCTGGCGATACTCTTGCGTCATGGCGAGAATGATGTTGCGCTCATTGTCGGTGCACTTGAGCTGGCCGGCGAACATGCGGCCATCGGATATATGAATGTGAAGAGTCTTGTTGAGGAGAGAGGTCAGGTATGCGGAGGCTTGGGCGGGAGTGCCTGTGGGGTTGGAGTCTCTCATTGTTGCCATCGCCTATGCTGGTGGCTTCATGCTATTGTGGGGTTTGTCTCTGCGGTGGTCGATACTCATACACCCCATGTATGAAGATCAAGCGGTATGGTGGTGGAGTGAAGTTCGAGCTCCTTCCAATCTGGGACGTCTCGGCTCAGCCTTCCTATCGCGGCGGCCTGCGGAGATATCTCGTCCACCCCACTTCAAGGTGATGTTCGTTAGTTCCTAGCAATCCACATTAGAGCTGCACGAGACGTTCAAAGTCAAGGTAGGTCGAGAGGTACCTCATTTCATATGTTCTCCCGCACTCTCTTCTCCCTCTTTTCAAAATCAACTCCAGCAATATCCTCCCGTATACTCAGAAGCACTCCACTCCGAAGAATAAACACCATGTCAGACCTTACAGTCGAGCTCACAGCTCCCAATGGCGTCAAGTACACCCAGCCCACCGGTCTCTTCATAAACAACGAATGGGTGGCATCCTCAAAAGGCAACGAGATTACCTCAATCAACCCCACCGACGAGTCCGAGATCGCCAGCGTCCACGCAGCAGAGCCTGAGGATGTTGACAAAGCAGTCGAGGCGGCACGAGCTGCGTTCAAGGGGGAATGGGGGGATATGGCCTCGTCCGACCGAGGAGACTTGATGTTCAAGCTCAGCGCACTGATCGAGAAGAACAAGGAGGTGCTGGCCACAATCGAGACCTGGGACAATGGTATTACGGCAGAGCACACGCTCGCAGGTTGCCATGCTTACGAACCACAGGCAAGCCATACTCAGTTGCGCTCAACGAAGACCTCGCAGAAGTAGCCGGCTGCATAAAATACTACGGTGGATGGGCCGACAAGATCCACGGCCAAGTCATCGACACCACCCCCGCCAAACTCGCCTACACCATCCGTGAACCCGTCGGCGTATGTGGTCAGATCATCCCATGGAATTACCCTCTTGCAATGGCCGCGTGGAAACTCGGTCCTGCAATCGCTTGCGGCAACACCGTCGTGCTCAAGAGCGCCGAACAAACACCCCTCAGCATCCTCTTCTTCGCCAACCTCGTTAAAGAAGCCGGCTTTCCACCCGGTGTGATCAACATCCTCAACGGCCACGGACGCGTCGCAGGTGCAGCAATGGCCCAACATCCGGGCATCGACAAGATCGCCTTCACCGGCTCGACAGCCACAGGCCGCGAGATCATGAAGATGGCCTCCGTAACCATGAAGAACATCACCCTCGAAACCGGCGGCAAGTCACCCCTCCTCGTCTTCAACGACGCCGACCTCGACCAAGCAGTGAAATGGTCGCACGTCGGTATAATGAGCAATATGGGTCAGATCTGCACCGCCACTTCGAGAATTCTGGTACAAGAAGACATCTACGACAAATTCATCGAAGCGTTCAAGAAGCAAGTCACCGAGACGAGCAAAGTCGGCGACCCGTTCAGCGATGACACATTCCAAGGCCCACAAGTCACGAAAGCGCAGTACGAGCGGGTACTCGGCTACATCGATACTGGAAAGAGCGAAGGCGCGACCCTAGCCATGGGTGGTGAGGCTTACAAGAACGTAGGCGAGGGCAAAGGGTTCTTCGTTTCGCCTACCGTCTTCACGCACGTCAAAGACAGCATGCGCATCTTCCGGGAAGAAGTGTTCGGCCCGTTCGTCGTGATCGTGAGCTTCAAGGACGAAGAGGAGGCGTTATCATTAGCAAACGATACCACATACGGACTCGGCAGCGCGGTCTTTACACAAGACATCACGAAAGCGCATCGCGTTGCGAGGAAGATCGAGGCAGGAATGGTGTGGATCAATAGCAGTCAGGATTCGGACTATAGGATTCCGTTTGGCGGCGTGAAGCAGTCGGGCATCGGGAGGGAGTTGGGAGAGGCGGGGCTGGAGGCGTACACGAACAAGAAGGCTGTGCATGTTAACCTTGGGACGTGGCTATAGTCGTTCGTAGCAATATCGCCAAGACCTTGCCATGGTATCGAGAAGGAACGCCCGAGCTTCATTTCGACTTCACCTCTTGACCTCGGCTCTGTTCTCTACATCTCCAACATATGCCATTGACAATGTAGACCTCCACCCCATCCTTCACGGTAAGCTACTCCCATAGCCATCTCATACATTTGTCTGTCCAGAGTCACGATGCAAGCCATCCTCATCCCCTCCTTCACGGAAGACCCCTCCACCCTCACACCCATCTCCGTTCCCCTCCCCATTCCCAAATCCTACCAATACCTCGTCCGCGTAACCCACTGCAGCCCCCAACACGCCGATATTCTGCACGCGCAGGGAAAGCACCAGAACAATAACGCGAAGAAAGGGTGGTGTCATCCGCCGTTTGTGTTGGGGTATGACTTTGCTGGGGTCATTGACTCTTTACCCAGCAATGGAGAAGACAATGCATTCAAGAAAGGCGACAGAGTGTTTGGAGCAGCGATCGGAGCGTTCGCGGAGTTCGTGGCAGTACCGCAGCGGCAGATGCGCAAGATACCCGATGAGCTGAGCGCGGAGACCGCTTGCGCGATGTCTGGACAAGCGGTGAGCTATGCTTCTGTCGTCAACATCGCGAAAGTAGAGGCTGGCGAAACGGTGCTAGTGAGTGGCGCGAGTGGAGGGCTGGGAAGTGTCTGCTGCATGGTCGCCAAAGCTCGCGGAGCAAAAGTCATCGCCCTAGCCGGCGACGAAGAGAAAGCTCAGGCAATGCGGAGGGATATGGACGTCGACCTCGTCCTCATAATGTCAGGCGACTGGATCGAAAAAGTCATGGCCTTCACCAACGGCATGGGTGTAGAAGTCGTGCTCGACAACACGGGCATGGTCAACGACGCCATCCGCTGCCTCGCCTACTTCGGCCGGATCATCGTGCTGGGCTTCGCGGCGCGGAAGGGGGTGATGGAGGAGGTTAAGATGAATAAACTACTGTTGAAGAGTGTCACGGTGATGGGGTATAGGTTTGGGGAGAGCGGGAGGAGGTTCCCGCAGACGCTGGAGGAGATTTGGGATAGGTATTTGGGGATGTTGAAGACGGGGGAGATGAAGGCGGTGATTTATGGGAAGTATGAGGGGTTGAGCGATGTGGGGAGGGCGTTGGGTGACTTGCATGAGAGGAAGGTTTATGGGAAGATTGTGGTTAAGGTTGCTGATGAGGGGGGTGGGAGGGCGAAGTTATGAGGGTGGTTTGATCGGACGATGCTGTGCTCGCGGTACTGCAGTGATGGTGAAATCATGGGGACCAGGGATGTTGTCAATTGTGTTGATTGACTGGACGAAGAGTCACTGACTGGAGTCTTCGACCGAGACAAACACGGATGTCGAAGCTTCCTCTCGCTATTCCCAATACTAGCATTATCGCTACCTCTCCTCGAAGAGCTACATGCATCCTCTCATGCCATACTAATCGGACAACACTTCGTCGACCATACGACTTATGGCTCACGTGACGCCAACTTTCACAATGGCCCTTTGTGCCTCCACAGAATTCTTTGACGACACCGGACACAACAAAGCGGCCTTGTACATTGACGTGCACGGATTCTTTGTCCCATTGTATCCGAGTAGAAGGTCCCTATCGCCCACCACTCTGGTCTTGGCATTCCAGCATCTTCCATCAACATATCGTTTCCACGACATCTACTGCAGGACAGTAGACAAACCACCGCAGGACGGTCAATCTCGAACAAAAAGATCACAACGAACCACAAAACCATCGAAATGTTGTTCGTTCTCGCTACCCTCGCCGCTACCCTCGCCGCTACGCTGGCCGTTGCGGCACCACATCCACTCATCGCTCGATCGAGCACGACCTGCAAGACCGAGAGCGCTCTGGTATGCAACGCGGATGGCAGCAAGTTCGCCATTTGCAGCTGGGGCCAGGCTGTGTTCCAAGACGTGGCGTCCGGGACGCTGTGCGTCTGCGCCCACGGCGACGACGAGCTCTGCACGATTGCAGCTGCGGATGCGCCACAGTCGAGCGCTCCAGCGCCGGCACCGCCATCGCCACCGCCATCACCGCCGCCGGCGCCTTCAGCCAAGCCAGAGCCAGCGCCTCCGGCTCCTTCTACACCAGCTCCTGCCCCAGCACCACCATCAGGTGGCTCCTCCAACTACAAGATGTACCTCGGCAACGGCTCCCCGTCTCAAGGCTGGCCCACGTTAGCCGACTGGGAATCCTTCGACGACATCTGGACCGCCAACCTCGAAACCATCGGCTCCTCCTGCACCCAGTTCGGCCAGGAGAACAACTCACCCGAAGAGACCGACGACATCCGCGCAGCTCTCCTTTCGGAGTCAAAGGCCGTCGGCATCGACCCTCGTCTCTCCCTCGCAACCATGCTTCAAGAAAGCAAAGGCTGCGTCCGCGTCTGGTCCACCAACTACGGCGTCGAGAACCCCGGCCTCTTCCAATCACACAATGGACAGGGAAATTGCTTTGGTACGAACCCATGCACGGAATCTGAGATTATTCAGATGGTTAAGGATGGTGTGTCCGGGACTGCAGATGGTGCAGGGTTGAAGGGTGTGATTCAGCAAGCCACTGAGGCTGGCGACAAGGGAGTGCAAGCTATGTATGGTGGACTCCGGATGTACAACAGCGGGAGCATTGATCCATCTGGAAATCTGGAGGCTGGTATTGCGACGCATTGTTACGTCACTGATATTGCGAATAGGCTGACGGGTTGGAGTGAGGGGAATACTGGGTGTACGCTTGATGCTTAAAGGATACGCCTGCTACGCAATAGCTAGACGTGCGGACTGGAGCCGCATGACGATTACGATAGACATGAATCAGAAGAAGGTGAGTAAGACAGCAGTCCGTTTTCCCGACTCTCAAGAATTGACCTCTGTGCGGTGCTTTCGATGATATGCTTATTCGAAAGCTCGGCCATTGGCTGCATCGATCAATGGTTTTCTGCCCTGTTTTTCGTTGTAAGACAGGAATGCTGCGCTGGCAGGTGAGACCAACATGTTTGCCCGAGAATCAGGAGGTCTCTTCCGCAACTTGGTGTCTTAGTATGACGAGACGTGTAAGTGCCGTCTGATTGGTAAACAAGCGCTGATACTGATATACTCACACGTGTAGTGTCAAGTTGTTCAACCCACCGTCTTCCTTTTCTTTACGCAACGTCGTACTGTGCTACTGACAGCAACGAGTCGTCCTTCCCTCGCCAGCATGGCACGCACCTTGATCGGAACCATGGCTGGCGTCGTTGGGTTCCGAAAATGCTCTGCTTACCTCTTGGACAATCCGTCTGGGCGTTTCAACCATTAAGCTTCACGAAAGGTCAGCATAAGTCACGAGTCCTCCCTCGAACGACAGTATGATTCACGCGTCCTCCCTCGGACGACAAAGCCATTCAGGATGTCGATCCGGACATTCACGGTCCATGATACTACAATGTAATCCACGGCTACTGTGTCGGATGGACAATGTAATTCGCGATATATACGACACATCGAACAACCATATATACTAATCGAACCCACCGCATCCGGTTGATTCTTCTCCCAACTACCAACAACAGAGATCAGCCAACACCTGTACCCGAACGTACAGCACAACTCACCAATCTCCGTACGACAAAACACATCACCCTCAACTTCCCCAGGACCACACAAACATGTATCGCGGCAACAACACCAACCACGCTGGCCGGGGCCGTTGCGGATATCGCGGTGGACATCGTGGTGGGCATGCTGGTCGAGGCAATCACGCAGGACACCTAAACAACCCACCCTACCAGTGCCGCGCTCAGCAACTCCAAGTCAATCTCGATGCTCTTACGCCAGGTACTGCAGTCGCCATCGACTGTGAGGGCCAAACTCTCTGGGCGAGGGACGGACCGGAGAAGAACGGCTGCGGTCAGTTCGCTGCAGTCACGGAGGACGGCACGATCATCTACGACCCTTACTGCTTCTACCCTCCAGAAGAGCGAGCCAGACCACCACATCCGCGCTTCAATCTCGGGGTGTTGGCAGGGGATGTGAGGCCGGAGAATGGTGCGCAGCCAATCGCCCATGTGCGGGAGGTTGCAAAACAGATCTTCGAACGAGCCGGCATCATAGTGGGACACGCAATCCATGCCGAGATACAGATGCTCTCGCCCCTAGACTTCACGTCGTACGATCTGCGCGACACGCAGTTGTACGCCTGGCCAAATGGTGCCAAGGGGCTAGCGGCGTTTGCACGTACCTACCTCAATCAGCCAGCTCTCCAGAACACGCACTCCGCCGTAGACGATGCCAGGGCCACGATGAAGCTCTACCTGCTTCACCGCAAGGAGATGGATGATGCCCAAGGCAGCAAGCCGTCCCCGCCCGCTTCCACTGGCACGTCTTCTACGAACGCGAGGGATGCTACGCAAGAGTCAAGCCACTCCGAGCCGTCCTCGAACACGAGCATCGACATCACCACATCGAGTTCAAGGTTCATCGCTCCAGGCTCCAAGGTGGCCATTCCACTCATCGCCGAGTTCGCCTATGGCCGAGAGTGGGACAAGGCCAACTCGGTGTTCAAGAAGAAGGAGAAGACGCCTGCGGAGATTGCCACTGACCGGGAGAACACAGTCTACTACACGTCCGGCGGCGCCATTCTCGACGTTTGAGGTGCTTCGCTGCCCTCAAACACGACTCTGGTGCTTCACTCGAGTGTACAGACTGATCGAGAACGTGGAACGCAGAAGTGGTGCTTACTGTGTCGACTTTCATTTGTTGGGCGTTGAGGTTGCTTTTTGATCGCGGCACAGGCTGCTTCTTGCATGGGCCAATTGTTTTTGCTACTGAATGCGGTCAAGCCAGCTCGCGCATAGGAGCCGATGTTGGATCTGACAGCGATCAAGCCGCTTCTTGGGAGATATGTTATGCTGGAGACTGATCGCGGTCGAGCCACTTATTGCTTGGGAACAGTATTGTCAATGACTTAGGACAGCATGAGCAATTTCAACGAATGTGTTTGAGAGGAATTTTGAATGTGCACTTTTCCTTTTTCTATTGACCTCGAATGTAGGACCTGTCGAGCCTGTGTAAACTGACCTGTGACTTTTAGAGTAAGTCGAACAAAAGACTCCAACTCTATACTCAAATCCTACCCACAGCCTTACGTTGGATCATGTACTCGAAGTTGTTTCGCTGCCCAGCCGCACCATCGACTACCACACTGACGCCAGCCGAGTATAGAAGGCCATCACCGGTGGAAAGGAGATCACCTGCTCTGGACACCTCTAGCATACTCTGGATATAAGTATCACTCAGCGGCGTTTGCCTTGCCACCAAGACCGACCGTCGCTGCTCCTTCAGCGTTACGCTTGCTGCTCTCGTGATCAAGTCGTTGTAGTACCTCATCCCCACTCCAGCGAGTGTCTTCATGCTGCAGGGCACGATGATCATGAAGTCCGTCTTCGAAGAACGGGGACGAAGGACATGCCGAGACATCTCTCGGCTGTAGCTTCGTGATGCCAGATATTCGAGGAAGCGTGGTAACTCGTATATCGCACATCGAAATCGAAGATGTCATCTAGTCGTACGTTTAGAGGACGTGCCCTCATACCTGTCAATGTCGTACGAGTCGCACGAACCCAACACATAGTCGACAGGTAGGAAAGATGCCTGCTACTGCTTGCTACCGCGAGATTACAGTTACAGTCAGCGGGTGGCGTGCGATTTGAGAAGGGGTACCCTGAAGACACGAAGGCGATGGTGTTGGCGAGGAGATTTCGATCTGGGCTGTTCTATCAGCAGATAGACAGGATATCGTAGTCACAACCGATATCCGACATCTCAGATTCAACGATGATGAAAGCTGTCTCGAGCCAAACTGCCGTATTCGGGAACAAGCGTGGGAACGTGTCACAAAGTTCGTGGAAATAGATATGTCAGGCAGACGTGCACAGCCTCACCTTGCAAGGCTTTGACGCACTGACGTGGAAAGCGTTTCCAGCTGTATGCAGCGTGGCCTGAGACCGTAGTCTGCGCTGTCGATGCAGCAAGCGTTCCATGTTCGACGCGGTGCATTAGCCATGGCGTTCCTGCGGGCGAACGACCGGGAGATGGGAGCATGAGCGACTGTAGCGGCGAGCCAGGGTCCAGACGGTATCTCTCCATGTACCTTGGTCTTGAGATAGCTACGTGAGGACAAAGAAAGTTGTTTGTCCAACATAGTGCGGTCTCAGGTGCGGTTGCTGCATTGAGGTATGCCAAGCTTATCGCGGCCGCTAGTTTCAACGGCCCGCTCCCGCCCTAAATCTTGAGGAAAGCGCGAACGTCTTGCGCGTTTCCATCTTCAAGATTTCACCAACCTCATCAAATATCAGAGGATCATTCCAAGATTCCTCGTTACTGACTCACAGGCAAATCAACACACTCGCAGTATAGCACGAGCGAAGATGGCGGACATGGATACCTACAACGAGGAGCAGCGTGGCTACGAAGGTAAGCGAAACAACACCTTTCACGACCACCAGGGACACAGTGAGCTTGAGGTTCAGACACTCAACCTCACAGCGTCCATGGCGCGCATTGTAGGAAGAGAGACTGACTCGAGTTTCACCAGACGACCGCGACTACGGACGTGACCGCGAGCGCTCTCGTTCCCCAGGCCCCGACCGCGACGGTGACACCAGGATCCGCGACGAGCCGGCCAACGGGCGCGGCGACCGGTATGTATACTACCACTTTTCACGCGCACATGCATATGCACAGTATACTGACGACTACGCCAGCGATCATCAGCAGGACAAGCGCGGCCACGAGGACGGCGCTGCCAACCCAGGATCCAACCTCTTCGTCACTGGCATTCACCCACGTCTGTCAGAAGATGAAGTGGCGGCTCTGTTCGAGAAGTACGGTCGCGTGGAGAAGTGCAACATTATGAAGGATCCCCATACCCGCGAGAGCCGTGGCTTCGGATTCGTCAAGATGGTGGATGCTGAAGGCGCAGATGCGGCCAAGGAAGCGCTTCAAGGAGAAGTGTACGAGGGCAGGACTCTGAGCATTGAGAAGGCGCGTCGTGCCAGGCCACGCACTCCGACTCCCGGCAAATACTTTGGACCACCGAAGAGAGGTCCGTCACCACCCCCGCACTACTACAATCAGACTACCTCGTTGGTAGCAATTCGGCAATGCTAACGTCTGTTACAGAGGACGGACGTCCTTCCGGGCGTGGTGGCTTCCGTGACCGCTTCGACGTGAGTAGAACCCTCGCATCGCACACGATTCATGCTGATTATATTTAGGACCGTGGCTCTGGCAGGCGTGACGACAACTATCGTCGCGGTGGTGGAGGTGGTGGCTACCGTGATCGCTATGATGATCGTGGGTACGGCGGCGGGCGTCGCGACGACTACTCTTCTTCGCGTGGAGGTGATCGCTACGGCTACGGCTCTCGCGACGACGATCGGGCCTACGGCGACAGGCGCGGCGGCGGCAGTGGTGGTGGGTACGGCAGCTACGACAGGGCTCCGCGTGCTCCACCAGCAGACGCAGCCGGTTATGGAGGTGCTCCGCGTGACGCAGCTCCACCGCGCGACTACGACGACCGCCGCCGTGGCTACGACTAGGAGGGTGGTAAGGTAGGGCTCGCTCACTTGACTACTAACTTAGTAGGCTACGCATGAGCAGCTCTTCTATGATCGGCCAGGATACTGCGAAGATCAGCAGCATCGGAAAGGCTTCAGATTGCAATTCGGGATCATCTGCGCGAGTCGGCTCGGCAACTGTAACAGTACAGCGTCCTTTGGCCTCGTCTCGGTGCGACTTGCAACATGTGTTACTATCGGATGGGAGTGCTTCTTCGGACGGATTCGATGATGAACCAGTGCATGCTGCAGCATTCGGCGTGTGTCAACTTCGATAGAAACGGATTTCAGTGCTTCCTTCTCACCACCGTGCGGTTCGGTCATCAGCTCGCCTTCCTCGTCGCCACTAACAGCATTCGGCGTACTTCTCTCGACTGTCTGAGATTCGTGCTTCGGCATCACGCTCTCCGCTTCCGCATGCCGAACAGCGACGCCTGAATTGGCTCTCCACCCTGCAGCATTCCTCGTGACGCCCTCCTTCGCTTGTACCACCAGCTCGAGTCTCAACCGTCATTTGCACGCCCCGTGGAGCGACTTATTAGCGGCATCTCGTAACGCCTCGTCAGTGTCGACTGCTTCATCGCCACCGCTGGTCACCTGAAGCAACATCGCTCCTCAGCGATCGCCGCAGAGATGCACCAAGGTAGGGTCCATCACAGGTGAGCATTGGCTGACGAATAGCAGTTCCATTTCACGTTTGCGCAGCACTGCACTTCGCACCAACTGCACGCCACCGTGGCTTTACGGTCATCGCAGACCTATCAGCGTCTTATGCCCAAGGTTTGATGCTTTGAGCTCAAGAACACTGTGCCGCATGCACTGTTATCATACTCTGGAAGCCTTCTGAGTATGGCTGGACAGGCCGTTGTAGCAGTGTGTCACTACTGCAGCCAGTCAATGCTAGATTGAATGCAGTGAATGACCAAATTGTAGGTCGCTTGGGTCTTTTACATCTCTTTCTGCACCTTGCCGAGTATGCTGGAAGGTTGGGTCAGCGCGGCGGATATTGGTATGTAGTCTTAGGTAACAGACTCTCGTCGGTCAAATATGTCCTTGTCTCTCCTACCCTTTGTGGGTATGTCCCGAGAGTCTACTACGGCAAATATGTTCCAAGTGTTCCAGCCTTTCTCAACTGGCAGGCCGGTGTGCAGGGTCCGATGGCACTCTCGAAGGACACGATCTCGCATATCTCGTTGTGTTGATACTCTGTGCCGGTTTTCAAGGGCTGCTCTCTGGACCATTAGCAAAACATCAGGCCGCGCAGATGTGAAGTGCATCCAGACGCCAGCTCAAAAAAGGATCATGCAAGCGCTTTCGGATGAAAAGGCTTCAGATCAGCCATGTCACACCACGCTCAGGATCATGATCCTCCTCAACCACAAGAGCCTTCTAGGTGTCTACCTCCTCTTCGCGCGCGGCGAGGAGATCTTCAAACTGGGGACCCATGGTGATAAGAATTGGCTCTCGCCGCTCAGATTGCTCATATCTCCACTAGAATTCACAACACCAGCTTCGCGTTTCCACCAGACATGACAGCTCTCGGCTCGATCAAGCATGAGAGCACCTGCTAGTAGTAACACGTCAGCAACCTGCTCGGTGCTCAGATCTCGTCAGTCTTCTCTTTCTCAGATCCCGCCATTGTTTTCCTTCTTCATGAGCTTAGCAAGAGAAGGCTCGTCGTCACAGCTCCCGATGAGCACCGCGCGAGTATGCATCACCGCCCTCTCGGCCGGTGGTGGAGGTTGGTCCTCCATACTCTGCTTATAAATGCGCTTACACACATCCGCGTCACCAAAGACGCTACCCTGCTTCATAGCTTCGCCTGCCAGCTGCATTAACGGGTAGAACGCAACAAGTGATGAATTGGATGCGGAGTCGTGCCTTGTATCGCCAACGAGATCTGGGATTAGGCGATACACGATGTCGAGAGAAGGTGTGCGTGCTTTGGGTGTCGATGGCGCGCGGTAGAAGCGTTTATCAAACGCGAAGAGGCTGGCCCGTTTGACTACACAAGAGAGCAGAATCCAGTCATGGTTGCCCCAGATGGTGACTTGTATCTTCCTGACGCTCTCGCGAAAGTTGCGCCCGGATTCGAAGGCGAGGCGATCGAGCATGATCCGGGGTTTGAGTCCGTTTAGGCAGACTTCGAGCCTCGATGGAATGTACCGAGCGAAGGACAAGGCCGATCCGGCTCTCACACCCTTGCAAACAAGGCCCAGGGTCTTGAGATATGACGTTTTGGTCTGGCGAATGACAGTGGGGGTCCTCCGCTGCTGCGGGCAGGGGAACACCGCACTCTTGTGCCCATCGCCGGCCACATATTTGTAGATGATACGGCGAACATCCGGGACAAGCGTACTCAAGAACCCGCACTTCGGATCCGGGCGTGTGTAAAGGGGGAAGGTCTCGATCTGTTCAGCTGCGAGGCGTGGGGGTTTCTTCAGGTGGACAGTTTCGAGGGTCTGCTCGTTGGGTTGTGGCGGTGTTGGATGGTCTGTTTGCTGGCGCTTCGAGGGCCGAGGGCCGTGGCATCTCTGATGGAGAGTTCGAGACTGGGCGTTTTCTGCTCGAGGAGGTGGGTGGCGAGGGAGATGGCTAGGAGGCGGAGCTATCGCATGTAGTCATGGTGCCGGAAGCTTCGCTATCAATCCGACGCCGACGCCGCGTGTTCTTCGCTGGTGAACCTGGAACAAAAAATGAGCATCAAGTTTGATCGCTGTAGATGTTGAAGACATACCTCTTTGCAGCTTTGCGGTCTTCGGCCGTGTTGGCACCATCGCTGTGAGACGGAGTCGTAAGCTGTGTGGTCTTCCAATGAGATTGTTGCATGAAGCGATTTGTGTCTTGCGAGTCTTTGTGCACACCAGCTTGATACTGCCGGGACTCTATTGCCTAACATACATACCTTACATTGAGCAACCTTAAACGCCTCGAATAATTCCCTCACAAAACGCCGTAAGATCATTCTTCTCCATGACGCCATCGACCATGACCACCCGAGCGTATTCCGTTCATGTCACCACATCGACCCGTTGCTCGAGCATTACACGTGCAGCATAGCGGTGCCACATGCGTCAAGGGTCCGCCAGCTCACAATTCGTACACACTGCCTTCATCATCTGAGTCCTCTGTCCAGCCGTTGCGATAGTGCTGGAGCACGTTTCTGTGGGCACGTCGACCATGGGATCGGCCCACGTTTCTGTCCTCGTCTTCTCTGTCCTCATCTTCTCTGTCCTCATCTTCCCTGTCATCGTCTTCCTCATTAGCATTCCCGTCCTCGACGAGCCCGACCTCGTCGGAACCATCATCGTCGCGATCGCCCTCATTCTCGAACGCCACACTCATCAGCGCACCCCGATTCCTGCTACTGCTGCCTTCAGGGGCCTGTGGCAACGCACGTTGTTGCGCCTTCTCATACATCAACAAAGCCAGCTTGGCCGCAGCCAATTCATCCAGTAAAGGCTTTACGAGAGATCCGAGTCCTATGGTCCCGCCCTTCGTGATAGCCCGTCTCGCCTTGCCGTGATCGAACTTCGGCGTGAATTCAGAGGCATTGCCCCATTGTACGCCGTCCCGGAATGCGACTTTCATAAGACAGCGTTCCTTCAGCTGGGTGACTTTTCCTTGACACATAGCCTGTGAGAAGACTTCAGCCTTGCGAGACCACTCGTCATCGGTGCAGTAGCGGATGGTGAAACCCCAGCCGAAGCAGAGGTCGGCGACAATGCTACTGACGAAGACAGGAGATCGATAGTCGACGCCAAAGAATTTGGTGATGTCGGAAAAGCTCTTAATAACGGTATCCGTGAGATGGACGTTTTGACTCCGAAGCTCGGGGAGTATCGTGTTGAGGTAGCTTCTATTGCGGGCGCTGATCTGATCGAGGCGTAAGGTTGCGGCCACTGCGGGCATACGCGACGCGAAGTCTCGAATGTCTTGCACAGATAAGGTTTTCAGGATTCCCTCACGCGGAATACGATGGTAGATCATGCACTCGTATTGACCTTGGTAGAGGACCTCTGTAATCGTTAGAGAGTTTCTGAGTAGATAGTGGTAGAACTTACTAGTAAAGATGACCTTCTTCTTCAGAGCATGGTGGAACGGCTTAGCCCAGAACACATGTTTCCGATCCAGCTTGCTAGTGTCAATGATGGATATCATCTTGTCGCCATTGCCGTTGCCTTTTTTGGATCCCTGGAAAGACAAGCGTAGGATCCAGTTTAGGTTCATCGAGCAGCTTATGAATGGCGTTGCAATGGGATCTCTATTGAGATGTACCTATATGCCATATCAGCCGGCAGCTCGATACCAGAGAATTTTCTGCATTAACGTACAGCCATATCCGCCCACAGAGGTGCCTCCCTAGTTGGCGGCGGTGGAGGTGGGATCCGAGGCATCAAGGCAAACCGCCCAGCCACGAACCCATTCGGTGTTAATGGTGCTTGGCAGTCTTCGTCCCACATCTAGAAGCCCTGTCAGTTTGGGCTGTGCTTGGTCGTCGGGCGGACTTACGCGGTATAGAAGCCCTGTCTTGGGCTGTGCTTGGTCGTCGGGCGGATAAACCAGTGGGAGCTCGGCATTGCGTGCTGTAGCCTCTGTTACAGAGGCCATAGTACCCGGTCTGACTTCGAAGGGTATTCTAGGTTTCTCGCTGGGAATTTGCCGCCAGTTCTTCGTCTTCTGTGGTGTGGTTACTGGCGTGGCCTGCTGTCGCGGGTCGACAGTTTCTACGACTTTGCGCTTTTTGCTACGTCTTGTTGGCGTGATGGACAGATAATCGGTCGAGTCGTCTGCGAGTGATGCGAAGGACGATGACCTCTTCTGTCGGGTCGATCGAGCACTCCGATCGAGAAGAGTTCTCTGCTGTATGCTTGGTCCAGGAGTGGCTGGCTCAGCTCTCCCTGCGGGTGGCGTATTCGGCACTGCAGGCGTGACCCTTCTTCTGCCGAGATTCGGTGGTGTCTGCACCGCTAAAGTAGGCGTCTTCGAGCTGGCAGCTACCGGAAGAAGCTCCTGCTTGATGTCTCGGATCTTGGCCTTGACTGCATCTCGTCGTACAATGGCATGATGAGATTTGGAGTTCAGAAAACCCCAGTTTGGCCCACTGCCAACCTTCGCCTGCTCCTTGAACTTTTCGTTGAACTGGACACGTAGCTTACTCATTGTAACTTCTGGATGTCCACAGCTGCGCAGATGGTGTTCAAAAAGCTTGCTAAAGATGGCGACTTTGGTTTTGCCATCGTCTGCAAAGTCGAGGATGAGGACGTCCAGGCCCAGACGTACTTCCTCGTTCCACTTGATCGTTGCTGCTCTGCTGCCGTCTGCGTTCTTCTTGGGCGGCATCTTAAAAGCCGTACAGTGAACATGTACTGATGCTCAACCAGATATTGATGGTGGTGCTGGTGATGGTGGTGATGAAATGTGCCAAACTCGTGGTGAGTCGAAAATTAAGTGTGAAGAAGCTGAACAGAATCGAAAGAGAGTGGAGGGGTAGTAATTTCGCATGGTCTTTTCTGAAGTGTGGGAGTTGATGAGGTGAGGTCAAGGACGGAGTACGCAGGGGTGGGGTTGAACCGAGTCTCGAGATGAACTCAATTGACGACATGGGGAACTGCCCACTGCTGCCTCACCATGGTTGCATGCTCACCGTCTTGCTCGGCCGCGTACCGTACTCCTGATTCCACACTCCAAGCAGATCGAGCTGTACTACCGTGCTGCAGCTCAATGGTGCCATTGCCGCATCGCCGTGGTGTTGACAAGACGGGGAGACCCCGAGGGGGATCGCTCATCTGTCACGCATCCATTGAGCAAGATCTGGCAGCAGCCGAGAATGTGATACGTTCTCCTGATGACCGCTCCTGATATCGGCGTGTGAGGGAGCTTCCTAGGCCTTGGGTTGATGTAGAAGATCGGAGAGCGTCAGGTTATGACGAGTGAATGCTGTCCGATCACAGCATGTGAAGACGTTTTGAGCTCTCCAACCTCTTCCTGTGAACAGAATCCCCCTCACAAACAGCTACGTAGGTGAATTTTGGGTTTGTATCAAGACCAGCCTCTTGCATTCACAGCCTCATATTGATTGGCCACCTTCAATTGCTAGCAGGGTTGGCGCGTGAAGACGCGCTCGAGCCGCAAAATCAACGTCATTAGCTGGGATTTGCTCCAGCCAGCTTTCTCCTCGACCACAAACTCACCACAACTTTGGAGATCGTACGCTTTTTGCTCATCCGCATAGCATATCATCACAGGAATACAACATAATACCAACATCACCCACAATGCCACCAAAGAAGGCCAAGGCGGCGGCAGCTGCACCACGACCGATCCCAGCAAGCCAGCCTGAGCCGTCCAGACCATCTCGCACCTCTGGCCGCAAGCGGAGACACAGCGATGCCTCTGACGTCTCCGAAGCACCCTCCACCCAGTCCGCTCCAGACCTGAAGACGCCAGCAAAGCGCCGCAAGCGCAAGGCCGCTGTCGAACCGGACGCAGAGGTGATTGTGGAGGTCGACGAGCACGTGATGTCAGATGCCGAAGCACCTTTACACAGTGACAGCGCCCTGCGTCATGTCGAGCGTGAAGGTTTCTCCGACTCCATCGAAGTCTCGCAAACAACCAAGCACGTGCACTTCGGCAGCGATACCGAGAACGTCGACCCAGACCACTCCACAGCCGCCTTCATCACACCCCACCCACGCTCGAAGATGAGCATCAAGCGCAGGACACTGTCTCCCAACATGCGGGAGACAAAGCGGGTGAAGGAATCGCGAACATCGCTACCAGCTGTCCTCTCACAAGATGGCGAAACCGAATCGTTCAAGATCGTCAACGAGTGGGCCTTCATGCCGCTCAATGCCGTGCTTGAGAAGAGAATCGCCGAGCTGAGAGCCCACCCACACTACAAACCATCATCGCAGCGTGACGAAGATCAGGAAATGGTCGACAACAACATGCTAGTCCTGGACAGCTACGAGCAGATCGAATACCCACAGCTACACAACCCCTCCACACCGATCGGTCTCAATCGCCGCATCACTGCCGTCTCTGGCACTGATGCTGTCGAGAGGAGTACCACCAAGATGCGTGTCGGCTGGGATGTGGAGAGACACCGCTTCCACGAGGCCATCTTGCAGTTCCAGAAAGAGGCCGAGAGGGCGAAGGGTGACTTGCAGATCCTCAACATTGAAGTCCAATCGCTTGGCTTCTCTGAGGATGGGAATCAGTCGACGCTCGACATCCTCAGGAGCATCCGCGTGTCCTTCGATGGTGTGCGTGAGTTCTTGGAGACCGAGCTTCCTGGCACCGTGCCTGAAGATGCGACCAATGAGGACCTGGTGGAGATTCTCATCGCCAACGTCAAGGAATTCGCCGACCGCCTGCGCATCGCCGACAAGGAGCTCGTGGAGAAGGGCACGCTCAACGTCGACTTGGGCATTCAAATCAACAACCTCATTGATCGGCTTGCTGCCAGGGAGGTCAGGGTTCAGGAGCTCAAGGACAACTTGGACCACTTGAAGGAGTCAAAGGATGCACAAAAGGAAGAGATTCTAGAGCTCGAGGAGCTATTGGGAAAGGCTGAGACGGAGAGGAACGAGCGCCAGGCTGAGCTGGATAATGAGATCGCAGTGTCGCAGAAGCTCGAGCAGGAGAAGGCGGAGCTCGAGAACACACTTGAGCGGCTGCAGAAGTCTCTCAAGGACTACCAGGACGAGGAGACCAGGCTCACGGGTCTCATCAACACTATGGAGGAGGAGCATCGCAAGACGGTGCAGTCGATGAACACTGAGCGCGAGGAGGCGGTTCGTGAACTTGAGGACCGTCTCGACGTCGAAGTGGAGCGTCATGTTGTTATTGAGAAGGAGTTCACGGCGAGCCAAACCACTATCACTCAGGTCGAAGAGGAGATCCAGGCTACGGAGCGTGACCTTGAGGCTATGACCAAAGAGCGTGACGAGCTTCAGGCAGAACTCGATGAGGAGGAGAAAGCCCATGGTTCCACACAAGCCGATCTTGACCAGGCGCAGGCTACTATCACCGACCTGGAAACCCGCATCGCACGCGTCGAAGAAGAGGCCGAGAACATGGAAGAGCAGTTGGCCACTCTTCGCGAGCAAAATCACACCGAGCGCCAACAGCGCGAAGGTGCTGAGCAAGCTCTCGATGAGCGTGACCAGGAAATCGAGGAGTTGAACAAGAAGCTCCGCGAGCAAGGCAAGGAGGCCAACGAGTTGCGTCTCAAGGCTCACGACATGCAGACCAAGAACCAGCAGCGGATCACGGAGATGGAGTTGGAGATGTCTGACCGTGATGCTGAGTTCCAGACCGATATGGAGGAAGAGGTCAAGCGTCGCGAGGATGCGGAAGGTCTTGCCCAGCTGCGTATTGTCGAGATCCGTGAGAATCAGGAGAAGCTCATGGTAGTCGAGCAGCAGATGCGCGATCTTCTTGCTGAGCGTGACGCGCGGATTGAGGAATTGGAGGATGAAGTCGAGCAGAAGACTTCGGAGATCTTGAATTTGCAGGACGACCTTCGTTACACGGAGGACAACCACAGGAAACAACTACAGGTAAAGGACAACCAAACCGCGGAACTTCAAGACCAGATTGCCGATCTCGATGTGACCATCACGAACCAGGAGACTACCATCCGCACGATCGAGCAGCATCTCAAGAACGCCAACAACCTCCACGACTCTCAAACCGAAGAGCGCAACGCCGCCATTGCGGACCTCAACGCTCGCCTCGCAGACCTCGAGGCCGAGAACGAAGACCACAAGCACGACAAGGCCGGCTTGGAACGCCGCGTCGAGAGCGAGGCGATGCAAATGCTTCAAGTCTCGAACGACTTTTCGGAGCAGATCCAGGATCTCAAGAACCAGCTCCTCGAAAAGCAGAAGGCCATCACCAAAGTCGAAAAGACTTCCCGCGAAGCAGACCACAAGACCACCGAACTCCTCGCCGCCCGCGAAGAGGAGGTGGAGACCTGGAAAGCTACCGCCGTCGAGCGCGACACGATCATCACCACCCTTGAGGAGGAGAGGGAGACGACGCACCTCAAGTTCAAAGCCTACGTGCGCAGGTCGATGGACACGATGGATGAGCTAAAGCGGCAGTTGGCCGAGGCGAAGGCGGCCGTCGACAATGAGGGGGACGCGTTGAAGGCTGAGGGCGAGGATATGCTGGCGGAGTTGGAGCGGTCGGTTGTGCGGACGCGCTCGGTGGTGACGCGGCAGACGGAGACGACGAGGAGTGTGAAGAAGGTGAAGGGCGGGAGGAAGAGTAAGGGGAAGCGGGTTGTGGATAGTGCGATTGGGCTTGGGGCGGAGGTTGAGGACGAGGACGAGGAGGGGATGATGATCGAGGCTTGAGTGGTGGGGTTTGAGGATGCGGCGCTTGGGCGGTCGGTAGTGTTGTGCTTGACACTGCTGGAAAAGTCTGGGAGGAGTCTGGAAGGACGTGTTGGAGGGCGCTTAGTAGGCGTGAGACGCAGCAGCATACTTACCATTGGCATAGACTGACAGCATATTTGGTACATGGGCAGAGTATGAGCGGGTTAGATTGGTGCCATAATCCGCAGACTCGCATTCAGGCACGTCTCATGACCAACAACGTGGTACCTCACGTTGTCGCTCGCTACCTAGGCACCTCGGAAGAAAGACGGGGGGACCATTGCACCGCGCCCTTCCCGTGCCCTATCTCCCGGCAGACTCTACCAGTATATCCAATCTCGTGCAAGCTCGAACGGGCAGATTCGTCCGCGGACAGCCATGGAGATGAGCTGTGGCTAACAATGTCTTCTATCACATTCGGACGCCTGTTCACCCGGAGCTAAAGACGATTTCGATGCTGGGTAAATCCGGCCTATCAACAGCTCCGCCACGGATCTCATTTGCATTCTTCTGTGTCCCACATGACGCGCACGAGAGTGAGGAATAAGGTAACAGTGCGCTGGAGTTTGCAGACGCGGTTCTGGAGCCTATATCCTGGTGGCGCGAATAAGTGACCATAAGACGGAGTGCTGGGTGTGAGTGGATGCCGTTCGAAGGGGGGCCCAAAAGACTCCGTATATGTAGTATAGTTTGCGACTCTACCTACCACTCAATAACTTTACTACTATTGCCTACTCCTCCTTCCATCAGCACGACGATCCATCACCTTCTAGCTCAATCTTGATCAAGCGTACCTCGAGCTAGTCGCCACCATGTCCATCCCCGGCCTGCTCTTCAGCGTCCTTCCCAGCTTCTTCTACCGTCAATTCTTCGTCACGCCTCCGACACCGACTAAAGATTGCACCGGACAGACATATATTGTCACAGGCGCCAATACGTAAGCACCGACGCGGAAAAAGATTCCTGTTGACTGGCAGGTTGACTTGTTAGGAGACATCGCTGATTCCAGTTGTGTTGCAGAGGCTTGGGCAAGGAAGCTGCTCGCCACTACGTCCGGCTGAACGCGGAAAAAGTTATCATCGCCTGCCGGAGCATCGAGAAGGGTGAAGCGGCTGCGCGGGACATTGAGCAGAGTACTGGACGGAAGGGTGTGGTTGAGGTCTGGCAGCTGGATCTGAGCAGTTATGAGAATGTGAAGCAGTTTGCGGAGAGGGCGAAGGGGTTGAGGCGGTTGGACTCTATTGTTGAGAATGCGGTATGTTGACTTACTAGAGGGATGGCTGATGTGTGTTGCTGATTAGTGGCGAACAGGGCATTAGCACGAGCAGCTTCAAGACGATGGAGGGCAACGAGAGCACCGTGACGGTCAACGTGATCTCCACGTTCTTGCTTGCGCTCCTAATTCTGCCGAAGCTGCAGGAGTCGGCGCAGAGGTTCAACATCACGCCAACACTCTGTATCGTGAGCTCGGAGGTGCATTTCTTCACATCGGTATTCGTACCCCCGTACTTGGACCTGGCCTAGAGCTGACCACAGACAGTTTCCGGAGCGCAAAGCACCATCAGTACTCGATCAGCTGAACGACGAGAAGCAAGCAAGAATGACGGACCGATACAACGTACGATTCATCCTCCACCACCATGCACACACCCCCGAACACTAACAACTTTCCAGGTCTCCAAAATGCTCGAAGTGCTCGCGTGCCGTCAGATCGCCGCTGAACACCCGGTCAAGCAACTGAAAGTGACACTCAATTTTGTCAACCCGGGATTCTGTCACAGCGAACTCATGCGCGAGATGACGAACTTGCCTATCCGTGTGATGAAGAAGATTCTTTGCCGTACGACTGAAGTCGGCAGCAGGACACTCGTACACGCTGGGTACGGTGGACCGGAGACGCATGGCAAGTACATGAGCGACTGCAAGATCACAACCTGTGCGACGTTGGTGGAGGGCAAGGGTGGGTTGGAGATGCAGAAGAAAGTGTGGCAGGAGCTGGCGGCGAAGCTTAATCAGATTGAGCCGGGTATTACGAAAACCCTGGACGCATAGAGGGATATCAGGGAGCGCTGGGAAAGGAAGCAAGTTGGTTTGGAGTGTAAGTTTAATGTCTGGAGTAATTGAATTGAGGTCTCCAGGCCTCCTGGGACCGATAGCGTTGATACCACTTCTTATCATCAGCTCCTCTGTTCAGATGAAAGATGGACTGCCAAATGCAGTACATAACGGCCTCCGTGAGCCGTCATGCGTCTCCCTTCTTCAGCGGCGCCTGCTCGACCTTCTCGACCGAACATTCAACGCGCTCAGTCATCAGCTCCGACACACCCGTCAAACACGCCACCGCGATGAGCGCAATAACCACAAATGGCAGTATAGACCACCAAGCCAGATTGTAGGCTCTCGCATACGCCCACTGGCTAGCCTCCGCTGCTGCTCCAAGGACCTTCGCTGTTGCTCCTGGGACTTCTGTCAAGCCTTCGCCCGTTGCCATCGCTTCCAGGAAATCCGGGATAGAAGACGTTGGCAGACCTGCATCAACGGCCGCGGCTGTGATCTTCTGGTTAAGGGTGCTAGCAAGTTTGCCATTGATGATGGCATCGAGCACAGCGGAGCCGAAAGCACCACCGATTGCGCGGGCGCTGAAGCCGAGACCAGTAGCTGTGCTGAGGTGGGCGTGGGGTGCGGTGAACTGAATAAGGGCGACTAGTAGCGTCTATGGGCCAGATTGACCAATGGCTAAGATGACGTTCAGACCGATTTGTGCTTTGTTCCAGCTGGGTGTGATGCAGCCGTAGCATATTGTGGTGATCAAGAAGAAAGTAAAAGTGACTGCACCGGATTAGCATAAGCTCCACTGAATATCATCAGGGACCATGGTGAGCTTACCGATCAGCGGCCACTCCAAGTCCTTGTACTTGGTCGCATAGAGCGTAATGGGTATGCTCGCAATGATTGTAACGCAGTTGAAAGCAAGTTGGCGGAGTGATATCACCCAGCTACTCGTTGCGAAGCCAAGATGTAGTACGATCTGTACGCAGAACATAACGGTTAGTCGTGTCTCGAGTGGGCAGGCGTTCTCGTTCGGCCCACCTGTGGTGTGATGCTGTTCACAGCACTGTATAAAATCCATCCTTCAACAGCGAAGGCGAAGCACGACAACGCGAAGTTGGGAGATCCCTTGAAGAAGACGTGTGCGATGATGCCGTCGTCTCGGCCTTTCCACTCGTACAAGCCGAAGAGAACGAAAAGACCAAAGCCAATACCCAGTGGTGCTGCAACGTGAGGGTCACTCCAGGTATACGCCCCTCCAGCCAAGTCAAACGCGAGTAGTAGGAGAGTCGCGGCGCTGATGAAGAGCACAGAACCGATCGGATCGATCTCCCAGAGTATCTGCTTCAGGGTCAAGCGAGGCGTGTCGGAGCGCTTCTTGGGATGATAGAAGAAGAAGAATCCAAGTGCGGTGAAGAGATGGAAGGCTGCTTGCATCCAGAATCTTCGAAGAATGGCTGTTAACATAAGGCTTTGAGCGGAACGGGAATGACGACTTACATGCCGCGCCAGCCTGATGGACTTCTGTTCGTGAGCCCTCCCGCTCCCCGGCTTCCAACAAGCACGCCCACCGCACCGCCGAGGAAGGAGAAGCCGTTGGCTAGTGCTCGATACTTGAGCGGCAAAACCTCGGATGGGATAGCTTGCACGATAGAGACTGTAGCCAATGTGACACCGATTGGGATCCCACCCCCAATTAGCCTACGCATACCCAACCCAATGATCAGTCCATGCCTCGGAGAGCGTTCGTAGGCTTCAAGTGTGCTTACATCTTCATCGAGGTAGCCTTCGCACAAATGTACGCGCCCATGAAAGCAATTAGTGGTGGTACTGCGGCCATATATTTGCGGTCCAAGACATTCGAGAGCCTGCCTACGATAGGCAATAGGACGGACTGCATGAGCAGTGGACCTTGTATGATCCAGCCTGCGATCGAGGGGTCTCCAAGGTCCTGGATGATGAAGGCGATCACGCTGCCTGCAGCAACCACCACGAATACCTGTGCCATAATAGCGAAGCAAGAGATGAGGACCACAAGCCAGCTGCGCCATGTAAGGTCGATGTGCTGAGCCTGTTGGTACTCCGCGATATGCTCCATGGGGGCTTCCTTCTCAAGATTGCCATGGCTGGCTGCTGTTTGCTCGACCTCGAGCTGAATCTTATGTCTTCTCGGCCATGGTGGTAGGGAAGGGATGGAGGCAGAGATGGGTATCGAGAATGAGTGTCGAGACAGGAGAATGGACATTACCTACCTTGATATGCACCAGCCATGTGCTCCTGCGAGTCATGGCTATAGTCTGGCATGCACGCAGTTCGGCAGATGGTATCCCCATACAATGTTTGGTTTGGTTCCTTGGAGGTTCCTTGGGGAATTTTGCGGGGTTTGACCAACGGCACAAACATGTGAGTTGCTCGAATGCGGCAATGGCGAATGTTTGATTTGCCGATATACATATCGCAGTTTTACTGATCCCAGATATCTTGTGCGGTGACTGTTGTGCCTCATGTGTTAACCAATGAGGAAGGACTAAAGCTAATTGCGTCGCACGGAAGGCAGGACCAGCCTCAGAAAGTACCATCTAGGCCAACGCTCTTGATGTCGACAAGGGTTTGTGACTTTATCTTCGCTTACCTGGACTAAATCGTTCCTCACATACACTGTCAGCAAGCTATGAGGAAAACTCCTTCACCACGAACGTGACAACATCACGCGAAATGCGACAGCCAAAGCCATGACGCTACGACACCGTCTTGTGAGAGCCGCCGCATTGCCACATAACGAGTCTCCGATGAAATTGTGCGGTCGCCCGTATTAATGTGTCGTTGATACTATGACTCTGGTGGTATCATAAGCTAAGATCTCAGCTGGAAGCCAAATGGTGTGCTCGCAACAGGGTATTCCAATCATCAAAAGCAAGCCAGTATGAATCTTTCTCAACTTTTCAAATGCCGTATCGCACTACACAGACTGCGCCGCACGGGAATCTTCGTTGTCAACCTTGCTGCGCTTCTCGCGACCCTTCTCAGACCACGGGAAATGCGCAACGGGGATGAGGAAGAAGGAGTTGCTGGTGTCCGCAATACCGGCGAGGGCGTTGTACCTGGAGATGGTGGTTAGCTGCCTGCGTGACTGTTCTTGATTGGAAGAAGGCTTTGACTTACCACGCCAGGAACGCAGCCAGGAGACCGAACACACCGCCGGCTTTAAGTAATCCAGACCCAGGAGCGCCAGCCTTTGGCAGAAGGTACGCAAGTCCAAGGAACAGGAACGCCAAATCAAGCGTGAAGAACAAGAGGAAGAAGGCGACCGTTGACCTCAATGTGCAAATCAGTAGGATGAAGGTGAAAATGAACCAGCCCTGGTCATGGTGTCAGCGAATGTCTCGTCAGGTGAGCAGTGCACGTTATCAACTCACCATCAGGTAAAATCCGAAAGAGTAGTAGAAAGTGTTTGGGCTGGTCTCCTCGAGCGACGAAATGATCTCGAAGCCGCCAGGAGTCAGGATGATTGCGGTGCCGATCCAGAAGCCTCCGTAGCTGGACAGAGCAGTCGCACCAAAGGTGTTACCGACAGCCATCTCCCTGGGAATGGTTAGATCTAGGATTCAGCTCACACGCAGCAGGTTCACATACCACATGCCGGCCAGCAGCTGGCAGATACCTCCATATGCGAATGCAGCGCCGATGACAATGTTGGGCTCCGTGATGCCACGAGTTCCCAGATTGATCAAAGACAGAACGAAGGTCGTCAACGCGAAACCGCAGAGGCCGAGCGGCGCAGGGTTGGCGAACTTGCGGCCCTCAATCGGCTTGTAGAGACCTGGCTGGAACTCACCACCGAACGCTGGCAGACGCGCTGAGTCGCCAGTGTTGATGTGCGCCAGTGGGTTGCCGCCATAATCGTAAGGCTTGCGTGCAGCGGGGGCGTGATCGATGCCTCCCACACCATTGTGCTTCTCCATGCCTGTACCTGCGGAACTCATACCATTCGGCTCTTGAGCGGTCGCCATTGCGTCTTCGGTTCAGAGAGAGGCGTGGATGTGTTTCAACGATACAAGAGACCTATGGATTGAAGAGCACTCGAAAGACAAGGAACGAACGTTCTCTAGGACAGGGAAACGCGCGGAGACGCCTATATAATATGACCCTCACACCCCGGCGCTAGCTCAACCATGACAATCATGGGTGAATAGTGTGTGGAGACGTGACCTACCCCAAGCTGGACGATGCTTGTGTGCTAAAGTGGAGGCGGACCAATGGAGAACCCAAGCGCTTTGGTCTCGGCAGATTGGAAGAGCAATATGCGTGCAAAGCACTGGCCTGGTTCAAAGGCAGACTGACAATTTCGATCGCGATTTCGCCAGCTGCACCTTTATTTTGCCGCACTCTTCCTAGCGAGTAATTAAGCACACGCCACGAAGCCGTCAATTCCGAATCGTTCGACGAACAAACAACCTCGGGGTGAATCGTCGTCGTCAGCAAGCCCGAGGTCTTCTGACTGTTGCTGCGGCGGACTGCTATTCGTCATGGATCATCCGATCGGCACTCAAGCAGCGGAGACGGGTCTTTGACCTTCGAAACTCGACCTGAGCGACCGAGGCGTTGCTTGGCTGAGGTCGGGTCCCAAGCTCAAAGAGGTCCACCCGCTGTTCGCTAGCGACCAAAACGGTATAAGCCCGCAATCAAGCTCACGCCATCATCACGCGCTCTATCGAAACGTCATGCCAAAGGTCTTCGTCGTTGCAGTTCAAAGAATACAACCCCGTCGCCAAAACTCTATACCATGTAGTGCTGAGCGTTCCAAGGGACGGGACTCGCGTCACCGTTCTAGATCGGACTACGAGCGTGGCATCTAGGATCCTTGTGTGCGGTTGCGAACGCGACCACGTTCGCACTTGTTCCGAGTATCCCGCGGTCGGGAGATCGTACCGTGGTGCGCGTTATTGACCAATCAACACGGATCTCGAATTTGTAATATCTTGAGTGTCCCGTACTCTACAGTAAACGGTCGATAGCCTTGCGCGGATCCACGTTTGATGGACAACTCATTCAACTTCTAATCACACGAGCAGCCTCCTTGGTCCAGACTATTTTGCACTTCTCCGGCCAACACGCGGTTCGAGGTCTGGAAGAAGTTCTGACAGTCCACTATTGACTTATTTTGCAGGGCCGCAAGCTGCATGGCTGCAGGGCTCCTTTGTTCACCGCAGCCCCCAGGATCGCGCACGAAGTCCGGGTGTGTTTCAGATCCAACCTCGATTGCTACCCGCACTGCATTCTACATATCAAATTCACAGGCATTAGATTCTGATCCTCTTCTAGGTCTCGCAAGCTTACACAAAGTACACACCTGTCGAGGCTGATGAGGTTGCTTGCATTGCAGGAGCTGGGCGCACATTAACCGCCATACTTGCAGGCAGCCTATTTACCCGAGCCTTGACAGCACTCTATTCCAAGCTTCGCTCATCTCTTCGAAATGCTTGCATGGCTTGTTGCGGCATCACGGCCCCGGCAGGCGAGATGGGCGGGCGCATCACGGTCTAGTGGGTTACGCGAAAGCGTGCACCACATGGCATAACTTGGCGGGCCTGCATGTGGGTATATCTCGGTGGAAGGGGACCAAAGTTTGAGCTCAGGGGATCCCAAGCATTGAAGAAGAATGATATGGCGTTCGCTTGTGTCGCTATACAAGACTCGTGAGGACTGGAGTGGCGCGTTACGCCCATTTACCCAGCAACGCCATAATGGCAGCCCCGAACACCATCGATGCGAAGGCCCCAAGCATCTTCTTCACAGGCGCGCATTGCATGTGAGTAGAGAACAGGAAATCGTGCGCCATCAGCTCTACCAAGCCGGTGTAGATCAAGATGCCCGCCGAGATGGAGTCGAATACACCATTGATGACCAGCGCCGACTGGCTGCCAGGCTGAAGCGTTTGACGAACTCCCAAGCCGATAGCAAGCGATATGGGCGTTGCGACCGCGTACCCCAGGGCCAGAGCATCTGGAGTCCACCACCTCGCTTTCGGCCATTGAACACCGCCTAGACGGGTTCCGAGGGCAATACCCTCGAAGGTCTGGTGGAAGGTGAGGACGACCTGTATGTGCAAAGACATATCAGCATTGTTCCACACATGGCACGGCTTTGCAAATTAGACTCACGTATAGGATGTTGAACTCCAAACCGGCAGATGCCAGGGTCAGACCGATGAATATCGAATGAAAGACCACGCCGAATTCGAGGATGAAAACACCGGTCAACTGTGCTGCGTATGGCTCCGCGAGTGGATTGGCCTGGTGCTCGACGTCGTCGTATTTGGTCTGGACGTCCGATCTTTCCACGTTCGGTCCCTCTACCGGCGAGGCCGATCCGCTGACGGTATTCTGTAGCTCCACGGCCGAATCCGCAACAAGAGCTGGCTTAGCCATTCCATGCGAGTGCGAAGCTGGCTCTGTATGTGCACCATGGCCATGGCCAACCCCGAACTTGCCGAACCGCATCATCATAAGTTCGACAAAGAACAGAGTGAACACGGCGATGAGGCAGATGCCTTCCGCCCACGGGTACTCTGTAACCACACCGGTCAAGCATGGATTGCTGAGAGCCTCGTTGGCTGGCGCCAGTAACTGGAAGCTGTTAGTGAGAGCATGTCCAACAGAGGTTTCGATTAGCCGTCATCTACATGAATGAATGCGGTCGCTACAATAACGCCCGACCCGAAGTATCTGGCTACAAAAGACGCCCATGACGGCAATTTGACTCGTTCCCGCCGAGTGGCAAACACTGGAAGCCAAGCGCCCAACATGGAGCCCACAAAGATGACGAAGATAGCGCTGATTCGGACTCGCATACCGCCATTGTACCCGGTTTCGGTCTCGCAGATCGCCATCGCGCAACGATGTGAATTCGCAAATTATCAGGTTGTTGGTAGGTCTGTCCTAGGATGTGGCGTGCGTGGTGAGTTTGTGCTGTTCGACAACCGTCTCGAGGTGTAGTCCGTTCGAGGTGTGGGTGAAGGGCAACCGAGTCGACGCCAACAACCTTGATGGTCAGGAAGCTGCAAGGTCGTTCTTCCCAGCTGTAAGTGGCGTAAAAGCTATCGGGCTGGTTTGCAAAGTCTCTCTATTTATCTTTTCTACGGTGTACGGACATATCTCGATCCTATCTACATATACTGTGCAGCGTTGAAGGATTTTCGATTCCGATATCCATTTGACTTTCTTTGCGCTGACCTCCATCAACCATGGCAGTGGTAACGGTAGGCCAAGCTTTCCTACTACCCTCTCACAGCATCCGGGTACGACATTACCAACACCCGAGATGCTGTTAACTTCTGCGAGCATCATGGTCATATTCTGGCCTGCGTTCTGCGGTCTGGGAGCTTATTGCGGTGAATGGTATCGAGACATAGATATAACTCAGACCTGACCACACTGGAAACTAGATTCTAGTGATACGGGGATTCAAGGTGGTCATCAGCCTTGTCCTGTCCAACACTCCTGTTCAGCGAAGCATCAATCGATCATCATCGAGACCCATCAATCAACATAACCACTTTCGACTCTGGTCCACCTATCCTCGACTTTCAAGATCACGCCCCGTTGCGACCACGAATCATGCCAACGAGTTACGAGTTGGGCCTCTGGGGCCTAAGAGCTGGCAACACTACACATGCCAGTGTTGACGGTGCGATCTGTTGGAACCAAGTAGAGAATTCAGTCGTGACCGCATGCGGGCACGTCTTCTGCTGGGATTGTCTTCTGCCATGGATATCCGAGCACCCAACTTGCCCTACATGTCGAGGCGATATCCAACGAAGTCCTGACGAGGAATCAGAGACAGAGTTGATCCACCGCGCATTCGAGCGTGTAAGTCCGGGACAATTTCCGTGGGGCCTCGATGCCACGGACATGACATACGAAGATCCCCTTGCACATCAGTACTCACCCTTATCACCACTGACATCAGGTCAGCCTTACGGACCTCGCAGCAGCGGAGAGTTTGGGACGTCCTTAGGACGCCGCAGCCTGTTCGATGACTACTACCAAGCCAACCCTAACCCTTTAGAACTCTTCCCGAGTACTTTGCTGGTGTCACGGCACTCTCGGTGGGCGCTTGATGACCATAGAGGATTTGAGGAAAGGATGTTCGACGAGAGAAGGCGTGAAGATCGACGACGTGAAGAGAGGAGGCTTGAAGACAGAAGGATTGAAGAGCAGCGTCGGCTCGACGATGACCAACGCAGGAGGGATGACCAGAGGAGGTTTGATGATCAGAGGAGATTCGATGAGCAGCGAAGGGTGGATGAGCAAACGAGGGCGGACGAGCAGCAAAGGCGTAACGAGAAGAGTCTCGATGAGAGTAGATTCGACGAAAGGACATCCAACGAACAGCGACGGGCCGACGACTGGCGTAGGTTCGATGAGCAGCGGAGACTTAACGAAGAGCGGCGAGCCGACGAGTGGCTTAAGTTCGATGAGCAGCGCAGGTTGGACGAGCAACGGCGATCTGACAAGAGGCGCAGGTTCGATGAACAGTATAGATTGAGTGAGCGGCGGAGGTTCGACGAGCGAAGACTCGTTGAGCAGCAGATGCTCAGGGACAATTTGTGGGACCGATGGTAGCTCTTATGAATACGGTTCGGAGCTTGAAGGCGTGGGGAGGCATGAGGCCCATCGTGTATAGCACTCAACATTACTGGGCCATGTGCCGAGGGAGCTGTTCAGCATCGTGGGCAAATGCGACGTCATGAGTTGGACGGGAGAAAGTTCGGCAAGCTTGGTTGCTATCAGGCTTTTTATCTTCATGCTCATCTAAGATATTCAGCCATCTCAGTAGTTGAGCTAAGGTAATCTCACCCTGCTCGATCGCGTCCGCAACCGCAATTCATGCTGGGTATCCCGGTAAGCAATCCCGTCCTTCCACCCTTATCTGCCCTTTCATACGTGATGCTCGTGCGGATCTATGTCCGCTGAAGTGCCAGCATAAGTTTGCTCATATCGCTCGTCCCCTGTGGAGGGCCACTTGTTCAACCTCCTTCAGCGAAAGCACATGCCATAATTGCACCGCGCCGCCGGCGCCATGCTGTCGTAAAGAGTAAACGCTAAAAGCATTCATCAGCTAGGCATATCCTAGCCAATGCCGATCTCGTCGTCTCACGCCCCATCGCTTATACTGTGAACTTCGCCTTCGCTCTGCTGCTACCAGAGTGAGCCGAATCAGCGTGGCCACTGAACTCGACCTGCTCCTGGGCCGGCAGCTGAAGCACCTCCTTGAAGCTCTTGCCGATGCGCTCAAGCCTCTGAGCAGGTCCTTCCTTGTCTGTGGGAGTCTCGGCGTTCTTGCCCTTCGGTGGCTGACCTGCGGTCCTGGTCCAGAGCCCGACACGCCAGAAGGCTTTGCGGATGTTAATGACTACGCCCATGACCTCGTTATCCTGTTCCTCCTCGAGCATCTCGCCGATAGCAGCAAGCATGATGTTAAGCCAGACCTCATCACTGGCCTTGGTGTTCTTGAATGTGTAGTGCCAGCGTCCACCGTGCTTGTTCTGGATGTCTTCCCACTCCGGACGCACGCCTTGCTTGAAGAGGTGGTAGTCAGACTTCTGCGCGAGCTCTGATGCGGGCGTGATGTTGTTCTGGAGAGGACGAGATTAGCACGTGATATACTGGAGTGAGAGCGGATCAACATACGTAGATACCCCAGAACTCCTCAACGCTGTCGAAGCTGATGACCTCCTTGAGTAGCTCGCTCCAGTCCTGCTTGCCCGACGGCGGCTTGGTGAACCACAGAGTCCAGGTGTGCTGAAGCTGGTGCTTGACGTTGAAGTTGGACGGGTCGTCGAAGACTGTCACCATCTTCTCGCCGTCCTCAAACTTGTCGCTTCCGTTGGTGACGTCGGCCATGGCGCCGTTGGGGGAGACGGGGATGGTGTCGAGCGGCACAGGTTCACTGGCTGGTGCGGGAGTTGGTCCGTTGGAAGCAACTTCGGCCATCTTGCTGTGTGTTGGTGGAAGTGAAGTGCTACGAAATTGGACGGTTAGACTGTGCCCCTGGTAAGGTCCGGCGGAGTGAGCGAGGTGGTGTTGGAGGTTGTAGAGGTAGGTGCAGTGTTGATGTCTTGAGCAGAAATGTGAAGGAAGGTTGGATCAACTTCTTTGGCAGCGCTTGCGATTCTGGGCGCCTCAGGCTACTAGCGGCGGCTTTTCCCGTTTTGGCCTTGGCATTTCCACCTGGACCTCTTGACCTTAAGCAAGTGCACTCAACCAACCTACTGCCACCCCTTCAACAATGATCTTGTACTCCCGCTTACCTATGCATGCACGCATATGAACCGCGAGACCGGATGACACGATGAATCACAGCCGGCGACTAAGAAGGAAGTTCCCGTCGCACCACCATCAATGCATGCCATACGTGCCCTTTTTTCATTCTCCTGCGCGACGTTCACCGAACTCCCTGCTTTTGGCGACCGTGTTGGCACATAGTGAAGATAGTCCTACTTGCCGACCCGCAGAGCCAGTGGTCTTGGGTCTTACAAAGTTCCTTTGTCGTTTTGCCCCATTCCAGCGAACAAAGAGCCATTGTCGAATTCTGATCCCACCGCCATTGGGCGATACGTGGCTATTTCCATACTGACTTCGAGTAACAAAGATACCGCAAACGGAAGGCGAAGAGGCTGTGCATTCTCTGGACTCAAGGTCGAGACCTCGGAAAGGCCAAGTACAATATTCTCTTCCTCCCTCCCTGTCTTGAGCATCTCCTGTCCTCTCCACATCTTACATACCAGTCCTCTCGTACATTCTGGGATGACTTCAACTATGAGCGGCAATCGCGTCGAAGTTGGGCGTCCAGCGCCACTTTTCACCCGCACTGCGGTTGTGGATGGCCGTCTGAAAGGTTAGCAACGCCCTCTCCATACACACACGATGGTCTGCTAAAGTCGATTCGCAGAAATATCTCTCTCCGCGTACACCGAAGCCGCACACTGGGTCGTTCTAGTGTTCTTCCCCAAAGCCTGGTCCTTCATCTGTCCAACCGAGATCAAAGCCTTCTCATCCCGCCTCGAGGAGTTCTTGTACTCCCGCTCCTGCGCAGTCGCATTCGTCTCAACAGATTCAGAGCACTGCCTCAAGTCGTGGAATGGCCATGACGAAACGGAGGGCGGCCTCGGTGGCGTACACGTCCCTCTGATCAGCGACTGCGACCACAAGATGAGCCGCGAGTATGACGTCCTGATTGAAGAAGAAGGCGTCGCTCAGCGAGCGCTGTTCATCATCGATCCCAAGGGTATCGTCAGGTCTATCACCATCAACGACGCCGACGTTGGCCGCAGCGTGGACGAGACCCTCCGTGTCTTGGACGCCCTCACTTTCAAGGACGAATACGGCCAAGGCTGTCCAGTAGACTGGAAGAAAGGAGAGGCCGGGATCGATATCGCTAGCAAGAGCCGTGCCGAAGGCGGCGTAGATCTGAAGAAGAAATCATGGGGCGAGTGGGCCCGTCCAAAGCTCGACCGCGCGTGGTCTGCTGCAAGCCAGAAGAGCATCACGAGCAACAACCTCGCGTCCATCAGCAGCCGTCTGCGCGCTGGCTCGAACGATAAGCTGTCGCCAGTCAACAGTGGGGAGAGAAGCGGCCAGCACTCAAGCATGTCCAGTGGCCGCGAGAGCCCGATGTTCAGCCCGACATCGAACGGGGTGCAGGGTCAGATGGATAAGGCGCTGCTACAACAGCGATTCGAGAACATGCAGGCTGCGTTGGCGAACCAGAGCATGAACCAGAGCCAGGGGATCGGGATGGCCAACTAGAATGGAAGGAGTTGCCATATTGATGAGCTCCATGAGTGCAGTGGATAGAACTGAGCGCGATACATATTCCTTATGTCAAAATTAGGACTCGTGCTGTTACGCTTTTTGTGAAGCTCAATTTCAAGCCCAGCGATCCTTCTCCATGGTTTTAGTGCTTTCAGCAGGGCGGAGCAGGGACTGTAGTGGCAGCAGCTCTGTCGAGAATGCGGAGAACAACTCGCAGCGACTGAGCCATCTCTTCGGAATATTTCATGGTCTTGGCACGAGAGCTGGTCGATCGCCGCCTCTCCGAGGGATGAAGTTGGTGGTTCAAGTTCTGCAGACTGAGTACGTGAGCTAGCACCGGCTACGGCCGAACCAATGGCGTGGTTTTTACAATTTTACAATCTGCTCGTTCTCGTTCCCAGCACATCTACATGATGTTCCTGCTATTCCTCAAGCACAACGGATACAACATGGCAAGTAACATACCATAACTCTTCACCAGAAGCCATGGCCACTCTCTCATCCTTCTTCGCGCAACCGCGCCTGGTCTTCGGCACAGCAATCCTCTTCCGCCTAGGACTTCTCCTATATGGCCGCTGGCAAGACGCGAATGGCCCCGTCAAGTACACCGACATCGACTACTTCGTCTTCACAGACGCTGCGCGATTCGTAGCTTATGGTCGCTCTCCCTATGATCGCGCGACCTACCGGTATACGCCACTGCTGGCATGGCTCCTACTCCCGACTACCTGGGCCACCAACGGCGTGCCGAACCATGTCTGGTTTGACTTTGGCAAAGTGCTGTTTGCTGCTGGAGACATCGTCACTGGGTGGCTCATTATGCGCATTCTGATCAAGCGGCAAGGCATGAGTACTGAGCGGGCGCTCAAGTACGCGAGTCTTTGGTTGCTGAACCCTATGGTGGCCAATGTCAGTACGCGAGGCAGCTCCGAAGGTCTACTTGCTGTGCTCGTTATCGGGCTACTGTGGGCGGTACTTGAAATGAGGACTGGCCTTGCTGGTGTGCTTCTCGGCTTGGGCGTGCACTTCAAGATCTATCCGTTCATCTACGCTGCAAGTATTTGGTGGTGGCTTGGAAGTGATAAATCTAACACGAGTGACCGGGACGACTTGTTAGGGAAGCTGAAGGCCTTCTGTACGCAAGAGAGATTGACGTTGGCAGTGACCAGCTTTACAACGTTCATGGTGTTGAACGCTCTTATGTACTACTTGTACGTCTACTCAAGTTTCCACCGCTCACTGTACAGCTCGCTGACCTCGAACAGCTACGGCATGCCATTCGTTGAGCACAGCTACAAGTACCACTTTACACGAATCGACCACCGACACAACTTCTCTGTTTACAACACCGTGTTGCACCTCAACAGTGCATATGGGGATGCCTCAGCCTTCAGGATCGAATCCTTCGCGTTTCTGCCTCAGATGCTGCTCAGTGTCGTAGTCCTGCCGTGTCTCCTTGCGAAGAAAGATCTGCCAAGTACGATGCTTGCGCAAACATTTGCCTTTGTCACCTTCAACAAGGTCTGCACCAGCCAGGTAAGCTGTCTCCATCTCGTTCTTCACTAGCCCGGCTGATGACTTCCAGTACTTCTTGTGGTACATGGTCTTCCTTCCGTTTTATTTGCCGGGCTCGTCTTTGCTTCGGAAGCCTTCCTTAGGTGTCACTGCCTTGGTACTCTGGATCGTTGGTCAAGCCGCTTGGCTTCAACAAGCCTATGAGCTCGAGTTTCTCGGACGAACCACCTTCGTACCTGGCTTATGGCTTGCGAGCATGCTGTTCTTTGGCATCAATTGCTGGATCCTGGGCATTATTGTTCGTGATGTAGGCGTCGATGCGAAGCCCGCACTGGACACCAACGTGTCCCAGCAGAAGAAATCCAGTCCCCTCCAATCCTGTCTCAACTTCCAACAGCCTTCACACATCCCATCGCAGCACCTGCGGCGACGCCACCAAGCATCATCATCTGGACACCATTTTTAAAGCATGTCCATCGACACAATTCGCCCAGAAGCGAGGTCTTTGCCCAGCCGAAGGCGAAGAGCGCCAAAGCCATCACGATGATACTGCAAACGAAAGCTTGGTGCATGCTCGCGAAGAACAAGTACGGCATGAGCGGCACAAGTCCACCAAAGAAGTATCCTGTCGAGATCGTCAAGCCTGATGTGTATGCCTTCGAAGCAGTATGGTCGGCCTCGGTCAGCTGGTGATGAAATCGCATCAAGAAGTCGACCATCTGGTCCGGGTCGGCCAGGAGGGTGGTCGTCATGCTGTTCAGTGTCTGCTCCGCAAAGTCGTACTGCTCGAACGACGACTTGACCATCGCTGCAGCTTTGTCGTGGTCAGTTGCAACGATGGATCTGGTCTCCGAAAGTGCGGCGTTATACGCTTCCGCCTCGCTCTTGGCTCCAAGGTACCCACCAAGTCCCATGCTGATGCCGCCGGCGATGAGTTCTGCGAGGCCGCCATAGATGACGACATCTGTGTCGCCGAGCGCAGAGAGTCCGGCGGTGAGGGCGAATGGCACTGTCAGGCCATCCGAGAGTCCTATCGTAGCATCGGAGATGATGCGTGCGTTGATGCGTGAGCACGAGTTCCGTTCCATTGGTGGTGGCAGCTTCTCGTGCGTGGGTTCGCCTTCTGTCGAACGGTCTTCGAGGTCTCTTGTCGGACTGCTCGGCGGGACTCGTGTGTATCCAGATCTGGGGAATAGAAGCTGTTTGATGAACAGCAGTGCCATTGCGATCGGGTTATCGATCAGTCGCTGTGCAATAGAGCAGTGTACTCGCCAACTCCGGAAAGTGCTTCAGAAGGGTGTCTCACGACGCAATGTTACTTTTTCACGGCCAACGGACCAGCACTCTCCAATTAATGCTTACCACTTGATCGTCGGAACCTGCAGTAGTGCCACATGCAGGCCTGCGTACTAGCGTGTGCACGAAGAACGCACGTGGGTCTGCTCATTGGGCCAAGAAAAGCTTTGCTATTTAGCTGTCGCTTGTGTCCACAAGCGCACGGGGTGGGTTTTACGAGCACAGGACGGATGACACGGCATATGGGTGATCACCGCGGTACGGTTGAGGTGTAGCAGTATTCTTATGGTAGGGATCACGAATTGAAACGAACGTCGAGCGATTGACACATTCCCATTCTATAGACCATTATCGAAGTCGCCGCTTCTTCAAGATGCGAACGTCCACCAAGGCTGCTACATGCAATGATCTGACCATAAAGCGTGAAGCTGTACTACGCGTTGCCCTTCACATTGACGGCATATCCAGTCGGTGGGTGTTGACCGTCCGGCACCTCAACCGCATCAGTGTAGTATGAGGTCAAGGCACTGTTGGCCCAGGCCTTCTGGATCGCCGGCAAGACAGTGCGTCCAGTCTCAGGCGACACGATATCGAGATTCGGGGCCGGGTACGGTGCCTTCTGGAACGCGTCGTTGAAAGGTCCGGCGAACGACGAGTTGTAGAAAATGCTTGGCTTGAGCCCAGTGGCGGCGTGGTGCGGACGGACGATGTCGCCGGACTCCTGTGCAACGAGGGAGAAGACGTTGGCACCCACGTCCCAGCGGCCGAGGGTGTGCAGATCCCAGTTTGCCTCTACAGTGGAAAGCTCCGAGTAGTGGTTCTATGGACATTATAAGCTATTGCCGATGCATGATCCCATCATCTCGAAGATAAGAACTTACGTAGAAGCTGTCGTCGGTGGTGCCGTGAGCGGATTTGGGCACAGCGCCTCCAAGGAGAATGCTGAAGACCTTGTTGGCCCGCTGGTAGGTGTGATTCTCATCGAAGGTCAAGAGGATCAGGGTTCGGTCCATAAAGTAGGCATTGTTCAATAGGGGCGTGAGGAACGATCTCGACCCTAGAAGAATACCGACGAGTTAGCAAGCGTCTACTGAGTAGCATATAGACACCTCGGATCTAGGAGAGATTGGGACTTACACTGTCCTGCCACTGTCACGGATGTATCATGGCCATCGTTTGTCATGTTGGGGGTGATGAAAATCCACTGTGGCAGCTTCTCGTGCTTCAAGTCGTCGTAGAACAAGGTGAAGTTCTTCTGATAACTCAGACGCTTGGCATCTGTGTTCCTGTTGTAGAGAACCGGAGGGTTGTGCTTACGCACGTAATCGTTGGCCTTCGTATCCTGGTTCACCCAGGCATCTCCTTCGTAGCCAGTGTATGGCATGTCCTCCTGGTACGAGCCCCAGGAGATTTTCTTATCCTCGAGAAGAGCGGTCACGGCCGAGACGTTGGCATCAATCTGGTTGAAGTCGTCGTTGTCCATGCCAAAGTTGTCTCCGCCATGAGAGGCGCAGTAGTTCGGCTCACTTGGGTGGGTGACGGCAAAGTAATTTGACAGTGTCAGTCCCTGAGAGGCCAGCCATGCGAGGTTGGGGTCGCCGGCAGCTTTCTGGTAGTCGGTGTTCTCGAGCCAGATGGTGATGAAGCGATCAAAGACCTTGCCCTTAACATCGCTGGTCTTGTGGCTCGTTGCGGCAGTGGCCTGCGCCTTCTCCACCGCGGCCACCTGAGATGCTGTGAAGATATCGCTCTGTGCGAATGCGCCGGAGATGGCGATCGCGCCGAGAACGATTGACTTCATCTTTGACGCCTATGTGCTTCCAGTAGTGAGCGGAGTGTCGATATGAAAGAGCGTGTGGAGTTCGAGTGATGCTGCTTGCGTTCTCCCTGCGTCAAACGACGAACAGGACTATATAATAAGCGTCGACATGTCGTCCAAAGCACGTGGGTGACATAAAGACATTGCAGTGGCGAGAGTGGCCCACGGCTGATGAAGGTCGTGCCGGCGAAACAAGCTTCCATTGGACCGTGAGCAATCAAGCCACAAGAAGCTTCTGCAGGGACGCGGCGAATTTGCAGTAGCTCAACGACCCTGCTTCAGTACCACATATCGGGTACGACGGAATGCCGCGAGTCCCAGGCTCGGATGACCGAACGTTCGCCGGCCTGCTTTTAGCCCAAGATGCGATCTGTCGACGGGGTGGGAACTGCTGAAAACCTGGTGGCACATGCACTACTTCCATACAGCTCATGCGTGACTGACGCGCGGGAACTTTGTTTGCGCCTCGATATCCGAGATAGTGGCCCCTACCCTAACTAAGCAGGACAGACTTCAAACTGAAGACATAGGAAGTCGTTCGTGGCGCCAGTATCGATGAGACGGCCTGGACGACAATGGAGCAATCAAAAGAGGACGAGCAGTATGGGTCTTCTGACGAGCATAGCGTTTCCTCAGAAGGCAGATATGCAGAAGAACAAGGTCTGCTAGGCCACTGGGAAGTTGAACCTGTTCAAGACGAGAAAGTAGCCTCTCGAAAGCCACGATGGACACGAGCTTTCTACCTTTCCCTGGTACTCATATTAGGAGCATTAACACTCGGCATCGGCTTGTTACTAGTCCTGCATGTCCTGACCGGAGAGAGCTTGACCGAGCCGCCCACAGTCAAGACCAACGACTACACTCTTGATCCGAGATGGGATGACCAGAGTCCACCGCAGCGGAGAGAGTTCCACTGGATCATTCAGGACCATGAGCATTCTCCGGATGGCGTTTCACGACCTATGATTCTGGTCAACAGCCAATTTCCGGGCCCGATGATCGAGGTCAATGAAGGAGATACCATAATAGTTCGTGTGGATAATCAAGCAGTCAACGCAACGTCAATACACTGGCACGGCATATACCAGAATGGAACTCCATATATGGACGGGACTGTGGGAGTCACGCAGTGCCCAATCGCTCCTGGAACATCTTTCACATACGAGTTCACTGTCTCTGGCCAAAGTGGAACGTACTGGTGGCATGCACACTATGGCGTGCAAGCCTCTGATGGCCTTCACGGACCATTGATCATCCATAGCCGGAACGAGAAGGCACTGCAGCAACTCGATTACGTTTCTGATCGCGTTGTTTTGATCTCCGATCACTACCACGACCTGTCGTCAGCTCTGCTATGGCAGTATCTCAAACCCGATATGGAAAATGCAGAGCCTGTGCCAAACAGCGCCTTGATCAATGGCAAATCTACTCTCGACTGTGATGAGTTCCCCGGACGGAGGTGCAATAACGACTCTGCGGATGTTGGAAACGCAGTTCTCAGCCTCGGATTCGGCCAGCAGCACCGCTTGCGCTTGATCAACGTTGGTGCCTTTGCCGAGTTTCAGGTCCAGGTCGACGAGCACGAGCTTGCGGTCACCGAGGTCGATGGAACGGATGTTGTGCCTATTAAGTACCATCGGCTTCATATCAGCCCGGCGCAGAGATACAGTGTTGTGATCAATGCGAACAACACGGCAGCTTTTTCTTTTTGGCTTCGAGCACGGATGATCACGAAATGCTTCACCGATCCGCCAGCGAACCTCCAGCCCGAGGTTCGTGCGATCGTCCGGTATGGCGATGAGAGAAATAGTGTGGTCCAGGCACCGACATCCAAAGATTGGGACGAAATGCTCGATTTAGAATGCCGGGATATGAATGTAAAAGAACTGGTTCCCAGCAACGCCATTGCTGCACCACCGCAGGCGGATGCCTTCTTCTACCTGCGGGCGAACTTCGAGATTAGGGCTTACCGCCTCGCTCGCGGCTTTTTGAACAGCAGCTCGTGGAGACCAAATGTTCGCTCTCCAACAGTGCTGCGAGCTGTCAATGGCTTGTCGATGGTCAACACTTCGTTCACAGCCAGTCAAAGCTCGGAAGCAAACAACCAGATGGCATTTGTCAACAACGCTGCATTTGACACCTCCAGAGAACTGACGATACAGACGGTCGGCGTACAAACAATCGACATTCTCGTCTCAAACTTCGACGACGGCAATCATCCGCTGCATCTACATGGATACAAGTACTTTGTTCTTGCGCAAGGCCAGGGCTACCCTCCTTTGACATATGTCGGAGCGGATATCAATCCACAAAATCTTGCACCGCTGTACGATAGCCTAGATTTGTCGAATCCACTCCGACGCGACACCGCATCTGTCGAGGCGTTTGGTTGGATTCTACTACGTGTCGTTGCCGACAATCCTGGCGCTTGGGCGTTCCATTGTCATTTGAGTTGGCACTCCGAGGCTGGGCTGATGATGCAGCTACTCACCCGGACTGATGAGCTGGCGAAGGTGGAGGTACCGGAGGCACATCGACAGCTGTGCGCCGCTCCTGGCATCGAGAGAGGCATGGCGCCAGACGATGCAGACTACGAAGCCCTCGCTAGGTGAGGGATACTACCTGAGTCGTCTTTTTGACCAGAAAGGCCCACTGCATACGGACCGAGCACACAGTTTGCTCTATGACTACGACACGGCAAATAAGCGCAACGACTTACTAGCATCGAGGATCTCGAACAAGACATTCTTGGCCTCGACACAATGCAGCATTGTGTAGTACATCGTGGTAACAATGCAACAATGCACCGCAGACAAAGACTCCGCTACTTTGTTGCCATCGATACTTACATACGGCCACCCGCTGTACGTTCAGCCTCTCGGCAAGATCGACACCTTGCGAAAACCATCATGAATCGAATCAAGTCTCTACGCCGCTCTCGGCGCCGCGAGGCCAAGAATGCACCACCTTTATCAGCGACATCCACCGACGCAGAGCGTGTCTCAGCCAAATACTGGACCGCGCCCCGAAAGCGGCACAACTCGCTGACGTTCGAAGTCGCCGCCGTCTCAGTAGGTCGCCGGGTCTCCGCCGCCGGTATCCGTTCTAACATCCCGAATCGCATCACAGCAGATTTCCCTCCCGTCGCGGGTCACGGCACCCCAGCTGGTCTGGCCGCCCCGAAGACTCCCCTCTCACCTCATCCTCCACCTACAACCGACCGTATCATCCCCCTCAACACACCAGCCCTCGAAGCCTTAGAAGACTTCACCCCCAACCTGGACCTAAGCACCCGCACCTGCGTGCACACCCTCGCCGCCGCCCTCATCTCCCATGTCGAGCAGAAGAACCTCCTCCCCGGCTGGGCCTCCCCAGTCGTCGCAGTCGCCTGCATGACCTTCGCCTACATCGCCCTCCTCCGCGTCCACAAGGACGTGGACGAGCGATTCGTATGGCTGGCAGAATACGGCGTCTGCAGCGACTCGGTGCGCACGGGCTACAACGCCCTCTGGCTGGTCCGCAAGGATCTGCGCGAGGCGGTGGAGGCGCACGGCGGGGAGACGACGGTGCTGGATGAGCCGCTGACTATGAAGGGGCGGCCGCAGGAGTGGTTGTTGATGTTGGACCGGTCGGGGAAGAATTGGCAACCGAGGCATGTGGATCTGGTAGAGAGGACGTTTGGGACGAAGAGGGCTCGGAAGGAGAGTCCGTTGCAGCGGGTTGAGGTCTCCGATGTGGAGGCGGCTATGGAGCAGGAGGAGTCTGAGCGTGAGGACGAAAAGCACGAGAGGCGGGAGTTTATCGCTAGGTTTAAGGCGCTGAATCGCATCGGCGGATGAATGAGAGTCGTTGAGACGACCCTGATCCCTCGCCATCGTCACACCTCAAAGTGGCTCGCCTGTAATATGGTATGTAAAAAACTTTCAATTTGAGTAAGCCTACTCTACCAAAACGCCCTCGCTATGTAAGTGCAGCACTCACTGCAGCTGTATCTTTAATACAGCTGCTCGCTGATAGTAGCAGAAAATCTGCTTTCTCCGAACAAATGAAATCCAATTCTGATTATAAGTAGTGCAAGGATGCTTTGGTAGTCAAGGTTGGGTATAAGTCGGATGTCGAAGAGATGATCGCTCAGTTGTTATTGTTGCTGCTGCCGCCCAGCTTGCCAGTGACACCGAGGTAGACGAGGACGATGATGATGATGATCGCGATGATGGCGACTGTATCTCAAAATCAGCACAATACTCAGATCGTTCCAACAGAGATCAGACGACAACTCACCGCAGATACCCAAGCAAATCCACTTCTTCTTCCTCGCCGCCCTCGCACTATTCACCGCTTTCCCCACCTCCGTATTGCCCGCCACAAGATTCGTATGCGTATCCTCAACCTTCTGCTCAATATTCTGCACCAACGGCTCCTGCTGCACCACAATCGCATCCAAGTCCTGGAACAGCTGCTGCAGCTCCATCATCGTGCGCTCGATCTGCTGGATCGCGTCGTGGCGCTGCTGCACATTCCGCATCGTGCTCTGCGCCTGGCCTCGGCGATCCGAGTTAAGGAGCGCCTGCTGGAAGATCTGCGTGTCGCCGCCATCCATTGTCGCTTCCCTGATCTCTGCTTCAGAGGCTTCAGGGTTGACGATGAGGTATTGTCGACGTTGCTGCTCTTGGACTTCTTTGCGGAAGTCGCTTTCTTGGCGCTGGTAGGAGTTGATGGCTTTGCGTATCCTGCGGTCCAGCGCGTCGACTTGGGCTTTGTTCCGGGCTTCGCCGGCGGCGGGTTGGGATTTGATTCGCTTGACTCGGTCGGCGAGGCCGCGGTAGCCGGTCATGATGTCGGCGCTCATGGAGTCGATTTCTTTATTCGAGGTGCCGTTGCCGGATGTGAAGCCGCGTTGGAGGCGCTGGAGATCGGGGAGGCGGTTCTCGAGGTCGTCGATGGCGCGGCCGACTTGGCGACATTCGTTGAGGATGGCGTTGGGGTCTTGTTGTTGCATTGGCGCGGCGGTTTGGGAGTAGGGGGGTGCGTTGAGGGGTTGCATTTCTACGTCGTGGTCTTGGCCTAGGAGGGGTTTGTTAGTGGTGGATGTGGTGGTGGTGGGTTGTGGGTGGTATACCGTATGAGCTGTAGCCTTGCTGGTTCTCGTAGGGGGTGGACTGGCCGTAGCCGCCGCTTTGGTAGTTGTATTGCTGACGCGCCATGTCAGCTTGCTCTTGCCATTGAGGTTGCAGTACTCGAGCTGTCCTTTTACAACTGCTCCGAATACTGTCGCCTGATGTCGTATGATGTGGGTGGCAAACTCACTGCCATTGTTAATGTGGTAGCCTGTTGTCGCCGTTCCTGAGGCTTGAAGAGTATGGTCTCGCGACAGGCGGCTGTTTACACTCCTGAATGCCGATCTCCTTTCGTCGAGCTCCTACTCGCTGAACAACGCGGATTCTCGGGATATTGGTGATGTCTGCGGAGTATGTTGTCGAAGATGCACTCCAGAAATTGTAAGGGAAAAGTGTTGGTACAGTGTGTTAATGTAAGACTGCAGTCTACTGCTGACAAGCAACCTTTATCAACCCCAGCTGCTAAATTATCACGCCAGTCAAAACCCTGAAACGGCTGGCGCACCTGCCGCATTGTCCAATCAAAGCCGTGTCTCGAAATAGCGAGGAGGACAGTAGCGTGGGTAGTCGCTGACTTCGCCTGCTTGGACGTCGTCAAAACCGATTTCACCAATGGCCGCAGGGCTTGGCTTGAGGCGATGTTGTAAAGCATATGTACGGGAAGCTTATCAACCAGACTCACTACGCTACCATCACGGCTTGAAGAGACTTCAATTTGCGCCTTGTCGGCCGCGGACAAGTGTGCACTGTACGTCGTTCTAGTGCTCTGGATCATGGCCAGGCTGAGCCCGCCAAATGCTACCGCTGCTTGAACTAGGCTTACGACTGCATTGTACTGCTGAGGTGGCGTGTGTGTATATACTCGTGGCCTGACCTCATAGCATACGCACGCAAATTCCTCCCGGGAGCATGTTCGAACTCAATGCCGTCAGGCAACAGCTCAAGAGATCTCGTCTAATCAGATACCACAAGAGCCTCGCCATCGCCGACAGCACCTCCAAAAACCACGGTCGAGGGCGAGAGACTGTTCTTCCACCCAGCACGACTACTCTTCCGCCCAGTCTGCTCCTGCCGATCATATCGTCCCTCACATCATCCAAGGAGATCTCACTCGGGCAAGCCAGAGCCTCTTCAACCATAAGCTTCCCACACAGACTCCCCAGAAAGTACCCACTACCTCCCATCGCCCACGCCATCTCCACCACATCGCGAACTTTAACGCCGGTAGGGATGTAGACTACGCAATGCTGAGGTGGCGGCCACTCCATCTTGTCCGATCTCAAGACCACCACACAGCAGCGCGGGCTCGTCACGAAGTCGTTGAGGTCTGCTGTGATCGTCCCATCGAGAGAAAACGTCAGGGATGTCTTCGAGTAGTCGGAACGATCCCCTTTCGGCAGGCCAGGGTGCAGGCGCATCTTCCCGTCGTAGGAGGGCATGCAGCAGATGGAGGAGAACGTGGTATTGTGGCCTGACCTGGTGAAAGTATCGCTACTAGTTGTGGTGGGAGTGGCGGTGCCGGCCAGTTGGATCTGCCTCGAGCGCCAACATGTTGTTTGCCAGGTTTTGCTGACCTTTTTCGCCTGCTGGATATCCGATGGTGGTAGGCCGCAGATGATGCCTTTGAGGATGTGAGGTATCGAGAGTGCTATCTCACAGGCCGCCATGGCTGTGGGGTGACGTTCGAGTCGTGGTGGTTGAAGAAGAAGGTACGTCCAGAGGAAACGGAAGATTCTTTACTGAGGACAGGGAGCTTGGGCCTAGAGTTGGGTGCTGATATCACATGTCAGGTGCCAAAAGGTACTAGAACTACATAGATGTGGTTCTTATCTTGGAACTTGCGAACAAAAATCTGTTGCTGTAGAGATTACGAAGGAAGACGTACGATGTACCCTACAGCGAGACTTCCGGCTTCGACTTCTGGTAAACCGGTACCCAGGCAAGCCGTCTTTCGCACTATGACAGCGCCCCGATGGCGCATGACAGAAAGAAGAAGCGAGATTGTATACCTGGAGTAATTACGATTACCTGCTCTCAGTAATGTTCTGCGCCGGTGAGGGGGGGTGCCTACGCACCACAGACGAACCGAAATCGTGAGTACGAAGCCCCTTCAATGGCTCCATGCTCCATGCCCCAACATCAACCGATCACGCCCTTCTGCACACCACCTTCGCTACATACGCTGATACCACGGAATCCCCATGGCGATCTCGGTCTGCGAGTCTGGGCCACCATCGAAGACCAACATCCCGACAAACCTCTCCAGAACGTCAGGATCCGCAGTGATACCCACGTGGCCTCGCTTCAGCGCCGATGCCGCTTCCAGCAGGTCTCGAATCTTGACGCCTCCTGGAACGTACACCGTACAATGCGCATGGATCGAGAAGGTCGTCCCACGTCCTAGATACCACGCCACAGACACCGCACTGCAGCGCGGGCTCGCCACGAAGTCACTAAGGTTTGCGTCGATAGCGTCATTCAGGACAAACGACATGCACGGTTCGATCTCATGCAGCAGACGGTATCTGCTTCGCAACCGGTAGTGTAGGCTCATCTTCCCAGGAAGGAATAGTAGGGCACGCAGCACCCGGGATCGCTCGGTGGCTTGTTCTCCTCCTGTTCCAGGGTAGCAAGGAACGTTGTGGTCGGGGAGATGACACGTGCGTGGCGGATCTGCTTGGAGCGCCTGTTGAAAAAGTGTCAATTTACATGTACCTGGCGAGACTGAGTAGCTGATGCCTGGCTCACTGGATTGTCCTTCGCCACCTCTTGCTAACCTGCTCCGCGTCCTGTATTTCCCAAGGTGATAGACCACATATGACGCCCTTCAGTATATGTGGGATGGATAGGGCTCTGTCGCGGGCGGTGTGGGTGTCGATAGGCGTTGGCAATTCTGGTGGCCCTGGCTGATTGATGCCCTTGGTCGTCTCTCCGACTATGTTTTCGCTCGATGCCGCCATAGCGGCTTGGCTGCTGCTTCGTGTGCGCAACAAATCTGTGAGTTGGATTCGGTGAGAAATATGAAAGAAGACAGGTTCGTTTTGAGGGACCTCGGACTTGTTCCACATGGCATCACCAACATGGCTCCTTGCATGTCGCGGAGCACGAGATTCTCGATCGAACCTGCTTCGACTGCTTTCAGAAAATCACACAGTAGTGCACGTCCACTGCCCCCACCTCCTTCGTGGGTTGGCTACCGTGTTCTACAACTACTGTTCAAAGTGAAGCAAGCTTCCCCACAGCGAAATATTGCCCTGCCCAGAGGGATAGAGAGAGCTTTGTGGCAAGCTGCCATGTCTGCATCCGTGACGCTTGATCGAACGGTACGTTCATTGTCATGGCCACTGTCTGTGGTGATGAAAGAGTTGGCTTTGGTCGGAAACGAGCATGGTCTCGGCGGAGAGAGAAAAAAGAACAGAGAGTTTGTTCATTGATGAGTCAGATATACTGTATCACATGTCATACGGTTCTGATACTCCGACCTATTCACTTGAGACCACTCGTTCGGCAGACAACAAGACTCTTCAGCACTCCTGACAAGACAGCGAAGCATCTTCATGCCTAACCGACCACCGCCTTCTGCAAGCACATCGTGCCAAGCTGATGATCACCACGATGAAGATCAACTGGAAGTAGTCTGGGCCGAAGCAACCTGTCCCCAAGCTGTCATTACAACCAGACCGACCCCAAGCAGCTGTGCCTCCAACGTGTCCACAACGTCGAGTACAGACACCATATTGACGCCAGTTGGTTCATACACCACGCAATGGCCGAACTCCCATGTGTAGTCCTCTGAAATAAGCTTTCCAGCGACGTAACCCGCCTTCACGGCTACTGCACTGCAGCGCGGACTTGTGACGTATTCCTCGCGGACGCGCTTACAGAGGTAACGCATCACCCGTGAGAAGGAGCTGAGGTCGAACAACTGAACTCTTGGTGGCGAGGGAGTTGACCCGGTCAAGTGGGAAGTTGCGAGCTGAGGGTGCAGGTACAACGTCTGTGAAGGCGGATAGGTGGGTAAACAGCATATGCAGCCGTCTATGACCATATCCGCGTCCGTTCCAGTGAAACCGGCGGCCTGGAACGTGGTCGTGATAAAAGTCGCAGTGCCGGCCAGACGAATTTGCTTGGAGAGGTAAGTAGGCAGGCAGCAAGAAGCGGTGCAATCCTCGAAGCTGAAGTGCGGTTCCATGGATCTACTCTCAAGCGGTGTAGTTTCGGGTGTAAGAGTGCCAGCAAGGCGGACCTGCTTCGAGCCTTCGATAGCCTGCTCTTAGAGGAGAAGCAAGACATGAATGTACCGAATCATTTCTCTCCATACTGTGCAGACCTTCCGATCTCAAAAGGGCTGCTGCCACATATAATTGACTTCAGTTCCTGTGGGATAGAGAGCGCTTGTCCGCAAGCTGTCGTAGAATCGTAGTTGATTCATGATCGAGTGTCGCGGTCGTGTCCATCTAGTGGATGTTGACTGCACCTTGTACCGCCGTCGCTATTGTCAGCTTCTCGTGGAGGCCGCAGTTGAGAAATTGATGATGAAATCGGATGAGTGAGACGGGTGCATAGATGGATCACCTTATTTTGCTTCATGGGCGAAAGCTTGGACTCGTTTCTCTGGCCGTGATCTTACATATAATGCATGAACCATGATCTCCGGCAGTCTGATGGATCACATCCATGCACCCGTTACTCCTCAAAACTACCCGCAGCGTCTTCTGCTGGGGCCGGTAACTGCTGAAATGCCACCAATTCAACCACATCAAATACCTCAATTCCACCAGGTGAGTTCTTGCGCAGCTGAGCCTCCACCGCTGCCGACACGTCTAGAAGATCGCGAATGGGGACACGTACACCACACAGTGCTCGAGTGCAGAACGTGGATTTCCCATATTGTCCCGAGTATCACACTCCACTCTTACACCCACAGCACTACAGCGTGGACTCGTCACAAACTCTTCCACGTTAATGCCGCTGATCATGGGGATGTTTTCGATGTCGAACTTTGCCAGGAAGCTGTCACGCCCGTGGCATGGTAGCGGAAGTTGTGGTGGGTTCGCTGCGAGGGCAGGATTCAATCTCATTCTCTCGTTGGCAGGGTAGTCTGGGATGCAACAAAGAGTTTTTTCGGGGTTGAAAGCCTCGCTGATGTTACCCCAACGGTAGCTGATGACCACGAAAGTCGTTGTGATCGGATGTAATGTGCTGGCAAGCTGGATCTGCTTGGATCTGAGCGCACTAGAACGCCATGCTTTGCAGACCTTCTTCGCACGCTGGATGTCTGCCGGACTAAGATTGCAAATGATTGCCTTTAGAAGATGTGGAATGGACAGAATTTTGGCCAGAGCTGCGGCAGCCTCGACAGTCTGAGTTGGTGTGGTGAATATGGTCGTGTTGCCGATGCCGGGTGCACCGACGATGTCGCTGGGATTCCGAACATTTCCATTTGCAGGTCACTCTTCCTCGTCAACACCATCACTATCTTCGCCAACGACTTCAACGCCACCAACCTCACTTTCTTCATCGCTCCCAACGGAAACGTCATCATCATCATCATCGCCTTCGCCTTCGCCAAAGCCTTCGAAGCCATCCTCATCATCTTCACTCTCGCCCTCCACATCCACCTCATCATCGTTGGCTTCCGTGCCTGTGTCTTCCGCCTCTCGCTTCCGCTTGCCATGCGTAAGCCCTAACATCTCGTCCCTACCCTGGGGCTCCGCACCAATCGCAGCTGCCGCGCTACCCTCCGTAGCCGGAGGACGTACGAACCAAGGTACTTTGCCTCTCAGGAAATCGTTGAGCACCATCTTCGCCACACCGTCGAGATCTGCCTCGCCACCCTTCATCAATCGGCCACCTTTCCTCGCCAGTGTATCCAAGAAGTGGATGGCTTCCGCCGTGCGCTCGTTATCAGTTGCTGGTGTACCAACAGTGTTGTCAACGTCTTCGGACGCGGAAGCAGTCAGAGCGGCTGAGGCTGGGGAGAGCTTGATGTCGTACGTGCGCTCGATATGCTTGGCTTGACACCTTGCCAGGACGGCCGGGATGTACTGTGCAGGGTTTTCGACGTTCTCGACTCGTACCACGCCTCGCAGAAGGATATCTTCAGGTGTGTCGCCCATGGTCGGTGGCACAATACCGGGACAATCGATGAGGTAGATGCGCTTCATGAGTGTGATGTACTGCCAGACTTTCGTCTCGCCCGGGATAGGAGCAGTGGTGCAGACTTTCTTCTTGCGGAGCGTGTTGATGATAGAAGATTTGCCAGTATTCGGGTACCCGATGAAGCCGACTGAAATCTGCTTCCGGCTGCTGTGGAGTGATGAGAACTGTCTGAGCGTGCTGATAAGACTGCCTTTCCCGAAAGAGTTGGTCAAGGATGCGTGGAATGCCAGGCATGGGTGGTCTCGGCTGAGAAGCTTTACCCAGCGAGCCTGTATACACAGTCAGCAGGTATTCCGTGAAAAGCTGAAGACGTTGCAAGTGCGTATGGGCATGTGTGTCTCATTACTAAGCTGTCCTTCAGGTATGATCAGGATCGCTACTCAAACGAGACAAAGATGTCCAACTCTATGACCATGCCAAGACGGCAGGGGATCGACGAGCAGACTGGGTTTGATCTGCCAAAGTTGTAACAGGTTTGCATCCATGGACAAACCACGAAGGCCTGGGATGAGATCTTGACTAGAACTGTGGCGTGCATGGTGTTGCGTTCCGAACAGGTACGCTGAGGAAATGGAAGAAAAGGGTTGTACACATACCGCAACTTTCGTGGGCACCAGATCACACTTGTTCAGAATGAACAGCAAATGCTTGTGTGGTGCCTCCTCCCGGATGTACTTCTCCACACTTCGACATCTGGTCCCCAGTGGGTCGCGAGCGTCAAGGACGTGGATGACGACATCCGAGCTGTCGATGACTTTGTAGAGTTCGTTCCAGATCCGCTTGCTTTGGCCTTTCGAAAAGATCGGTTCGCGGGCAAACGAAAGCTCACCTTCATCGGCCTTTTCTCTTTCGTTTCGCTCATCCTCGACAGCCTCGCCCGCCAGACGACTGCTTTCCAGCCTCTTCTCCTTGTACTGGTCGTAATCCTGCTGAGATCGACCAGCAAGATCTGAAACAGAGCTGACCGCCAAGCGAGGTCGTTTCCGTTGCGCTTTGGGTCCGAATGTATCCTCAAACTTCTCCGTCTCGATGCGGATCTTCGCCTGATGCTGTATCAAACCATCTTTCCTCTCCTTGTCCTTACCGTCATTGATTAGACTCATGGGCAGCTTGTTCCGTTTCAACAGATACGAGTAAGGATCCTTGCTTTGCGCTTCAACCGCTCCTCGGAAAGCACTCAGCGCATCTTGACTGATCACTCTGGTGTTCGTGAACCATTTTCGATTCGGCTCCACACGAGCTGGTTTTGTCGCTCGAGATTGGAACGCAGCGACTTTTATGATGTCTCCTTGGGCGTTGCGGGTCGGGTCACCAGACTTGAACATGTTGAGCACCTTGACTTTTTTCGCGCTGCGGTAGAAGTTCTCGCCTTTGGTCTTGACATTGTTCATGCCATCGCCTGAGCCGGCCCCCTTGCCTTCGCGAGCGCGGCGCGACTTTTCCTTCTTGCCTGTGCCCATGGTTGCGGATGTATTTGGAGGTCGATGTTACTGACGAAAAGTTGTGGTTGGAAAAGAGGATATGCGGTCGCGAAAATTGCTGCCAAGACCAGATCATCAAGATAAGATCACCTCCGCCGAACCTCCGCAAGCAATCGACTCCTGGAGATGCGCCTCTTCATCTCTTGCCATTGAACATCAAATCATCCGCCATGCCTCCACGAACACCCTTCTCAACGCCACTACGAGCGTGGACATGTCCGCAATGTCGGTCCTTTACGACAGTCCACCGAAGACTAGCGGTTGGCCCCGAACACCCTCGCTACATCGAAGTACCAGAACCACCGCAGCAATCATCACCATATCGCCCATTCCCCAAAGGGCGCTTGCCGGTCCCGCGAGATGTCTTCGCAGGCTCAGCGGGCAAGGATCGCGCAGCCGATGAGGAGATAGCGAAGGCGACACCGACACCAACAGTCCAGACGCGCCATCCACGAGGAAGTAGAGATGCATGGCGGCAGAAGATGGCCGCTGCACGGCGGAGCAATCTGCGAGAAGGTGTCAAAAGTTTACGAGAGCGAAAGACGAAGACCGAGACATCGCTACGAGAACGCGTAGCCCAGAAGCAGGCAGAGCGAGAAGCATTGGTCCAAATGCCTGAACGCGAAGACGAACGCTTGACTACTGCCTCCACTGGTCTGGACGTACGGAAGCTGCTCCACGGCCCACTGGAAGACCCTACTCGAGATGCGCGACTAGCCCATAAAGCACGCAACTTGACGCTTCACACCGCAGCCAAACGCGCGAATAGGATGGACAACTTGCACACCCTCTACATGAACGCCAGAAACTTCATCGTCACACCCCAGCAACTCGACAGTGCGATTGACGCCGAGTTCGGGACTCCAGAGCGGCCGCGTGAGTTTGGCCAGGGCACCGACCAAAACAACCCTTCGTACGGTGATGCTGATACTGGGAGGTGGAGCTCTGAGGTGACGAGCATGTGGGCGTATGGCAAACCGGCAACGGTGCAGAACATGCTTGAAAGGGCTACGAAGGGCGATTCTGGGAAGGTTTTGAAGGCGGTTGAGGTGGCGGGTGGAGCCCCGGAGAATATTGTACAAGGCAGGGTGCGCAGGATTGCTGAAAAGCTTACTGGTGGGAAGATGGAGCAATAGGGTGCTGGCGACCTGCGGTACGTTGTTTGTCGATACTGTAGGATTCAATGTGCATATGACGATCATCAGTCCTACATGTGCACGTTGGTTGCCGTCAGTTGAAACCACGAACGACAATGAGGACCCTCCACTGATGCACATTAGGCAGCGTTGACGGCTACATATCAAGCAACGTACAGTGTCAATAATTTGACTTGATTATCTTCCGACTCTTGATGTTCTGCAGACGATGATCCGACACTCCATGAGCCTGCACCCCAGTAAACGAGGAGGCCGATGGCAAAACTTGTCGCCGCGAGCAGGTCATTGGACTTCGCCTGGCTCGAATCAGCGGTGGAGCTTGTTCAGAGTCTGATCAGCCAGCTTGCGCAGAAGGTGAAGAAGGAGATTGGCGACAACCACATCAAGGCCAGGAGATGCTGGTGATTTCGACAGTATATCAAACCATCGATATTCAACCCTCTTCTGGCCTGACACGGACACGCCCAACCAACAAAACCAGAGTTGAGGACAAACTGACCAGGAGTCAATTCATGTGATTTGATGAGTACGCATTAAGCGTCTTGTGGGCCTCCGATTCCCGTCTCGAACCATTGTCGAAACCCATCTGAATGTACTGCTGGACGAGGTAAAATATTCCTCGAGCATTGTCTCTATTTCCTCTTCGGGCCGGTGCCAAGTGAAACGGAGCCGAATTGTCGGTGTTGCTTGAGGAAACCACACCTCACCTCGCCAATCGCACGACGGCTAATGGTTGTAGAGACGGGGCTGCACCAGTATAAGTTGCAGTCAAACCGAAGTTGCATGCGGGTGTCAACGTGTAAGCTAACAGAGGCTCATTAAGTGGACATGTTGAAACAGAAGAATGTGTGATATCACTTCGACTTCGCTGCATGCAAGGTACAATTATCACACGCGACAGAGCTGTATACCATGAGCTCCACATGTGAGACAGAACAAGACACAACACTCCGTCTGTGGCTGCTTGTCAAGCTCCTGTCTGCTACCACGACAACGCTGCTCCTTCACTTCGACAGCAGCATTGCGTATGTCCTCACCCAATCTCGGCCATATCGAGCATGGCTTCAGCCAATCCGACGAATGACAGCCCTCCATTCGCCCAACATCCTCTCGGAAATGGGAAGGGACACTCATTCCTAGCAGGTACGAGGTCGAGCACTCGACGCCGGGGCCACCATACCCATCTATCTCTTCCACTCTTCTGTTTCTTCTTCTGTTCTTCTTCACAAACATCATCAGCATCTCCAGCAAGCATCCAGTACACGCTCTCCACCATCACCATCCAATATCACAGCAGCAATGTGAGTACCTCCCGGACAGCACGTTCACTGTCTTCACCCTCACTGTCACCGTCACTCAAGTTCATGTGCTGATCATCATGCAGACTCAACACTTTACCCATCCACACCAACACACCAACCCACAAGTCAAGATGAAGTCCACAATGGCTTTCCTCGCCATGGCCGTGAGCTCCCAGGCTCTGGTCTCCCGCGAAGCATCCTGGTACGCCGATGCCGTCACTCCTTCCTGCCACCACGTCTCCTCTGACCTCTTCCCCTTAGCTGCTTTGGCATCACGGCATACGGTGGCCCCAGCGGCATCGTTGGCACACTCGGCGATGGCCAGCTCAGAATCGGCGGACAAGAGCCTCCAGCACACCTCTGCACTGACGGCAACGGAGGGTTCATCGACGAACAAGGCAGGGGCTGTAAGTGACCTTCCTGGACCACTGTTGATGTCCATCGCTGACTATTGTGTCTCTCATCAAGGCATCGTGACCCCACCGACAGGTCAGATCCAGGTAGGTCCAAAGGACATCTACCTTCAAGCCATAGACTAACCTCCTTCCCGTGCGACGTCGGTGCTGCTCCCACTCTCGGCTTCTCCATCGCATGCGAGAATGGCACGATCTCGTACGTATCACTGACTTTCCGATCTCTCCCCGGTCCCGACAACACTGATGGCGACTCATCTGACACCATGCATCCCCCTTCCCCGCTCAATCCACAGAGAACGCTGCTGACCTCGCACAGCCATGACGGTGGCTCCACTTTCTATTCTTGCCCGACAGAGGACCACGGCGCCCGGAACATCTACACCCAGCCTCTCGAAAACGAGCCAAAGTGCGTCCCGATCTGGATGCTGGCCGACGGCTGCCATCCTGCGTGCCCAGAGAACACCTGGACCTCCACTGTCACAGCGCCTTGCACTACCTCGACCGTGGCCCCACCAGCCTACACTCCGGCTCCACCAGCTCCTGCACCGCCGGCGCCCCCAGCACCGAAGGCCTGCCCGTTGGATCTCCCACCGACCGTGGAATTCCCACACATGATCATTCATGTCGACAGCAGCAGACCGGATCAGGCTCTCGGAAACTTTTTCAACGGCACCGCCTCCTCGACTGTCTCGTCCATCTGTGGGTCCATCCCTACCCACTCCGTGTATGTATCATTGCTTACCTTCTCTCAGTCAACTTCGACTTCCCGAGCAGCCTGGCCGACAAGACGTGCCACATGGTGTTCACCCTCCCAACCCAAGATCAGCTCGAGACCTCTGCGTTCGAACTCGGCGGCCAGCAGACGTTCACACTCTCCTACCTCGCCGAGGTCGCAACCAAGGAGACGACATACAACAACGCCCCCAAGGAAGATGACATCCTGAAGTCCTTCACCATCACGCCCAGCACCGCTGTCACCATCAGCGAGCGTGAAGGCTGCTCCGCAGGCTCAGCAAGATCCTTCCGCCTCGACGCCGTTGGTGACTCGTACATCAACTACTTCCAGGACTTCAACCCATGCCGTAAGTCCACCTCACTGCCCTCATTCATGACCCTCACTGACCTTCTCTCAGCAATCGGCCTCTACGTCATGCCCTCGTAGGCGCAGAGCCCCGGGCTCCCCTTACCCTCAACACTGACTGGCTGCATGGGCTGGATGGAAGTTGAGATGAGTAAGATAACTGCACTTCCTGTGTGCAGTCTTGGTACCAGCAACCCTCAATGTCGGTCTTTACACGGGTGGTGGTGGTGTGGGTCTTTGGAACGCTGCGTGTCATGTTGATAGAGTACAGTCATACTGTACATACCACTGACCGTAGTCATAACGAAATGGGAATAGGAGTTTTTGATATCACATGTGCGCTCACTCTTCCCAACATTGATGTCGTGCACACGTCACACTCTGTTGTGCACCTCCCTTCGAAGACACATCTTCACATCGTGAGTCAACCGGGACTCAGCGATGATGGCCAGTCAATCCCGTTCATCAAGGGCTACCAGAATACCAGCTCTTCGTCCTTCGACCACCACCATCACACCTGCAGCAAACCACCATCTGCGATTCAATCGCCGCTGACAACGATCCCTCCCTTTGTCCAACACACGAGCCGAAGACCCCAAGCCGACACTCAGCTTACCATCAACCCACAATGCCCGACGTCCGCCGCGAGCGCGTTACGGAGCGCGAGCAGTCTATCGCAGTTACAGGCACCGCAGCCACAGCAGTATTCGCTACCTACACACACACCCCCATTGGACACGTCTAAACATCTTGGTCGCTGATCACGGCGGAATGGCATTCTTCTCTTGCCCATCGATGGCGCTGCCTATTAGTATCTACTCTCTCCCGGTCTCAGCTGGGGTTGCGATCACGGACCTTAAGGAGGCGATCGGGCTTGCTCTCAGAACGAGCAGGGTGCCGAGATCTCGCGAGCTTGAGGTGTATCTCGCGGCGAACGCCCAGGACTCCTTGGTCAGCTGTGGACGCTCAGAGTGATTCTGAGAACCGGAGTTGACCTAACGACAGACCTGAATGTCTTGAATAGTATGACAAGCCACAGAAGTGCTTCAAAGGCTGACAGTAGAGACGGATTATACGACAGAGTGTGAGATTGTGCTGGCTCTGAGAACGGCTTGGGAGGAACACCAGGTGACGGGAGATGCAATGGTGCCTGGTGAGTTTACCTCCACATGCCTAGTCGTTCACTGTGGCTTCACATGGCGCACTCGCGTTCACTTGCAAGTTCGTGTGCCATGTGACCTCGGGTCTGTGCTGTGCTTCTGATGAGTCTGATCCATGAGCCTCGTCTCGAACGTCAGAAACACCCCAGCATCATTGCATTGCTGTCTTCGATACACTTCTTGGTCTCCAGCTCAACACCAACATTTCCATCGTGTTCGGAGGCGGTCAAGTCATCTTTCTATCATCAGACTGGCCTCGTTCCACGTATCACAGACAATCACTCAACCTCACAGAGTGCTCGAACTTCACATCAGACTGCCAAGTCGAGATGGCTGCTACTACTGCAGCCTTGGACACCTACGAGCTCCTCGAGAATATCATTAGCCAGCTCCCACGGAGTGATATCGAGACCGTGCAACGGGTGTCCAAACAATGGCGACAGCTTATCGGAGGATCTTTTGTGATCCGCAGGGCTCGCTGCCTTAGTGTTGTAGAAACATCGAACCCCGAAGAATCATTCTGGAGTCATGCGGACAATGACGAACACACGCAAAAGCTGGTCAACTACTTCGTGGATTACCCACAAAAGCCTCCTCATCAAGGAAATATAACTTGTTTCCAGGCTTTGATGCATGTGCCAGCCAAGATGTGTCCGATCATCCATGGCAAGCGGCGTGCAAGCGACTTCTATTTGCCTGGCGTGAGTTTCGCTTACGATGTCACCAGCCTACCAAGCAAGAGCTTCAGTAACATTCGCAAGGAAATGTCCAAGATCGGGGCCAAATCGCCCTGCAAGAGCCGCGAGGAATTCTATCAGCAGTACATCAGCGAGCCGCCAGTGTCCATCATTTACCTCCAGGTGTCAGAACTACTCCGGTCCGGAAGGTCCAAGCCTCTCGCACAATGCTCACTTCGAGTGTCGACAGGTGTCACGATCAAGGACCTGGTCGAGGGTATCCAGCGGTCTATCAATACTCCGCCCTTCTCGCACAAGGTCAAGGTCGAACTCTTATCCTGGCTTGCGACGAAACGGTGCGAGCAAAACGAGGCATGGAATTACTAGCAGTAATCCCCTGTCTAGACCCAAGCACCGAACATATTCTTGCTGGAGCAGGAATGCGGTTAGCAGCATCGTTACCGGAATTTCAGAGCTACACCAGGCTGAAGTGGGAATGCTGCAGATCTGAAAACACCGATGCGACACGGGTGGAGGTCTAGCTACCAACGAGTGACACTGGCTGTCTTGTAACTTGTTAGCGAGCAACACAGACAAGCCGTGACATGGCAAACATCACGTACCTCAATTCCGTTCCCTAACTGTTTGCAGATCCGTGTCACGCTATGTGGTCGTTTAGTGATGAACACCCATGTGATGTTTGCCTGTGTGTTCAGTCGTCGGCTGATGAAGTATGGGATCTATTTGAGGTTATAGTTCCCCTGAGAACCTCTTTTCGATTCTCAACCTCATCCACGATACACAGCCGCCTCGCCCACCATCAGAGCGACCATCAGCTGCCGCGGCCGAGCTACACTACAGCACCTCGAATCCCCTACCGGCTTCATCAAACTTGTGGCCACGATGGCCGCCGCAGCAGTATTCGAGACTTACGAGCTCCTCGAGAACATCATCACACAACTGCCGCCGAAAGACATACGGATCGCACAGAGCGTATCCCAGCAGTGGCGGCACCTTGCCAAACGCTCGCAATCCGTCCGTATTGCTCGGTGCCTTAGTGTTGTTGCAGGAAGCAGGCATCCTAGCGAGAATGAGTCCAACAAAGACAAGCAGCAGCTCAGCAACCGGCGATTCGGGGGTATCCATCAGTGCAGCATGTTAGTTCCAGCAAGAGTGAATCCATTCTTTCGCAGAACAGGTGAACGGCCATCTACGACTGGGTTCGAGGGCGGCTTTGAGGCTACCCATCTCGCAAGCACGGATCTTGGTGATGTGCGCATGCAGTACGTCAGCGAACCACCAATCTCAATCGTTTATCTGCAAGCCATATTTCGAACGAGGAGGTCCCATCACCGGAAGAAGAAGAATATAAAATACTGTTGGAGTCCAGTTGCCCAGTGCTCAATGCGGGTCTCCACTGGTGTTACGATACAGGACGTCGCCGAATGCGTAAAGCTCCTCCGCCGGTCGTGCTCGGACAAGGACGAGATATCTCTCACCTGCAACATGTTTCAGTTTGCTAGGTGATGGAGAAGGCGTAGTTCATAGAATGCGATGAGTTCGAAGTGGGCTGGCGCACCGAGATGTCCTCCGTGGTGGATCGACAAGGTCCAAGGCGACATGAAGGCGAAGGAGAGCGTCCAACTACTACTCCAGGCCTTATGAGCAGCGGGAGCCAAAGTTGCCGTCGGAAGACTAGCTCGCCGGCCTTGTTGTGAGCGAAGCATGGCAGGCGGAGGCCTACTCGATAAAGATTGCACTGACATCCGCTCGTGTGCTCTGTACCTAGTGTTGTCAATCGATCGTAAAGGTAAAGGTAAAGGTAGATAGAGGCCCTGTTCAAATCTTGCATCCGTAGTACGGTGCTACATAGCAATCGTTTGCTCCAATCGACACTACCTGCCATAAGATTGAATTTGGCGTCACCATGTGATAGCTAGTCCGTGCACATCAGCTTCCTATTCGTCCATGGCGAGTTTGGCATCCTGCGCGTGAATAGCAAGAGGTGAAGCCACAAAATTCTTTGGTTCGCGCAGCGATCGAGATCTGACGCCGAAGGACATACGCATCGCCCGGGACATAGACAGGCAATGGCAGATGCTCATCAAAGACTCACTCGTAATCCGTAGGGCTCGTTGCCTTGAGGTGGTTGCCGAGACCTCGTGCCTAGATGATGTTCACGACAAGCAGCAACTTGTTTCACACATATGTGCCGTCGATCCTGCAGATGCTTACCACCGAGCTTTCATGCTGATTCCAGCACAAATGAATCCGATCTTCGGAGGACCGCTATGGCACTTTGGGGAGGCTGTCAACTTCAACTTCGACGTCACTGACTCTTCACCCTCCACCCTTGGTGAGAGTCTCGCACAGTATATCAGCGAGCCACGAATCTGTGTTGTTTATCTCGAAGCAACAAGTCGGACATTCCACCGTGGGTGGTGCGCGCGACACACCGTTGCTCAATGCTCCATGCGAGTATCCACAGGCATCACCATCAAAGACCTTTTAGAAGGGGTGAGACTTCTCCGCAAGTCGTGTACGTCGGACCATAGGGTGTTCCTCACATCGCGCGTCACGGTGCCATGTGACGAACACGCCATCATAAAGTCAGGGTAATGAGACCTGAGAGTGCTGATAAAGGTTCTCCGCTTTGCTGCGCGTTGGAACTAAGCATGAAAGACGTCAAAGGAGTTGTAGTCCAATGCAGGTGAAGGAGAACAATGCATACCACAATCAGCGCCAGAAGCAGTTAAAGCGAGACAACCGTGCATAGTGCAACTGAAGGCTAGATATCGGCTAGAGGAACGGCATATACCGGAGCGCATTGGTGGTGCATCACCTGACACTCTGCTCTACATAGCGTTTCATACTGTCCAATTGAGTTTTACCAGTCTGCAATCCTCTCAGGATCAGCTTTCTTCCGTTCGAAGAGGAGAATTGATGCCACTTACCGAGATCAGATACCGTATATGATCCTGTAACGCTGGTCAGCTGCAGCGAAGATCTGACTACACTCTCCTCGAACGTACCAAGTCATGGATGTTCTTGTATCTCTCGAACTCCGTCCTCGCAAACTCTCGCATCTCTCCACGAGTCGATGATGGTGGTATCACTACATAAGGACTGAGCACAATCCGCTCCATGCATTCGGGATTCGGAGGACATACTGTGTATGGATCTTACGATATCTCGCCATAGCTCCAGTGCTCGCTTCCTCTGTACGAACTACGTCCCATACCATTAGCCGTAGTGTGCATTCTGCTTGACAGAGAGACCTACATGTTCCAACGTCAACACCGGCCCTTTGCCTCTCAGCGACTTCCCGGATGCTATCGTAGCATAACCTCGTTTGAGTAGACTCATTCCATCATGCAAGCCTCGCATCCGGACTCGTGACACCTTGATCAGGATTCGATGCGAGATGGAGTTGATTGAGGAGGGAGATGGGATCGTGACGTTGGTGTTTGACGTGAAGTCGTTTACTTGGCTCGTGCTCTGAACTTCGCCACTTCACTTCTACATGTGACAAGAATCGTCTTGACATCCAACGCGAACTGAATCGCCAAAAAGGTACCACCAATTATTCAGAGGGGATAGTCGGGATAATCTCACAACAGGACCTCACGATCTTGTTCATACCGGCTGGCGCCAGGATCAAGCATGCGCTGTCACCTAAATCGCTGATCACGGACCGCTTCACGCGCCGCACATGAACGACGCGACGTGAAGGACCATGACGTATCACGACACTTCCACCTAACGAGGATGCCGAAGAGAAAAGCCACCGGCGATGACAAGTCGCAGGAGACCAGAGATACGGCTTCAAAGCAGAGCGGAGAACTCATCAACAACCTGAACGCCTTGTCCGCCAACGACTTCCAGCAGCAATACCTCAAACCGGCCCGACTTGCACCACCAACGACAGAAGCACTGGAAGGACCCCAAGTGGAGATCAGCTTTAAAGCTTCTGGCGACTTGACTAAGGATGAGCTCAGCCAATGCCTCAACCTTATCGCCTCCACAAGCAGGCAGCACTACGAGTCAAGCGGCTGGGGATGGCATCCTCGACGCAAGACCCGCGAGATGAAGGAAGCTGAGATGAGGTATCTGCTTGTCCGCTCAACCGTTTCAACAGCGCCTTCGGGCTCAGAGCCTGTCGAGGAGGCCGACATTGAGGGATTCCTCAGCTTCATGCTCACGCACGACTCCTCCCCACCTGTGCCAGTGCTGTACGTGTATGAGGTTCATCTTGTACCTCGACTGCGAAAGCTAGGGCTCGGAGCGCATCTAATGCGAGTGGTGGAGGAGGTGGCGAAGGATGCGGGTGTGGAGAAAGTCATGCTGACTTGCTTCGTCTGCAACGAGCGAGCGCGAAAGTTCTACGAGTCGAGGGGGTATGGCAAAGATGTGATCTCGCCAGAGGACCGGAGGACGAGAGCGAAGATCGTGAAGGCAGATTATGTCATCATGAGTAGGGAGGCTGCTTGAAGCTTTAGTAGCAGGATCGGACCTTTAGTAACAATGTATATGATCCAATGCAGCGCAGCATGCCACACTCCACCTGGCGTTCGTATTGCATCACTAAATATCAAAACCAAAGCCGCGAACAACGCATGCATATGCCAAAGCAGTAAATCAGTAACAATGAATAGAGTATCATCTTCAAACCCCCATGCCCACCACGATCAAGCAAAAACACCTTTCTGTTGAAGAACCACTGTCGATATCTACGCGCCACCCTTCTGCAGGTACGCCTTCGCCAACGCACCGATGAGCGGCTTTGCCACCGGCGCAGCTTTCTCCCAATGCTTTTTGCCCGTGTCCATCATCTGGTTCATGTCGAGACCTTCTTTTTTCTTTCGGTCTCTGCGGGCTCTGTCGCGGTCACGGTCGTCGTACCTATCTCGATCTTTGTCCGCGTAGCGATCTCTGTCCCGGTCTCGACCGGAGGGGCGGCGACGATCGCGATCATAGTCGGCGCTGCGAGCTCGCTCTTTCTCCTTGCGGCGCTCTCGATCACGGTCGCGGGGACTGTCTCGACTGTCTCGTTCGCGAGGGCTGTCTCTGTCTCGAGGACTGTCCTTCACTCGATCGCGGTCCCGGTCACGCCGGTCTCGATCGGCATATTTGTCATGGTCGTCACGTCGTGGACGTCTATGGTCTTCCGAACGATATCCACGATCGTAGTCGTCTCTATCGTCTCTGTTGCGTCTCGAAGATCGAGGAGGTGGGTCAGAATCCGAATCATCATCGTGGCGCCTCCGACTCTTCGTCGGCTTCCGCTTCTCATCGTTCTCCCGCGCATAATCCCTCAAGTTGTCCTTCCTCCTCGGTGGCTCATCATCATAGTCCCGTCGTCTCCTCGAAGAAGGCTTATCATCATCATACCCGTTCGTTTCGCCTCTCCGATGTCCCCGCTCCCGACTTCTTGAGTCGTCCTTGTTGTCCCTGTCCTTCCCAATCGGCGGCTTCGGAATAGGCGGACTCCCGTCATCCCTCTTCCTCCTACTCCTCTTCTCATCCCTCGAAGACGGAGCCTCCCGACTCGACTTCCGCCCTTTGTAATCGTCATCATCACTCCCGTCACCGCCTCTCCTCGAATCCCTCGCCCGATACGGTGGCGGCGGCGCCCGTTCTTCATAATCGTCCGCCGGAGTACGTGAACTGGTGCGGTTGCTCCTTGGCGGCTCATCCATATAAGCCGACATGGTCGTGTGTGCTCGTGCTATAGAGTGGTAAAACACAAACAAGCGGTGTCAGACGAGCGGGAGAGCTCGAGCATTAATAAAGCCTTTCTACCTGCAGCCCCGGCTTCTGACCAGGCACTAGTCGAGATCGAAGCCTCCGCCCTGCAGTGGGACGTCACCGTGCTTGGTGCGAATTGCGCCAGCAGACCGGACAAGGACGCCTCCTCGGTGCTCTGCTGGGGGCTGGATGCGCCCCTGCCGAGGTTGGTGGGAGCTTAATCCCGTGGGTGGAAGAAGTCAAAGACCGGGCATGCGGCCACGTCAGGACCCGAGCCGGAGGTTCGTGGGGAGTCGGGTGAATACACGTGGAATAACAGCGAGGGATGGAGTAGATCACCGGAGTGGGTAGTGTAAGACCAGCCATACGACATCGATCCTACAACACATAACAACACCCCAAAGACCGTTTAATCCCCGATAGGCCGTTTAATACGTGCATAGCTACCCAACGCCCTATCTAACTGGCAGAAAATGAAATCATCATACCTCGCTCTCCGCCTCCGTCTCTACAGACGCCTGATACGCCTGCACCTTCCTCTGCGGCAAATCCATCATCGATCGATGCTTTTGCAGGTTGTTACGTTTGTTTGTGCGACCGCCGGGGTAATGGGTACGCAGATCTGCCTCTGAAGCCATGCGGCGTGCCGTCACTGGCGCTGGGAGTGGTGGACTGTAGGACCTGTCGTACTCTTCGTCGATGAAGGAGATCCGTGGTCCGGCACGCACTGGTGACCCGTCAATCACCACTCGCTGGCGTGCGGGAGGCGAGTAGGCCCTCCTCTCTGCGCGGCGGTCGGTATCCCAGCCTCTCGTTGTGGCAGTCGAGAACGGGCTGGTCGATCGCTTCTTGGGCTCCGGGTACAGTCGGGGTAGAGCACGCCTGTGACGTCCAGCATGCTTACCGCGGCGCTTCTTCTCGACGACTGGCGACACACCACCCTGCTGAGCAACGACAGAGCCATCGTCGGACTCTTGACGCACGAAGCCATTGGCGTCATCGTTCCAGACGAACGGGCTGCGCTGTTCCTCGGCTTTGTCGTCACCGTCGACGGAGCGTTGTGCGCGCATTGGCTGTGGTCGTGGTGGAGGTGGAGGCGTCTGCTCGGTCACTTCGACGACGTCGTCCATGACCGGCACCTGGCGGTCGTCGGTGGCGGTACGCCAGGACCCAGCAGTTGATCGAGGTGGGGAGGCAAAAGCGCCGTTGTCTGCACGATTGGAGCCGTGCTCTTCGCCTGATCGACGGTCATTGTCCTCACGCCTGACTTTCGCAAACTCATTATCCCAGAAACTCCTATCGCGTGACGCAGCATCCCATGAACCCCTCTGGCGGGCATCGTCGTCATTTCCACGCTTCAAATTGGCAATCTCATCATCTCGCTTGCGTAGCAGTGTACTCATGCCAGCTTCTGACCGTGCAAGACGACTCAGATTCTCCTCCATACGCTGCAGTTTCTGGTGCACGTGCTCCAACTCGTCGTCCTTCTGCTCCATCAGGTCTCTCGCCCACGCGGCGTTTACCAGCTGCTTCTGAATCATCTCATCCTTCTTCTCCAAAAACTCCTTCATCTTCTCAATCATCCCGTCTTTCATCTCAATCATCCCGTCTTTCTTCTCGCAGAACTCCTTCATGTCCTTCATCTCATCCTCATGCATCCGCTCGAGACTATCGAGCTGCGCATACTTGGACGCCTTAGTTTCTTGGACGTACTCCTCGTCATCTGCAGCGTTACGGCGCCAGTGCCGCACTTCGTCGTCCTTCTGCTGCCAGCTGTCGCTCCAGCTCCTGATGGCGTGGTCTCGGTCGGTGACTAGTCTCTGCAGATCGACGACCTGCCTTTCTCTATCATCGATGCGCCTGTCAGCCTCCGCAAGCTGCTCTCGTTGCTCATGGACAGTTTTGGCGCGGTATATCATGCCGTCCTTGAGACGCCTAGCCATGTCCTCCAAGTCAACGATCTTAGCATCTTTCTGCGCGATGCTCTCTTCGCTAGCCTTAAGACTCTCCTCGGTGAGCTTCACCTGGTCGTGAGCCATCTTCAACTGCTCGTCCAGCCGAGCGATCTCGCGGTTCCTGAAGTCGACGCCACCTGGGCTGACAAAGTGGCCTGCGCACTTAGGTAGATCTGACCTCGCCAAGCGCTCGGACTCATTTGCTGCAGCCTGGTAGGGGCGGCGCTGCATATCCTGAATCATATGAAGCAGCCTCACGTTCTCTTGGTCGAGCTTGTTGATGTGCTCGGACATGAAATCGTTCTGATGGTGGAGGCGGTCGATGCTGTAGCGCACATCCACCTCAGGAGTGTGGTATTGGGGTAGTGGATAGTTTGCCGTGCATGTCGGCGACGAATATGCATACGGTCCCTCCGGCTGTGCATATCCGTAGGTCGTTTCGAGATTCGGTAGATTGACAGCTTGTGGTCGTCCGCCAAAGATTGACTTGAAAGATGGCAAAGAGCCAGATGGCAGAGCACCCGACGACATCTCGGCATACAGATACGGCCCCTGAGATTGGACCTGCTTCCCATCTTCATAAAGCTCACACACCGGCTCCGCACCCTGCGAGCTCTCCGCAGTCTTCGGGGATCCAAAGCGCGGTCCAATGTCAGTCCCAGTAGCGCTAGAAGCAGGCGTGAAGCGATTCGGATCCAGTCTATCAAGCCTGTCCTCAAGCTCATCAATCCTCTTCTCCATCGCCTCCTGGGTACTCTCAATCACCTCCCGATGCTCCGGCGAGAAGCTATCAAGCTTGTGACTATAAAGCCCAAGACTATCACGAGCATACCTCGCCATCTGCTCGACATCATCCAGCCTGTCTGCAATCGAATCGTCACGGCTGGTATCTTTCTGCTGATTCTTCTCAAGATTCGTCAAACGACCCTTAACCTCATCAATCGCAGCGCCGCAGGCAAACTTCGCATGTCCGTGGCTCGGTTTGAAGTTGTGCGATCTGTCCGCACCGGTACCCTTCCCACCAGCCGTACCCCCAACGAACGCCTCAGCCAACGTCGCAGTCGCCGACGACGTCTGCGACAAAGCCGGCAAAGCCGTCCCCGTCGCCACCAAAGTCTGGTGATTAACCATCGACTGCTCGAGCGCCTTCACGCGCTTGACAAGACCGTCCATCTGCTCCATGAACGGGTCGTGAGTGAAGCTGGACCCGTGAGTGAAGCTGGACCCATGAGTGAAGCTGGACCAGCTGGGTGCGAATATGCCCTGCGGCGGTGAGTACTTGGATGAGAGCTGGGAGACGCGGGCTTTGAGGTTTTGGAGGTCGGTTTGGAAGAAAGGTTCGTCCATCGCTGGGGTGGATGAGTCCAGAGGAAGGGGGAGAGAAAGATAAGGGGGGGTGGCACAAGGCTGAAGTGATGTTTGCTAGAGCTCGTGTGACGGGGGCTGATGATCGGGTGTGAGGCTGGTGTTGTTCCTTGCCCACACGTGGAGAGAGAGAGAGGGTCGACTGCAGTTTGTTTCACTATCCTGGGTGGTTTGTTAGATTGCTGATGAGTGGTGAAGAGAAGGGTTGCCTCGAGGTGGTGTAAGACATAACGAGGCTGTGGTGAAGGAGGGGCAGGCGATCAGCACATGACGTCCACAAACGCTGCCTTGGCGACCCAAACCGCAGCAGCTGAGCTCGACGATTGGTTGTGCTTCACGTTACGACGTTGACCGGAAGCCGGTATTTATGGAGTACAGAGGTAGCACGGGCGAGCCACGTTGCCTGAGGTTCCGATGTGGTGAATGCTGTACACTACATCCGCAAAGCTGAAGTCATCAGGAGAGCCGAGACCTACTACCAACTCATACATATAAGGTAGCTTGAGGCATCTTTGCAGTAGCCACACTTTGATCCGATCGATCCGCCGCTTCTCCAGTATTCGTAGTATCCTCCTCATCAATCGACCAGTCCGTTACTGCCTCGTCAATGAATTGCTTCCCAAGAGAGCCGGCGCATTCGTACCCGGCCGGACCGCCTCTTCTCCATCGTCCCAAGTTTGCAAATGCACCGTAGCGTAGCCGTAACAACACATAAGCCTCCCCCGTTTCCTCGAGATCCTTCATTTCGCATGCCCATTAACATCTCCATTGACCTTCTGACCAGCCTTCTCCCTCACCCTCTCCTCAGCCACCACAACACTCCTCCGCCTAATCTTCTCCCCATCCCCAAAAACCAGCCCCACAAGCTCCTTCTTATTAACCTTCCCCATAGCATTCCGCGGAATCTCCTCCACAACCTTCAGATCCTGCGGAATCTTATACGCCACCAACCGGCCCTTCAGCGCGCGTCTCATGTCCATCGCTCCCCACGCCTTGCCCCCCTTTCCAGCGCTCTTCCCTTCCTCAGACAGCACAACTACCGCCGCAACCTTCTGTCCCCACGTCTCCGACGGGAGGCCAACAACAGCGCACTCGGCGACTTGGGGGAGGGAGAGCATCTCGCGCTCGATCTCGAGGGCAGACACCTTCTCACCGCCTGTTTTGATGATATCAGCGGATTTGCGCCCGAGGATGAAGAAGGCTGGTCCTTTCGCCCATTCGCCGCTTTTGCCTAGTCCAGCGCCGGGGACGTGCCTGCGGACGGCTATGTCGCCGGTCTTGAACCAGCCGTCGTGGGTGAATTCTTTGGCCGTGGCTTCGGGATTGCGCCAGTAGCCTTTGAAAATCGTCGGACCGCGGAGTTGGATCTCGCCGCTTCGTTCGGGTGCGCCGTCGGCTGCTATCTCTACGTCTAAGGCGTGTGCTGGTGAGATGACTTCGTGTGTGTCTGAGTCTACTAGACGTGCTTCGACGGATGGGAGGGGCCAGCCTACTGCGCCGTCGATGCGGTCGCTGTTCTCTAGGCCGCAGGAGAGTGCCATGCCTACTTCTGTCATGCCGAAACGTTCTAGGAGTACGTTGCCGCTTGAGAGGTCTGTCCAGGCTTTCTTTGTAGGTGTGGGTAGGGCTGCTGAGCCGGATATATTTAGGCGTAGGTGTTGGCGCTGAATGGCTTGCTTTGCTGCTGATTGTATGTCTGGAGGTAGAGACGGGAATGACTGTTGTAGTCGGGCCCATATTGTTGGAACGACTGTGAAGAGAGTGATCGGAGGTTGACGCGGCTGTCCCGGCTGTTCTCGGAGGCCCGAAGCGCTCTCGTGCTGCTGCACTGTCTGATCTCGTGCTGGGAGGTCGAGACCTTCTGTGGAGAGGAATGGAGCGGCGAACCGGGACCACACAGCGTCTGGCGTGAAGGGAAACATCATCTCGACGGTGCTGCCGGCCAACAACGGTGCTAGCAGACCGTTGACGGTCCCATGGATATGATGAAGCGGGAGAACATGGAGTAGTCGGTCGTTCTTCGAGTAGTCCCAGGCTTGTAGTAGGCTCTTTGCTTGTGCTATAAGGACAAGCTGATGTAGCAGTACCCCCTTGGGCCTGGCAGTTGTACCACTGGTATACAGCATCATGCCGCCTTCCGCTGTATATGAGTCACCCACGAGCTCGACCTGGCCGGATTGCGTGTTCTCCAAGATTTTTTCGACCTGTGTGCTCATGACGGGCTTGTCGAGTCCATCCTGGAGCACTTCCGATGCGAGAGAGCCATATTTCGCGCTCGACAACAGCGTCAGGGCCTCGCTGTGATTGAGTATATATCGTAACTCGGAAGGTGGAAACGATGGTGCCAGAGGTACGGCTATAGCATTGGAGGCCAGGACCGATAGGAGGGTGACTGGGAAGGAACAATATATTAGCTCTCCGAGTTCAAAACAACCAGCTCGTGGCCATATCATGCTCTTGGACACTCGATCGCATGTCGGAGAGGGGTGTCGCGCACCTACATAGTCGTAGCTGTTCTCGATCAAGAAGGCCACGCGCTCACCCACTATAGTGGCCTCATCTCTCTTCGTATGTTCGAGAAGCCGCTTTTTGGCCGCGGCGACGTCGTGCAGCAACGATCCGTAGGTGAAGCTTCGGCCCGAGAGCGAGTGGACGATGGCTGTGCTGTCTCGGTCGTGTTGTTGGAGCGTCTCGAATAAGGTCGAGCGCTGTAGTGCCGCCATTGCTGGTCGTGTGCTGGAGAGGGTGCGTGATCGTTGGGGTATTAGTGTTGTGGCCCTATTGTAAGAAGCGAACGTATGGTACACGAAAGGTTTATTGAGAACACAAGACGCGCGAAGGAAACCGGGACACCGCCAACCCATGACACTCAAGAAAATGTGGAAGCATTGGGGTGTGTGTGCTTCGGCAGTGAAGCTGTGCGATCATCGGTCGTCGTCGATCCCCAACGTCTCCGAAGAGCCTCACCTCTTCACCTCACTAGATCAGGCGCTGCATTGGCATGGGCAGTGTTGACTTCTTGGAGAATCGGCAGTCTGTTCCCACCACCTACCTCGCTTAAGGTAATTCAGAGTATCGTCAAAAAGTAGAGCAACAGTAGAGTCGAGTTCAACGTGGTAGATTGTGCTCAGCCCTACGAGACAAGAACCCACGGGCAGATTCAACGTCATCCTCCACCTTTCACGACACCCTCCAAGCCACAGAGTCCTCGAGTGCTCGAACATCGACATCCTGTGAATACCACGAGATCTTGCAGAAGACTATTCACCCTTTCTATAAACCTCACATACCCCCCATCCGACCTCAACTAACAACCTCTCGACCATCCTTCGTATTCTGTTCACAACAGCCCAGCGAGCGCCAGTATGGTGGTAGATACTACCTACTACGACGCCTTGGGCATCCAGCCTACAGCCACAGAGATTGAGATCAAGAAGGCATACCGGAAATGCGCCATCCAACTACATCCAGGTATCCTCCAAACCCACCATTTCGCGCAGTTTCAATACTAATCACATGCTTCCAGACAAGAACCCGGACGACCCCGACGCACACAGCAAATTCCAAGTCATAGGTGAAGCATACCAAGTCCTCAGCGACCCCAACCTCCGCACTGTATACGACAAGCATGGCAAGGAAAGCGCAAAGCCTGACTCGGGCTTCGAGGATCCGGCAGAATTCTTCGCGATAATATTCGGCGGAGAAGCCTTCGCAGACTGGATCGGCGAGATCAGCATGATGAAGGACCTGACTAAGAGCATGGAGATCTCGATGAAGGAGATGGACGAGCAGAAGCAGACCGGTGCGGAAGCGGCGGCGAATGCTTCTGTCAAAGCTGGGGAGCAGACAGCGCACACTACGAGCGGTGCGCCTCCACCACAACCAGCACGGCCTTCATCCGCCTCTCCGCCTCCGCCAGCGTACGTGGAGAAAGACTCCGCGTCCTTCGCGACAGGCAGCTCAACAACCACCGACATCCCCATCCGAGACACCAAGCCCCCCGTCTCTGGCACCTCCACCCCACGGCCGCAAGGCGTCCCAACTCGACTCGCTATCACCGACAAGACAGAAGAGGACGCCGCCGCCACCGCCGCAGGGATGACCGACGAAGAAAGACGCCTGCGCGAAAAGGAGAAGAAGAAAGGCCTGTCAAAAGAGCAAAGAGAAGAACTCGCCGCCTTCGAGCTCGAACGCACCCGCGTCCGCGACGAGCGCATCAAAACTTTGTCCCGCAAACTCATCGACCGCATCTCCGTCTGGACCGAAACCGATAAAGGCCCTGACGTCACCATCGCCTTCCGCGAGAAGATGCGGCTGGAAGTCGAGAACCTCAAAATGGAATCCTTCGGCATCGAAATCCTGCACGCCATCGGGCAGGTGTACCTCTCCAAAGCCACCACTTTCCTCAAATCGCAGAAACCAATCATCGGCGGCGTCTCCGGGTTCTGGTCCCGGCTGAAGGATAAGGGATCCATGGTCAAGGACACCTGGGGCACAGTGTCGACGGCCATCCAAGCGCAGATGGAGATTGAGGAGATGGCCAGGGCGGAGGAGAAGGGCGGGGAAGAGTGGACGGACGAGCGGAGGGCGGAGATGGAGAAGAGGGTCACGGGGAAGATTTTGGCGGCGGCGTGGCGGGGGAGCAAGTTTGAGATTCAGAGTGTGTTGAGGGATGTGTGCGATGAGGTGTTGGAGCAGAAGGGGACGAAGTTGGGGAAGAGGGTGGAGAGGGCGCAGGGGCTTGTTGTTGTTGGGGAGATATTTGCGAAGGTGAGACTATCATCTCTCTACATCGTATGCGGGACGTTGTTGCTGACGAATATGACAGGCCGAGCGCGACCCAGACGAAGAAGGCGACTACATGGCCTTCGAGCAGCTCATGGCGGAGGCCACCGCCAAGCGAGAGAAGAAGGAGGACAAGAAGAAGGACGAGAAGAAGCATCGCAGCGGCATGTTCGGCGGCCATGGCAGTAGTGGCCACAGCGGCAGTCACGAGAAGATGCCAAGTGACGAGAAGACCCCCATCACGTAGGTCGTGATGCAGGCGAGGTGGATCGAGGCGTTGCTGTGTTGTGCGGATGAGGGGGATTGTGGGTATGTGCGGGTGCCTGAGGAAGCTGTGGCTGTTGCCTGTGAAGGGCGGTGGGCGTGAACATGGTGAGGCGGGAGTGGACGTGGATAGACGCTCCGGATAGGCCGACGAGAAGTGGCGGTGGTGTGGGAGGATGGAAGGTCTTCGCTGCTCCTATTCTTCATGGCCGACCTGTGTAATGATACCCTAGAGCTTACTTACTCCGGTCTTTGGAGTAGGGATGAGTAGATAGATGGAGAAGCGGGTTTGGAATGTGGCCTATTCTTGGGCATTTCTTTTGTGTCAATCTTTGCCAGTGCGACGAGGATGCTGGGCACGCTGTGAGGTTTGGAGAATGGGCTTGGCGATCATATGAAAGTGGTTTGCGCCACGTGGCTGGCTTTCGCCCTTGCAAAACCTTCACACCAGTCATCGAAGCTTGCGACTTCAGACGCCCGTTGCAAGGACGACTGCCCCAACGACTGCCGCTTGAGGCACCTCGACATCGTCTCTCTACTCGGCCGTCACAGCAGTGGCACCATATTGAGCTGAGCCCTAATCACGAAGCTGGGTGCCTGGACTACGACATCATCAATGCACTGTCGGGTAAGCCCGAGTGCATGCGCTAGCTCCTCCCACGCCTCCAGCGATGTATCGACAGCTCGGAGCATCCTGGCAGCTTCACAAACTCTCTTCGGCATCTTCGAGCTCGTGGAGAACATCATCGTCCATCTGCCGCACCCGCAGCTCGTCGCTTGTTCGAGAGTTGCGAGACTGTGGCACACAATCACCAAGGAATCCCCGCGAGTGAGAAGACTGATATATGGACCTCATGCGCCACTCGACAAGACGCAGCCTTGGATTGGGGATGGGTCTGACTGCAAGATTCCCGTGCCACTCTACGAGGTGAAGCTGGACTTTACGCCATTCGTCAAGAACCAGTTCGATATCTCGAAAATTCGATTCAAAAAAACCAACTGCTGCCTCACGATGCATGAATTGACCCTGTGGGCATCCGAGGGATCCCGCGACAAAAAGTTCCTTACCGGCGGCCTTGACCAATTTGCAACCACTCCGCCAGTACAAGCGCTAGCTATTGAGGCTCGGCTAGGAAGTCACGGCGATGTGACCGACAAGGACTTCGCTTGCTTCATATTCGTCAGAGGTGGCATCCGTGTGAAGGACATCTTCGAGGTCGCCGACGCTATGGGTCGGTGCAACGTGCGTTACGGTTCGGAAGCTAGCGGACACGGGTACGAGTATGTTATGGTCTCAGCCGACGTGGTGAACAAGACTTCTGGTAAGGAGTTCGAGGAAGTTGATGCGGAGGACGAAGAACGATGCGATGTCTACATGAGACACACGTATTTCGATACGGCTCCGCATGGTGCCGACGATTCGCATGCCCGCAAGAGAGTCAAGCTGGGCTCGTCTGCTGAGTCAGTCCAAGGGTAGTTGGAAGACAAGCCGGTCTTGTGGGTGGAAGTCAGATATGGGTTGAGACGATCTCGTGCTTCGGAAGCGGACTGGGGCAGCGCGCCGACAGCAAGACTGGTAGGTCGGTAGGTAAACATCGATTTGATTATGGTGAAGTCTATCCTCACACAGCGTGGAGGCCATCACTTGGGAGCCTTGATCACATGAAAACTTCACGATTCGCCACGTGGCGCGGTTTGTTCTTTGCAAAACCCTCCGAGCTGGCTATCAGACTCGCAAAACCTCGTCTTTTGACGGCGCGCGATACTCGCATCTACACGACATCGGACATTGAACATCACATCGCCTCCGGTCAGTATATTTGCCTAGCATCCTGTTGCTACAGTCCTCTCCAGCTTACACATGCAAGCAGGCACAGTCGTCATTCAACATGGCGGCAGCAGCAGTCTTCGGTACCTTCGAGCTGGTTGAGAACATCCTCCTCCACCTTCCACACACGATCCCCATTCGAGCATTACAGGTCTCGAAAATTTGGCTCAACATTTGCACCGGATCGCCTGCCGTTTGCGAAGTACATAGTTCTGCCATGATGACCGTGCTATACTGCTCTACGAACTAGACCTCGCAGTTCCGGCCAATCTTAAACATCGTCATGATCTCGTGCACAAAAATGGCTTCACCACGACCCGACACATCATCAGCTTTCTGTTCGATGACGAGCCGATACTGTACCACTCTTACTTGAAGCAATACGCAACGACACCACCCGTCCAGGCGATGACGATGCAGGTTGTTCGCTGCAAGAAACGGAAACTATGTTTTACTGTCTACGTCAAAGGAGGCATCACTATAAAGGACCTCCTTCAAGTCGCCGCGGCTGTGACAGAGTCTGATGCTCACTATCATCCAATCGTGCTTCCTTTCGAATACCGCCGAGTAGCGTGCCACCTCACGACAGTCAAAAGAACTCAGTACGATCCTCACCGCGGGCCTGTGGCTGAGACTAAAGTCAAGAGTGTCATTTACATGAGGACACCAGAGCGTCTTGAGGTGTGGAACAAGAAGATAATGGCTGCATTGGTCTCTGTGGCTTAATTGCGGAAGTGCAAAGAGGAGGGACGCATATGTCTGAGCCGAGAGCGAGAGTCAAGAACTGGTATCGCTCGTTTGCACGATCATGGTGGGTTGGGTGACCACTAGTCATGTAAGTGGGCGCCTGCATATAATGTCAACATTCATCAAGCTCTTTACCGTTCCAGAAACCCTTCGTTAGCTTCTGGATGGCGCTCAACGTGCTGTCACATGGAGATTGCAGGCTTTCTGTCCTCATGCCCGGCTTCACCTCGCAAACACTTCACTTCGGTCGACAAAGCACGGAGTTTCTACCACTTCACTGGTCGGGAGTTCGCACCACATGCCACGCGGCTTCCATTACTCTATCAACATCGCTGAATTTCCGCAGCCACTAAACAATGACAATGACAATCTCACCTTCACTTGCTGGCTGAGACGACCTCACTCTTGCACACGACTGCACCTCAGACACCTCACCATCATAACTCTCAGACCCCGCCAAATCGGCCTATTGCAGTTCCTCTGAACGCTGTTTCTTTTGACGTCCCCGCAGCCAGCATTCGTCGCTCGACATCATGGCGGCTCAAGCATTTTTCGGCACATTCGAGCTCGTTGAGCAGATCCTTCTTCTTCTACCACGTACAGAGTCTGTCCGAGCAACTCAAGTTGCGAAGCTTTGGCACAACTCAAGTTGCGAAGCTTTGGCACAACATCAGCCTAGAGTTACCACACGTACGTAACCGCCACGATCCTCTACAACCTTTGGACAAGACCGAGCCCTGGATCAACGATGACCGCCATTACGATGCCATCCAGCATGCCACCTGCAGACTTCTCTACGAAGTGGACTTCATGAGCTTCACAAAGTTCCCTCAAGCGTACCAGCGTCGATTCGAACATCCCGGGGATGGCTACACTGCAACACAGCACTCTATTGAGTCTCTGTGCGAAGAGTACCTACATCCAGCAATTGACACTTTGGACCGATTTGCAACGATGCCTCCTGTACAGGCGCTAACACTATGCGTCGATGGCCAGTGGTTTACGCCCGCCCTCAGGAGACCAGCAATCTGGTGCACCATTTACATCAAGAGTGGAATCAAATTCCAGGATGTGCTCGAAGTTGCAGATACTGTGGCGAGATGTGCAAACAGAGAGATACTGAGTGAAGATGAGCCGGTTGCCTTTTCCACTGTGCAGTGTATCGTTGACACTGTTGGCAAGAGCGCGGAGAGCGAGGATGCAAGACCTGACCAGGGCGACCAAAGGAAGTGGGCGGTTTATCTCAGAGGCAAGTATCCAGTTCTGGGCGAGACGAGATCAGGCTGAGCTGAGGTGCTGCTGCGGTCTACTAGAGTGCACGAAGAAGGATATTGACTTTCCTGCAAGGAGACGACACGGATAATTGGAAGAGAGACACCTGTAAGTCAATAAAGCTGTCACGTGAAAGCAGACATGTGCACAAGCAAGTAAATATCAATGCCTTGATTGCTTGGTTGACCAATCACAATCAAGGCAAGTTTATCCATCGCCACAGGGGTGTTCAATCAATTCAATTATGAGGTGCAGCCTTGATTGGCCTTGCTTGAATCAATGTAGTAGTCTACCTCCGAGCCTCTAAATACGTGAACATCCTTCTTTTTTAGGTTAGCGTAATGCGGGCCGCTCATCGACGAGCTCTAGCCCAATCGGTCAATAGTTAATCCGCTCCGAGCCAACGTCGCGTCGCGTAAATCCATCCATCTCCCCCTCTAAATGGGTTTAATTATCACAATACAATAGATCTTATTTCAGTAAGCTCCGAGCCAATTAGACAACTATAGAGGAAGACTAGACGGTCGTAGAGCACGTGGATTTGACGTAAGAGCGTTACGCTCACTTGAGGCTTAGCATTAGGTCAATTAAGGCAATCAAGGCAATTATACTCACTTAGCTTACTTGCAAGGCAAGCATGTGACCTCCTACTAACCAATCAAGGCAAGTTTAGACCCTGAACTTGCCTTGATTGCTTGTGCACATGTCTGCGTGAAAGTTATTCTGCACCCTATCACATGAAAGACCACTGCAGCGCCGTGGGCCACGTGGCGCAAGATCATGTCATTCGCTGCACAGGCGAAACCGAAGACCTGAACAATAAGAAACCTTCTCAAAACTCAACATCTTGAGCGCTGTTCACGTTGCCCTGCCCATGTAAGTCTGGAAGGATGCCTCGCCTCTTTGTAGTCCCGTACGCTGACAGCCTTCAAAGCAGGCAGCCGTCAAACACGATGGCGGCGGCAGACGCAGTCCTCGGAACCTTCGAACTCGTCGAGAACATCCTGGTTCACCTGTCTCTCACAGATGCAGTCAGATCAACACGCACCGCAAAGCTCTGGCGAAATGCTAGCCACGAGTCTCCTCGTCTACACCAACGCCTTCATACGCCGCAGTCGCCACTGAGAAGCATCGAGAGCCCCTTCCGGGGTGTTGGAAACCAGCTCTGGACCGTTGACGCCTGCAGCTTGCTGTACGAGATGAAGGTCATCTACGCACTTTCTGATGTTCTCGCCTGGCCACACGTTAGCTCACAGCGATTTCCCACCAAATTGGGGGTACGAGGAAGATTCTACCTCGAGATCAGTAAAGAGGTGGAAGATAAGCTTCAAAGCAGCCTGGACCTATTTGCGACCAAGCCGCCGATTCAGGCGCTGCTTGTACACGTTGGCCTTCATTACTGCCGTCACATATTGTGCACTACGTACGTCCCAACAGGTATCAGAGTCAGAGACATGCTGCAAGTTCCGGCGGCTGCGGCTAGGTCTCATCTCATGAATGACTACGGGAACCTGATGAGGGGTATCCCCAGCAGCGGATACGACTACGAATTTGCAAGATTCTACGCGGACACAGCCATCGACACTACAGAGAAGATGGATGGGCCCTGGAACTGGGAATCGGACGATGAGGAAGACACCTACACAGTCGACCCGGACCTGAGTCTGGACTAAGTGGTTGCCGATCGATGAACCAGAGTCAGTTCTTCGAAGGTAGCAGAAAGCTATTCAGGCCGTTGGTCGAGAACGGGAGTGATATGTAGGAGATGCGTTTCGAAAGACATGAAACTCGTGCCGCCGAGACAATGCTGGATCGATAGATACATAATACTTCACAATCACACATGTAAGTACTCATGAACTTTATGCTCACAATCCTTCAGCTCCTTTCGCTTTTCGTTCTATTACCAGGTCTTCTTTGTCCCTGTGTTCAAGCGGTAGCAAGCGAGATCTTCGCTAGCACGCTTGGACGTCCAAGACATCTTCATCAACCTTGCACCAAGACCTCTCGGACCGCTGGACGATTTCGAAGATACGGAACAGGCCTCTGAAGTTTTCAGCACTCACAAAATTGTCGAGAACGTTCTCATTCGCCTTCATCCACAGCCTCCGTATTCGAGCAAGATCGAGAGGTCTTGTCCCCAAAAGGCTGCAAGGTGATTCGAATCCACATGCTCCTCCAAGCAGCAGATGAGGGAAAATATAACGTGGATCGATTCGTTATGAGGCCATACGATGATGGTCCGATCATACAGGCTATGACGGTGAAAGATTGTTTGTATCGATCATTGTCCAGCCGTATGGAGTCACCTCTGTTCGTGCGGTGTACTCTGTATGTTAAAGCAGGTCTTACCTACAGAGATCTACTGGACGTCGCAGCAGCTGTCGCCAGATCTAACCACCTTAGCATTCCAGATGAGACGAGGAGGCCAGAGTATGCATGGGTGCACGGCTATATCGATGTAGTCAGGAAGACAAGCAAGGGCCCCAGATGTATTGGCAAGGCCAAATGGGATCTCTACGTGAGAGGGAAGTACCTGGCGCCGAGACTGCCTTGATCATTTGGGATCCAATCGGACGATCTGGATTACTCTGGAAGTTGGAGCGAGCATTGTCTTGTTTTGTGTGAAGGACAAAACCCAATACCACAAGCTCCTTTGGTAATCATAAACTCTATTACTCTGACTCCCATCTTATGACACCTTCGAGCTCGGCCACAATCATTATGCACAACCCACACGGCTACACAAGACGAGATGGCAGTATCGGAAATAGTATTCAACACACACCGAACTTCCTTGAAGATACCATCACCCATCTCCCGGAGACGGCCCTCGTCAGAGCGACACAGACTGCGAAGCAGTGGTATACCACACGACACGAGTCATCAATCGTACGCAAATGGAACTCTTCAGACCAACACCAACGCCTTCACTGGACAAGACCGAGCCATGGATCAACGAGAGTTTCGACTTCAAGAGATATCGTGCAGACTGCTTGGAGCCTCTCTACGAAATGGACATCAACGAATCTATGTTGGACCGCCAGTTCGTGTGCTATAGTGGTACTGTTGAAAGACCTGGCTATAAGGTAGAGCGAATTATGATGGTCATGAGAGCCACCTGCGGAGCGCAGTATAATATGGATCGGTTCATAATGCGTCACCGGTCGGAAGGTCCGATCATCGAGGCGTTGGCGGTACATGTCTCCCTACTCCGATCAGCTTCTGAAATTACCAAAACAGATCCAACTACTATTTGGTGTACCTTGTACAGGAGAGAAGGTATCACTTACCGGGATCTGTACGATGTGGGTGCGGCCATGGCCAAGTCTCACAATGTCTACGTCCCGGACGTGACCAGGCCGCGAGGGTACTCTTGAGTGCATGGCAACCTCGACGTGGTGAAGAGAACCCGGAAACACCCTTTCAAATTGGCTCCCAAAGGCAAGGCCAAGTGGGATGTATATATAAGGCGCAAGTACCCAGTTATACCACTCCACGACTATCTGGAGCAGAGACGACAGGACCGATTCATGGTGTCCCCAGAGACCGATGGAGAGCAAGTCTCCATGACAGCGGCAGCGGCAGCCGCGGCGACGGCAGTGCTCAACACTTACGAACTCCTTGAGAACATTCTTATGTTCGTTCCCGAGAAGCCTCTGCTCCGGATCATGCGAACGGCGAAGCGATGGTATGATATAGGACGTGAGTCTCCAGGCCTCCAGAAGCTCTTTGCAAGACCTCCCGTGGATAAGACACAGCCCTGGATCTTGGAAGATCTTGACTTCGATGAATATGCAGAAGATGCCACGGCGCTTCTGTATGAAGGGGGGTTTGCATTTCCAGAGTTTGAGCCACACTGTGGAGGCCGCATCTTCTCCCAGGATACCCAGAGGAACAACAATTTTGATTGGAAGCGAACGGAGATCACCCTCGACAACGACGACAAGAAGAAATTCAAGGACGCCGGTGTCTTGAAGCGTTATGTTACTACGCCACCAGCACAAGCAATGACAGCATGCCTTGAGACGGAGCGGCACAACTCAAGCACTAACAGGATATACTTTACGATCTATGGCCTTGGCGGTCTCACAATCGAAGACTTGTTTGAAGTTGCTAAAAGAGTCGCTATAAGTAGTTGCGATCATAACTCGCATAAGAGTTGGCTCAAGAGTAGTATTTACGCAGAACTCACATATTGGTTCGACGAAGTCAAAGTGGTGCCAGGAATGGCACAGTGGTACCGTGACGATGTTGAGCACAAGAAAGCTTCGACCTATGTGGAAGGTCTCTATCCATCTCTAGCACAAGTCCCATACGAGTCAGAAAGGGAAGAGTCGGATGACGAGAGTTCAGAGTATGAATCAGAGGACGACTGAAAGTCACGGTTGTCGTCTTTTGATTGCAAGGGACAGGGAGGTGCAAGACTCCCAGCAGAGCGTACTCAGCTCTAGGTGATGACTTGATCGTCAGTACTGCCTCGATGGAGACAGGCGCTACGTGGGAAAGCACTCCGGCGGCGAAGCGGCATGACTTGAGCCAGACGAGACAACGCGGAGCGGTGGTATCGCTCTTTCAGCTGGAGAGCCGTGCAAGGGTTTCGAGAGCTGGCAAAGAGCAAAGCGCAACTTTTGCGTTGTACTGATCTTATTTCGTGTTGTCGTAGCAAATCCATGGACCTTCTCCAGCGCCTCGCTTGTATAGTCAATGCTGGGTATCATATGTATGGCTCGTATCGTTCCTTCATCAACCGTGCGCGTTACATGTCGATGACGGCCTCACTTGTCCCATCGATGAGCCTCGTCACCCTCGCGCCACTCTTTCTCCTCATACCCCACAACCTTCTTCACTTGCTTGATCAACTCACTATCACCAGTGTTCTTCGCCTGATTGTCACTCAGCTTGACCGCTGGCGTACCACCCGCTTCACTCAGCTTGATGACAATATTCATCGGAACACTCTTCTCGTTCTTACTCGCATGGATAAAGTCGTTGGTAAAGAACGTTCCAACACCGAACGAGGGAGTCAGTCCAGCAGCAACCGTTGCGTCGCGGTACTTGATACACTTCTCCACGTTCAAACTGTCGGAGAAGACGATGACTTTCTTATCGGTGATGCCTTGGCCCTGGTAGAAGTTCTTAATGGTCTGCAGATACTCCAGCGGATCTCCGGAGTCTTGACGCACGCCAGTGAAGATCTGGGCGTAGGTTGGGTCCTTGCCCGCATCGCCTTCTTCTGTGGTACCGCTCTTCGCAGCTGGCTTGACGAAAGCTTTGAGGAACGCAGGTGTGCCAAATGTGTCTGTGAGAGCGATAGCGAGCACACCACGTCCGAAGGTGCCGGTCCAGTACTGCATTGCAAGCTCATTGGCGTTGGCGTAGTCTTTTGTGATGGCGGCTATGCCCATGAACCACTCGTGTGCCACCGTTCCGATCGGCGCCACACCAAATCTCATCGCAAAGTGCGCGTTCGACGTTCCTGTGAACTTGCCTGTCCAGCCCTTGAAGTTACTCTCTGCCACTTTCTGAGCCTCAGTCAAGCCCTGCATGACCATTTCGTGCGTTCGATAGTCGCGCCGTCGTCTGCTACCAAACTCGCTGAAGACGCATCCATTCTCGAGCAGCTTCAAGGCCTTGTCGCGAGCATTCTCCACCTGCTTGTCACGGTTCCAGTCTCGGTCGACGAACTTGAAGTACGCCTCGGAGACCAGAGCTAGGAGCGGAATCTCATATAAGATAGTCTCCACCCACACACCATACACAGCGAGCGAGAGAGTGCCTGCAGCCGCATCGTCTCCACAATCCGACTCCGGCTCGAACGACAGCTTGACTTGCTCAACTGGCTTCAGGCGAAACTTCTTAAGAAAGTCGAGGTACTCCTGGCAGAGGTACGGGCATGTCTTCTTGAGCCAGGTGATCTCTTCATCGCTCACAGAAGTGCTGCTGAGCTTGTGTATTTGATCCTTGAGCCAGTTGTACGCAGCACGGGTCAGCTTCATCTGTGGCGTGCGGTTGGTGAAGCTGTAGGCCACATGGACTTTTGGGAAGTACTTGAGAATTGCACATTGCATGGTCAACTTGTACAGATCCGTGTCGAGGAGGGAGTAGATGCCCTCCGCCATAGAATCGCCGTTGGTTGAGTTGGCCATGTTGTTGATACTGTCCAGATGCTAGGAGTGGTGGTGGAGGTTTCTTTGGTCAACGACAGTAATGGTAGAAAGATATTGCTGCGGTCACTCCACGTTCGATCAAGGCATCAGGTCGTTAATGGGTGCTGCATCATCGGTGACCAGGCTGAAGGCAAACAACGTTCGTTCGACTTCACGACATCCCACGTCCACGCTAGGCCACTCCCGAGATATGAAGCTTTGACCGCATGACGCAGGAGGTTCGAGCATTTTGAGCCTCAATGCCCGAGTGGAGAAGGTACACTCTTATCTCTGAATATCACCTTACTCTTCCACCAATATGCATTGAGTACTCCACAATCACCCCAAGTATCTCTATGGGTGCGATCACAGCTGGATCTGTACACATCGCCCTGACCGAACACTGGGCCAGCGAGTAGAAGTACCCTCGTCGTCCAGCTCAGAAGTCAAGCCATCAAGATGTTGCGTTGGTAAGAGATGCCGGACAAGTCTGGTATGCACATCGGAAGACTGACTGAACAACCCAGGTACCAAGCCCGCCTCGCCTCACGGCCCGTCCTTACTCAATCCATCACCACCGCCGTCCTCTTCGCAACAGGCGATACACTAGCCCAACAAGCCGTCGAGAAACGCGGCTTTGCGAACCAGAACTTTATGCGGACTGGTCGCATGGCCCTCTACGGCGGCGCAGTCTTCGGCCCCGGCGCCACACTCTGGTATCAGTTCCTCCAGCGCAAGATAGTAATCCCTGGGCGGCCGAACCTCGAGATCGTCGCAAAGGTGTTGACGGATCAGACGGTGTTCGCTAGTACGAACCTGTTCCTGTTCCTCAGTAGTATGGCGATCATGGAGGGCAGCGATCCGAAGAAGAAGCTGGAGGACAGCTATATGACGGCAGTGAAGAAGAATTGGATGGTGTGGCCGATTGTGCAGTTCACGAACTTCAAATACGTGCCGCTGGAGTATAGGGTTTTGGTCGTGAACATAGTGTCTTTGGGTGAGTGGTGTGGAAGTGGTAGTGCTGGGATAGCAGCTAACTCGCTTGCCAGGCTGGAACTGCTATCTCAGCTTCCTCAACAGCTCTCCGTCGGGAGAACATACTAAGGTACACCTCTTACAAACATGCTCTGTGGAGCAACGTCCAGGCTAACACCCACCTTCTAGAATCCAACGTTCCCTCCAGACGTTTAGCGATGGAAAGTGGCGGCGACACGACCTACTGAACCTCTGACTCGATTTCCTGGCGTTGTGTCATATCGCGTTCGATACCTGTAAATACCGGGCTAGGGAGCATTCGATACCATTGGAGGGATGTTGCATTAGACTTCATAGGTTGATATCAACCACATACATCCTACACAGCTTCCTTCTCCTGTGCCTTCTCGTCCTCCTCCACTGTTCGTGTCCGCAGCTGCAACGCATGGATACCGCCCTCGACAGCCATCTCATCCTTGAGCAGGGCGTAAACCATTCGGTGGCGAGCTGGTTGCATCTTCGACTTGAATGCATCTGATGTTATGAAGACTCTTCATAGGCATCGATGTCATCAGCGAGGTGGTTCGTTTCAACGTAGTCGAGAAGCATACCTGAAATGTGTCTCGCGCGAAGTACTCCCCTTCATAGCCTTGTGATGCGCATGTGCATCTGAGTCGTTGAAGACTTCGAGCGTAGTTGGAGCTAGAGCTTCGGTGATCTTCAGACCCATTAGCGTCATGTTACAAGGCTGAATCCGAGCACACATGCTACTATGCACTCGGGGATGTATGATAGCCTACCTTCCGGCGCATCGAATCCTCCATAGGCGTCTGGGAAGACGCCACCTCGGGCATCGTGGGATATGAGCGCAAGACCGAGCTGGAGACGGCCCGGCGATAGAAGCGCGACGGGTGCGAGACGGACGAGAACATTTGTTCTTAGGTTCAGGATGGCGTTGATGCGGTGTTCCTGGTTGCATTCAAGAAGCTACAGTCTCACAACATTTCGGTGATAGTCGGCCCGAAGCACCTTCCCAATCGGGCGAATTGAGGTGCACTCGCCTCGTGGGAAGGTTATGAATCACAAAAGATTTGATCGCTCCTAAGATAGTAGGCCGTCCGGTTATGGGAGCATGATGCTACTGAGACGATGCAGCCTACGGCGGTACCGCAGATCTATCGAGGATCGGAAAAGTATGGCAGCAGTCCACCTCGCAATTCGCGAGTGCATTTGCTGACATGGCTTCGGTGCAATTACAACGGGTGTGGAGGTTACCTGATGAGTCCCACAAGGTTGAGCTGTGTCATTCAAGATCACCGGCTGGAAGACGGAAATAATGGAGATGGAGGCAAGGGTTGCGGCGTGATTGTGCTCAAGCACAAAAAATGATTCCAACAACTAAAAGATTACTGCGTGGCGCGCATGTGCTGCAGCTGCCGTGGGTATCATGCTCCTCATCCCGGCCCAGGATTCCATTCCGTATCTCAATACCAGAAAGCACCGCGAGCCCGATAACCAAAGGGCGAAAAGCAAAGCAACGTCGTAATAGTGTACAAGGTTCGCGATGCCCAAATCGTGTATACGCGAAAGCGACCATCATCCTTCAAGCCGGCCAGCAGCTAGGGTGAGGTCCAAGAATCGAATTGTGGTCGGTGAGGAGGTGCTTTCGTGGCGTAGGGATGTCGCAATAGCATCGTATCGGGGTGCAGGTGGATGTGTTTGCTGGCAGTGTGGAGAAAGTCATGCGTGCTGTGTGTACACATGACACTGTTGCTGCATGATGGTATGCAGGATGCATACACTGGCGTTGCTTGGAGTGGGGCCAATCAGCGTCTAGAGATCCCATGCATTGCTGCGATTCGAGCTCCGACGAGTCAGACAGATCTGGCGGTGACCAGGAGATGTCGTGGATGTATGGCCGAGGTCTCAAGAGGCCTGGGTCATGCTGATGATGTCAAGCATGATGTATGTTGACTATACTCCGTATTCCGTAGCGAGTTGTGCCATGTCGTTAGGATGTCGATTGACATTCGTTCGTCTCGGTTGGAAGAAATATCGAGTAGCATTCGATCATTTGTCGGTGGCAAGAGACATCCCGCTCACTTTGGCGTCGGTGGTAATGGTCGAGTTGGTGGTGGGCCCGGGCAAGGTGGGAAGCATACGGCGGCAGGCATTGCAGGGGTGCGAAGTGGTCGATCTGTGGTGGGTGGTGGTTATAGTGGTAGGATGGTCTCTTGCTTGTTGGTTGTTGCAGTGAGGCACGATAGTGTTGTGTATGCGTGAGAGTGTTGGTGGTTGGTGTGAAAGGAGCGGAACAGATAACTCAGTCGGCAGGCACGCAAGTTTATATGTGCCAGGAGCCCAGCACACTCATCTCGTCAGACGATCGCGACATGGTCCTGCCATGATGCAAGAGCGGACAAGGCAACACGCTAACCCTCGAGGCCGCGCATCATGAACGGCGGTGTGCCCGCACAGATGCCTGGTTAAGGAGTGAGTTCTTCTTGGCCGGAAAACTAATTCTGACTGACAGGGCTGAGCTCGGGCCCAAGGCAAGACCACGTAGATGCCACATGACTTTGTCTTCTGCTCATCGCTGCCTGTTTTCGGTGCCGTGTCATCCGGGGTACGAGTAGGCTAGAGGTTAGGTTTCAGGATGCTATTATTGCCGCTCGATAACTGTGACATGCCAGCATCATCCGAGCGACCGCCATTTCGTCTCCAGGAATATTGTTTATCTTAGCTTGGCCGGTTTGAGCGAGAGGGCGTTGCGAGACAGGCTGTTGCAGGCGGGCGGCGGGCCCGGGAATCAGCCACAACCAGGAATGAGTTTGCGGTACGGATGTAGTCGAACGATCAACGGTACGATTCGCATCACGAATTGAGTTTCCTCTGCCTGCAGCTTGACAGGGGTGCATAAAACCGATTTCAGCAAGTCCACTCGCTTGTTTCAGGCTCTCACACACCGACCACCATCACTTTCTTCTTCTGCCCTCGCTCCGAGGTGGCAAATTGGGAGTTGTGCACAGAGCGTTTTATGCGAATGTGCGTTGACGCTGCTGCCGCACCGTTGCGTCTCATCTCGCATTTCGGGCACGGTGACAGGGGCATTGCGGCGTAGAACAAAGCTAGAATGATTAGAATGACTCCACTTTGAGAAAACTGCTGACGCTGACATTCCAGCTGCCGAGGCCATACATCCGGTCCGCGGACTGCCTATAATAAAGTCTGCCGGATTCCTTGATTACGAGGTCACAGGGCGACATGCCATGCACACGCGGTGTGTAAACTGTGACTAGTGGTGACGATAGACGATAGACAGGTATCGTGCTCGTCGACCGGGAGCTCTTGTAACCTGTCCGGGCACCAAGAAAATTGCAATTGAACTCTGCTCGCTTTGGAGCTCGTTCTCGCCCCAGATGGAGGAGCGCACACGTGGCTGCACCGACCAGGTTGCGAATGCACGTCAAATTGACCGTTGAGCAGGTTGCAGATACTGTATAATAACTTCTCCTTCCCCTATGCACAAGTCCCGCTCGCACACATGGTTTATTTGATTGAACACTCCGTGCCTTTGCAGTATCGCGCCCACTTCGAAACGAACAGCTGTTCCCATGGTTCGATGTCTCTCGCTCTCCTCCTGTTTTGGATCTTGCAGATCCTACTGCAGCGATCAACAGGGGTGGTTGAAAGAAGGCGCTTTCTTATTTATGCACCCACTATGTATTGACGATCCCGCTAATGCGCCGATATATTTCTGTTGTGAGGTAAACGCGGATTCGAAACTCGGCGAGCTGGTTTCGTATACAGACGTGCTGCTGATCGAATTGGTTCTGTTGAGCACGCAATCGACAGGCTTGTCTGACAGGTACCGTACATGTAGATAAGCTCATAGGTAAGGTACGAACACGGTTTCATGTCGTAGTTGCTGACGAAGTCTCCCTGAAAGCATTGGCAGGAATAGGTCCAACATCATGCCGATGTGAAGTCTATTCCTGGTAAGAACCTCTTTAAGGTCTCCCAGCCCTCGACAAAGCGAAGTGGTATGATGTGGCCGAAGCTTAAATATGGCTGACTTGTTTTACCGAGGGCGTGGGTGAACTGGTGGACGACATCGGGATGTCGTGCATGGAATATATTGGGCGTCGATACGATATATTGATGGCTTGTGCAGCCAGCCTATCTCGCACTTTTATGTTTAGCCATCGTTTGCAGCGAAGACGCCTTTGCGTCTGTTTTTCGTGATCCGATAACGTACAAAGGCTGCGCGGAAAGTGATAGCCTGTGTAGATGCCATGAGCATCGAACAATTAATGTTACCAGCATCATGCCACTTAGCCAATGGTGGTGAGCGTGTCCCTTCCAGCATATCTCGTTCGTGATTGCAGCTGGTAGAAGTCATCAATGCCAACAGGGTTACAAAGCCGCGAATACATCCGCTGCACGATACGCCTTACGCTGGGGCTGCCGCACATATAGTAGTCACTTGAGTAGCTACCACTGCTTACTCCCACGTGCGGTCCCCGGATGGGCGGTCCTGTCGCGCGCCAGGGTCACCGTCCTGCTGCACTTCGCCACGCCCCGTTCCAGCATATCAGTGAGCCTCGGTACACGGGGTAATCATTCTGATAGCTTGGCGCAGCGTATTAACAATTACGTGCTTTGGAAGTGCAGTTTGGATGGTTTTTTCAGTAGTGGCCCGACGATAACAGTCACAGCCCGGCGGGTGGCCTGATCTTGCTGTAGCATGTCTCGTCCATAGTAGTTCACTCCTCGAAGCTGCTCTTACGATGGCCGTTCGCGAACATGCAGCCTCAGCCATCGTCGAGCTCGTCCAATCCTGCCTCTTGCGCAGCTTGCGTGCTCACCCACTGCTCCATCATCTGACTGCCACCCACAGGCGCATTCGCACCAGTGGGAGCTTTCTTGCCTTTTCTTTTCACCACGAGGCACAGGATTCGCCCATAGATGCTGAAGCCATCATATGAGGTTTTGAGAGCCAGTTTCTTCTTGTCGTCCGCAGCTTCGGCAGCAGGCTCCGTAGGCTCGCTAGGTTCCGACTTCTTCGTTGAACGTTTCTGTCGCTTGGTCTTCTGCGCTCGTTGTGTTTGGAAGAAGTCCTCGTCACTCGAACTCACAAACAAAGCATCCTCGTCCTCTCCGTCAGCATCCATGGCCTTCCGCTTGCCTTTACCATTGACCTCCGGAATGTCCTTCAGCTCGACCACATCGTCGTTCTCTTCCTGTAAAATCGGCGGCGCTTTCTCGTCGTCTTCAATGTGTATGGCATTGTCGCGGTTGTTGAGCCAGCCAGTGAGCTTGTTGCTTGTGCTCTTCAGCTTCGGCTTGTCGCTGAAGTTCTTTTGCTTCGTGAGCAAGGAATGCCTGGTCGATAGTTCCGTCAAGAAGATTGTGACTTCGAAGTCCTTCCCGCTAACCACATCTTTAATGCCCTTCTTCTTTTTGCCTCCTTTCTTCTTGGCGTTCTCGTTCTCTTCTCTCAACTTCGGCAGTACCTTGGGCCGCACTTCCTCGATGATGCGCGGCAAGACATCATCACGAGATGAGAGTAGCCAGCCTGCTTCGGATGGTCGGTCCAGATAGATCCTGACTTCGAGAACAGAGTACTTCGTGATCCGCAGGTACCGTCTGATGGGCGACATTTGCTGTTAGTAGTAGTCGGAGGAGAAGTCGCAAGTTCATCGAAAGCCATGATGTGGCACTAGCGTAAATAAGCTTTACCCCAGATTCAAAGTCGCGTCAGTCGCGTCAACTCTAGAGTCACGATTTCAATATCGGAACGACATCTTCACATTACAACACCAGCATACAACAACCACCACTACACCAAGATGTTGGCAGCATCCGCTGCTCCGCGCATCGATGCGAAGAAACGCACTGTTCTGGACCACCGAAAAAAGCAATTCGCACAAGCACAATGGGTGGAACAGGACTACGGACATCGGATGAACTTCTACACAATACCGCCTACTGGAGACGTCACGCTTGAGCAGTTCGAAGAGTGGGGCATTGCCCGTCTGAAAGTGCTCGCGGAACTAGAAGCATGCCAGTTCCGGAACAAATCGCCATCCGAGACGGAGGAGTACATGCGGCCGGTGATGGAGAAACACCTGCGTTTAAGCAGTAACCGAAGCAGAAGCTCAGAGCTGGCGATAGAAAGAAAGAAGGACCACTACTCGCACTGGACATTACGGCTAGCCTTCAGCGGAACTGCGGATCTGAGGCAGAGATTTGCTCGGCTTGAGGCACAGTTGTTCAAGCTTCGGATGAACCAAGATGATGGTGAGGAGAAGAAGGCATTCATTAAATCTCTGCCAATGAGTTGGGAAACGGTCGGCGACGAAGAGAAGAATTTGTGGTTGGAAGAGCTGAAAGCGGCTACTAACGTTATTAAGACCGACGAGGAGAACTGGTTCAAGGTCGACTGGGAGAAGGTACCAGAGCTCGTGGAAAGAAGGCAAGTCCTGATGAAGAAAGGCACTGCGTACGTGCATGTTCGCGAGCAGGTCAGCATGGTGGTCAACGAGTTCTCGCGGACATTAGAGACTGGTCTCGAGCTTGCAGCACGATTCTTGCCGCGGATGGACGAAGATAATCGGCTCTCACCAATCCTACATCACCTTTCGCAGTCGTTCGTTGCGCCGGATGCTGGCTACAGCGAAGCTTCAAGCATCAGTGACATGGCCAGCATCCACGCAGGAAGCATTGACGGCTTGAGTGAAAACTTCCCACTCTGCATGCGCAACCTGCATCGCGAGCTGAGGAAGAACAGCCACTTGAAGCATTTTGCGCGATTGCAGTACACGCTGTTCCTGAAAGGGATAGGTCTGAGCCTGAACGAGTGTATTGTCTTCTGGAGGAAGAGCTTCAAGCTCATAGCTGACGGTAAGATCCATTGCACTGTAATGAAGACATTTTACTGATTTCATCAACAGACAAATTCAAATCCGAATATCTTTACAACATCAAGCATTCTTACGGCGAGGTCGGTGGTGACGCCAATCGACGTGGCAAAGGTTACACGCCATACTCTTGCCAGAAGCTGCTTACCGAGGCACTACCCTCGAGCGGCCAAAGCCACGGATGTCCGTACCGAACATACACACCTGACAACTTGAGCGCGTTACTCCAGAGCGTGGGTGTGAGCGACCAGAAGCTGCTGCGGGATGTGAGGGAGGATGTGGGGAAGCAGCGATTCCACATTGCTTGCAATAAGGTCTTTGAAGCAGCGCACAAGCCGGAGCTGAAGAAGGTACTGTACTGCGTGGGGAGGGGACTACTTTTTGTACTGACATCACGCAGGTACAGGATCAGAAACTGTGGCCAGCGAGCGAGTTGGACCTTATTCTCCACCCGAACACATACTTCAAGCGCAGCTTCCTACTCAAGAACCTGGGTAAGGTACAGAGTGGCGACATCGGTATGGACGAGCCAGTGCGGTCAACGCCGGAGTGATGTAGCAAAGATGTTTTTAATTTGTCAAGTTGTGAGCATGGCGTTAGGCAAGGGGTGGTTTGGTTAGCATCCGAGGAGTTACTGTGCAATCGGTACGGCCTACTGAGATGTAATGAGCAGTATTGACCCGTTCTCTCGCTTCAGCTCTTTCACAATAACCCTAGAAGCACTGATCACAGTGATGGCGGGTCCATCCTCCTCGACGTGCACACAGACCCACGGAAAGCATTGCTAAGTTACACAAGCAACGCCTCAAGACTGAGGAAAACAAAGCCACTGGATCTGTTGCAGACACAGTTAAGAGGTTCAGTGCACTACCTATATCAGGCACAGGAGCGACCACCGCGGATCTTACTTCCTCACAGCCGCTGTGAAGCTGATGGAGGTGTACTTTATGCCAATGAGCAGCATGTGCGACTGCCAGCCACCACTATCTCAGAGGACATGAGCAACAAGCCTCAGTGCCCCTGCGCCGCCTGCTCGCAAGTACTGAAAGAATGATGGAAGCACAGTGTTGACCACGTCCTATCTTTCACGAAAAGTCGGTCGAGCGAGAGATACTATTTATGAGGCCTATTTCGTCCATCTGGCATTGACATCGATACCCATGCGTGACTCTGAAGCGATGTACATCCAAATCGATTTGTTCGCTGCTCAGCGCAGCAGCATTTGCTGCACCAGCACCAGCACCAGCACCAGCTCCAGCTCCTGCCGATGGAGGCATCGAGGTGCCGCTTGCGAGGAAGGGCCTGGATGTCAGGAACGAGGACGGGACTGCCAATGCTGCTTGGTTCTTTCGCGAGTTCGATAGGACAATGAGCAAGTACGGGAAGAATGTCAATTGGCCGTTCAATCTTGCCGCCAAAGTTGAAAGGGGTACTGTGTGAATAACTCCAGCCGTACTGTGCGGTCTCGAAGATGAGCAGTGACTGACCATCATTCACAGTGGCAAGGAACCACTTACCGACCAGGTCAGTAACGGGATCGATGTGCTTTACTATGGTACCGGGATCGTTGGGACGGATAAGCCTCAGTCAATCACGTTCGATTTCGATACTGGATCCTCGGACAATCCTGTGCCGGGCCCAAGCTGTGGAACAGCTCAAGGATGCGTTGGCACGACGAAGTACGATCTCGGTGGCATAGATGTAAGTCTCTCGGGAGTGTTCGATGATGTTATTGGCCGCTGACTCGGCGATCCTTCTTACAGCAAGGCAATACCACTTCCGTGACTTATGGTTCAGGCATGATCGCGGGAGAGAACTATTTCGACAGCCTCTCGGTGGCGGGCCTGAAAGCCGAACATGTTAACATCGTGTCGTTGACATCTGCGCAAGGCTTCGAAAGGTACGTACTGTCGACTCCGTAGAAGCCCGAGTTGCTCGTAGCCCGGAAACCTGCTGACAACCACCTCTTCTGCCCCACAGCAGCGACTCGGATGGCTTACTGGGAATGGGCTTCTCCTCGATCGCTCAGTCACGCCAGCCGACCTACTTCGAACAGCTCATAAGCCAGAAGGTCGTCAAGAAACCAGAGTTCAGTTTATCTCTCGGAAGAGCTTCCAGCGGCACATCAGCCTTTAGTGAGCTCTACCTAGGCGGTCGGAATCGCAAGAAATTCACGGGCAAACCCACAAAAGTCCCAGTAACCAGGCAGGCGTACTGGCAGATCGCCCTCGACACGGACTTGGTCAACGACAAATCGGCTCTCTTGATCGACACGACGAAAGGCGAAGCAGCGATCGATACGGGCACTACCCTGATCATCGCTCCGATATACGCCACGTTGAGCATCTACAGCCGCGTGCCGGGCGCCTTTCCACTTCCCGTCGCGGGCACGAACTTGCTGATATACGCATTCCCATGCGATCAGACGCCGAAAGTGGAGTTCGTGTTCGGGGGAAAGAATTTCGCAATCAACCCAGCGGATCTCAGCTTCGGAAATGTCACAGCAGCTTTCGCCAATTTCATGGGTGATCAGAGTCTCGCCAGCAAGCTTAGTAGCCAGAAGTACTGTCTTGGATCCATCGTCGGTGCGGATATCGACCCTAGTTACAACCTGTATGTTGTGGTGAGTGACTATCCTCAGCGTAGCAGACTCCTCGCGTTGATGAGCTGACGTGATGATGCAGGGCGGCACGTTCCTGAAGAGCTGGTACTCGATCTATAATTACAAAAACTTCAAAGGCAAGCCGAGCGTCAGCTTTGCGAAGGCCAAGGCGCCGGAAGTGTCGAGGTGATTTCGAGACATTGACAGACAATATGGCGCCGACAGTGCACGATTGCGACGATCTGGTATTTGTTCACCGAACGCGGGAAGGCGTGCAGACAGTCGTTTCCGCATCACAGCAGCGTTCAATGGATATTACGAGTAACTGTGAAGTTATTGACTAAAGCTAGATACCTCAACGACCATATAGTGTTCCGAATGCCTTTCGCTCATACTAACCTGTCAATCTTTTGCCTTGGACTCCGAGAGACATTCTGCTTGCAGGCCTTGCATAAACTACGCTTTAGTAGCAAGCATGGCATCATAGAATACCGTTTCGAAGCAGTTGGTGAAAGCACAGGCGTCAATCCGAGAGTAGAGCATGGAATCATTACCATCTTGCATTTCGTGCTGGGCGCGACCAATGATTGCTATTGACCTGATGAGCATTAGACGATGACTCGTGCGCGTGGTCAATAATGTTTGTCTCCGACACGAGGTCGAGCCGCAGTGCATCAGCGTTTAAGTATCGACTGCAATCCTCTACCCTCCTTCATATTCCCAACTTCACTGAATTCCCATCGACTGACGTTTGAAAGACCTGTTGACTTGAAATCAGCCCACTGTTCTCTTACCTGCTCCTCAGCCACTCATCAGCACGCCAGCCAGTAAAGTACATCACAACCCGACAGATTGTCCCTGCTCAGCATGGACCCACCACCACCATTCTACTCCTTGCATTCAAAGTATATCCAACATCGGTACCCAGAGACTCCCATCATAGGCCCGGATGCTCCGCTCCGCTATGAGCTAGGTCCAGGGAGGAGTCCATCTCCGCAAGAGCTGTCACAAAAGGAAGTGACGCCGTCCTCCTCCAGTGGTGTGCAACGAAAGCCAGTAGGTTCGGCAAGCGGCAGATCCAAGGTCAGCAATGAAGCAAAGCCGCCCAAAGCCCCCAGCCTCGTGCACGTTAAGCCTGCCACCTGGTCCGGCGAGCGATTCCTGGAAGAGTTGATCGGGCCTGCTGCAATGCCTCCGCAACCCGCTGAACCAGAAATCAAAGACTCGGACATCGTTAGATACGAAGGTGAACGGTATCTAATTGGCAGCCCTTTGCCGTATAGCTTCCTAGGATTTCCTACGGACAATCCCGATCTTGTCATCACGCCGTGAGATGGCGCCCTGGGTTATGGCTTCTACAGCCCAAGTGGCCACAATGCCAACGTAACACGCTATCGTCCTGTGATAGTGACTGAGCAGGGCTTTAACCGCTGGAACCAAGCACGCCTGCGAGGCGTCGACATGGATCTCGCTGGCTGGGCCGCAGGGTTTGAGCAGTATATGCAATTGATCCGACCATCGGGTTCCGAGGCTTCTGCTGACCCACGAAAACCGTTAGAGGATCCGGACTGGTTGAGGTTCTGGAACTGCTTCAACTCGCTTGATCTTGACTATCTCTATACCGGGGAGCAGGCGGAACTGCTGAAGTCAAGACTCGAGCCGATGTATCAATATGTCTGCGATTGCGATCATCCTGGTCTAAAGGAAGATGCGGCGGAAATCGGTAAGGCTGTTAGAAATTTGAGGGCATGCATTTTTGTCGGAGACGAGATACGGAAGCGCGACCCGCGTTTCTTGGAGAGGAGAGAGCAGGTGTTGGAACATGGTAGGCGTGTATTCGATCGAGAGACGAGTTTGATGCCCAAGCCGCCAGCTGCGTCCTCTGCAGGACGGCGGTCGTGAAGCTTTCTTGGGCCATCTGGAGGCAGAGTAAGTCCTCTAGGGTTGGTAAGGCGATTTTGTCTCGTGCGACGACCGTGACAGGCAGAGTATGGTCCAGATTCCGGCGATGTAGATAGCAAGGTCAAGTGACCATAGCATAGGATAGCAATAGCAGACCCACCATTATGGCAGATGTCCCGTGCCATCACTGAAGCATGCTCTGCAAGAACAAGAAATAGTATAGAGGTATCGGTTGCAAGGAAGAGAAGCGATATGAAAGATGCCTTGGTCCGAACGATCGAGAAGGAGCCAGCGATAGGCAAGTGAACGAGAATGATGCGGATCAGTATCGGAACAGAGTAAAACATCCCTCACTTGCAACTAGTGCGAAGATAGAGCTGCTGACACGTGGTAACACGGACCTTTCACCTGAACATATACAGCGAGACTCACTTGCCTTGCCTGCTTCATTTCATCCTCAAGCTGCGAGAGTCACGAGTCGGCCATTAGGCACCAGCCTACCTCTTCCACGATCTTCTCTCGAAATGCTTCCTCGTTCCAGACACAACCATAAACAGCGTTCCACACCGCGCAGAATGGAGGACGACCTAGACGGCGAAGGTGTCACAGCACCACCAGTCGATGCGACTCAGCCAATCGAATCAAACGTTAAGCACACATACAATCTTTATCTTGCGGCATACGACGCTGGCTTCGATCTCGAAGATGACAGCCATCGGTTCCTCCGGATAGCGGCGTTGCAGAAGCCAAGCAAGAAGGTCTCACGCCAGCTTGTCGTCACAGAAGCGCTGAGCTCAGCTTCACGGCCATCACTTCTTCCGAAGCAAGAGGAGATGGATCTCAAGATCAATTCCGAGGGCCAGGAAATCGCCGTCTGGGTCGGGATGCGGCCAAAAGCCAGCTATCTTCCCGCATTCTACCACAAAGGTGAGAACTGGCCAGCAACAGGCGATCCGGCCACGAAGCAGACGTCCCAAAAGGGCCAGACAGTGAACAACGTCCAGAATCCCAAGATCTATCCGACTCAAGAAGCGCTCCGCGTCGTGGTGCCTCGAGATCGGACTCATAAGGACCTACCACGCGCTCGTCAGCCAGTACAAAGACACCGGCCTGTGCTCCACGATGATGGTCACGATTGAAGACGTATTCTTTTTTCCTCAGTACCGGAACGACCACGATACCAGTTATGCCGATCGGAAGAAGAACTGGCCGGACGAGATTACAGCTGCTTGCAAGGCGGGTGCTGGCGTTGTTAGCGACGGGCCGTGAGGGATGAGTAGGCTGAAGCCGGGAGAGTCTGACAATGCTCTCGAACATGGGTCGAGGTTTCAACTGGTTCTGCGAAGGATGGATCGAAGCCTGAGTATTGCGTGGAGTCGGGTAAGAACGAGGAAAGCTCTGGTCCATACATCCGTCGTGACATAGAACACATCGAATTCGTCTCTCACTTCTCACCAACGACCTGAGTTTACAGCGTCATTGCGTGGTGGATGCAAAGCAAAGTGTGTAGCACGTGCTCCTGTAGAGGTGAAGCCAATGCCAAGAGCGGGCTCTGGTCCGATCGGCTAAGAGTTCGGTCGACAACGAACTCCTCGTGCATTCTCCCACATACCACTCATACTGCCTCGCCCTCGTCATTCTCTGCCGACCGCACTCGATCATCTTCCACCAGCATCAACAACGCGTGACGTCTTCACTGGTGAAGCTGATAAAAGTTCTCCAGCGTTTCCTCCGAGCTTGCTGCCACCACTCGCTTGCCTCACGTCTGGTAGGAAACAGCGCCTCATCCTCGTGCTCTCATCTGTGGCCACGTGCTAACCAAGATTCAAGGTCCGTCCGTGTGGGATACACCTATTCACCACCCCGAGACGTAGCTCATAATCGATCTTTCTCTGCGCCAAACACTTAAGCAACCCTTCCACCTCCCACATCTCCCCCTCGCCTCGCCATCATGGCCACCGAAGTCAATGGCAACCACGCGCCCTACGCCGGTCTCGAGCATCAGCAGAACAATCGCGCCTACAGCGCCAACGGCAGCTCCACCTCGCAAGCCACCGTCACCCACCCACCTCCCGCCTCGTCCACTCCTGCCGCCGCCACCACCGAATCGAAGCCTGATGTCTCCAAAGACGAAGTCGGCTGGGCCTTCGTCGAGCAATACTACACCACCCTCAGCCGCAGCCCCGACAAGCTCCACCTCTTCTACAGCAAGCGATCACAGTACGTGTCCGGTCAGGAGACGGACAAGGTCTCGGTTTGTGTGGGACAGCGCGCGATTCACGACCGGATAAAGACCCTCGACTTCCACGACTGCAAGGTGCGCGTCACCAACGTCGACTCTCAGGCCTCCGACTCCAACATCGTCATCCAAGTCATCGGCGAAATCTCCAACCGGTCGCAGCCCCACAAGAAGTTCACTCAGACTTTCGTGCTCGCCCCTCAGCCCCAAGGCTTCTTCGTGCTGAACGACATCTTCCGCTACCTCGTGGAGGAGGAGGATGAGCCGGAGCAGGCCGTCGAGACAGGTGTCGAGAATGTGGAGAACCCACCTGCCGTGGGATCTGGGTACCTTGAGCCAATACCAACTGCCAATCATACTGCCAACCACACTCCCCCTGAGAAGACTTTGACTAGCTCCGCCAGCCCGGCTGCCGTTGAGCGTGACGCTCAGCAGGTCGATGAGGAGATCAAGAGCAAGGTTCCTGAGCAAGTCACCGAATCTGCCGAGCCCAAGGTGAACGGGCATGCGGCGGAGGAGGAGGAGGAGGAAGTCGACGACGCTGAGGAGGCCGAGGATGAGCCAGCTGCCGCCAGTCTGCCCACGCCACCTACCGAGCAGGAGCCAGCTGCCACTGAGGAGGTCACACCAGCGCCAGCAGTGGAGGAGCCACAGCAGGAGAAAGAGGTCGCGGAGCCTGCACCTACGCCGTCTCCACCTAAGCAAGCCACGCCACAGCCCGCACCGGCTCCGAAGCCTGCTGCGCCAAAGACATGGGCTTCCCTCGCCGCCTCCGCCAACCGTGTGGCCACACCAGCTGCTCCATCCTCCTCGTCCTCCGCTACCTCGCAGGCCAAGCCCGCACCGAAGCCAACTGCAGCACCATCAAACACTCTGGCCGCTCCAACACCGCAAGCAGCACCATCAGCGCCAGCTGCGCAGCGTGAGGCTTCACCAGCCGAGGCCAGCCAGGGTGATGAGTGGACGGCCGTTGGTGGAAGTCACAACCGCAATCAGTCGCGCCAGACCAACGTCACCCAACAACCGGAGGGCCCACAGTACCGCGGCTACATCAAGAACGTGCACGAGGGTGTCGATGGCAACGCGCTGAAGGCGCATCTCGAGACCTTCGGCGAAGTGACATACTTCGACATCGCGCGCCAGAAGGTAAGTCAACACAATAACGCAGTGAGCGCACGCCAGCCGGCACTAACGGACGCCTTCCAGAACTGTGCCTTCGTCGACTTCAAGACTCATGAGGGCTACAAGGGTGCGGTAGACTCCGGCAGCTTCACGATCAGCGATGAGAGCCTGTACCTCGAAGAGCGCAAGTTCCGTCCGGGCGCCACACCTTACATCCCTCGCGGCCGCGGTCGTGGTGGACCGGGCCAGGGCACCCCACGCGGCGGCTACCAAGGACGCGGCGGGTATGCGCCGAGGGGTGGACGCGGCGGTGGACCAGGAGGAGCTCCTCGAGGACGCGGCAGCTCTGTGGCCACCTAGGCTTGCCAAACTTACCCGCCAGCTGCGTTGAACCGGTGCCATACTGACGGATACTCGACCGCCGCCGACTTACATTCATCAAAAGTGTGTTATACCACCAACCTTGTGCGCGAGCGAGAACGGCGGGAAGGAAAAAACAGGAAAAGTGATCTTGCGTTGCCGTACCGTACCATGGGAATGTCGCGACTTGCATAGCGTGGGCTTCTTCACTTCTTTCTTCTTTCCAGCTTGCAGATGGGTTTTGAAGCGGGTTTTCGATGAGCATGCTTAGCGATTACCCTTCTTTTTTGCTGTGTTGTTATGGTGCATATGTAGTCTGGGGATGT
>JAABUL010000264.1_pt1 | contig 113103 bp, 122 predicted proteins | sample 5559151 | NCBI WGS metagenome assembly JAABUL01 (sample SAMN10711876, study PRJNA513368) | rock metagenome | isolation source: Antarctica rocks | place: Antarctica: Victoria Land, Pudding Butte sud | reverse complement strand
CCCTCGATAGCTCACCACCCCTACACTTTCACAACGGATCAACTCTTCCCATTGTCTCCTCTCATCCCAGAGATCTATCTCACAACGCTGCTAGCATGATGTTGCCAAAACTTCGCCCCAGGCGGACTCCTCTTTCAGCGTGAGTAAGTACAAACACCCCATTTTCCTCCCTAATGCTCTTAAATATCGCATGTCGTAATATCAACCATGGTTCACTCCTCCTTAGATAGTCTCTTCATTCATCACCGCTGTTGTCCGCAACTCGGCCAGTCAATGGTCTCCTCTACAACATTACCAAGCATACACATCGCAAATAGACTCTCATGCATAGTTTTCTTCAAGACTTCGGAGAATGGTGGGAGCTACCATGTTGTTCTCCGAGCTCCCTAGGCTGGACATCGTAGGCACTGATCACCAAGCTAGCTTCCACGTCCGTGAGGCTTCACCTGCCAGCTGTCGAGCTTTAGCATCAGCTTCACTACCTATCGTTCACGTGCTCGTGGAGAAGTCTCTTGTGACATCCCTGAATCTCTCTGGACCTTGGGAAGTCCCGTTACCACTGCATCTTTGCTCTCACAGACTGTCACGACCACTATGATAACTTGGGGGCACCGACTGCCAGTTCGAATTTCACATCATATTCCCGGAACATATCGTTTCTTCTGCATTGGACGACCATTCCTTGACATCGGTCTGCATTGCTACTACAAATCAGATCCGTATCGGCAACTACACCTTTCCACCTCGAGCACATCACTAAATCATCCCGACCTCCAACTTGATCCAACATACGTTATGGCTCCCCCACTGAAGGCAGAAGGGCAGCCCCATGAACGCTTCAGATACTAAACCCGAGGCCAGAGGCTACCGTCAGCTCAAGGCGCTCAAACTCAGAATCGGCGTATTTCATAAGCATAATATCGATAACAAGAAAGGTTCCGTTTGTCCCGATAGCCTTTTAATCGACGTGGCGCGGTGCGAAGGTAAGAAGCACGCGAAAGAATGGTCCGCGAGCATCAAGGAGCAAGATGTCTGGTTCGCAAGGGCTGGTACGAGGACGACACAGGGTTGTAAGGCATCTGCTAATGTCTATGAGGGTGAAGACTATCCCCGGCAGCGCTTCCCAGAACTGCTTGTCGTTCCGATATCAGCAGGACCATCCTCAAAGAAAGCAACCACCAAGAAAGCAACGAAGTCGACCACATCAGCGACTGCGAGCGGGACATTGCTCCAAGCAGATGTGTCGCGCGGAGGAGAGTACGAAGGCTCCGATGACGATTCTGTGGGCGACCTCATAAAGGTGTCCCGACCCTGAAACTCGAGTCGGCTGAAGATTCTATGTCGCTCTTGCAAGCCCGTCCGCGAGAAAGACGTGTCGAGCGAGAAGCTCGCATTCAAAGGATCCAAGTCGAATTCGCAAAGCACTCAAGAGACGACCATGTCGAGCAAGGAGTCTGGAGCTAAGAAGGTCATGTCGCTGCCGAAAACCGCTGAAGAAGGCACCATGTCGATCGACGACTCCGAGGAGAACAAATCGAAGGAGACCATGTCGATCCCGCAGTCCATCGAGGGGAGCCACGGATCGAGCAAGAAGTCTGTTCCAGGCGGCGCCAGGTCGATGGTCGAGGAGCAGGGAGACGACGTCATGCTCATCGGTGGTCGCGACGTGTCGATGTTAGAGGCACAAAGCGAAGTTCCCGCGTCTAATGCGAAGGAGACCATGTCGAGCAAGGAGTCTGCAATCAACGGCGTCAAGTCGGCGAAGAAGGTGGAGACAGAAGAACTCATGTCTATCGTGCAGAACGGCATGTCAAAGGACGAGTCTGCAAACCACGGCGTCATGTCGACGAGGCAGGCGGAGACCACGAATTCTCGCTTTCTCAGGAAGTACGTTCATATTGCGTGCTCGGAGCGGTAGGTGTTCGCGACTGCTGTTTAACCTCGTAGAATAGCGGTATTACCTTGACTGTTATTATGGCCCCTGATCTCTCGCTGGTACATGCACGCCGCATCTCAGCTCGGTGGGAACCACGTACGTCGTCTCCAGTCGCTGCCTGGCTCGCCTGGACTCCTCTGGGCCAGCGTGCCGTACGATTGTATATCAGCATGGCGGAGGACCAGAACCAGAACCAGTGTGCACATTTGTTCATCGCGTTCGCGCTAACAAGACACTTGTGGCGTCCGCAAAATAAGCTTTGACGGACGCTGTCACATGCAAAAACTCGCGTTGCGAAACTTCATCACGTGGTTTCCACGTGGCTGCAAGATGTGTGGGAAAGCCACAAGAAGTTGGATCGGTCAAAACTGATTCATCGATGATCGAAGGCATGGATCAAAGATGTGCAGTGTGAAGAAAACATGTGCGTGGTGTGGCGTACCAAAAATCGTCATGCCTACGCCACTACCAGGTTCTCGTAATGGATCAAGATTGGCCTCGCGAGAAACTTGCAACAAACACATCCCCCTTCTCAACCTTGCAGTCTTTTTGGTAATTCTGCACACGACACTTTGCAATCCCTACACTGAGATCAAGATATTACCAAACTTGCTTACCTCCCACATCGATCTGAGCAGCCATGGACGAGCAAACAGCGCCTGCACAGCAGCAGTATCCTAGCCTGAACCCCTACCAGGGCTCCGACTTCAACAGCACCGCCAACACCAGCACCAGCACCAATGGCTCGGCAATGGGCTCGCTGGAGAACGCAAAGAACAGTGCGATGAACAGTAAGGTACGTCGACCCCTCGTGACTGCCGCGTGAACAGCAGAAGCAGGGGAGGAACAGCTGGCAGAGACACCTAGTCACCCGTGCCTGCTCCAAGTGGACATGTGGCAGCAGCTGCCTACAGCCCTCCGCTGTTCTTCTCTGCTTCATCCTCGTTTCTACCACGTGCTGACAATCTCTCAACAGCAATACCCATCATCCTCACTCCATTCAACCCACCCTAACCACACTCCCCCCCCAGCGGCACAGCAAGGCATGGATAGCATCAAGAACAGCCAGACCTACCAAAACATCAACACTGGCCCCGTTGCCGAGAAGGCTCGCGCTGAGACGGATGCCACCCGCAACGAGTTCTCCAACCTGGCCGCTGCGAAGCAAACCCCCAACACCCAAGCAGCCACCGGGCAGAACCTCACCCACTACCACTCCCTCTTCTACAACCTGCTCTCGTGGGAGAACCCGCGTGCCACCGGCATCTCCTACGCCGCCATCGTCATCTTCATCTTCGCCACCCGCTACGTCCCGCTCGTCCGCTATGGCCTGAAGGCTTCCTGGGTCATTCTGGGCGTCATGGCTGCCGCTGAGGTGGCCGGCAAGACACTCATGGGTCAAGGCTTCGCGAGCAAGCTGCGCCCCCAGAAATACTACACCGTCCCACGCGAGACGCTGGAGAGCGTGATGGAGGATCTCGTCGAGCTGGCCAACTTCTTCGTCATTGAGTTCCAGAGGATCGTGTTTGCTGAGAACGTTTACGTCACCATTGGCGTATGTTACCCTCACATTCCACAATCATGAACGTTGTGCTCATTATTGAAAAACAGGCCTTCACCACCGCCCTCATCACCTACTTCCTCGTCAAGATCACCCCCGCCTGGGGCCTCGCCCTCCTCTTCACCACCCTCGCCTACTTCGTCCCGCTCGCCTACCTGCAAAACCAAGAGCTCATCGACCACCACATCACCAACGCCTCCAACATGGTCAGCCAGCAGACCGAGCAGCTCCGCGACATCGCCTCCCAGCAGACCAACAAGGCCGTCGAGGCCAGCTCCAGCGCATTCAAGACCTACGGCGCACGCGCATCCGAAATGGTCGGCCAGGCCAAGCAGACCGCCGTCGATAAGGGTGTCGTGAAGCAGGAGACCGCAGACCAGATGCCCGGCAGCACCCAAGCCAAGCCGGACGACTTCCCGAGCGCGCCGACTGCTGTGCCGCAACAGGATGGTGCTGCTGAGTCGCTCACGTTCGCCGACACGAAGAAGGAGGAGCAGGAGCCGTTGTTGGCGTAGATTGATGGACACCTACGATGAAGGCAGTGTTGGAGGTACGGCGGATGCTGTATCATACCGGCACACACTTGTCTTCTCGTAATTTGGAGCCCTGGTATGCGAACGATGAAGCACGGTAAAGAGCCATGCGAATGAGATTGAAGATGGAGAAGGAACGACTTCATGTACTACCACCCTTTTCCTTGATGCTGGGACGAGCGAGCAAGCGATGCATTTCTCTTACCTTACCTTGACCTAGCACGAGCGATGTATCATTGACTGTTCGATCGTACTACTTCCTATCCACATTGCCGATCATCAGTTCTAGCCATCCACCCTTTTCTCCCACTTCCCCCACCGCTCAATCACGAATGGTTTCCCTTGCACCGCTTCCCACTCCAGCACCCCATCCTTCACCGGTAGCTCCGCTGGCCGCTCGACTACTAATCGGGCTATCTCGTCGGAGTCTGGATACCGCACTTCCCACGCATCCGGACCACGTTTTGCGAGAGGTGGGTTGAAGCCCGCACAATTCGTGCTGCTCTCCAGTGTCTTGAAGATACTTGTGATGCCGACGCCGTGCGTCGCCACCAACACTACCCGATCGGTGGAGGAGACGAGGGGGGCCTCCTGGGCAAGGATCCGCCCCATACACCCCTTCAACCTCCCAACGAAATCGTCAAACCTCTCCACCCCCTGTTTCCCGTCCGCGGAACGAGGATTGCTCATATCGACGAGATCATAACTACCTCCCTCCATTGTGCCTAGACATTGGCCACGGAGATCCGGGTCTGGCGTTATCCTGTCCTTGGGTATGGAAGGATGGGTTTCCAAGACCGGAGCGAGGGTTTGCGTTATCCGGATTAACGGGGAGTGGTAGACAGCGTCGATGTGTTGGGATGAAAGTTTCTGGGCCACTATTTGGGCGTCGGCGTGGCCAGCGGGGGTGAGGGAGGTGTCGCGCCAGCCTTGGAGGATGAGGTCGATGTTGTCTTGGGTTTCGCTGGCGTCGGTCGGTTAGCAGGGCTTTACAAGCAGGCGAAGGTGAAGGCGTTATGAAGCTCTCGCTTGGAAGACGTGCCCATGACGGATGAAGAGGAGGGTTAGTTGGCCGGGCATCTTGTTATATTCGTGGAGCTGACAGGATAAGATGTTTCCCACGGATTGTACGACCTATGTAAGAAAAAGGGACGCTAGTCAAGTGGTATGGGTGGTTGCGATATGAGCTGCGGTCGTCCATTGCGGCGTTGGGTTTGAGTTTGGGGATTGCCGAGGGAGGAAGGAGGGAGGGTTTTGGCGGAGTGCATCTACCTTACCATGTAACCTACCTTGTAACCCATATCGCGACTGAATTCGGTGAGCTGATCTTCTTGTCTTCTCGATTATACCGAGTAGTATCTCGATCAATCGAAGATGGAAGCAGACGGTCTACGGCCGAGCAAGGGGCAAGGGAGGGCATGGATGCGGATGCGGCTGAGAGCTCAGCGACACTTTCAGCCCGCTGTTGTATGGACGCCTGGTCTCTGGACATCTCATTCTTTCTTGCTCTATCTACCCAAGATGCATAAAGTGTCATCCGTGAAATTCTCACGGTGCGGGTGAATCACGGCATGAGATGACGGTCTACTAGCAATGCTTCTGCCGCGACTTCTTCGACCTTTCCAATTGCGTCAACACCGCTCGCCCTTCGCTCGACAACATGGCTTCGTGAGACTCCCACTGCCACATCCCGGAGTCCATGGGCGAGCGGCTCAATTCCGTGGATACCGAGCGGTCAACCATCGTCAATTACTGGCATCCTGGAACGCACTACGATTGTGGTTTAAAGACCCGCTATTCTACTTCCACATTGCAGGGATAGGAGGTCTATGGGGACTCTACTACGTGTACAATCTTGACAGAGTACCTATCACGCACCGATGGCGCTTCAACACGGTGTCTCAGCATCACGAGAAGCAACTCGCCCAGCGCTTAGTCCGAGATGTCCTGGACAACGGAGACAGCACCATTTTGCCGGACTCATCCAGCGAGCATACTACCGTCCAACGCGTCTTCGATCGCCTCGTGCCAGCCGCTGGCTTGGTCGATACAGACTGGGAAGTCCACGTGATCGACGACCCCAACACAATGAACGCATTCGTGTTGCCTGGAGGCAAAGTCTTCATCTACACCGGGATGCTTCACCTCTGTTCTTCCGACGATGAACTTGCCACCATCCTAAGCCATGAGATCGCGCATAACATCTGCCGCCACGGCTCGGAGAGCGTCTCCCGTACGCTGCTATGGGTGCCTGGATTCGTTATCAGCTCGCTTGCCAGTGGTCTGGACCCTGATCTAGTAGAAGTGGGCATGGATGTCGCGTTTCGGTATCCGAATTCTCGCGTACATGAGCGAGAAGCTGATTATGTTGGTCTTCTTCTTATGGCTGAGAGCGGGTACGATCCTTCTGCAGCGCTAAACTGGTGGAAGACCATGGAAGAAGTGAAGGCGAGGGAGGTTGTGAGCTACATGAGCACACACCCTGGTCATCATAACCGGCTTGAACAGTTCTACGCTTGGCTGACAGATGCGAGGACGCGGAAGCTTGGAAGGAGATGTTCTGGTGAAGTTGATAGTCCGACAGTCTCTGTTGCTGCGACTGACTATCTGCGTAGAAGAAGAGTTTCGGTCTTACTACTACCTTCAACGAGGTCGGTGCGGCCTTGGGGATGTTGTCGAGCATGCAGGCTGAGGCTCGAACATACCGGGAAGCATCATGTTCAACGCTCGACCGCGACCGAGTGAGAGAAAAAGATAACCAGATCAGCAAGCTTTGGACTTTCACGATGCTTGGTGCGTGAAGCTCCAATGAGCATCGCTGGAGATGACACCTCTCGGACACCATGAAGTCCGTAGACCACACGACATCACTTGGTACGTTGAATGGGATCCATATTTTTGCAGATCTTGCCCAAATGGATGTCCACGTGTCTTACGTCTAACCCCGGCTCGTATTCGTGAGCCGACTCAAACATCACATTGGATACAACATGGGCCCGTACCTCGGGCTTCATATCTCCTGGAGTAACACGTTCTATACCAAGGCTCCAAAGGCCTCATCTCTTCACAAGCCTTGATACAGCGCCGAGAGCTCCAAACGGAGATATCGGACTTTCCAAAGGCAAACTTGGCGCTACTAGCGGAGCTGACAAGGGTATAAGAAGGCCAGCCCTTCGACTTCGTCAATAGCTCTGCACCAACTATTTTCATTGTCGGCCAAGTCTTAAGCCCTTGAGGTACCATCCGGATTGCTCGTATCGCTCAACCACATTTCGAGATGACGTCCGACAAAGCAGCAACAATGCAAGCAGCGGCCGAAGGTCTCGTAATGGCTTTCAACGGCGCCTGGGACGAGAAGGTCCTAGAAGCGGCGATGGCTTCTAGAGCGCCCGAGTGCATCCACGCCATGCTCCCGAAGTCACTCGGCCTACTGCCGCAGAACAACGACGAATGGGCTACTCACTTTCGGAGCCTCATTGGCATGATCACGGAGTCCAAGGTATAGTCAACTGCATGATGTCGTCCGGCATCGAGAGAATGCTGATCATACATCGAAGATGACGATTCATGATGCTGTGGTTGCGCCGGAGGACCGACGTGTGGTGATCTACTCTTCCGTGGAGGCTACGGCGACCGATGGGCCGTTCGACAACGAATACGTCTGGTTCTTCACCTTCAACGAAGATGGGAGCAAGATCGTGAGGATTGATGAGATGATGGATAGTGCTGCAGTGAGGGATATATTTGAGAGGAGAGCGAAGGCGAAGGAGGAGTCGAAGGCTTAGACCTCGTGCGAACGTCTTGGTTTTGACATAGAAGGATGAACACTTTGCTTAGCCATGTGTTGCAGCCAAACCTGTACTATCTGCTGCAATGGCACAAATCACAAGCTCATACCGTCGGCCTCGTTCGAAGGAGCTTCGCATGCCTTCGGTCCGAGTGTGCTGGAGCCAGCCCCGCCCGTGAGTCTACCTCGTTAACTGAACCAACGACTCTTGCCGATGTTCGTATATCTTTCGAGATCAAAGTATTGGATCAACTGCAGACACTTGACGAGCACATATACATTGATAGAGCCCAGATAGACCAGAGACGTTGAACCCCCAATCAACATGTCTCAAAACCAGCAGCATGAACTCGTCCTCTTCAACTTCCCCGAATCAGTCTTCGGACGACGCATAGTACGATACCTGAACCTTCGAAACCTCAATTTCTCACAAATCCGAGTACCACCCAACATGCCTCGTCCGATCCTCCAAGAACGACTCGGTATCAACTATCGTCGGATTCCGCTGATGGCCATTGGAAGGGACGTCTACATCGACACTCGGCTTATGCTACGCAAGCTTGAGACGTTGTACCCAGAGGGCAGACTAGGCTCATCAAACAGCTTTGAGCAAGGTTTCGAAGATATGTTGGAGAAGTTTGTAATCGATGGCGGCCCTTTCGTGCGCACTTCTGGTTGCATTCCTGTCTCAGCACCATTTATCAGCGACAAAGTCTGGATGAAGGATCGATTCGATGGATCGGGTGGCATGTTTACGCGTGAGATGTTGGTTGAAAATAGGAATTGGTGTATCAGTCAATTGCGGTTGTACTTTGGTATGTTAGAGAAGATTCTAGCCGACGGACGGGACTGGATCTTGAACGGATCGAGACCTGGATTGGCGGAGGTGCATGCGGGATGGGTGTACGATTGGGGGTTGAATATGGCTGGGGACATGCGGGATGGGTCTGATGAGAGTACTGCTGATATGAGGAAGGTTCTGAATGAGAGCGAGTTTCCGAAGGTGCATCCCTGGGTGAAGCGGTGGAGGGAGGTGACGGAGCAGGCGGAGAGTAGCAACCCTGGAGCAGGAGCGATGGATGAAGGGACGGAAAAAGAGGATGAGGTAATCGAAAGGATATTGAACGGCCAGCTTTGTGAGCCTGATGAACTCACCTTCGACAAGGACGACGTGCTTGGCCTTTCCCAAGGCCAGAGGGTGAGCATCTCGCCCGTGGACTTCGGCTTCACGCACGAGGATGCTGGGCTATTGGTCGGTCTAACGAAAGACGAGGTTGTAATTGAGGTCGAAGTGCCAGGCGAAGCGAACGACAAGTTGAGACTGCACTATCCGCGGATCAACTTCAAGATCAAATCAGTGGCGTGAGAGCTTGCTAAATGAGAGCGCAATGCCTTTGTTCTCGACAATTCGTTCCGTTGTCTGCTTGAAGAGGAGAAGGCAGAATTCTCTGTAAAGCTTGAACGCCGATTGAACTTCGTTGCGGTGTTTGGAGGTCTCAAGTGACGTTTGCCTCTTCTCAAAATGAGCGACGTCCTTTTTACTGGCAGCTCACTGCACTACCCGCATGCGTATTTTTACGGGCAGCGACACCGGTCTCATCAACCAATAGTTGATCCACTTCCATCCGGCACATTCTCCCTTCAGCTCATCGTCAAGCTCAAAGTCGAAATTTCTCACAAGCTCAGGCACGAGCTTAGACATTTCAAGCATGCTTATGTTCCGGCCAATGCACGTCCTACTCCCGAGACCAAAAGCCATATTGTGCCGCTGCATGTAAGACACCTTCTCTTTATCAGGATCCAGCCAACGCTCTGGTCGGAAGGAGGTGGCGTCATCTCCGAATATCCTGCTATTCGAGTGCAAGACGAAGGGGTTGACACCAACCACCGTGCCGGCTGGGAACGTGTATCCGGCAATATCGGCGCCCCCTTCAGGTACGACACGCTGAAGTGGCAGACCGGCGGCAGGATGCAGCCGCTGAGCCTCCTGAATGATAGCCTGGAGGTAAGGCATGCTTTGCACTTCCTTGAACGTGGGTGGCACCGAAAGCCTGCCTGCCCGGGCGTTGGTATCAATCTCGTCCCGCAGCTTGGACAGCACAGTCGGGTTCTTTAGAAGTTGATATAGGATAGCAGACAGCGCGGATGCTGTTGTATCGGCCCCTGCGATCACGTTGCCGATGAGCCCAACGATGATGTCGCGTTCGGTGAATTGGGACGGGTCTCGTTCGTTGGAGTCGAGGAACTTGCTGAGGAAGTCCTTGGGAGCAGTCTCATCGTCGGCCTCTTTAGGTATCGTTTGACCCTTTTCTCCGCCTGCCCGCTCCACCCTCCTTTTCGAGATGACGTTCGTGGTGAAGCGCGCGAGGGACATTCTGGGGGAGCCTTTGATCAGCCCCCAGCGGGCAAGAAAGGCTGTAGTGTTGAAGATCATGGGGTGGATCCAAGCGTAAATTCCCATCGTTGTATTATAGAATAGGTTGCCATGCAGATCCTTGAAGAAGTCGTCCACATCGGCTCCCTGATCCAGGAACCCCATCCTCCGGGAGTAACTGATCATTGCAACAGTGTCCGCAGCATAACACAATAACCATAATGCCATATCTGCCCGTCCATGGGACTTTGCTATTGCTTCCAGCTTTGATATCAGTAAAGCGGTGCAGTGGTCAGCGTAAGCTTCGTACGTCAACAGGCTGGACATCGAGTACGTCGATTGAAACTTCCTACGAAGCTGGCCGTGCACCTTGATGCTCGGCTCGGTGAAGAGAGTCTTGAATCCAGGTGCGTTCCATGCCTCGTACCAGCTTGACTTGTCGAGCTCTTTTCCTTTACCATAGATAGCACTCACTGCTTCTGGGGAATTGAAGCTATAATGTCCAGGAGCGTAGCGTACAACGTCGCCATGCTTGCGATGCAGGGCGGTGTTCTCTTTCTCAAATCCGCCTTGCCATACGCGGTAGAAGAACCAGAGCCTGGTGAAACGGGCTGTAAGCGGTCCCGGAATAGACCTCAATGGAGAGAAGAGGTGTGAGGCGATGAGTGTCACGCAGGCTAGCGCGAGCAGGCCAACGGCAGCATGAGTTGAGGTCGAGAACATCTCCATGGGCTTCGACAGATGTTCCAGCGCGTGCTTCTCCGAATGCAAAGTGGAACGATGCAGACAAGCATACTACCTATAGAGGTTCCAGAAAGTGGGGTCGTGAATCAGAGTTCGAGTTGCGAGTGGAGCTGACGACCTGAGCTAGGGGAATGGTTGGAGCGTCTTCTGTCGCGTCCATTAGCTAGGAACAACAAGTGGTCGAGCCTACGGCATAGTTTTGTATCAGGCCGGTTAGGTAATTGCGTGTGCCCTAGTTGACCGCAGAACGGCTGAACATTTCGATTGCCTTGATGTTACGGATCAGACAATCGGGCTGACTTCCTACGTCGGTAAGGGTCTTCTTTGGGACTTTCCTTGAACGGACAATGCTCATCAAGCTGGAGTCTGTGGGTGTGACCAACAGGCTCGTGTCGAGAGCGTGCGGACAGCTAGACGGCGATTTCACCCGATGTCCGTTGTGGATTGTCAGCAGAACCAGCATGCAATTGTAGACAGACGAGAGCATGGTGTGATAGACAGTGACAGTCATCCGCAGATTAGGAGAACCAGAGAGTGAGAGCGTACATTGTGGACGTGGCCGAAAGAGAGCCGTTTCCAAAACAAAGCATCAGTACACCACTTTCCGGAGCATAAAACGACAGCCCAACATTCTTGCAGTCAAAACCCAGTCCACTAGCATCCATCATGAATCGTAAAGTATGTCGAGATATTGGATGGGCGGACACGCAGTTTAAACACATCTTGATGCAATCGTATCTCAAAGCTCGTACGACCTGTCTATGTGGTCTTCAAGGCGCCCAGCCTGGTAGATGATTTCTTCAACAGGATCTGAGTAGTCGTCATTGCCGAAGCCTGAGAAGGATCGCCGTCGCCGTGCATTAGGTCGAGGTGCCAAAGTTCTTTCGAAGTCGCGTTCGTATGGTCGGGACGCATCCCACCTACGGTTTCGACTGCGTGGGCCACGTTGATAATCGAAGGGTCCGCAGGTGTTCGCGATATGAATGAGAACTGAACGAAGAGTCGCTGCGTGAAGTCGCCGAGAGCGGCGGAGCATGTCGACGATGTCGGGGAATTCTCGCAAGACCTCCACCTGGCACGCGATCTTGACATCGCACGGCATGATAGCCCTATGGATCGCATGGCTAAGCAAGACGACGCCATAGTTATCACTGATCTCGAAAAGGAGAGGTGCATTGGCCAGAAAGAAAGTGCTGAGCCCCCGGCCCACACGTGGACTGTCTGTCTGCTTGGAGACTTCAGCGAGGCCCCGGAACAAAGTGTTAGTCTCGTTGATCGAGGAGTCATTGTGGTGGTTGGTTGCTTCGTCCCTGCGCAAACAGGCCTCTAGAGCATCGTTGAGTGTCCGCGAGGCTTCGATCTCAGACCTTGCTTCTCCTATCGTGCTGAGGACAAATGAGTAGGTCTCGTCAAGTTGTCTCATCCTACAAAATTGAATGGATCAATTAGTGTGTGTCTGAGCGGAGGATGTTATGGGCGTTGAACTTACACCAAGCCACGGAATCCACCGTTCTCTTCTACGTCGTCGCTATGTGAGACATAGTCGTCAGCAACTGTCCCAGGTGGTACATTGCCGTGGTCGGTGTCAGTGGCCAGGAGTGGGAGGAAGCGAAGGAGCAGATCTCTGCTGTATGAATGTAAGTTCCGCCGCCGGTCAAGAGTCTGGAGATGAGGTTGAGAGTGACGATAAGATAATCCGGGTCTGGCGGGACAGCTAGGCGCGTATCTCTGTAGGCCATGCTGGCTGGTTGTGAAATATAATAGGGAGCGAGATAGGATATAGTCGACCGTCATTCAAGCAGAAGAGGTAAGTGGCGGACGACTGCATGGCTGCAGACGGCTGAAGTATGCCTACACGGATATGTGCACCGCCACGCGATCCATGAGTAACGTTGTACCAAGGCACCATCCTATCGCTCGAGTTGGATAGTATGTGGCACCTTGGGCCTCGAGAGATGTCACCGGCATAGTTCCGAGATACTTCGGTGCCTCTCGCGTGCGGACCCGGCTGCTTTTAGACGTTGGAACGTTCATGATGCCATCGTGAGCGATCGGATGTGAGCTCCGTACTGGCCACCACTCTGACAGGCTCGTCGCAGAGGCCGAAGCTGAGAGCCCAAAGTCACAGCCATGTGAGCATCTGGTACGACTCCAGCAAAGCAATACACCCCTCAGAGTAGGTGACACGACCGCGTGAAAGCGGGATCGCACTGCCGCACTTTTTGGCCTCCATGGTGCCGAGCGACGTGGCCGTATAGATCCCAGTCATGTTCGTCCCGTGAGCAAAAATTGGGCTATGAGGTGTTATTAGGATGAAGGGTGTAGTGCCAGCTCGAAGTGTCGTGTAGTGTATCGCGTGTGTGCGACATATACCGCTTGCAGTAGCTACAGTCACGGTCGACGCCGCCTCATCTCCAACAGAACTTCCGCCTGCAATCCTGTCCCACTCTCCGATCGAGCGGTGGGTCTCGAATGGTCATCTCAGGAGGTGCAATAGCATCGGTGCCATGCTGGGGGAGGAGATGGCCTTTCTGGCCTAAAGCAACCAGGATCGAGTCAAGGTCTTGATGTGCTACTGATCAACTATCCTAGGTACCCTCCAGATGGATCTCACCGATGTCAATGTTCTCCGTTCTAATGGTGGGTTTCGCATGGTCATCACAGGAGGTGTAGCACCCCCGTCACCATTCTGTAGGAGGAAATGCCTTCCATGGCCTTACAACACTAACGACGAAGTCAACCAAATTGCCTTGCTATTAAAGGACTATCCTAGGTGCTCTCCGATGCGATCTCACGGCCGTCATGGTCATATCACCCAACACCCTACCGCCTGACTCCACGGAGTTGCTCGAGAACCGGCACCGGCGCCCCAGTCTCCCCTTCATAGAACGGCTGCCACGTTCCATCTTCCATCTCGGTAAAGCCTTTGATCTTCCTTTCCGCCTCCTCTGCTGTTGGTGGACGGGAACGCCTCTGAACCGTTCCCGCTGATCCCAACCCAGATGGCCCCCCTGCACCCACTGGCGATGGTACGGCGCTGTCGACCCGACCTTGGGGAACACTGACCTGCAAACGCACCAGTCCAGGCGGGCCACTGTATTCCTCCAGCCAGATCTCATTGCACAACCTCTCCCTGATAGCATGCCACACGTCCGTTCTTAGCCTCCCACTCAACACATCTACCATCCCATTCGGACATCTCGCCCTCGCGATCGGCTCGCTATACGCCCTTTGCTCTTGATCTTCGAACTCATCCCACGATTTTCCCTGGCGGAATGCCAGCTTGGCACGGTTCTTGAAGCTACTTGCGATGCAGCGTACGGCGGAGACACCGTCGTCTTTTCCGATGGGCTCGTACCTATATCCATCGGACGAAAAACTGTCAGCAAGTGTCTCCAACTTAGCGGCAATTGATGAAACGTCCCAGAGCACCGCAGGGTGCCTGATACTGTCTCGGAAACGCTTTCGATCTATCAAGTCGACGTACCAATCGTTACCGAGATCTCCGTATTCGTACCTAAAACGATGGGTATAGAATTAGCAAGTGTCTCTCTGGCGTGACGATGAGTGACGGAAAGTTTCAGAGCGTCGTACGATGCTCGATGCTGTCTCGGAGCCCTCTGCGAAGCCTTCCACCCATCGATTTGACTTACCAGTCCTCGGCGCCGTCATCGAAGTATGCAGCTCCTTCTTCCTCGTCCATCCTGCGCTTCCAGGCCTTCTGGCTATCGGAGATGTGCGGAAAGTCCTGAGGACGCGGCACTGGCCAGAAGTAGATCCCGTATTTGTCTGGTCCCAGAACCTTCAGCATCTTCGTCTCGAGGTTGCGAGCTCGGGCTGCGGACGCAGGCATGCTGGCGACGGCACCAGGGGTGTTGATTGTTGCGGGAGATGATGTTAAGAGCGATGAGGTAAGTGAAGTTAATCGGTTGTCTTGGTCAGGTGAAGGAATTCCAGGAACAACCTCGCCGGAATCTTCGATTTCTTGTGCCTTGGCCGATTTCTTGATTGTTCTGGTCGGACGTCCAGAGGCATCGCCCGCTTTTGTATTCTGTGGCATTTGGTGATAGCACTGAAGTTCACTAGTGGCTGCAAGGTAAAAATATGTTGGCGAGTCGGCTTTGGGTGATGTTGATTATGCTGGGTTGTCATCGTGAAAGAATTCTCTGATGGGGCAGTGTTTACCTATCGGGCGTGAATAGAGGAAGGTAACAGTTGCAAAGTGAAGCTGCCGTATATCCACGGGCGACCAGGACGGTAAGCATGATTGCCACATGGTATAACATGTGCTTGCCATGTGGGCGTTATGTGAATGAGCAGCGGCACATGTGAACTCTAATGCACTTATTATGCGGAAAGTCACCACATTTGTCTGTCCCTACCAATTCTTGATGCCACTCTGTTGTCTGGGACTCATCGCACTGCTTCTGTCGTTCACTGAAGTGCGGCTTTTCGATGTGACGTCGTGTGCACATGGTGCGCTTTCCCCCTACCTACGTCGTTGCTGTTGCAATCGTCGCTCCTGTCTGTAGCCCTTTCGCTCTATCTGCTACTGCCGTTGTAAGCTGTGATGTTGTGTCAAACCTCGCAGCGACGGCTGAGGTCCAGCAACAGGATCTTGATGTGTTGTCGCTACTTCCTTCTGCGGCCTAGCCGCGATGCAAATCCGATCGATCTGCTAGATCTGAGGCTTAAATCTCGCGTTTCTTTCGCGTTCTGGCACGTGCGCCATGACGAGGTACATTGCTCCCGAAGTGCTCGAATCCCTCCATTCTTCTGTCGAAACGCTATATTGTACTGTAGCATCTTGTCATACTGGGTGACTGGGAGGCCGTTTCCTTTTGCTATATCTTCTGGTCTTTGCTACAGCTAGTGTATACTATGTCGTCAGAAACTGCAAAATCCTCCTCGAGTACGCCACCTACATCTCCAGAAAGCGGAAATGGCGGGACCACAGATGCTATGGAGCAGGAGGAGAAGCGCATGGCGGATGTGCGACGAAAGCAGGATGAGAAGCGGGAACGCGAACTGGAAGCCTCTCGGGAAGAGGACATCAAAGGTGGCAGGAAAGTCGTCGATCAGAAGTACAAGGCATTGGAGTACTTGCTAAGTCAGAGCAAATTGTACTCGGCGATTATGCTGGAACAGATGACGAACCAAGAAGAGGCCGAGACGGCTAAGGACGAGAAGAGTCGGAAGCGAGCTGAAAAGAAAGAGGAAAAGGCGGAGAAGGCGGCGCATGTCAGCCAGAAGAGGGCTACGAGAGCTGCTGCTGCAACAGAAGATGCTGCAGCTGGTGCGGATGACGCTTCGCCCAAGAAAAACTTGCCGACACGGGGTAGACTGGCGAAAGAGTCGAGTGGAAAGAGTGGCAAGATCACTGACTTCATGAAGAAAGAAGACATCCAGGCGAAGGCCGGCAAGACCTCTATCACTGAAGCACTCGCCGAGGAGACGAAAGACTCCGATGTCAAGCCAGGTGAAATCGGTATGCAGGACCTGCGCTCCGCGAAGCAGCCGGATCTCGTCACGGGAGGTCTCATGCGTACATACCAGCTCGAAGGTCTCGACTGGCTCACTTCATTGTACGAGAACGGGCTCAACGGTATTCTGGCGGACGAGATGGGCCTTGGCAAGACCATCCAGACGATTGCGTTCATTGCATTCCTGCACGAGAAGGGCATCAATGGCCCATTTCTGATAGCTGCACCCCTTAGCACGACCAGTAACTGGGTGGCAGAGTTCAAGAAGTGGACGCCGACCATCCCTGTGGTCCTCTACCACGGCAGCAAGCAGGAGCGCGAGGAGATCCGGAACAAGCAGCTTCGCAATCCGAGCAGTGCAAGTTTTCCAGTCATCTGCACAAGCTACGAAATCTGCATGAACGATCGAAAATATCTTGCTCATTATGGCTGGAAGTTCATTATTATTGACGAGGGTCATCGGATCAAGAATCTCAACTGCAGACTCATTCGCGAGCTGCAGTCATATCAATCGGCGAATCGATTGCTCATCACTGGAACGCCACTTCAAAACAACTTGACAGAGCTCTGGTCGCTTCTGCATTTCCTGATGCCGAGCATCTTCGACAAGCTTGAATCGTTTGAGTCGTGGTTCGATTTCTCCGCTCTCAAGGAGAAGAATGGTGTCGAGCAGATATTGTCTGAAGACCGCAAGAAGAACTTGGTGGCTAGCCTTCACGCGATATTGAAGCCATTCTTGCTGCGGCGAGTGAAGGCTGACGTTGAGACGTCTCTACCAAAGAAGCGCGAATACGTGCTCTATGCGCCTCTGACACAGACGCAGAGGGAGCTCTACCAAGAGATTCTGGAGGGCAACAGCAGAGCTTACTTGGAGAACAAAGTCGTGGAGACTCTCAGTGGTACCGCTACGCCAACGAGTGTGAGAAGCTTGAGCTTGAAACGCAAGGTGGCGGATGACTCTTCGACGCCAAACAAGAGCGCGAAGTCGAGTCGCGCATCGACACCAGCAACATCGAAAAGTAGTGGCCCACGCTCCCGCAAAGCCAAAAAGCAACAAGGCTACGAGGAAGTATCCGATGCTCAGTACTTCAAGGAACTCGAGGACCTGCCATCTTCACCGGTGTCTGACAATGCCGAGTACGAGAACGATGAAGAGACCGAACGCGCGAAGACACTGTCCATCGCCAGGCGTGAGATTGCGAACAAGAAACTCCAGAACCCGGTGATGCAGCTGCGGCAATGTTGCAACTCTCCGCACAACTTCTTCTACCCATTTGACTTGGACGACAACACTCCCGTTGACGAAACACTGGTCACGGAGAGCGGTAAAATGCTGCTGCTCGACCGGCTTCTACCCGAGTTATTGAAACGAGGCCACAAAGTGCTCATTTTCTCGCAGTTCAAGACCCAGCTCGACCTGCTGGAGACGTACTGCGACGGTCTTCGGGGTTGGCCGGTCTGTCGCATTGACGGCTCGGTGGCACAATCAGATCGACAAGATCAGATTTTGGCCTTCAACGAACATGACTCCGAGGCCAACATCTTCCTGCTCTCTACTCGAGCAGGCGGTCAAGGCATCAACCTCGCCGCTGCAGACACTGTCTTGTTGTTCGACAGCGACTGGAACCCTCAGCAAGACCTACAAGCTCAAGATCGCGCCCATCGTATCGGTCAAACCCGGCCCGTGATTGTGTACCGCTTCGCGACCAAGGGCACGGTGGAGCAGATGCTGCTTGAGAAAGCAGACAGCAAGCGAAGGTTGGAGAAGTTGGTGATTCAGAAGGGCAGGTTCCGCAACGCCAAGTCTGATGCTGGTGCGGACTTTGCTGAGCTGCAGCGACTATTGGGTAGGGATGATGGGGAGAAGATGGAACTTGAGCAGGGCAAGCTGCTTAGTGATGAGGATCTAGCGATCTTGACGGACAGGAGCGAGGAGGCATTTGAGAGGGCCGAAAAGGGTCTTGACAGTGCTGGAGATATGTTCAAGGCGGTGCAGACGAATACGGATGGTGGAGGGCTGTTGGAGAGTTTGCAGAAGTAGTTGAATTCTGTGTATGAGATACCATGACCAGCCAGTCTGCTCTATCAACAAATGTCTCGATAAGCTGGCGACTTGACGTCGTATTTATGCCCAGAGATGAGTCAAATCGCCCAGCACTGTCTCGGAGACGGCATATGTTCTTGATATCTGTTCGAGCAAGTCCTGGATCTGCCCTCTTCGAATTGGACATGCATCGGATCGGCTGCGAGCCCCTGCGATTCGCAAAGGAACGAGTAAAAGCACTCCAGCCACCATACGTTTCTGGAGTAACTGCTTGGTCAGTAACACGATATTATCGACGTGGTCGTACACCTCTAGATGAGTCAGAGCTGGAGTTGCGATGCTTTGGGCGTGCCAGTGCGAATAGTAGTCGAAGGGTGAGGAGAGGTAGATTGATATGGCGGAGTGATATATCGATCCCAATAAGGTCTCACTGCCTTCCGAATGCATTGGGCCAGGGCCGCAAGTTGTTTGAGACCACTCGTGCAGCCGACCAAATAGCCGGTGGGCCTCCTGAGATAGTAGCTCCAAAGTTGATATATTCAGGGATGATTCGCAAGAAGCGGTCTCTGCGGTGTTGATCGCACTACATGCTGCCTGTCAGCCGGACGCTAAGCCTATACGTAAGGTCGAGATCGCTTACCGGACTACAAAGTCAGAGCTGCAAGCCATGATGTCCGGGAGGGTCTCTAGAACATGGCAGGCTTCCGCTGTTCCGTCCTGTGAGCTATGCTCCGTAAGCTCACGCCATGCCGTCCGCGCAAGCAGGCTCGGCTGCGACAAGAGAATGCTCTTGTTCACTTCCAAGAGTTGCATCTCCAGGAAGAACCTTCTTGCTTGACCCTGACGGAAGGCTTGAGGTCCAAGATACTCTACAACTTGTGCAACCCCTAAGTTCAGGTGCTGCAGGAACCCTTGCCCGGTTCGGTCCTGCATCAGTTCGAACACACCCAGCAACAGGATCGACCACAGGCTTTGCAGCTGATCACCAGTCGAATCTGCTGCCTGTAGATGACTATGAAGCGCTTTCAAGGATCTCTCATAAGACTCAAATGCTAGGCGGGACCAGTTGGGATTCTTGGTACCAGAACAGCGCCGGATGGACAGGGCTCCTACCGCTGCGACCGCATGGTAGACTTGAGGGCATGACTGACTGTACAAGTGCACATCGTACATGTACGTCGATGAGAGGCCGGAGAAACTGTTCGTGGGGAGGAACTGCTGGAAGAAATACTCGACCGCGACGGATGCGGAATTTTGTAGCATGCTGGTTGAGAGCGAATGGTCCAGAGAGCCTACACCAAATTTGGAGAAACAGACGCCTCTCCCTCGAGGTCTGGAGGGTGGGTTTCGAGTAGTCACAGAGTATGTACACTGCTGGCCTAGCCGTGTACAGTGGGAGCACACCGGCCCCCCGGAGCACTTTGCAGGTCCAGTCAGCACTCATCCCTTGGGTCGAAGATTGGAATGGGTACCTGTCGATGTGCACGAGCACACTCATCGCAACGTGATCTCAACAGCCTGCGGTCTCGAGCACCAATGACCTTCCTCTTGCTGCGTTCGCCGACGACAAACTTGAACTCCATCCAGATTTGGAAGCATTCGAGCGGCGGGGACGCATCATAACGGTATATCGGGAGAGATGAATCATGAGGTTGACACGTAAGAAAATCTCTCTCTGTCTTTCTCTCCCTTCCCACGCTTGCCCCTTTAGGCAGTGTTCTCGCTAGCGCGGCACTAGTGACTCGCTCCTTCCAAGCGTCCTCATCCTCGTCTCTTGCTATACACCAAGGACCAAAAGTTTTATTGCCACGGCGTACGCTTCATCGGGAAGTACTCATGCGTTATACGACGTCCCGGCCCACAGTCGTCGCGTTGCGGCATGTCGTTACTGACCATGTATAAGAACGTGTAATCTGGTCGCTTCTTCAGGTAGGTCACTCAACAACACCACACACAATGCACTCTCTTTTTCTCCTCTCGAGTCTTTTCGCTCTCTTCAATCTCATCATGAGCCTCACTCTACCGGCCCCGAGCGGCCCTCTCGGCGTCGAGATCAGCTCACTCCAGTTGACGGACTACTCTCGACCAAACCCCTGGGCCGCAGAGCCGCCTCACCGGTCCATCATGGTGTCGACATTCACGCCTGTCGGCAGCCAGACGAACTGCAACATGTCTTCGATCCCATACATGCCTACAGCCGTGGCGGAGTACTACGACGAGACATATTCCGCCTACGGCATCCCCAACGGCACGTTTACATCAATTTCTCAGCCCAACTGCGACCTGACCGCTAGATCGGTTGTCCAGGGCGCATCGGATTATCCCGTTCTTCTCTTCTTGTCCGGTCTAGGAAACTCACGCTTCCTCTATTCCGCGCTGGCATCTCAGATCTCGTCCTTCGGACTTACGGTTATCACAATTGATCATCCGTACGATGCCGCTATCGTCCAGTTGGCCGACGGCTCTACCGTCACGTCGGTCGACATCTCCACGAAACTACAGATCGTGAAAGCACTCGGAGTCAGGACGAAAGATATCTCCTTCTTCGTATCCGAACTTCTCGATCCCCAGCAGCACATCCTACCCTACCGCCATGACACCAAGCCTCCTACCATCATGATAGCCGGACACTCCCTCGGCGGAGCCACAGCCGCCGAAGCTCTCCTCAGCATCCCACAGCTCAAAGCAGGTGCAAACCTCGATGGCTCATTCTGGGGCCAAGCGACCAAGGAGACCACGACATGGAGCAAACCCTTCCTGCTCTTCGGCCACGCCAACAAGATAGAGACAGATCCGACGTGGGCGAGTATCGTACCACGTCTGCTCGGAGCTAAAGCATACGTTGAGCTTCACGATGCAGCGGATGGCAGCTTTACGGATCTGCCTTACTTGGTTGAACTTCTTGGGCTCGCCGACAAACTTCCGAAGGCGGTGTCGAAGCTGCTGGGCACGATTGACGGGTATGATGCTTTCAGGGCTGTGTCGGATATCGTTGTTGCGTGGTTCAAGGATGTTTGTGGGACAGGTGGAACTGGTAGTGTACGGCAGGTTCGGAAGGTGGCTAGGAAGGATCCGCACCTTACTTTCGTAAGCATTTGAGCAGATAGATATGTAGAATACATGCGCCTCATACAGAGGGACTTGTCTACTCGCGTTCTTTATTCTCACTGTACCCCAGAGGTCTAGTCAAGTCCACAGTACATACCTTCCCATCGCTGTTGCAGTCGAGAATTTTCCGTTCACGTGAAAGTCGACCGGGATGCTGGTTTGCCTGGCTTCAAATCCAGCCAATGGCAGGACGTGGAGCCGTCACCGCTTGGGCATCTTCGACCTACAACAGCTCACTCTTCCATCTCCAGCGTCGACTGGAGCAACGTGGTTTCCCTCTAGCGAAGACACCGCCTGCACCTACATGTACAGGCGACGTGCGCCTGCCATCTCAACAACCCAACGGTATTTCATGTCATTCACTCAGACTTCCTGTTTGCTGTCTCACTCTTCACACCCAGACATCCACCTAACTACTGCACCGCACTGACTAGCAGCACTAGTCCAGCAAATTTCTAGGGCTACTGTCACATCACTCATTCGCTTCATTCTTCTCTCATATCCTTCGGTACCACACACTGACCGCCTGCTCACGTCTTGACCTCACGTGTTCGGAAGGACAGCATATCAGAGTCTCACGAATTCACGATGGGGCACCACATGTCCAAGCTGCTGCACCACCATGCCAAAATCACCCCCGAGCAGCTCGAACATCTCCAGAAGCAGCTTCAGATCCAGCAAGAAGCCTCCACAGCCAAGGATACCGAGGTCTTAACAATCAGGAAGACCCACGATGAGACCAAGGAAGAAGCCAGCCTCCTGCACCAAAAAGTTGAACTCCTCGAAGTGAAGCTCACCGAAGTTCAAAAGGCCCGCGACGAGAGCATAAAAGGTCTGCAGGCGTCGATCACAAGGAATGGCGAGGCCGCGGACTCGCAGCAGAAGGCGCTGCTGGAGAACAAGATTGCCGTCGAGAAAGAGCTGAGCGAGGTCAAAGCTCTGAAAGTGGCCATGGAGGCTGGACTCGCGGAGCAGATCGCTCAGATCAAGACGCAGTTGGAGGCCTCGCAGAGCCACGAGGGCGAGCTGCAGCTGACTAACAGCAAGCTGGAGGAGCAGGTGGTGTCGATGAAGAAGGAGATGGAGGTGAAGCTTGCGGCTGCTCAGTTGGACCTCAGTGCTGCGCAGGAGAAGCTTGCTGGTCTGATGGAGGAGCACGAGAAGCTGGTGAAGGAGTCTGAGCAGAGTGGGGCGGCGAGCAAGCAGGCGTTGGAGGGGTCGACGACGAAGTATGAGGCGCTGGTGTTTGTTCATGATCAGTTTCTGAAGGAGACAGAGAGCAAGTCTGAGGCTGCGAAGAAGGATCTGGCTGAGGCGCAGGAGAAGCTTGTGGCGTTGCAGGCTGAGCACGACGCCTTCACCAAAGACTCGACGGAAAAGTCAACGGTGCTATCTTCGTCGCACGAAGAGCTGAAGGCTGCCCATGACAAGCTCAGCGAAGAGCTCATCGTCGCTCAGAAGAGTGTCTCCGACTCCGAGGAGCAAATCAAGGTCCTCAAATCATCCAGCGAGGCTAAAGCATCCAAGCACGCCGAAGACATGGCGAAGCTCCAAGCCGAGATGGTAGTCGTGCAAGAGGCTCACCAAAAGCTTGAGACTGGCTCCACTGCTGCTATCGATGCGGCGAAGGCGGAGGCCACTGAGCTCCAGACCAAGGTGACGACCATCGAGACCGAGCGGGACGAGCTGCAGAAGAAGGTCGACGAGGCGGTTGAGAAGGCTTCCACGGCTGACACCGAGCTTGAGGCATTGAAGAAGGTAAGTTTGCGGTCCCTACACACCTTGCTTAAACGTGTACTGTTCTTGATGCTGACCCCACTGATAGGAGATCTCCGAGCTTCAAGACAAGATCAAGGACCTCGAGTCCGCAAAGGAAGCTGCTGACGCTACTACAGCAGACCTCACCACTAAGCTCGACGAGGCGAAGGAGGCGCTTGAGAAGGCTACTGCTGCTCCAGTGGACTCGCCGCAGTTGTAGTTCGCCAACGATACTGCGGGCCACGACATGAGCCTGTGATGAAGGACTGGACGCTGCGTGATGTTGCATGAGTGTGTGTTTGTGGTGACGAGTACTTTCAGCGACGGCGATACCTGTGTTTACTATACCCCCTGAGCAGATTGCATGAGACTTTTGTCTGGGCGTATTGACAATGGGCACCTTAGATCAATGAGAATCGCTTCTTCCTGATCATTCCGACTCTATGGCTCTACGGCTGTATCGCTCTATCGGTATAACGATCTATCTGTACCAGATGATGGTGCCCCCTCCCAACGTCACCCACCAGACATTACCACACCACTCATCAAATCTTGCCATTAACCTTCCCCTTCTCCTCCCCAGGTATATCCATCTCCGTACTCGTGGGTGCGAACCCTCCAGTCACCTCAACCACCTCCTCCAACGTCAACCAGCAATCCTCACTCTCCACACTCCCGCTATCAAACCTATACACCCTCATCTCCGCATTCCGCCAACTATACGTCCCCGGCCCGTCAACCGTAGCAGTAATCTGCCTTAAAATATCCCCATGCGCCACCACCACAATCTCCTCCTCCTCCCTCTCCCGCAAAAACTGCCTAACCTTCATCGCCCGCTCCGCGATAACTTCGCGATCAGCAGAGTAAATCCCCCGCTTACTCGTCCAATCCTCCGTCAAGCGCTCCAGATTCAAGCACTCAAACTCTGGGTTTGCTTCCAGTTCCTGTCTCGAAGAGCCAGTATCGCAGGGATGGTCGTTGCATTCTTGTGCTTCGGGGAGGCAGATGATGTTTTCTTTCCCGAGACGTTGGACGACAGGGTTCCAGCCTAGGAGGGTCGTTTGCAGAGTTCGTTTGAGGGGGGAAGAGACGAGGAGGTCTACGCGGGTTTGGAGGTGAGAGGGGATGGTGTGGGCGAGGGAGGAGGCTTGTTTGCGGCCGAGGGGGGTGAGGGGGGCGTCGGGGATGGTGTAGTCGAGGTCGACGTTGTGTTCGGCTTGGGCGTGCCTGGTGAGGTAGAGGCGGGAGGTTGGGGCCATGGTTGTGGTTTGGGAGGGAGGGGAGAGGGTGGAAGTAGGAGTGGGAGTGGGTGAAGGAGATGTGTGGACGTTCACTTATCTTGCTTGAGTCTTGGAGTCATGCCAATGCCAGCGCTAGTCGCACGTGTTTTTCGATGACTGCGCTAGCACAGCGAGAGAAAATGTTTCTGAGAGTGACGTCGGCATACACCTTGTGCGTATACTTTGTCACGCTCGTACTGAGAGCTACAGAGCAATGTAGCCGACTTCACCTCGTCTCGCGGCAGACCCACTTCAACATACCACCAGAATCTCAGACCCCGCGGTACCTGCAGCGACGATCAGCGGATTTCGCGGCCGGCGATGACGGAGCCTCAAAAGTATACGATTGCGTGAGGTATCACGGTCTCGAGCTTTAAGCTGGAGTTAAGCAGTAATACCGGTTGACAAATTGCCGTTGTTGCGTCAAGCAAGGTCATTATTTGACGGCTTTTGCTTCCATTGACTTATATACGAGCTTCACTTGCAAACCTCCCCCATCCACTACTTCTCCCCTTCTTATCACGTCCTCTCCTTCACATCACCTGAACTTTCACATCAACCCACTTCTTATTCTCAACAACTACCACCCATCATGGCCGACATGTTCAAGCCAGCGCCTGAGCCCGAGACTAAGCTCGGGCGCTACAGGATCCTCTCCTCCACCGCGGGCATCCGCGTGTCGCCCCTGCAGCTCGGAGCGATGAGCATAGGCGAGGCTTGGGCAGGTTTCCTGGGCAGCATGGACAAGGAGCAGTCGATGAAGCTTCTCGATGCATACTATGAGGCCGGCGGCAATTTCATCGACACGGCCAACAACTACCAGGACGAGCAGTCCGAGACCTGGATTGGCGAGTGGCTACAGAAGCGAGGGAACCGTGATATGATGGTCATCGCCACAAAGTTCACGACTGTAAGTTGTGGGTGATAATCCGTGGACGAGTTCGAGGCTAATGCTTTGCAGGGCTACAAGAGCTACGAGCTGGGCAAGAACAAGACTGTCAACTACACCGGCAACCACAAGAAGTCGCTGCATCTGTCTGTCCGTGCGTCTCTCAAGAAGCTGCAAACAGACTACCTCGACATTCTCTATCTCCATTGGTACATCTCTCCTCCTCGCCTCATTGTATCTCAGCTAATCATTACGCAGGTGGGATTGGTCAACCGGCGTCGAAGAGCTAATGGACTCCCTCCACATGCTCGTCGACCAAGGCAAAGTCCTCTACCTCGGAATCTCCGACACACCCGCCTTCATCGTCTCCGCCTGCAACACCTACGCCAAAGCCCACGGCAAGACACCCTTCAGCATCTACCAAGGCCGCTGGAACATCATGCTCCGCGACATGGAGCGGGAGATCATCCCCATGTGCCGTCACTTCGGCATGGCGATCGCACCCTGGGATGCCATGGGTGGGGGCCATTTTCAGAGCAAGAAGGCGATGGAGGAGCGCAAGAAGAACAACGAGGGTCTGCGCAGCTTGGCTGGCGCTGGTCAATCCGAGAACGAGGCGAAGATGAGCGAGGCGCTGGAGAAGGTTGCTGGGGAGCATGGGCTTGAGTCGCCTACCGCCATTGCGCTTGCCTATGTGATGGCTAAGGCCCCGTATGTGTTCCCAATTGTTGGTGGCCGCAAGGTCGAGCATCTCAAGGACAATATCAAGGCGCTCGAGATCAAGCTTACGGAGAAGCAAATCGAGTATTTGGAGAGCATTGTGCCGTTTGAGCCTGGGTTCCCGAATAACTTTGTTGGTAAGTGCCGCCGTTGACGCGACTATGTGGTTTGAAGACGCTGACTTCTTGGTATAGGTGAGGATCCTCATGTCTCTGGCCACAGCGGACCCGCTGTGGCAGGCGCGGCGCACATCGACTACGTGCTGCAGGGCAAGCCTATCGGACATGAGTAGATCATGGCAGTGTGTGGTTGCAAGAAATGAAACGATCATGTTACGATTAGGCAGAGCCATAGAGACCACAAAAGTATGATAGCTTCGAGCTCTTTCCAATTGCCACGAATCGGTTGTAAAGCACCTGTTGGCTCACAACCTCTCCCAGCCCATCTTCTTCTGCGATAGATCGATAGTCGAAGAAAGTCGTGGTGGGGTGTAGTTTTGCAGCAAGAAGCACTTCGGCAACAAGGAAGCTTGAGGTCATCAAGCTTCTACTGTGTTGTTCATCGAATGTTTCATTGATTGATTCGAATCTCAATCATCTCGAATCAATTGACACTCTTCGTTGTTGCTGCACAACCAGAAACTTCTAATGGCTACCAATGGCGTTAACGGGCACATGGCCAACGGTGCCCCCAGAACGGAGGACATCGTCATCGTAAGTCCACCCAATAACGCCCGAACCCAACGACTAACAATCAATTGACCAGGTCGGCGGTTCCCTAGGCGGCCTAATGTCCGGCGTCGCCCTCAAAACCCAGGGCTACAATACTACAATCCTTGAACGCACGCCCGCCTTCCTCCTCGATAATCAGGGGGCCGGGATTGTTGCGGGTGGCGATACCATCGCCTTCTTCGAAAAGTACGACCGGACTGGTAAACCCGTCGCTGTGCCAAGCTATAAACGCATCTACCTGGATAAACAGGGTGAAACGATCTACGAAAACGAGCAACGGCAGAACATGACCTCCTGGGATTTGGCTTACTATTTGTTGCGGGCGAATTACGATCGGGTGGAGAGTGCTTATTTGGATGGCGGGAGGTTGCCCGAGGAGAGGAAAGAGGATGGGAGGGTGAGGTATCGGTATGGGTGTACTGTGACGGATGTTGTGGACGAAGGGGATGTTGTGAGGGTGAGGTTTAAGCGGAAGGATGAGGGGGCCGGGGAGGTCGAGGAGAGTTTGACAACGAGGTTGTTGGTTGCTGCTGATGGGCCTAGTTCGACGATTAGGGGGATTCTAGAGCCGGAGGTTGAAAGGAAGTATGCTGGATATGTGGTAATTCGGGGGACGGTGCCTGAGACTGAGGTGTCGCAGGAGGCATTGGATGTGTTCCAGGAAAGGTTTTGTTTCTTTCACGCTGAAGGTGAGTAGATGGGAAGAGAGATCGGGTTCAGAAGTCGCTAACAGTAGAGCGTAGGCATCCAGAACTTGACCTACACGATTGCGGGAGAGAACGGAAACACGATGCCCGGGCATCGCCTCCTGAACTTCGTCTGGTATGCGAACTTTCCTGAAGGTAGCGAGGACCTCGAAAGGATCATGACGGATAAGGATGGTCGGAGAAGACGAATTACTATCCCGCCGGGTATGCCGAGATGCTTCACTCTCCTCGGGCTAGGCCTCGCTCTGACATTGTTGAGCTAGGCATGATTACATGGGAGGCATGGGAGATGCTGAAGGCGAAAGCGGTCGATAGGCTGCCGCCACAGATGGCGGAGATGGTAAGATATCAAAGAGAGAGGAAGCGCCTCGCGAATTTGGCTGACACTGGGTGACTTGCAGGCGAATAAGACGAAGAATCCATTCGTGCAAGCCATCACGGATGTGACCAGTCCGCAGCCGCTGTACATGAACGACAAAGTGGTTCTAATCGGTGATGCGTTGGCCGGCTTCAGGCCGCATACCGTGGCTTCGACTAGCCAGGCAGCGTTTGACGTTAGTGAGTATCTCCAACGTGACAGCACTGTATCGTGTGAACTCGGGGCTAACGCGAAATCTTCTCCAGTGTGCTTAGTCGATTGGCTCGACGGCAAGACCGACAGGAAGGAGTTCATCAAACGTGTGATGCAGTACTCTCGGCTGTAAGTACGCTTTCTCACGGCGGTAGGGTACGGACTGACATGTTGAGCAGCATTCAAAGTCGAGGGATCTACATCGGCAATCGCGGGCAATTCGAGAGTTTGCCAATCGAAGACTACATCGAGGATAGGAACATGATGAGCATACCGCGGAAAGACTTGGTGTATCCTGAGTGGACCGAGAAAGGACTAGATTCGATGTAGCGAGCTTCTTCCAATCAAACCCATACCCTTCTCTTGTGCTGAGACTATTGGCATAAAAGAGCTCTTGAACTGTGATGGAACTCATCATGGAATGCGGTCCGGCCTTCCAGTATATCACGAAATGCTGGCCTCACCACAAGTCGTTGTACGACACGAGTATGCTGAATGCGTGTCACCACCATTGACCATTCGCGATCTCCGGACCTCGCTCCGTGGCAGGCATGTATTACAACCCGACGTTACACAAGGACAGAGATGCCGTGACTCGGTCCGGCGGCCGGGATCCCAGGTGTTCGGTGCCGGCTAAAAATGTGCGACCATCGCGGTTGACGCGGAAGCAGAGAGGCAGGTTGCCGGACTCCCGGCTCCCAAGAGATTGTGCGTTTCCGTTCGGCTGGATCATGCTTCGTTCGTGATCTACCAGATATATGTGGACACTGATTGTCGCGACAACACCCGCATGTCTGCCAAAGTAGGTCTTGAAGTATGATATGATGTACGATCTGGAGTCGGAGCGGATGCTGCGGGTCCAACAATTATCAGTGCGATCGTGAGGTGTCACATCCAAGGAGACTCGGGAGTCTTGTAGTCGTGGGCCAGGCTTTCATCCCATTTCCACGACCTCAAGGTCTCGGCTCCTACGCTCCTCTTGTTCGCCAACGCTTTACGCCGAAGCTCATCAACAGTCTCATCACGCGGCTCAAGTTGGCCAGTGAGTCGCCGCGTGGTGAGCTCCTCGAGCTGCTTCGTGGACAACGATGTGCGTCGGATGTGGCGCCACAACTGCCGGGCAGAGTCAGAATGTTCTAGGCCGTCTTCAGCCTCGGTGGGCGCGGCGTACGAGATGGAGTGTGTCATGTCTGTGAGGCACGCAGTGGTTTTCGCTGTTGAAAGCATTGGTGGTGCGCAGCTGGGAAGGTGCACGCTCGATGCTTGTTTTGCCGGACAAAGCTTCGGCGTAGTGATGCTTAGGCCTGGTGGAGCATCATCGTCTTCCGCTGCGGGTGTGCTAGGAGCTGTCGGATAGGGGTCAGGCAATGGTAGCGCACATGCAGCGATATTCAGGTCACTGTCGGTGACGACTACAGATGGGTTGACGGACTCGCTACGGTGCTGGTCGTGAGCTTGTAACCTCCCAACCAGTGATTCGCGGATATGGCGGACCATTGGCTGCTCTCCTGCGTTGTGGTCGATATGCTTTTGGAGCATCTCCAAGGCATCGGTAGCCGAGTAAGTTGCAGCGAGATATTGTGCGAGCAGACCATGGACATCGGAGGACGAGTCCGTGTCGTTCGTGATACCAACGATGCTCCATCGTGACTCCGTCTTCGGCCGTTTTATCTTGCAGATGTGCCGAACGGTGACAACATTGTCAGATGGCAGCAAGGTGTGTCGATAGCGTGCCTCAACATGCAAGACCTCCATCTTGAGCGTACCAATCATGCTTTCTAGGTCCGCCATGAGTGACTCTTGATCGGGATTGATCGAGCTGTCTCGAATGCGCACCCTCGGGACATGCACTTTGAGGAATAACGAGCACTGCTGGCCCATCTTCAAGTCCCTGTAAGTCTTCTGTCCAAGCACTTCACGAATCGAGCAACCTCCCATAGGCTTGAAGCAAAGTCTGAGGGTGGAGACGCTACCAGCCTCGGCGTGGCTGATGTCTGGTGCCACCGCATTGGTTTCGATTGTCGTAGACATAGGCCTCACGGTAGCCTCTACGGCTACCCAGATATCGTGCTTTGAGTGCAGATCAACTGCACAAGAGCTCAATGCCACGTAAAGCTCGATGCAAGGGACTTGCAGAGAGACGGACGTGCTCTTCGGTAATGCAGGCAGCTCGCTCTTCGGAGGAGGTCGGGGCGTCTGCGGTGGGGGAGGCGAACATGACCGTATAGGCGACAGGGCGGCATTCGTCAAATGATCCCGATGGCGTGGCAAATCCGGAGTGTTGCTCGTCGAACGATCTCCCAAAGCCTCTGTGGTCGACACGGTCGAGCTCGTGAAAGAACGTTGTATTGTTGATGGCATGAAACTGCCCGGTTCGGGCGTCTCGTCGATGATGCTGTCAACGCTAGCCCTAGCGACCTCGAAACTGTGCGCACGCGTGTCGATGTCACGGCTTGGTCTCCGGCGCCCAGATAGTCGCCGCACCAAGCTGCTGTCTGATTCCGTAGGCCGGACGGAATGAGAACTCTTCGACCGGTTGCCAATGCCTTGCTTCACCCTTGACAGCATGCGACGGCTGACGGACTTCTGGCGGTGCATACGAGATGATGAAGATGGTGTTGCCAACGGTACCGGCTCTGCGGCACGATATCCTGCATGCTGAACTGGGCTCTGCTGGGCAGGCGGCTGATGATGGTCACTGATGAGAGTCTTCGAAGAGCTGACAGCCGTGGCCGGGTGATCCACGCAATCGTGTCCATGGATGCACGGCGGCGGGATATCCGCGTACACACTTTGTCTCAAGTTCTCCCTTGTCTTGCGAACTTTGAGTGGAGTATCCACCGCCCTGCACGCTGAATGATCGCGTTGTCTGCTGAGCGCAGGCTTGTTGTTTGGCGATAGCCTCGAGAAGGCAGGCCGACTCGACAGTGGCGATTGGTTCTGCGAAAGTTAGTTGTGGTAGTCTGTAGGCTTCGTAGATTCCTGACCTCCTTGTTCGCCATTTCTGCTGGCTATGCGAAGAGCCCGGGACACCGTTGAGCTTACATTTTGGTGAGAATCTTCGAGAAGGACAGGAAGTAGGTGGAAAGGCGAAACTTGGAAAGCTCCTACCCGAGCAATACTTCTACGAACCTCATCGGAAGTCGCATACATCGACACATATCGTTGAGGATCAAGAAGCGGCAGTCTCGACGTCCCCAACAACAAATTGTTTGTGTGCAGGAGCAGCTCGATCGTCCTGCTGGCAGTTCGTAATGAAGCCTTGGGGATAGCACCCCCGTCTGTCGTCGAGTCGACTTGGCGCATTCCCAGGGATCCTGAAGTGCCACGAAAACCTCCTATATAACCTGGACGTTGTCGCATGGTCTTGGTTCGTCTAGATAGACTTGCGGTGAAGCGGTGAAGCAATCTGCACCTCACACGCACAACACAGGCGTTCATGTCGCCACGCTTGCACTCAACTTCGCCATCATCCCATCCACTTCATCTGCGTCCACCTTCGAGAAGCACAACCCATCGTTGCTGTCACCACCGTACAGTATGCCCTCGGAGATGCTCGCTTGAACACTCTTCCTCACTCGATCTTCCCACACGCCTTGCCAATTCCACTCGCCCGGCTTCCGTGCTCCCCCTGGCTGCTGTCGTGGCGACATACTGCGCTCGCTGGTTGTGTCACTCGCTCCGCTGGGTGAGCTATGTGACTCCTTCCTCCCAGTAGATTTCGAACGAAAGCTCTTCCAAGCGTGCCATGCGCCAGTATTTGCGGCTTCTTCGAGTGGTACCGAGTCCAACAGAGCTTCGGTGCTGAAGACAATGCGCAGGTATTGCAGGACCTCCACAGTATGAGGTGGGGACCTCACATCTTCACCCGGCATCCGTCCTGATGTTGCATCGTGCTTCTGCTGATCGCGCTGTGCTGTGTCCGCGTCTTTGTTCTTGAAACCATCGCTTACGCTGCCAAACCATTCCGGAAAGCCATGCCTCAAGCTGAGTCCACCGGGCGGTAACCGATCATTGTCTGCAGCACTCGCCGTCTCCGCGCCTGTGTCTCGGTTGCTGTATGAGTATGTCGTCAGAGGTGTCACCAGGGGATGGAACACATCGTTGAGGATGGTGATGATCGGAGGCAGCGCTGGGTATGCGTCTGGGAAGTCTACGTGAAAGCGAATGACTGCGTTCGCGTATGGTCCTGCAGGAACACCACGTCAGCGGTGATGTACGCATTTAAGCTGGCTTGCAATTCGAATATGGAGGCTTGCCCTTTCGTACGAAGAGCACACCCGCCCATGATAAATGCTCGTCTGGGATGGGTGCCACGAAAACGCCCTTGGGGCACGTATGCTTGAGACTGGCGCTTCGCTAAGGTCAGAATGCACTACCACCCACGTGAGAGGGTCTGAGAGCGTACAAGTCAAGGCACAACCGTTGCTTCGTGTACGCAGATCCGAGGGGGCTCATGTTCGAGGTGTAGAGTACTACATCCGGTTGGAATTGTTTGGTATTGAGGCCGCAAGATCAATGTAGGTCATCAAAAGGAGGACGACGACATGTGATGCAGCGCATTCTCATCGAACACGGAGAGCACAGTATAAGTGCGGTCCAGCAACATGGACGAGGTATGGTATGGAGCAGGCGTAGCAAAGAGGTTTTCGAACCAATACGGAAGCCTAAGGTAGGTACATCACGACTTCAGACCTGATACTTCACATGGAGTGCGAGCATGTGCGCTGTAGTGGGATACAATCGGGTTTCAGAGGCTTGTGCGACGTTGTGTCTACGATGTCCATCTCTACGAAATATCATAGTCTTTAGGATACAAGGCAAATCAATGTGAAAATATATGCGGATTCTCATTGGCCCAAAGCCGCCGCACACCGCCACGAAACAGACTCTTGGGTTGAATCAGGTGCTCAATGGATCCCGAAACTCTGTTGGCCAGTGCCGAAACGCCGAAACCAACAACGATCACATCGAAGTCGGTGAAGCCTGATCGGGAAAAAGTGTTGGGTGGAGCATATTTTTAACAATGGCCAAGTGCACTTCGTGCGACACATGACCTGCTCCGTATGCCGGGTTCCTGTCAAATCACACGGCCCGAAGTGAAGGAAGGGTGACTGACGACCTGTCACACCGAGGCACGGCAGGCGGTAAGAAAGGCAAGCTCCGCGGGTAGGGTGGAGGCGACCATGGCACCAAGCGCGAAGGCAATAATGAACCGATTTTGTCGACGCAGTGCGCATCGCATCGCCGTGAGCTTGTGGTGGGTGCGCTTGGTGGGTGCCACGATGCTGTCCGCCGTTGGGAGAGCCAAGATGGTGTGTAGCTTTGGAAGGAACCTTGCCTCATGCACGGCGGCTAGAAGCTCGCGATCTTGTTCGCACTTCTTCGGCTGGGTTGTGCTCGGAGATTTCCATTATACGGTGACGTTGGTAAAAATTGGCATGACAGCGCCTGGCGGCAAGCCATGCCTGTTGACTCGTACCATGGCTATGGTAACTCAAATGGATCATGTGAGTCGTATTTCCAGAGGTAGAAGAATCGAAACATTGGATTTCCATGGATAGCGCGAATCACAGGCCGCATCCTGGATCTGAAGGACGACATCTCGTTTTAGCTTCATCGGCACTGCATACGCGAGGCTAGCTCGTCGCGTGGGAAGACATGGATTTCGCGCACAGCCCGTCATCATGCGTGGCCGTGGCCGTGGCCGAATGGGGAGGCGAATGGGGATGGGGCCGGTTTGCTGCGTCGGTCGGTCGGCTGTGGTCTTTTGCCACCTGGCAGAAAACAACATGATGTGGTTTTGTGAGTGCTCGCAACGGGTATCTCCATGGTAGAAAAGGTGATGTGTCGCGGAAAGGCTGTTACCTTTGGGAAGCTAGGTAAAGTCGGCTCCTGATTCCGAGCTGCCGGGGACCAAATGGAACCCACCAAACCCACACCTTGCCCGACTCCCCCCACCCTTGCGTCTTGCTCAGGAGTTCGCAATTCTGACCGCTCTTTTATGCTTCGCGTTCGTCTGCCGTGGGCGGAAGTGACTTGTCCGTGACCGCTGACTCGCCCCCACGGCGACAACACGCGAGCCTGTAGCCGGGGTCTACCGAAGGTCAGTTACGGGCAGGGTTCTCAGGCAAAGGATGCGCTGGTGACCTGATCACGGTATGTAGGGCTGAGGCCGTGCAGACGTTGCGGCTCTCGCCTCGCAGCTTCGCCGGCAAAGGCAGAAGAAATGCAGGAACATGCCTTGTGAGTTCCGACTGCCCCGCCCAATCACGCATGTTTCCATCGCCCCGTACTGACTCACAGTAGCGTGATGCACGGCGCGCGCAGGGTGAAACTTCAGGATCGACCTGATGACATCGACTGGGACCTCACTTCCGCGCCCGCCGTTGTTCGCATGCCTTCGCCGGCGTGTCTCTGACCACGTCCATGCCACACTTCCGTCCCAATGGCCGCGCTCCGTTTCTCTTTCTTCAGGGGCGGTCCTTGCCTTGGTAGCCTTCCGGAAGCCTGGTCGATGGGCACATGAGGGAGGTTCCGTTACCGCTACCGTGTTTTGTGCCACGATGGAAGTCCCCCGGGCCATGAAATTTAATCAGCCATGGCTCCCTGCTGTCAGCGAAACCTTCGCCTTGTCGACTGGGCTGTGGCACGTAGGTGATAATCCGTCACAATCTCTCTCCTTCCGCCTGCAAAGCGTCACCTGCCTTTCTGCATTCTTACGTCTCATCAACCTCGAATATCGTTATACATGCCTCGATCAGCAGCAGATCTCCTGTCCCACCGCCAACCATTCATCTTCCTGCGTCACGAGTACAACCAGCGCATTGGCGCCACCGCCTTGTGACCTAGGAGCTTCCTCCGTACTTCAGACAAAGAATCCGCATCACTGTTCGACTGTGGATGCTGTTTGCGGAACACAGCAAACCTACTTCACCTCATCACACCACCTGATACGAACTGCCGTTGCCTACCTCATCGTCGCCCTCAGAGCGCTATACACGGTGGTCAATCATGCCATATACGAAGAGTCGAGCGGACTCACAAGCGTTTCCCTTCCGACAACTGGCCATCCTGGGTGAGCTTTCACTTGCTTGCGATCACCACGCTGAGTCAAAACTAACCGCGATCAGCAATATGTCGAATATGCGAACCTATCGCCTTCATGTCGATCTTCCCATACATATATTACATGATCGAATCGTTCCATGTCACCGATGACAACAAACGGATTGCCTTATACGCCGGCATGGTCACCTCAGCTTTCGCGCTCGCCGAAGCAATGTCCGGTTCGATATGGGGCAGACTGAGTGACAAGTTTGGCAGGAAGCCCATACTTCTGACCGGATTGGCAGGGACCGGCATCAGCATGCTTGCGTTCGGGTTCGCACAGTCGCTGCCGGCGGCGCTAATAGCCAGGGCTCTGGGTGGACTTCTGAACGGCAACATCGGAGTACTACAAACCACTGTAGCCGAAGTGGTCAAGAACGAAGCACACCAGGGTGTTGCCTTCGCCCTAATGCCTACGATATGGTGTGTGGGTGCTGTCGTTGGGTCAGCTCTGGGAGGAGGTCTTGCGGATCCCGTACGCAGCTATCCGGACCTGTTCTCACCTGGCGGACTGCTGGACCGCTTCCCGTATCTCCTACCTAACCTGGTGTGCTCGGTTGTGGTCGTCATTGGCATCGTCGTTGGTATTCTATTCTTGGAAGAGACGCACGAAGATATGCAAGAGCGCAGAGATGCTGGATTGGAAGCTGGCAAGTGGGTTCAAGGGATGTTCAGAAAGAGTTCGTTCGGACAAGCATCCGGTGGATGTAACAAGCCGGACTACGCGGGTGAAACGCTTGTCCTACTACACGACGGCGACCAACCACCAGATTACAGGAGCGCGGCATCCTCACCCGGCCTCCAGGCGACGGCTGTCAGCCTTCCGCCGCCCTATCACAGCATTGAGGGCTCCGGCAACACCGCTGAAGTGGACAATAGCTTTGCGTTGACTTTGGACAACGGGGCTCTGGAATCGGCGGATTATGAAGGCAGTGCGAGGAAGCACAGCTTTAGCGTGTGGAACGCTCTCACAACCCAATTGATACTCAACATTGCCGGATACGGTATCTTGGCCTACCACACCATATCTGCTGAGCAGCTCTTGCCAGTATTGTTCAGCTTGCCGGAATCCGATGCGCCACCTCACCTGCCGTTCTGGTTCACAGGCGGGTTCGCACTCAAGACGAAGACAATCGGCGGCATCCTGGCGATTCAGGGTGTGATCCAGATGGTCTCAACAATGCTCGTCTTCCCGTTCGTACAGCGTAAACTCGGCACGCTCACCACTTTCCGCATGGTCGTACTATCATATCCACTCCTTTACGTTGTGGTTCCGTACCTGACGCTGGTTCCAACAAGTCTCCGGATGCCGGCGATATATGCGATTCTGGTCTGGAAGGTCACGGCACAAGGCTTCGCATTCCCATCGAACAACATCATGCTCGCAAATGCCACACCAAAACGAGCGCTGGGCACGTTCAATGGCGTCGCACAGTCATCCGCAAGTCTTGCAAGAGCCATCGGGCCAAGCTTATCTGGTCTTCTTGAAGCCACTGGACTGTCACACGGCATGCTCGGCCTGCCATGGTGGTTCAGTGCATTGGTGGCAGTGGTGGGCGCAGTCATGAGCCTCTTCATGGTCGAGCACAAGCCATTCTCGCAGGATCCAGAGAAGTGTGGTCCTGACGCGCGTGGTTCGACACATCCAGCCATGAGCCCCGAGACTGCAGCGCTGGTCGCTGCAGACAGTACGAGTGCGCCTGAAGAAGGCTTGATGTCAAGACCGACCTCGCCCCTCTTGGTGCGGATGAGTCTCGACATCCGGCGAGAAGCTCGACGAAGTCGTCGTTGCTGATCTCGTCTACTATTTCACCACCATCCACCTTTGTAGATGACTTTTGGGACGCTTTCTGGGCGCTTTGATCTTAGCAAACTTGTTTCAGGCGCATGCAGATCTTACACTCGCTCACGCGGGAGGAAAATGGGATTGCGGGACACCGGTGGGAGGCTATCTGAGCGATTGTGTTTTTGCGGTCTGCATTTTACCCCGGCGCTTGCTTTTTGCAGTATGATACCCTTGGGGGAGAGGGACTGGAAGGACCTCAGAACTTACACCTAGAAGATTATATCCTAGAGAACAACGGACGGCCTTAGGGCGATTGATACCACAACACATAACATCTCGTGCACGGCCCACTTGCTTTTGCTGTTTTTAAGCTGCAGTCGACACCGATAGATAAGCGTGCGCATTGTGATTAGTACGTTGGCTGCGAGGCGATCAAGCTCGATAGCCGTGTGAAATGCGGCGTCCTGACTCCTCCTCGCGCTCCTTTCGCAGGTCATCAAGTATCGCCTTGCTATCTCTTCGGCCACCTCCGACGACATCGTTTCATCAACAAGTCTCGGCAAACATGCCCTTGATGCCATGACTTCGTCTGCTGTCGGCAAAAAACGCGATCGAGATAACAATCTCACAGATCATCAGTCCCCTCCAAGCGGTTCGAAGGCCAACGAAGATGGCAGCTCGACAACGAACTTCAGGAATGTGTCGGCATGCAATCGTTGCCGGACTCGCAAGAACAAATGTGACCAGAAACTGCCACGATGTGAGAAATTCATACATTAACCACTCAGCCATCCTCCCGTCTCGCGTCTCTGTAGTGCTCGGGAGAATCTGCTAACGGTTCTACCCAACTACTCAGGCAGCAACTGCGAGAAGGTCGACGTGAAGTGCATTGGATTCGACCCGGTCTCGCGCCGGGCCATCCCAAGGTCCTACATTTACTATCTTGAGACCAGAGTAAGGACTCTCGAGCTCCTGCTTCAAGATCATAGTGTTCCGATCCCACCTCCAGAGGAGAACTTTGCCATCAGCGATGACATCCAGCCTGGACTGAATGTACCATTTCCGATATTGAATGATGATCCGCAAATAGCTGGCGGTGCGGAGTCGTCACAGCATGAAGATGCTCAGACTTTGGATCCTGCGCTCCAGCAGCGCGACGAGCATGAGAAGATCAACCAGCTCGTGAGCGATGTCGGTATGGTATCAGTTCAGGGCACCTCGGAGTCAAGATATCTCGGCACTACGTCTGGGATATCGTTTGCACGGGTAGTCTTTGCGGCTGTCAAGAGCTCGGTCACGCAGACTCCGTCCGAGAAGGGAGGAAGGAGACCATCGAAAGCGCCACCTGGCGAGGCAGCGGGTGGTGGCGGAACGTCGATGAGAGATTCGTTCTTCGGCTTACACATCAAGCCGACGATTAGGCCTGCCCCCTTCCCTGACAAGGCTGTTGGCGAACACCTGGTCCGTCTGTACTTTGAATACGCGAACCCGCAGATTCCTATTCTTCATCGCGTGGACTTCATGTCGCTGCTGGACCGTGTATACGCTGCGGAGCCGCAGAAGCGTACGCCTCGAGAACTATATCTCGTAAACATCGTCTTCGCAATTGGCTCTGGGATCATAATGGACTCGTCGAACTCCAACAAAAAGTTCGCATCGGATCCCGGCGACCGCGATCCTCCCAACACAAAGCGCCAGAAGATGGACAGGCAGCAGTATCAGCCTGAAGAATACCATTCGAGTGCTGTCATACATCTCGAAAGCTTTCTTGGATCATCGCCAGCAGTCGAGGGTGGTGGAGGCGGCTTGGAAGAGCTGCAAGCTGTGTTGCTTCTGGCTAGTCTTGCACTGCTACGACCAGTTGCTCCGGGCCTGTGGTACATCATTGGAGTGGCCGTGCGACTTGCAGTTGACCTGGGACTCCATTTTGAGGAGATCGACCAACGACTCGATTCGCATATATTTGATCCCAGTTCCGAGTCGTCGAAGGCTATAGGTCGGAAGCAGTGGACTAGAGACCTTCGAAGACAGCTCTGGTGGTGCGTGTATGCGTTCGATCGACTGGTCTCGACCTGCGTAGGCCGTCCATTTGGTATCACCGATCTGGTAGTCACTACGGAGTTTGCATCTACGCTGGAGGATAGATACATCACGACCAACGGCTTCCTCGTAGCACCTGCCGAGACTGAGGTGCCGAGCTACAAATTGGTTGCTCACCATTATCTGCGCCTTCGCTTACTACAATCAGAAATCCTTCAGGTGCTCCAGTATAGACAAGCCGAGAAAGCGAGAAAATTGGGCGCCAACAGAGGTAACAAGTACATCAACAAGGATCTGGTATCGCCTTTTCTGGCCAAGTTCGATACGTTTCGAGACTGGCGGTCCAATATTGATCGACGACTGTGGCAGTGGAAAGAGGCCGCTCCAAAGCAGGAAGACACCGGAGTGGCTTTCAATCCCTCGTTCTTGGAGCTGAACTACTATCAAGCTATCATAATGCTTTACAGGCAGTCTCTTGCCGTACCGGAGCAGCTCGCTGGCGAGGTGAGTTCTGCCACTGGAAGCGATGTAGAGAGTCCTGGAGCGGTCGAGCGAGAAGCGAAAGAAGACGAACAGATGGTCTTCATGAAGGTCGCTCAAGCTGGTCAAATGGTCTTGAAGCTATACAGGCAGCTGCACCGGCTCAAGCTGGTGAACTACACTTTTCTCGCCACGCATCACCTGTTTATGAGTGGTACATTCATAACCACAGTGCTCAAAATGGGTCGGAAAGCTGATCCGTGAATACAGGCATCTCTTTCCTCTACGCTATCTGGCACTCGCCACTCGTAAGGTCCCAGCTATCGCTCGAAGACGTCGACTATACCGTCCTCTCGGCCACCTCAGTGCTTGAAGACTTGATAGAGAAGTGCCCACCAGCAGAGGCATGTCGAGACGCATTTGTGCGTATGAGTAAGGCCACCATCGCCATGGCTGAGAAGACGACTGGCTGTAAGCATTATCTCGAAACCCAGGATAAACTACGCACGCTAATCATTTCGACAGTCGGTAGTCAGTCCACCTTGAGCTTACGCCCGTTGCATGATCCAGAAAACTACTTCGGGGATGTTGCTGGCGCTCAGCGATATACCCCTACCCCCGCAGCGACATCACGACCACCGAAGCGAAAAATTACCATGCCAAGATTCGACATGAATCTAAAAGACCTTTTCGACCACGATGAGATCACCCACCGGCCGTTGAAGCAGCAGCTGAAGCAACACGGCTTTTCACAGCGCGTGAAGCTGCCCGAGCAGACTGGCATGGCTGACTACGCCGGACCCATACAGTCGAGCGCTACACCAGCAGCACATTCATACGCTTTCCCACAACTCAGTCCCACACAGACCTTCGCCTCTGCATCACCTCCACAAGATCTACATCTCGGCCTCTCGAACCAGCAGCCGTACGCTCCGTTCGCAGAGACGATATCACAAACACAACCTGATTTCTCCTTCGACGACATGGACTTTCTCGACACATTCCCGATCTCGGACCCGACGCCAGGCAGCTGGGGCGGGTGGGCTACAGGAGGCGCGAACGAGCTTGATCTTGGCTTTGGGACAGGCGGAACTGGCAATTACGATGCCGACGGCAACTGGGATCCGAATGGCATTGACATGTTCGGAGGATTCTTCTTTGGTAATGATAGTGGTGGTGGTGGTGGTTTTGGAAGTCAATATTCCTAAAAAGTTGATATTGATGCATTTCTGTTTGGCCGCTTATGGGTACCCATCTCCCTCGACGACGTCTGTATCCTCGAGATCTCTCCTATCTCACTTAGTAGTAATCATACCCAAACTGCTTCCTCACCCACGGCTGATGATACGTCGAGTAATCACGAGCCTGCGAGATTCCTAGCTGCCCGCCCACATTCACATAGCCCTCCTCGTTCATCTTGCCCTTCCCAGCAATCTTCTTCAGATTCTCGTCATCGCCTTGCCACGGCGTACGGCAGAACGGACACGTGACGTTGCCACCTTTCTTCGTCGCCGCCCATTGATCGAAACAGGTCTTGTGGATATTGTTCCCGCAAGAGGCTTTGCAATACACCACTTCCTCAGTTTTGTCGTCTGGCTCGAAGTCCACACAGCAGATGGGACATTCGCCTTCCACCGCCTTCCGGTTGCCGTCTTTGGCAGATTGGTCGGCCTGTTCAGATGGTAGAGGTGGCGCACGGCTGAAGATGTCGCGAAGCTCCGCCGATACGAAGGCCAGCTGATATTCCAAGTTTCCAGTGACTCGCAGCACGCGTGCAAGACAGTAGATGATATGCTTGCACTGGTTGCCTTTCTTCGCATGCGGGCAGGTGCAGGACGGGACCTTGTCGATGGTGATGCTGTAGACGTTTCCTGTAGTTCCGGCGAGCGAGATGGTCTCTGCGGGATGGTCTGGATTCGAAGTGTCGCGCTGGCGGTCGAGAACGAACATTCGGTGCGTGAGCGCCCGGTCTTTGATTTCTGCATAGCTGAGCGGCGCCTTCTTGCGGTATCTTCGCAGTCGCTTCTCTTCGTCCGGGTCCTTCTTCTTTTGCTTCTTTGGTGGCTCCTCGTCGGTCAGATCGACGACCTCCACGTCTGCTTTCCGCTTTCGTGACTTCGGTTTGGGTGGGTGTAAGCTGTCCTGCTGTCCAGCGTACGTTTGTTGTGCTCCGTACGCTGCAGGCGGTTGCGCTCCATAGTTTTGATTCTCAGCTACCCCCATGACTGAGGATTTTCTGAACGCGGTTTGAAGCGCTGGAGTCGCGAACAATATTGGGAGTGAAGTTGATATGTAAACGAAGGCGTAACGTGACGTCGACGTCAACAAATACGCGTGATTGGTGTAGTCTTTCGGACGCTAGCGGCTGGCCGCAGGTTCGTGCAGTCCACCGCAACTGGCAAGAGCCAGGGGAGTTGCAAGCGGAGGTGGATATCTGCAGCGTGCCGACAGTGCTGGTTGACTTGACCAACCTTTAGAAAAGCTAAGACCTCGTGCCTCGGTCTGGTTGTGAATCCAAATGTTGATACATCAGTCTGGCTGATAGTGGGCGATATCTCCTACCCAAGCCCGTTCTAAACGATCGCTAGACTACCGAAACAATCCAATGCCATGTATCTCACATCTGCTCACTCATCTGCTTGATCTAGGAAGGCGTCTAGAAGACCGCCATGCCGAACGCAAAGCTGACCGCAACAACCATACCACCAACAAGTACAGGCAGAGCATTCATCTGCGGCACGACAAGGCTCGAGGCAGCCGAGCTCGTGGTAGACGTAGACGAAGCCCCTCCACTGCCACTCCCATAAGTCGCCGTGACCTGCCCAGCACCAGATGCCGCAGTTGCGTCGCTGCCTCCGCCTGCATTCTGTGACCCGCCGCCGCTGAGACCTGGGCCCTTTCCAGCACCGTTCTGGAAGTACTTGTTGGCTCCCGAAGGAGTCGCGGGCAGGTCGCTACCAGTGAAAGGCTTGGTGTCCCAGTTCTTGCCCTGGCTCGGGCAATCCTGCTGTGCGTTGTTGGCGCTGTAGCCACCATCGCCGCTTGGGACGGTGGTGCTGGCGAGCTCCTGCTGAAGATCGGAGAACTGGCTGCCAACGGGTGAGACGCTGTTGCCGTTGATGTTCACGACACCGTAGCCGTTACCTTCCTCGGAGTACTCGTAGATGAGGCCGCCAGAGAAGACGCCGGTCATGTCGGTTTGGAAGAGACCCTTAGTCTCAGCGAACGTGCGTGGGCCGGGCTTGATGCACCCATATTCGGAGAAGAAGAGCGGCTTGCTGTAGTTCGAGTACGTCTGCACGACAACATTCCAGCCGGACGCTTGGAACGAAGAAGGATCGCACCACTGGTAGTTGTTAATGGCGTAGAAGTCGCTGCGCTCCTGTGTGGAGCCGCAGTCCATGTACTGGGCCATGAGATACTGATTCTCCGCGACGTCTGCAGCGCTGTACCCGACCGGAATGGATCGGTATCCGCGCTCGCCGATGTACTGCTTCATGTCACGGGTGACAGCCTTTACGTACGGTGCGGTATTCGTCGTGTTGGGTGCATTGATGACCTCGTTGCCGCTGAAGAAAAGCAAAGTGTTGGAGTAAGGTGCAAACGCATCGATGGTCGCGAATATGCTCTGGAGGTATGTTGGGTTATATGATGGTCCAGGATCAGCGCGGTTGAGCGAGTAGTTCGGTGTGTTGACATCGAGTACGAGGTAGATGCCCGCCTTTGCTAACGCGCTCATGCACTCATCGTGGTTCTTGCTGTTATCTACAGTGTATACGCGGATAGTGTTCAGCCCCAGCTTTTGGAACTCGGGAATGTCGCGGTTGCATATCGAAGGGTCGGCGAGAGGGTCTTCGGCTTTGCTGGAACCACCTGGTTGATAATCGATGCCCTTGATATAGAATCGGGTGTTGCCATTCCAGAACGCTATGGATAGTTAGTATGTGGAACGTACATGGCGGAGCGCTGCGTGGTCTCACCATTGCCCCTCTGCGTGATGGCAGGGAGTGTCGAAGAGCCAGTGCTAGTGGCTCTGGCCTCTATCTGCGCTGACACCGTGGTCGCGGCCAAGGCGATCGCCAAGGCACTGGTGATGGTCTTCATGGTGCTTGTGCGACTTGGCCTGGTGTGGTCTGTGTTGTTTCGTAGATCCTGAACTTCGCGCAAGATTCGTGAGACGATTGTGGAATGGGAATATTACAAGTTCTAGATGGATGCCAACACGGAAAGAACGAGTGTCGAGAAACCAGTCGAAGAAAGAGCAGTCAACAAAGATGCTCGTGGTGACTTGTTGATCGTGAGAAGGGTTGTTTTCATGGAAAACAAAAAGGGTGGAAATGACGATAAACGTTCAAGGAGCATTGGCGCGTGTCCCGATTACGCGTCCTTGCTTGCAGCAGGTGGCGAGTTTCGGCTGCGCTCCTGACCACCATCTCTCAGCGAATGGTTCTAATTTGTTTGCTGACCTTTCCCGCAGAATGTCTGTATATTGGGTTGTCGTATCGACAAGGTTTTGGTGAGGCTTGTTGATGCGAAGAACGTGTTTCCAAGACCTGGTTCCATCAATGCTCTTGGTGGCTGGACCCCTCAAAGGAACTCAACGGGCGTCGAGCTCACGCTACATATTAATGGATTGAACAGACAGTGTTGCTATCGGCAGATAGTAGCGACTCCATCTGTGTTCCAGTATGAAAGGAGATGGTGACAGGGACGGCGTGCTATCACACTTGGTGCGTTGGTGCAGTTCTCGTCAATCTACCTAATGAAGAGCGGCTTGTCCATGATCGAGCCTCATAACCAACAACAATACACCATACCGAGAACGCCCAAATTCGCCGTATCGTACAGCATCCTTGTCATCGAATCATCTCCATCAGGCATCATCCGCCCACTTCATCACCGAAGCTCTACGCGCAACCGCAGCGCCAGGTGAAGCAGAACGAGACCTGCACGATGCATGGCCAGCATCACTTTCCGGCGTGGTTGGGGAGCTGATCACGGTCACGTTGACCTCGCTTGCTTTCTTATCCTCGACCGAGACTTGAGCCGCTGTCACCATCGATGTGATGTCGTCCATCTTGACTTTGGCTTCACTATGCCGCGACTGACTGAAGTAGTCGCCACCAACATCCGCTTCCGCGAGTGATTGCTTGACGTCTTCGCGAAGGATGGCGATATTGGCTATCGGTCCTCCTGAGATCGTACGAGCGAGCTCATGAGCTTCATCGTCGGACTCGTCAGACCAATTGTCGCTGTCCGTATCGCTGTCACTGCTATCGTCTAAGTCGACGAGTTCGCGAGCATCATTTCCAGCTGGTTTCACGTCTGGTGATGATATGTTGTCGTCTTCTTCATCGTCCGCGGTGAGGTCAAGGTTGACAGCGAGCACATCGAGGAAGTTCGCATGCCCTTTGCAGCCATTAAGCCATTGCATCGGACGACATCGAGGTTCAAAACTTACCCACAAGACGTCTCAAATCGTGTGAACCACGACGGGCCTCTCGGCCCAGCTTCCTCTCTGCTGCAGGCGCAATGCCCAGATATTTGATCCTGCGGCTGATCGTGGGACGGATCCGTGGTCGAATCATGTTGACCTAAAAGTTCAGTACGCTATTGAGCACAGGATATCAAAAGATCGAAAATTGACAGGCGATCAGGCGCTGCGATCCACAGAGGACTACATGGAGATCGGAGCACCACGGCAGGTGGGAGGGGCGAAGGTTGATAGCTTGATGCCGCATCGCTGACTGAGAGCAGAGCTGTCGGAGCCTCGGGATTATCAAGAAGGGTGCATATACCGTTCGGGACGAACCCGTCGCCATCCTCTACATTCACTTTGCCGGCATGCTAACTAAAATGAGTAGGAGATGCGCTCTTTTCGAGAACGTGATGGTGGTGCCTCCGCATTCGGCCTTGGCGTTCATCCTTCTCTCCCGTCACCATCATCGCGGAACCACCATGAATAAGGTACGGAAGCACGTAACAAAGCTTCAACCTCGACACACACTCACAATACTCTAGGCTATCTCAACCGGTGGCGGCCTCCGCTCATGTTCACTATCAGCCGACAACTCCACCGGACTCTGGACCGGCACACGCCGCGCGGTGAGGTAGTCTCCCATCTCTACCATATCTATGGAGCCCCGATCCTTTGGCCAGTCTCTTTCAGGTGAGCCGGGCGAATACTGCGGCAAAGGAGGTGACGGGAGCTCACATCTGCTGGCGATAGAGCCTCTCATTCCTGGTTCAGCGGTATCCAGTTCTCGCTTCTCGTACGTTTCTTCACCTCCATCTTTTTCCCTGCCGTAGTATCCGAACACGTCTCTGTCTTGTTCCGTGCTCTTTGCGGACAGACGCGATGCCCTTTTCTTTGACCTCGGTCTATACTTGAACCACCACAGCAGGCCGCACGCGATCACAACTAGTGCGAAGGCCCCAACGGCGATCCCAACGATGGCGCCTGTACTGAGCCCATGACTCCAACCTGGAGGGTGTACGGTAACGATGCGATATTCGTTCTCGTTTCCTGGAAACTGCGCCTGGGACAAGTAGAACTCGCGACGATGGTAGTCCACGGCGAGGTATCTGGACTTGTTAGTCGTCGTCAACGACACCGTGGATCTGACACCCTTACGCTTCTTGTAGAAAAACGCTGCCTAACATATACTGCGTATCGTTGGCGGCTATTCGAAGAGGAAAGTAGTGCAAGACGGTTCCATCCAGGATGTCGGCCAATGGATATGTTATGGGCTGGTAGAAAGCCTCATAAGGAAGATCGATGGTAACAGTCGAACCCTGCGACTCTAACGACAGACTAACTGTGGCGTTCTGCGAGAGGAGCTCCTCGTGTTGGGAGTCGCTGACCAAGTAGAGGCCAAGGTCGTCGTTCCACTCCAGATCGAACGCATCCTTGAAGACTTTACATACTTCCTGCGGGAGCCACATCTCCGGCACGACCGAATCGATGAATGCAGCGACATTTTGGACCGGCGTCGCTGGGTCGCCAACGCTGCTGATGCCTATCGCCGTGATTTGCACTACTATGTCCCTGGTGATCTCAGCCCCCAAGGGCAAGGTGAGAACGCTATCCGTGTTACCTCTGAGGGCATCATATCCGCCGAACGTCAATGAAGCTGGGTATCCCTGGGCACCTTGATACCATGCCCCAGCTGTATACGCCCAGTACAAGCTCGTTGGAGATTCTTTTGGTTGGCCAAAGTACCGAGGGTCGACGAGAAGGAACGAGAGTATCCGTCCGGCAACGATATAGTGGTCGGACTCCTGGAAAGGCCCAAAAGACCGAGATATGGCGTTTTCGCTGCGTAGTTCGCAACGAATTGTTGACGCAGACTCTGTCCACCCGTTCCCGAGAACCCAATAACAGCATCATCTGTGCCACCAAACATCGCTTGTGTTAGGGAATGTCGCCCCATAGGGATGCCTCTGGAGCATAGTCGAGGGCAACCAAGGACCTGTTGACTTTGTTGTCGAGCCACGAGAAAGTTTCAGAACCACTTGGATCAAACACCTGCCCACGAATGCTCTCACAGTCGTAGCCCGAGAATGGCTGGTTGAGGCAGCCCAGAGGGTTGATTGCCCATATCGCACTACCTGAAGTCGATGGCAATACCGAAATCTTCTGGATTGGGTTCCCCAGCTGAACAAGAAAAGTCGACCATAGCCCATCGTTGCCCGCCCACTCAGAAGTGGGTGCAATTCGAAATGCGAATGTCTTCATTGCAGCACGCTGATGTTACGGCTCTTGAAACAAAATAGCACTGGGAGCCGCACAACACGGTCGAGCTTTTGAACGATTTTGGTTCGTTTCCCGTTCATACATGATGCTGCGTTGCAGAAGCTCTAGATCTGCAGAGCCGGTCCGATGGTGCCGTTGAGGTTCTGGCGATAGCTTTAATCTACTTCACTTGATTCGTGCTGACAACGCCACAGATTGACACCGCACGCATACACAACCACGCTAGTTCACATTGCAGCCTCGCGTTTAAGATTCTTCGATATCCATGCTGCTATTGACCTTTTACCTCGGGCGAACAATCTTTACAAAAATTGCTCACCCCACCCTCTAACGACACATTCTAGCGTGTTCGAACGACTCGACAACTCTCCGGTTGACTGGTGCTGGGTCGACATAGCATACAGCCTTGTCCAGCCTTGCAGCAAGAAGAAGCAGCTGTCTGCATGACCCCGCTCTACAAAACCTGCGACCAGTATGCAACAGCATTGCAATCGAGCCAATGACGAACTACAGTAGGCGAATTCAGCTGCGCGGTAGGAAGTAGATGCTGTCTACGACCTGTTCGGAATGCCGCTTTTCCAACCTCGCTTTGTCAAGCCAACAAGATGCGGTGGAGGCTGCCCGAATAGAAACCAGGTGAGGTCTAATTGGGGCAACGAGATGCACGGCGTTGTGGGACGACTGCCACGATGGGATACGGTTACGACGACGGCTTCACAAGCGAGCAGAATGGCCTGAAGCGTGTGAGGCTCTGGGAGCCTCTTGTTGTATAAGTATGCAGATCTGCTGTGTTGCCGTCACTCGATCAAGGCTCGTCTCCTCGTGACTCCATTCTCTTTCTCATTGGCAACCATGGCGATCGAAGCACGAGGTGGCGGCGGTTCGGACCCTCATACAACTTGGACCTCTCCTCAATGGAGCCCGCCAACGGATTATACACCTCAATGGAGCTCTCCGACTGACTACGCAGCCTAGTGGACAACATCCGACGATCAGTGGACGACGCCTGAACAGCGTATGGTATTCTCCGCCGTACAAAGCTGACCTGCTAACTTTGTCTAGACGGCTGGCCTACCACAACTTGCACCGACACGTGGGGTGAAGTTGCTCCACCGGCTTCTGTCTTATATACGCCACCGTCGTCTTCACTCAGCGTTTTTCCGTCGAGCTGAAGTCCTTCGGCTCCATCACCACGCTGGCCAACATCGTCATCCGTGCCGTACTCAACCTTGCCGTCGGTGCCGTATTCCTGGAGTTACTCACCGCCGCCGTCGTCGTCGAATCCGGGACCATCTTCGAGCTCTTTACCGCCGTCCTCTCATCGCAGCCGCCATCGTCGTCGCAACCACCGTCGTCTTCCCAGCAAGCGTCATCTTCGGAGCCGCCATCGCCTGCCCAGCCACCATCATATTCTCAGCCACCATCGTCTTCTCATCCGCCATCGTCTTCTCAGCCGCCATCATCGTCCGTCCCGCCATCGTCTTCTCAGCCACTATCATATTCTCAGCCGCCATCGTCTTCGCAGCCGTCATCATCGTCCGTCCCGCCATCGTCTTCGCAGCCGCCGTCGGAGCCGCCAACCTCTTCTCAGCCGCCACCATCGTCCGTCCCGCCATCGTCTTCGCAGCCGCCGTCGGAGCCGCCAACCTCTTCTCAGCCGCCACCATCGTCCGTCCCGCCATCGTCTTCGCAGCCGCCGTCGGGGCCACCATCGTCTTCGCAGCCGCCGTCGGGGCCACCATCGTCTTCCAAGCCACCATCGTCGTCAGCCCCGCCACCGGTCTCACCACCCTCCCCGCATCCGGTACTGTGCAACTACGCCGCTGGAGAGTCTCAATGCGGCGACATCTGCTGCGCAGCCAGCCAGTACTGCGTATCTGCGAACCAATGCGCTGCAGCCGCGCCCTCCATCACCCCAGCACCCACCTGTGGCGCCCCTATAGTTTATGTTGACGGCGCGACCCGGTACCAGTATACTCCAGTACCGGGTGCTCCTCCCATGGTCACACAATACATCATCACTGATCCCCAATGGTCGAGAGTCCACCTCCGTCTATTGCAACACCACGGTATTTGAAAGATATCTGCGCACTCAGTTCTTTGACTGCGCCAAAGGATGTGGTCCTTACCAGACTCTGGACCCTAGCTGCAACATAATTGTCGGTCCGCTCTTCACTGGCGATGCCTGTGCATCAGATGGCTCTACAGTGTGAGTCGTACGCTCCTGTCCATTTTAACAGTACAGCTGACCAATTCTCGCAGAACCCAAAGGGGTCCATCTGGCAACGTGCTGTACCTGGGCACTACACTCACCGGCTACAACCTTGAGACTACCGATGCCGCCGGGAAACCAGGTTGTATCACTTCTACAGCGACGTCCTTGGCTTCAGCGATCACATACACTGGCGCGGTGGTTGCAATCACCGCGTATGAGCAGGTGGCACGGGTTCGACGTGCGGCACAGACACCATGTCCAGCTGTGTCAATAGCGGGAGATGCGCTCCCAAAGCCGTTCGACAAGGCTCCGATTGCAGCTCCCTCGTCGAGTACGGTCGGCTCTCATACTCTCGACGTTCTCACTGGGAACGGCGCCCTAACCACAAAGTCGTACTTGACCCGTGCTCTGACGACCAGCGAACCGCCCGCCGAGCAGGTGACGGAGCCAAGCCGGACCACCGAAAGGACAACCGTACTCATTACCGAGCCAGCTTCGCCGGCCACTGAAGCCCCTTCCCCAACCACGGAAAAAAGTACTCCACCCTCTCCAACATCGAGCAATACTGCAGTAGCACCCATTGCACCGACGTCTGAGCCCGTCACCACCTCAGCTGCAGGAGGTAGTCAGACTAGTCTGGTCCCATCGTCTGTGTCTGGCGTTCCAGCCGGATGCACGTCGATTGCTGATGGCCAGGTTCAGTGCCCGAGTCCTTCTGCTTCCGCCGTTCCAGCCACTGGTGCGGGATCGGAAGCTCGGCCACTGTTGTTCGCACATGTGGTTCTTGGAGGCTTAGTTGCTCTGATGGTGTGAACATACAGTTGTAGATAATCATAATGACCGTCGAATAATGCAATACTTCCCTTGTTCCAGAACTTTAGACAGTCGTCGGGCAATCCTCCTGCGGTGGTGATCGGCTGAAAGTTGTTCTCAGTACTGTATTCGTGCCACACTCTCGTCAGTCTAGCATTGCTCAGCTTTGATCGCGTTTTTGCTCCAGGAGCCGAACACGTTCGCGGAGCTCGTGGATCCTGGCATCAAGCCGTCCAAGGGGGTCGGTCATCTCGACATCTTGTCTTTCCACCGCGACATCTTGTCTTCGCATACGTTCGAGAAGCTCTTGCGTCTCGGCATTCTGTGTCAGGGCACGTTCGAGAAGCCGGCTGATCTCGACATCCTGCCTCCGGACACGCTCGTGGAGCTCGCTGATCTCAGCATCTTGTCTCTGACCTGCCGCTTGCCTGGTTTCCACCTTCCCGAGAGCATCGGTTGTATTGGTAACGCTTATGGTGGACGGCTCCCAATCGGAGGAGCCTCCCGCAGCGGTCGGTGGGGCGGTGGAAGCTATAGCGTTCTCACAGCGATGGTGCATCTGGCAATCATGCCTCTGATGCCATAAGTCGATGCGCCTCTCAATCGTTGTGAGCAGAAGTGGTACTGCGAAAAGCGTTAGAACGAATGTAAAGAGATCGTCAAAGGACGCTTCGAGAGCTGCATAGTCGTTCGAAGAAGCCTTGAAGGACTTGTTTCCGTAATGTGTTTGCAGTGAACGCTTCGTGGTGTTGAGCACTAAACGACTTACACACGAACATACTGCAAATGCTAACATAGACCCTGGTCCGTCGATAATTGTTCGAAGAGCAGCACCGTGTAAGATCGATAGACAACAGGTTCAGAGCTTTGATGCTCGAAGCTATATTCCGTTCACCAATATCAGAAGTGCGATTGCTTACCTGTACCAACGTCCTACGGCCTGGCCCGCTATGACACCACTACCGTATCCTGTGTCAAAGTCGCCGTGCGGCTTTCGAACCATGCCCCTGCCACAGTATACTCCATCCACCCAGCACCGAGCACAATCCCGTGAACACAATCACAGCTCCATACTTTGTTCCATACGCCCACTGCCGTGAGCTCTCTACAGCGCCGACCTTCAGCAACTCGACACCCGAGAGTCCACCAACGACATAGCCGATTCCACGTGCTCCGTTCAGTAATCCGTAGACCATTCCCGTGTTGATCGCTTCGTTGTTGTCCGCTGCCTCGCGCTCCATATCCTTGATCCAGCCACCCCAGGCGGACGAGTACGGGCCGGAGAAGAAGCCGAAACCGATGGAGAACAGGATCAGTAGTGCTGGGATTTCGTGTGAATTTAGTCCCCAGAGCAAGAAGACACAAAGGGCAGAGCCCAGAGTTGAGATCTGTGTGTTCGTTGTTGCTGATACGTAGGACTTGTCGCAGAGCCAGCCCATCATGAAGCACGAGATTATTCCTGGTGCGTTGAACATAGCGAGAATGACTGTGCTGAGGATGCCGGAAAGGTGCAGCACGTTGCTTGCGTACTGCGAGAGGTAAGTTTGAGGTAGGCCGTAACCGCTGCTGAAGACGATATTGCCAATGGCGTAGATGGCGAAGGTCTTGTGCTTCATGAAGCTCCAAGGAATGTTTCTCGGGCGGGTGTGCTGTATACTTGTCGACTTCGTCGGTATGATCATGATGCCTAAGATTCCAGTGAAGAAGACTATGCCCGCCCAGATCCTTATCGCATTCCGGAAGCCGAGCCGGTCCAAGAGACTGTACGTCAAGAACGGACAAGCAGTGCCGACGATGTTCTTGCTCGACAGCGTGACGCTGTAAGCGGTCGCTCTATTGCCGTCTCTGAACCATTCATCGATGAAGAGTGTCGTCGGGCTGAATATCATAGCACCCCCAAAGGCGGCACAGATGCCCTGCAAGACGATCAAGTGCTATACTGCCGTGCTCCATGAAGACAACAGGAAGGACAAACTGGATATGACCACTCCAGCGATGGCTACTTGTCGTCGCCGGCGAGCCCAGCGGCCACTGTCGAGAAATGTCGACAGAAATGGCATCGACAAGTACATGACGCCATTCAGCGTTGTGCCTATCACACCCGTGGCGCTTTTCGAGCCGCTGAGAGTCAGCCGGTTGTCGTACACATCTTGGAAGATACCAAAGGTCATCGGCAGACCTGCAAGTATGTCAATCGTTCAGTCGCTACCACAAGACTCAAAGATCTGTCCTAGATAGTTGTTGCATACCCCAGGTAGGAAGCTGCAGTATAGAGCATCCGAGCAGTATCAGGAATGTCTGCTTCCTGTTCGATGTTGGTGGCTGTCGAGGGCGCTCGACGTCCGTCTGCTGAAGCTCTTCCAACTCCATATCTGATTGAGTAGTTCGAAACGATTGTAGAGGTTCTCAGTGGAGGTTGTTCGTGATATAAATGGAAAGTGCTCGTGTGACTGCACTGTCAGAGCTACATCGGCCTTCGCACCGAGACTTCCAACCGTGCAGCCGAGCTCGGACCCGACCAATGTTCATCGACGGTCCCTCGGAGAATACGACAATCAGTCGCATGTGCTGAGTAGAATCCCCGTTCACGGCCAATAATGTCTCGAAAAGTGCGTGTTGACTCACAGGGCTCCAGTAAACAGTTGAACTCTGCGCTTCGTTATACCGATGTCGTCTAACGCATGCTGGTAGGCCGAGGACTAGCGCACGCCAGCGGCATATTGCTTCATCTTTCGTAATCGTACGCTGGTGATAGAGCCCGTTCCGCTCAAGTCCCACCAACCAGCTTCTGCCTCACAGCCATATTAACCCTCACAGTCGGCACCTTCGTCTCCGGCGGGCCCTGCAAACTCTTCATCGTTTCATCTCTAAACGGCCTGAGCTTCGGATTCCGCGCCACCACGTCTTGCGTAGCTTTACTCGCAAAATTCGACAACTTCATCATCTGCCCGAACACGATCGAGCGCATTTCCGCCGGGCTAGCACCCTTGATACCGGCTTTGGCTAGCTGTGCATACGTCTCTACAACCACTTTGTCGATTTCTCGACCACGTTGCTTACGCACCATGTCGATTTCGCGGAAGATGCGTTCGACGAAGGGTGCGCCTTCGGGGATGGTAGAGGCGTAGGCTAAAGTTGTGCGTCGTAGCATGTCTAGCGCTTCGTCGCTGCTGTAGGTTCCGGACTTTAGGGAGGTGATGATCTCCTCGGACAGATTGTCCACGCATAGCTTCGCCGCTCTAGCAGCGAGGATCGCGGACTCGGCGCCCGAGAAGTCGTACCAGATTCCTACGCCGAGTAGGATTGCTGCTCCAGCTGCGCAGCCAACGAGTCCACCTGTCACTAGTGCTGGCGTCGTGAGAGCCAGCGTCTTCGCTTTGCTCCCAGACTCAGGCGCAGTCTTGGTCCGGGTCAGACTTGGTTTCTGAGATGCCGGAGCGGGCTGCGGGTTCTGCTTCGTCGGCAATGGTACTACTGCAGGCGTCGTCTTAGTTCTAGTGAGCTGCTTTGACGCCGGTGACGCTGCTGTAGCCGGTGCAGTCGGCTTTGACGGCTTTGCTACTGCGGTGTTGGTTGCGGTCTCTTCGGGTACCGGTGGTGGAGTCCCAAGCTGTGCAGTTTGTGTCTCTGACTTGGCTTTAGAGGCCTTTCGTCGTGCTGGATTCGGTCTCATCTTCTTCTTTGCGATGCCATCGCCAGCAGGAGATGTTGTCGGAGCCGGGGACGCCATATCAACCAACTGGAGCGACGAGTCGAGATTTATGACGATGCCTGACTGAAACTCTTACATCCGACCCTTCTCTGCTCTACATTTGAGTGTTCCAAAAGGCCACTGTGGACGAGGTACTGGCATACTCGAACAGTTGTTACACTTCAAGAAGTTGGCATTCATCGTCCGTGCCCGTGCTCATTGCAATTGGCCGGATAAAAGAGACGCTAGCTCATGTTCAGGTTACACAGCATGTTGCAGGCTGCTTGCAGGCTTGCTCTGCAGGCTCTCCTTCGGCACTTGAGTGGCGAATTTCTGGCAATTTCTGGTTCGCAACTGGACAGCACTCTGCCGCCGCTAGCTCATGTATGCATAAACAGCACAGAGAAGCGACGGCAAGGCGGTTTAGCCGCGTTTGCAGCAAAGTGCTTTGCAGTGTGCTTTGCAGGCTGTCCTGATCAGGCAGGTAAGGTCGAATCGCCCGTGACAGTTGGTAGCTGCCTCTCTACTGGCAACAGAAAGACGACCTCTCCAACTGCTAGGGTTAATTCTTGGGCCGCAATAGTGGTTGGTCATACTTGTTTGAACACACTATACAACGACATTGCAAGAACAAAGCTTCGCCATCCACGGTTGATCTCGGCCAACGCCGGTCCATTCCCTCATACCTTCAGCATTACCATTAGCAGTCCTAGCAGGCGTCCGACCTTCCTCGTCTCACCCACTCCTCCATCCATCAGCCCCATCCACACCTCATCCAGTCTCTACGCCTTCACAACAGCCAACAGCCCCGTCACCCCACTAACCATAGTCAACACCACATTAACCCAATTCATCTTCTCCCACCGCACCATCAACTGCCGATGCTCAAGCGTCATCTCGCTCTTCGCCCGCACCCGCTCATCCTTGCTCATCTCATTCAACCTCTGCTCGCCCTTCATCATCACCACCGCTCTCCATGATAACGTAAGAAGCATCGCGGCAGCTGCGGTAGTCCATTCGCGTCGCTGACCCGGGAGGACGTAGGCGAGGTACGCGGATGCGGAGCCAGAGAGGAGGGTGAGGGTGGGGACGATGAGGGAGGCGCGGGACCAGAGGGCGGCGAAGACGGGGAGGGTGGTTTGGGGTTTGTGGTCGCGGAGGGCGGGGAGGATGTTTTGGGAGAAGGAGAGGGTGTAGCCGGTTAGGAGGAGGGCGGAGGGGAAGGAGAGGAGGGTTGCTGTGCGGAGGGCGGTGGTGGGGTCCATTGTGGTTGTAGACTTGTATGGAGGTAGAGTCGCTGAAATTAGACGTTTGATGAGAGAGGATGAAATGGACGTTTGATAGAGAGGAGAGGAAGACGTTCAGCCGTGGTTGCTATAATTACCTCACCATACTCAGGGGACGCGTGAGGTCTGTCAGACTCCGTTCCGATCGGGTTCTTGGCCTCCGAAGGTGCCTCTATCGTTGCCATTGAGGCCATACATTGATGTCTCAATGGTCGTGCGGTTTCGGTATACAACTCCTTATGAGTGTCGCCGTTGATGCAGTTGTTTGCGAAGGTCTCGAGACTTGGTTGATCATTCTGCGCATTGCAGCGGCCGGGACGGCTCTCGGAGCAAACCGAAGTTAAAGTCCGGGTGCCTTGCATTCGCCTTCGTCATTCAACGAAAGTACTTGTTGCCTCGAAACATCCGCGGACTACAACATACCCGTCCCCGTCTCGACTTATATACGGCGACAGGAACGACAATACTCGAGAGAGGTCTGCCTACCTTGGCGACCATTGCACTACGCTCCACTGGGGCGTCATTACTACGACTACCCGCGACACTGCGTCCGACACTCTTCCTCGCCGCTGCACTCTATCCTGCTCTTACGGCTACACCACCTTCATACCACAACTCGGTACCCTCAGGAGTACAGCACCACTCCACCATGGCCTCCACCGAGTCCGCCGACGATCAGAACTCACACCGCGAAGGTGGGGGCGGTAAACCCATGCTTGCCCGCCACCGTGCTCGCGAAGACCCCGAAGTGCAGAACCGCCAGCAGGAAGGCAAGCCTGCCTACTTCCCACTCGGTTATAAAGACGGCTTTTCACAGTGGTGGGCAGGACTGTCACCGGCCCAGACAGAGCATCGGGTACTGTCTTTCATCCCGTATCTTCAGAAACCACCTACACATACACAAACTGGATCAGCACCCGCGAGCACGAATGCCAGCACCATGAGCGTGGACCAGGACATGGACAAGCAGGCAGCGCCGGTACGGACGGATAGTATAAGCGACCCGTATGGACCGCGGCAGTGGCATAGTAAATTGGTGCAGTTGGCTGGCAAGAACAGGTTTTTGAACGAGTTCAGCGTGGAAAGATTGGGTGAGGAGACGGAAAACAACCTGGTCATGCTACATGGCTACGGTGCAGGGCTTGGCTTCTTCTATAAGAACTTCGAGTCATTATCGAGGCAGCCAAACTGGAAGCTATACGCACTTGATCTCCTAGGCATGGGACGATCCTCACGGCCAAACTTCCGGATACACGCAAAAGACAAGGAGGCCAAAGTCCGAGAAGCAGAAAACTGGTTCGTAGACGCTCTAGAAGAATGGCGGATAAAACGCGGCATCGATAAAATGACTCTCCTCGGCCACAGCTTAGGCGGCTACATGGCCGTCTGCTACGCCCTCAAATACCCCGGCCACCTCAACAAACTCATCCTCGCCTCTCCCGTCGGCATCCCCGAAGACCCATACGCTGTAAACGAAGAAATGCCCGAACCACAGGACAGCACGATGCAAAACGAATTCACGCAATCCCAAGACGAAACCTCCGGCGCCACACAATCCGGCGCAGCCAAACCCCCTCGCCGCCAAATGCCCAAATGGCTGACCACCCTCTGGGACGCCAACATCTCCCCCTTCTCCATCGTCCGCCTCTCCGGCCCCCTCGGACCTCGTCTAGTATCCGGCTGGACAAGCCGCCGCTTCTCGCACCTCCCGCCTAACGAAGCGCAAGCCCTCCACGACTACTCCTACTCCCTCTTCCGCCAACGCGGGAGTGGCGAATACGCCCTCGCTTACATCCTCGCCCCTGGCGCTTTCGCGCGCTCCCCGCTAATCCGCCGCATTCAAGGTGTCGGGCGGCAATACCTAGGCGTGCACAGCATCCCCGAACCCGACGCTACGGCCTCCGCTCCCGAGCATAAGGCGCGCGAGACGGGGATCCCGATTGTGTTTCTGTACGGGGATAAGGATTGGATGGATAAGCAAGGCGGTTGGGACAGCGAGGCGAAGATTCGGACGGAGAGGGAGAAGGCGCTGGCGAGCGCGACGGCGGAGGAGAGGGAGAGGGAGGATGGGGAGGCGAAGACGAGGATTATCCGGGATGCCGGGCATCATGTTTATCTTGATGGGGCGGAGGAGTTTAATCGGGTTATGGCGGAGGAGATGAGGGATGTGGAGAGGAGGGGGAAGAAGTTTAAGGAGATTGGGAAGCGGGGATGACGGGGGCCGTGGGGTTTGATATTGAGAGTTGAGGGTTCAGCGATGGTGTTCGGGGTTTTTGCGAAGGAGGGTGGATACGGATAGAGTAGATGGGAGGGTATAGAACATAGAAGGCACCTCTCATCCATCCTTTGGCTGTACATACTGGGGGTACCGTTCTTTAACTTGCCATTCCCTTGACGAATCACAGACGTAGATGAGGACACTTCTCTAGCGTTCGCTCAAGGTGCATGAACATGAGCTAGCGCCGGCTCTTGTGCAGCAAATGACAGCCCGAGCAATTCGGTAAGGTTAGCTGAGACAGGCAAGGTGCAGATGAAGGTGAAGATGGAATCCCTGAAGGTGTTCGCAAGCTCCATCTTCAAATGGAGGGTTCTTGAGCGAAGACTGGCGTTCATGCGAAGCCCTCACAGTAGAACACTCCAGAACAGCGATTTTGGAGATGGAGGTGAAGATGGAAGATGGGAAAAGCTCCACATTCATCAATATGGAGATGGGGTGATGAGAAGCGAACACCGTCGCCATTTCCCATGTTCACTTGAACGGGAGCTAGCGTCTGCTGGCCTGCAGCGAATGATCGCGCAAGAAAAGAAAAGAAAGGGCTGTCAAAGTGAGATGAAGATGGAGTTGAAAATGGGAAATGGAAATGGAGATGGAAAGGCTAGTGGTGTTCGCTTCGCTCCAGCTCCATGTGCAACATGGAGTTTCGCACCTGAGCTAGCGTCTGCTTCCTCTCGTCCAATGATAGCCAACTCAAGTCTCGTCTTGTCCTACATTGGCACCTGTCTGTCGGCGTAACCGCAGATGTACATTGTGGCGAGGACGAGGCGGCGCAGAACCATACTGTAATCCCCGATATGCTCAGCTGTTGATCAAATCCGTTCTCTGTACACTAGCGATAGAGAAGAGGTGGGTATCTTAAGTCTAACAATCCACAACCCCCCGCGATGCAAATCTTACAGTTCTTACAACTCCATTCGTTCTCGGGTTCCCAAACGCCTCGCCAGAAAACGCACAAAACTTCAAGTGGAGTCCCGACCTCAGTCCTCATCATCCTCCCACCAATTCGCCCCTTTGCCATACCAATGCCCCGCCTGATCCGCCGCCTTCCTCGCCCGCCGCTCCATCCTGTCACGACGGTAGTGGTCGTGCTTGGAATGGTCGACGGGCTTCTGCGAGGAGCGGTCGCTCGCGCGAACCTTCCGGATCGCGGGCTGCCGCGGTGAAGGCAGGAGTGAGGGCATCTCTGGCAACGGGTCCGCGGGCGAAGCTGGAGGGTCGATGGGGGGCGGTGGCGCTTCTTGGATAGTCGGGGATAGGGATGGGGGTTGAGTGGCTGTTGGCGGAGGCTGGTCGGCGGAAGATTGGTTGATTGCGGCGGGGCTGTTCTAAGACCCCACAGGCACAGGCGGCAGCGCGCCATCGACGTGTTTCGGCTGCTGTTGCTCGTGCCATTCGCGTAGCTTCTCAGCATGTTTCGTCTTCGCAACCTTCTCCGCCAGCTCCCGCGCGCCGCCGGAGAGATGCTGCCCCGTAGGCGAATGCTCATGCCTCAAATGCTCATGCCTTTCCCAATGCAGCGGCTGCCCCTCCGCACTCCAGCTCCCCCCGCCCCCATGCTCATACGACTGCGCGAGCTGCTGATGCCGTCTCGAAGTCTGACGTTGATTCCTGCCCTCACCCCACATACTCAACCGCTGAACCTTCCGCAACCTCCGGAAAGCGATGATACAACACCACACCGTCACCCCCCCGCAAAGCGCGCTCACGCCAGCGAACCCGAACGTATCTTCTTCTATGAAGTTCTTCAAGTTCATCCCGTACAGCGCAGCGATGAACATACCAGCGCTTATTCCTAGGGTGCCGATGCTGAACTTCAGGTCCAAGAGCATGAGGGAGTTGCGGTTCGCGTCTAGGATGGCGCGTACTATCTCCTCCGTGTTGCGGATCGCGGACACCAAGTTGGAGCTGACTTGCACGATCTCGTCTGCGACTTTGTGGTACGACTCTAGCAGTAACTCGATCTCATCGTGGTTCTGCTCGTCCCTAACTTTCCCCGCCGCTTTGTCGGTGAGGTACATACTCGCGAGATCGTCGTCGGCTTCAAGCAAATCCTCGATTGCATCGCGTACTAACCGGGCTTTTTGCTCGAACGTGCCGAGTTTCTTACTATAGATGAGTAAATGCCGGAGCTTGTCGCGATCGATATCCTCTTCCAGCTCCCTAAGCACGCGCACGACAGGTTCGCGTACGCCTCCGAACTCGCTCTCGAGGCCGCTAGTAACGCTTATGAGCACCGCCTCCAGCGCACGGAACTCGTACGGCAAATTGTGGCCGCCGGCGGATATGGCGGCGGGGGATTGCTTCTGCCGCAGTTTGCCTTCCAGGTCGTACATGAAGAGGCTTTGCGCGTAGGAATCCGTGCTGCCGTAGACGTCGAAGACGAGCACGCGGTTGTGTTTGATCAGACATCTTAAATGGAGTAAGTTTATCAGAATCGCGGACTCGCGGACGAGAATGTGGGGGAGGACAGAGGAGTCGATTTTGCGTAGGTCGCGAGGGAGGAGGGAGTATTTGGCGATGAGCTCGGATTTGCGGAACTCTCCATTGACGAGGGTGACGTTGCCGTGTTCGTCGAATTCGGTACAGCGGAGTTTGAGCTCGTTGCTGGGTTTGATGATTCTACCGCCTAACCCGCTGTTGGAGTCGTCGAGGAAGCCTGATAAAGGAGGAAGATCGGTGCTGTGTGGACGGGGATTCTTAGTCTGTTTTTGGGGGCGGAGGCGGCGCCAGAAGGGGTCGCGGAGGGTGGAGGTGGTGGAGAGAGGGCGGGTGGTGTTAGGGAGTCGGGCGGTGGTGAAGTGTCGGTGGCATTGGGTGCTGAGGGTTTTTGGTGTGCATCTTCGGAGAGGTGTCGTAGGCGCGTAGGGGCATTGGGTGGAGAGTTGGGCTCGTAGGAATCGTAGGAGTGTTGGAGATGGCGCTGTCAGCCCGGGGGCTGTGGTCATTGCTTGTTGTAGGTTTAATAAGCCAGTAGGATGGTAGGGAAGTTGTTGATGTTTTATTGTATGTACAATGTTAATAAAAAAGAAGGTGTAACGTCAGACCTTCCATCAAAGTTCCGTAGGGCTGAAGAAGGCGATACCTTATCCGGCACTTCGGCGGCTCGTGCTTGAACGCCGGCGATTTGTTGGAAGAAAATAAATTGCAAAAGGTTGAGCGCTGAAGTCAGATGAAATTTCACACTTGCACATGTAGTTATATCCCCCTCTCCCCTCCTCCCCCCACCCATTTTGCTCTATGCAAGACATAGACGGTCGAGCCAGCATGCCTCACCACGAGTCACCCCCCACTGCGCCGGCAGTCATGGTGACCAGCAAATCTGCGCCGCCCTCCGCCGACGCCGTTTCCGGGCTCACCAAGCAGATCTACGCCTCCAAGACGTCCCAGGAGTCTCTCGACGGCGCGTACGCCCTCACCGATGTCCTACTCAACAGCGTCGGCTTCCGCGGGCTCGCGAGCTATGGCATCGTTGCAGAGATCCTCACGGCCGCCTCCGACAAGAAGAGCACTGCGAGACGCGAGGGAGCCATGTACGCGCTTGGTGCTATGTTTGAGCGCTTCCCACCCAAGCAGCGTACCAGCGAAATCATCTTCCTGCTTCAGGAGCAGGGTCTGGTGTCGTGTGCGCTCGATGCGCTGGCGGACAGGCAGTCGGCGGTGCGAGAGGGTGCCAAGTATGCGCTCGATGTGCTGTTCTCACATCTCGGCCCAGAGTCGAAGGTCTTTGGCTTGCTACCACTTCTCATGAAATACTTGGGCAAGAGCACGGGCAAGTGGCAGGGCACAGTTGGTGCGTACGAACTGATCGGACGTATGGCCGACAAGGCCAAGATGGGTATGGAGTCGCGAGAGGTCGAGAAGGACAAGGATGTTTTGAGAGATGCGATGGGCAAGAGACTGGAAGCCCTCATCCCGGTGGTCGAGACGGGCATGCACGACCTCAAGAGCGAGGTGCAGAAGCAGGCGATCAAGAGCATGAACAGCCTAACCACTTTACTTCAAAACGACGATGTTGCGCCGCGGATACCGCTGTTGATCAAGAGTATGGAGGACCCGAGTACCGAGGCACAGAAGAACGCGATACACGCCCTGTCGCAGACTACGTTCGTCACAGAAGTCACTTCGCCAGTTCTGGCATTATTGACACCCCTGCTCGAGCGAGTTCTGAACACCCCAACCACAGCCCAGGAAGTGCTCAGACAGACCTCAGTAGTTGTCGAGAACTTGACGAAGCTGGTGCACGATCCTATCGAGGCCAGGGCATTCTTGCCAAAGCTGAAGCCTGGTATCCAGGCCGTGAAGGATCGAGCTTCTCTCCCAGAGGTGCGCGAGATCGGTACACGTGCGCTGGACGTTATGAAGAAGGCCATGGGCGAGGGCAAGGGTGCGGACGCAACGACGATCAAGATCATCGAGAAGACCAAGGCAGAGGATGTTCTGGTACAGTTGGAGAAGGAGGTCAAGAAGACTGGCGGCATGCTCGACTACCCTGGAGATGCGGAAGCTTGGTTGTATGGCAAAGTGTTCATTTCGGAGATGGTGGCCGAGGATGTCAACCAGCGCGCATTGGAGAGGATCGTGCAGAATATCACACCTTACCTGCAACCGCTTACGGACTCGGCCGCTGCGGTCGGTGATGCTATCCATGCCTTCTATGCGCAGGAGGACAATCGCAAGTACGGCGCTCCGATCAAGGAGGATGATGGTGAGGTCGAGATCGTGAACGCTAACTTCTCCCTCGGCTACGGCGGTATGCTGCTGCTTTCACACACCAACCTGCGGCTCCTGAAGGGTCACAGATACGGCCTGTGCGGTCGCAACGGAGCCGGCAAGTCGACGCTCATGCGCTCGATCGCGAACGGCAAGCTCGAAGGCTTTCCACCTCAAGATGTGGTTAAGACGTGCTTCGTCGAGCACAACCAGGGCGAGGACGCTGATCTCACAATCTTGGACTACTGCTTGAAAGATCCCGACCTGCAAGGCGAGGGAGATGAGCGCATCTCGGCTGTGCTAGAAGAAGTCGGCTTCACCGCTGGACTAGAAGGCCGCCAACATCAAAAAGTGGGCTCCCTCTCTGGTGGTTGGAAGATGAAGCTCGCCCTCGCCCGCGCCATGTTGATGCGCGCGGATGTCTTCTTACTCGATGAACCCACGAATCACTTGGACGTCGGCAATGTGAAGTGGCTGGAAGAGTACCTCAAAACGCACACCGACATCACCAGCTTGATCGTTTCCCACGACTCCGCCTTCCTCGACAACGTCTGCACAGACGTCTACAACTACGAGAGCAAGAAGCTTATCTGCTACAAAGGCAACCTCGCGGACCTCGTAAAGGTGCGACCCGAAGCAAAGAGCTACTACACCCTCTCCGCCTCCCAAGTGCAGTTTAAATTCCCGCCCCCTGGCATCCTCACCGGCGTCAAGAGCATGACCCGCAGCATCCTCCGCATGACCAACTCCTCCTTCACCTACCCCGGCTCCGCCAAACCCTCCCTCATGGACGTTTCCTGCGCCCTCTCCCTCAACTCCCGCGTCGCGATCATCGGACCGAACGGCGCCGGCAAGAGTACTTTGATCAAAGTCCTCACCGGCGAAGTCATCCCCCAGCAAGGCAAAGTGGAGAAACATCCTAACCTCCGTATCGGCTACATCAAGCAGCACGCCCTCGAGCACGTGGAAATGCACATGGAGAAGACGCCAAATCAGTACCTCCAATGGCGCTACGCCAACGGCGACGACCGCGAAGTTCTGCTCAAACAAACCCGCGTCCTGACCGCAGAAGACCAAGCACAGATGGACACGCCCATTGACATCGGCGACGGCCTGGGACCGCGGAAGCTGGAGGCGCTGATCGGACGGCAGAAGTGGAAGAAGAGTTTCCAGTACGAGGTCAAGTGGGTTAACATGCTGCCGAAGTACAACACGCAGATATCGCGCGAGACGCTGTTGGAGCGCGGGTTCCAGAAATTGGTGCAGGAGTTTGATGATCATGAGGCTAGTCGTGAGGGTCTGGGGTTCAGGACGCTGGAGCCGAAGGTCATCAGCAAGCATTTTGAGGATGTGGGGTTGGATCCGGAGATTGCGGACCATAATGAGATTTCGGGGTTGAGTGGCGGGCAGAAGGTTAAGGTTGTGCTTGCTGGGGCTATGTGGTGAGTTCCTAAACCCTACATACACACGTGGTGAGGCGGGAGTGCTAATGTGCGACAGGAATAACCCTCATCTCTTGATTCTGGACGAACCAACCAACTTCCTCGACCGCGACTCCCTCGGCGGCCTCGCCGTCGCCATCCGCGAGTACCGCGGCGGTGTGGTCATGATCTCGCATAACGAGGAATTCGTCTCCGCGCTGTGTCCGGAACAATGGCACGTTGACGCCGGCCGCCTCACGCAAAAGGGACATTTGGCTGTCAACCTCGACCGCTTTGAAGACTCACGCCCTGGTTCAAGCTTAGCCTCCTCCGCCGCGGCTAGTTCGAATGTTTCCTCTGCGATGAGCTCCGCGGTCGGCACGCCGATCGGTTCAGGCGCGCAATCAGAGGCGGAAGGGCAAGAGGGGGATATGAAGTTCCGCGCAAGGAAGAAGAAGAAGTTGACCCGCGCGCAGCAGAAGGAGCGGGAGGTCAGGAGGCGGTTGCGCCATATTGAGTGGTTGAATAGTGCGAAGCGGACGCCGCATCCGGTTGATACTGATGATGAGGCTTGAGGAGGCTCGAAGAGGCTTGAGAAGGTCATCCGATGCGGGTAAAGGGGTGAGGAGATTTCTTTTGGGTAATTTTGCATGGCGATTTCGGTGTTGAGGACGAGTTCTGACGTTATGACGGGACGGGGACTTTGAGACATTTTTTGTTTGCATGGCGATCGGTGTTGCGAGCGCGTGGGAGTCTGCAGGCACTCCCGTGGTTCAGTTTTGGCGTTGTGAAGATATTGCTTTTCTGAATCAGCAAGGATGGATAATGGTGTGTGGGTACTTGGTGGGCTTAGATGCATTACAACTATAGAGGCACTGATTGGGCCAGGTTCAGACACGTACGAGATCCTTGACGAAAATATCTTCACGAAAACATCAACCTGGTGGACGATTTGTCTCCTCTCTGTCGCTGTGGATCTGTCGCTGAGACAAGATCAGCATCGTCACTCTCGAAGGTTTTGAGAAGCAATACCTGTTCCAGATGTCTGCGTCTAGGTAGGTACCGTGTCTGCGCTAGGATCCTGCTCATACCCAGCACGCCGGTTGGTGGGTGGGTGCCTGACCTTACCTCTCATGCTTCTCACAGGTAGAGTGGGACTTGCCACGAGGTGTTGGGTTTGATGGTCAGCCAGTGGTGTGTAGGTGATGACCAGTTGGACGATGACCATCGGTCGCAAGTGAGACTGCAATTTCTTCTTTTCGTCTCGCACCATGTCTGCCTATCGTTCACAGCGGGCCTGATCGTCATTTCTTCGCCTTTTCTTTGTCCCTTGCTGTTCATATCCGAGACCGCTGGCGCCATGTCTCAGAAAGAAGACCAGTTGTCGAGCGTCCCGAAGGAGGCTGAGTCCAACGATGCGGACGTGGCGCTGGAAGAGAGTCGGCAGTCTAGGTTAACTCCGATGGAGCGATGGCAGCAGGAACAGGCAGAGCGCGAGAGGAATGTCTCGGAAGCAGCGGCACGGCTGGAGGCTGCGCCTGGGCCTGAGACACGCACTGAGTCGAAGTCGTCACAGGGGAGGTTCGCAGTGCCCATACCAAAAGGACAGGAGCCTGATCCCGAAGACTACGACGCCAGAGCCTCCATCGTTTCAATCTCGCAGCTGCAAGAGGCTCTGAAGGTCGAAGAGAAGCGCCGGTCAGCTTTGGAGCAGTTGGGTCAACAGAAGCCAGGAGAGTTGTACAAGTCTCTCAAAGAGAAGTTCGAGCCTACGGTTACCGTGCGGCCTGTGCTGAAGCCGTCATTGAAGCACCCCTCAGAGGTGGCAGCATCGACAGCTGCACCTCAGCACCCCGTCCCGGTCGAGATCGAGCAAGAAGTACCGGCCGTTCCCCGAAACCGATTCGTCCCCAAAGGCTACGGCAACATGGCCGCTGGTCGTCCCGCTTCCATCGCCAGCTCGGAGAGGGTTGAAGGCGACGGACCTGTCTACCCGAAGTACTTCCACTCTCGCCGCATCAAGAAGGGCACTACGTCGAAGCCGTGGCTGGAGAACAAGAGTTCGCAGGATAGATGGCCTGCTATCATTATGAGTGTCAGCCTTCTCCTGGGGTTAGCCATCATTTTCGCCGAGGTATGGAGTGGGCTCCAGTCGGTACAGGAGCATGTGTACTGTCCGGTACTTATGGAGGATTTCTCCGATGGGCTGAGCAATGATGTGTGGTCCAAGGAGGTTGAGGTTGGCGGATATGGGTATGTTGAGGTCCGAGAGATGGTGTTCGTCGTTTGCTCGAACTGGCCGTTTCTATAGTGGAGTCAGCCTCATATCACATCACACAGACGAGAACGTCTTCGTCCAGAACGGCGTACTGGTGATCAAACCGACGCTGCAAGATCAAGACCTGATGACGAAGAACAACGTGATCAATCTCACCCGCTCCGGCCTCTGCACAACCACCGGCTGGATGAACTGCATCACCTCCACCAACACCACCAACGGCACCGTCGTCAATCCCGTCAAATCCGCTCGCATCAACACCAAAAAAGGCGCCACAATCAAGTACGGCAAGATCGAAGTCGTAGCCAAGATGCCAAAGGGCGACTGGCTCTGGCCGGCCGTCTGGATGTTACCCGTCAAAGACACCTACGGCGACTGGCCCGCATCCGGTGAGATCGACATCGTCGAGAGCCGCGGCAACAACTTCTCCTATCCTGAGGGTGGTAACAACATCGTCTCCTCCACCCTCCACTGGGGCCCGGACCCCGACAACGACGGCTGGTGGCGCAACAACAATAAGCGGAAGGCTCTGCACGCCGCGTGGGGCGATGGCTGGCACACTTTCGGCCTCGAGTGGAGCGAGAAGTACCTCTTCACGTACGTCGACTCAAGGCTGTTGCAGGTCATGTATGTGAAATTTGACAAGCCGTTTTGGAAGAGGGGGCATTTCCCGCCGGCGGATTCGAACGGTACCAACTTGATCGATCCCTGCAGCCAGACTGCGAGGGATAGCACGCCGTTCGATCAGGAGTTTTATCTCATCCTTAATGTGGCTGTTGGAGGCACGAATGGGTGGTTTGATGATGCTGAGGCCGGGAAGCCGTGGGTGGATGCTTCTCCGAGTGCGAGGCGTGACTTCTGGCAGGCGAGGGATCAGTGGTACCCGTAAGTCATGCTTCTAACCAGGGGTAAATGCGTTCTCGCAGATCCAATCAAGGGCGCTGCGTAGCGCTGTGAAAGATTTAGCTCGATTCGAAGTCAGAGACACTTGCTAATGGTTTCACCCTTCAGGACCTGGAAGGAACCCGGAGCTGGGCAGATGGAGGTGAAGAGTGTGAAGATGTGGCAGCAGCAGGGATACAACGGGTGTAAGTGAGCTGGTCGGTTGCCGGAATACTATCGCTGGGATGTTAGCGTTGCTGAGTGCGAGTATCGCTGTACTGGTATCGACAGCAGTTCAGCCCACGGGGATGGCTGAGGCTGACCGATCGTCGAAACACACTCTTTCGCTTCTCGAAACGCAGCGACCTTGTTACGTCATAGGTGAATATCAGACAAGGCTGCCGCTTGCACGTGAATGTTGAGCAACGTCTGCCGTGAATCCATTCCAACATTTTTTTCAATTTCACCTTCAGCACGTAAGTATCTTCGTAATTACCATCATGTATGAATGTTCATCTCTTCACAACACCAAAGTTCTCTCGAAGAGGATGCCATCGATATCATTCTCCATCGACTGGCAGTTCTCCTTGTCTTGCGGCCGCACCGCGGAGAACGTTCCGGTAATCGCGGAAGAAAGCAGGCCCCAGACTGCTCTCCTCGACACAAAGGAGGTCCTGTTATCACCAGCTACGCTCGACCTACAGCGTCGCATCCGACAGCGCGCGAGAGGTGGCGGCATTCGAAAGGGGCTGGACCGATCTTGCGCGGAGCGTGAGCGCGAGCGCTTGGCCGACGCAGAGTCACTGCGTCTGCTGGAGACAGCCACCGCGAAAGCTGAGATTTCGAAGCGCAATAACCGGGAGAGTCTCGAAGTGCTGCTAGATCGCACGATGAAGGACAAGACTACTGCCCGACCTACCTTCTTGACCACTCCCGAGCAAACCTCTTTCTGGCCACGAGATCGCCCCTTCCACCGCAAGCGGTCCTCGCCACTCACAGATGCGGCACCTTTCAGCACTCCGTCGAGCGTGGAAAGGGAGATCAAGGCTGGTCTTGCCAAGGCTAAGCACGAAAGCATCCCTTCACACGCATCTTCAGTTTCGCCTACCTCAAGTCTCAAGAGGAAGCTGGATCGAGACGGGCTTAACGGGGAGTTCGAGGCCTATCTGCAGAGTACCACGTCGTCTGGCCACACGAGCAGTGTGGAACCACGCAAGCAGCGGAGCACCAGTTTCAGCGCACGGCTGGAGTCTTCGAAGGAGTCCAAACCTCGCGATGCGTCGGTGAAGCAAATGGACAGTGCTTACATCCAGCAACAAGCAAGCTCAGTCTTCGTGGCCATGGAGCAAGCGAGACGGGCGGGTGATGGGGATGATTTGACCGAACAAAGTCCACGCGTGTCGTCGGGAAAGTCGTCGGAGAAGTCTTGGGTGACCAGTCCAGTCTCGTCCACCGAGAACCTCCCAAAGATCATCGTTACTACAGTTGATGAAGATGATGACTGTGCTGACGAGGTGGAGAAGGGGGCGATGGAAGAAGCCGCGAACGGAGGAGACGAGCAAGTGTCGGTCGCTGATGGGGAAGCATTCGAGGACGAGAAGGAAGACGAAGAGGTCTATGTGCTGGCGCCGTCGAGTGCGAAGAGTTTGGAAGGTGAGGATGGGTGGGAAGTGGTCGACGGGGTGGAGTGAAGTGAAGTACCCCGGCATTTCCGCATTCTCACTTGCCGACCCCAGACAAGGATGGTTTGGGGAACCTCGAATAGGTCCGCGATGCGTTGCCGACGAGCACGCCCTCGATGATTGAGCAGGAGGATCTTACCGATCTACGTCCGTAGCAGACAATCTCACGATGCTATATTGTTGACACACCCGAATACGGTAGGCGTACACACTCTCTCATACCTCCCTTCTCGTCTTCCTACCTGTACGCCAGCTTGACCGTCCGATCTCACGAATCATGGCTCTTAGTATGTAGGCTCAACCCTGTGTGCAGACCGAAGATCAACTGATCAAGAACAGCAGCTGGTGCAACAATTGCTGCGGTCTCGGCCGCTGCCGCATATCTCGACGCGAAGTATCACATCCGGAAGGACCTGGCCAACATTAGCGAAGGCAGGCAGCTCGCAAAGCTCGGCCAGAAACTGGGTGAGTTATCTCACGCGATGGGAAGCAGCAGAAGCTGATCCAGTCGGCCGACCAGCGCAACAGAACCGTCGATCGTTGTGGTATCGATTCGACGAGCAGGCACTGAGGCTGAAGGATGAGGGATGCATCTGGTATCGATCACAACCCACAGAACCAGCGACGGAGTATACATGGACGCAGACATACGACAACAGCTGCCGGTACGCGCAGTTCCTCCTTCAGAATGGTGTCATGCCTGGCGACCTCATATCGACGTACCAAACGAACTCTCCAGAATTTATGTTCGGCTTGATGGGAAGCTGGGCGATAGGCAGCGCGCCGGCCTGGATCAACTACAACCTTGGTGGGGACGGACTGGTACATTGCTTGAAAGTCTCCTCGAGCAAGGTGGTACTAGTCGATGAGGATGCGGTATGTCGGGAGAGGATTGAGGAGCAACGACATCGGATTGAGAACGAGCTAGGCATGAAGATCGTTATACTGGATGCTGAGACCAAGGCTCTGATAGCGGGTATGGCACCAACGAGGCCGGAGAACGCGTATCGAGACGGCGTGACTGGAACATTCCCAATCTTCATCTTCTACACTTCAGGGACCACTGGGCATCCGAAGGCATGTCCATTCGAAACACAACGATCGTACGGGCTGTCTGTAAGTCGGCAGCGAACAACGGGGCTCAAAGGTGGACCAAACGCAGACACCTGGTACAACTGCATGCCTCTCTATCATGGCACTGGTGGCACCACAGCGATCGCCTGCATGATCGGCGGCATTCGTCTAGCGATCGGCCGCAAGTTCTCTGTGCGGAACTTCTGGCGTGATGTACACGACTCTGACGCCAACTGCTTCGTCTACGTAGGCGAGACAGCACGCTACCTCCTCGCTGCTCCTGCATCACCTCTTGACAAGGACCACAAACTCAAAGCCATGTACGGTAACGGCATGCGGCCAGATGTGTGGCCGAAGTTCAGAGAGCGTTTCAACATCCCTCGCGTCAACGAGTTCTTCAACAGCACAGAGGGAATGCTGTCGTTACTCAACGTCTGCGTCGGACCTTTCCACGATGCACACGTCGGCCATCATGGAGCAATCTCGCGATACATGCTTAGAGATACTTACGTGCCTGTTGAGATCGACCATGAGAATAGCGAGCAACTATGGCGAGATCCGAAAACCGGCTTTGCGCGGCGGAAATCGTATGAGGAAGGCGGAGAGATCATCGTGCAGTGTAAGACGGGGAAGGAGTTTGTGGGCTATTGGAACAACCCGGATGCTACTAACAAGCGGTTCGAGCGCGATGTATTCCGGAAAGGTGATTTGTGGTACAAGACTGGCGATGCGTTAAGACGAGATGCTGATGGCAGGTGGTTCTTCCTTGACCGCCTGGGTGATACGTTCAGATGGAAGTCAGAGAACGTCAGCACAGCCGAAGTAGCTGAAGTCCTTGGCCGGTTCCCAAAGCTTGCCGAGTCGAATGTCTACGGGGTGGAGATACCCGCTCACGACGGCCGGGCAGGTTGCGCAGCTATCTACCTCGAACCAGAGCACAGGGCGGCGTTCGATTGGAAGGGTCTGCTCGAGCATAGCAGGAAAGGACTTCCGAGGTATGCGGTGCCGGTCTTCATACGACTGCAGCAGAATCAAACACCTATGCACAACAACAAGCAGAATAAGGTCCCATTAAGGAAGGAGGGCGTGGATCTGCAGAAGATTGTTGGTGGAGAGGTGGGGAAAGACGATGTTCTGTTATGGGTCCGGCCTGGTGGTGACTGCTATGAGCCATTTACACAGAGTGACTGGGAGAGCATTGCTGGTGGGAAGGCGAGGCTTTGAGTTGCACCTCTGCCCCTGGGCCAAACTCTGTAGGATAGCAGCAGATGTAGAACTATCGAGGCTTCCACCACGCCCTCTGCCACATTTGGTCGTCTAAGAATATCCCGTCAAGCACCCATCAACCACTGCTGCTTATGAGCGATAGATAGATGCCCCAGAACAGGCCGACAACACTACCGACAACCACTCTGTACTGCACCGGCACCAGTGTGAAATTAGTAATGCTCACAATCGGCCATAGCTTCAGCCCGGCAAAAATGAGTGGCCAGAACTGGGTCTGACAATCTGCTGTCGCTGCATCGAACGATCTTCCTCGTAAAAGGTCAATACCGGCGATGAAGAGTAGGGTGTTGACAGTTGCACCGATCGTCTGGTCGAGGCCGAACTTGATGGCGGTGTTTGTGACGTTGAGTCGTTTCTCGGATTTGATCTGCGAATTGTCAGCTCAATGTCGTATATCACATCGGACTAAAAAGCATACAGCCTTCTCGTCGGTCTTCTTAGGTGGTGGACCCGTCGATGTGTAGCCGGGGAAGTTCTCCTCGAGCCACGATTGCCAGACAAAGTTTGGTGGACAGGACATGAGAGAAAAGAGGACGAAGAGGAATAGGTCTGTCGTGTTTAGGGAGAAAGGTCGCTACATGGGATTAGTCTAAGGTCTCAATATCGATGTAGTGCGGCGAGGCGTACACTGTTCTGATAGCATTTGATGGCTTGCCCTAGGATGTTGGAAAGGCCACTAAGGGCTCCGGCTTGCCAGGTGGCTGTGAAGATAGGTGAATCCATTATCGTATGCGGTGTGAGTATGAGTATTGTTTGAGTATTGTTAGAGTATGCTCGAGGTTGCGGGAGGCGTGCTTCTTAGTTCAATGCACCGAAAGAGGCAGTTGCATCAGTGAATACCAAACCTTCACGTGGCAGTGACGCGCATCTTTAGATCTTCAGCCCTACCATCTTGGCATGCTGCTTGTCATTGCTTGGTTTTGCTTAAATTTAACACGAAGACGCTCAAGTAATACCGGCGTCTCGTCTGTCAATCCGATAGAGAAGCAAGCACCCCGTGCCATAGCGTATCAAGCATGTGAAGAACGGGTAGAGGAAGTATAAGCACTTCCTTTGCTGTCTTTCTATCCTACTGTCAAGGCAGCTCTAGGCGTGGCCATTGACTTTGCTCTGACGTAGGCAGACATCATCGCTCCGGCTGCATGCATTGGATGCTTCCAAATCCACCCACCACTTGCATTCCGCTACTTCAGAGCGAGCTACATATCAAATTCAACCCCTTCTCTCATTCTCTCGCTTGAGCTACAAGCAAATCCTCACAATGGTTCATCAACACGGAGATCACCACGACATCCCCGACGAGCATCATGTCTCTCGTGCGGGTGCCTGGCTCCCAGCCGACCACCGCATCCAAAGTGGATGGTTGGGAGGGCAGATTGAAGAAGCTCGACAGAATCCCAAAGAGCTTGTGCCATGTCTGAAGGAGTTCAAGGAGTTCATTGAGGGAAACCCCAGGATCTACATGTACTTCAATGCCATGTGAGTCGCCACCTGACATTCGTTCAGCGAGTGGCTACTGACCCTTGACAGGTTCGATGAAGTCCCCGTCAAAAAGCCATACAACAAGGATCCCACTGGCCGCAAACAGATTCGCAACTACAAACACATGCTCGAGGTGCTCAACCATACCTTCACGACTGCCCCAACCTGGACCGACGCCGCGGCCAATGTAGGCATGGTAGGCGTACCAATGTGCGCGATCTTCGACTACCCCATGGGCACAGCATCCGGTTACGCGGCCTTCCTCGACCCAGAAGTCAACGTCCATCTCAAGAAAATTCTTAACGAATGGGGCAAGTTCCTCCAATCACCCAAGTCCGCCGAAGTGCTCAAGGAGCACAAGCAAGGCTGGTTTGGACCCGTCGGCAAGCAAGACATGATGATGGTCGCCAATGCCCCGTACACCACATCCCACGCTTTCGAGGACTTCTTCCATTGCGACCCCAAAGCCAAGCACCACGGCTACAAATCCTGGGATGACTTCTTCACCCGCCGATTCAAGGATGAGGTCCGGCCTGTAGCCTCGCCAGATGACGACAGTGTGATCGCGAACGCCTGTGAAAGCAAAGTCTTCAACGTGGCGCACGATGTTAAGCTCCGCGACAAGTTCTGGATCAAGGGCCAACCATACTCTATACTCGACATGCTCGCACATGACAGCCTAGCGGAGCAATTTGCTCAGGGAACCGTCTACCAGGCGTTTCTCTCGGCGTTGTCCTACCACCGCTGGCACATGCCGGTCAACGGCACGATCAAGAAGGCGTACGTGCAAGACGGCACTTACTTCTCGGAGCCGTTGTTCGAGGGCCTCGGAGATCCCAGCGTCAGGGAGATTGATGCTGGCGGTATTTCGGTCGGCCAAGGCTACCTGACTGCACTGGCGACCAGGGCGATCATCTTCATCGAAGCAGACAACAAAGACATCGGACTGATGGCGTTCATCGGTATTGGGATGGATGAAGTCTCGACCTGCGACATCACAGTTAAGGAAGGCCAGCATGTCAAGAAAGGCGAGCAGACGGGCATGTTCCATTTCGGCGGCAGCTCGCATTGTCTGCTGTTCAGGCAGGGCGTCAAGGTTGAAGGGTTCCCACAGCCTGGTCGCAGTGAGAATGTACCGGTGCGAGGTCATCTGGCGAATGTGAGTGCTTAAATGACAATGCCTTTGAGGCAGTCACGACACAAAAGCGAAGTCAGCTAGAGGGGGTCGAAACATGAGGCCTCTATAGCTTGACGAATAGATATACACGAGCAATGGAATACGATTCAGATTTTCGACGTGGTTGCAAACATGTCATTCGTCTAGGTATACTCACGTATCTAGCGCGCACACCTCTATGTAGCCCGAACGTGTTGCTGATGATACGCTTATGCTTTGGACACCTTCCCGAAATTGATGAGCCGCTTGACACCAACCTACAATCACAAATTAGCAAAGATTCGGCAATACAGTTTTTGTCGGTCGACTTACCATCCAATTCCCACCCTCAGTCGCCAGCTTCGCGGACTGCATCTCACCAAACAAACTCGACGCTCGCTCCCAGTCTTTACTAGAGATAGCCTGGCTGATCCCGACCATCTCCTGAACAGTGCCCTCGCTAAGCAGATCCTCGTTGTTCAAGTGGTCGAACAGGATATTGAGACGCTTCTCCATGTCATCAACTTGCGGTTTGTACTGCTGCGGCGCTACGGACTTGATCCGCGCGATTTCTGGCGTCAGTAGGTCGAAAATTGGCTGTGCTGAGGAAGATATATGTGACCGATCACCACGAGGGTGCTTCGCTTTTGACGATGCAGAAGGTGGTGAGGCCGGATTTCCCGACTCCGTCTGTTGCAGAAGTGGTGTCTGTTGCGATGGTGGAGTGGCGACAGCGGCACGAGGTGGTCCAGAAGGTGGAGGTCCAGTTGGTGGTGACGTGAATTGGCCTCGAGGCGGTCCTTGTGGAGGAGGACCACCAGCTTTTGGCGGCGGAGGTGGTGGTCCTGATTGACTGTATTGGTTTGGCTGAGCATACTGGCCAGGCTGAACCTGAGGGGGCTGTTGTGGTGCATAAGGTCCCTGCGGTGGCTGATGTTGCACTCCATACGGATTTGGCGCGACTTGCCGCTGCGCTGGTGGTGCACCGGGCGTCATGGAAGCCTGGCTACCCGGCGCTGGCGCATATCGACTCGATGGAGCAGCTGAAGAAGTGGAAGGTGGTGGCTGGTAGGGGGACGCGCCTCGATGTATAGGTGGTGGGGCTGGAGTAGGCAAGGTAGTGCCAATAGGTGGTTGAGGTTGGAAGCTCTGAGGCGGCGCGTATGCGTTAGCTGCCGACGACGACGGACGGCCTTGCTGCGGTGGGGCGCCAATACTTGGAGGAGACGTAAGTCTAGGAGGCGCTTCGCCTGCTCTTGGTGGAGGCGGTAGTGGCGATGTAGTGTGTTGTTGCTGGCCGTAGAGAGGTGGACCTGGAGGTGGAGGCGACCCGATGTGCCCAGATTGATTTGGGAAAGGTGAGGAGACTTGCTGCGGAGCTGGTGTGCCCCGTCGTGAGTTCGTCTTTTCCTTAAAGAAATTATCAGGCATGTCGTTCCAGTTGGTCATGTTCTTTGCGGCTGGCGGAGGTGGCCCCACAGAAGGAGACGAAGTGCTTCCTCGTGGCGGCGGTGGCAATGGCGCCTGTTGCTGCGGCGGACGTCCAGTATACATCCCACCTGGCGGTGCGTATGAGTTCGGGGCCTGGGGCGGTTGGTAGCCTGTAGGAGCATATGTATTGGATGATGGTGCGTAAGGGCCTGGCGTGTTTTGTGCCGGAGTCTGGTTATAGGGCGTTGGTCCCGGAGGAATGATATTTGCGTTTGGCGGAGCATAGGGACCTGGCGTTGAGTTTCTTGCCGAGTTGACAAGAGGCTGTTGCGCTTGTATGGAAGGTGGCATGGGCGGCTGAACTCGTCCACCCGACCTCTGTGCACCAGCTGCTTGTTTCGACTGAGCCGCAGCCGGAGCAGCCTTTCGAGTGGCCTGTTTGACTCGCGTTTGGGCGGCCTCAGCACCTTCGTACTTGCTCGGGAGCAGACTGAGATAGGACTCTGCCACTGTCAATTGGCCAGAGGACGCGAGTATGTCGGCATATTCACCGTACAGCCGGTACAGCTCAGCCAGCCTCCAGCTCTCTGAAGCTTGCATGTCAGGATCCTTGAAGTTCGAGACTTTGCGAAACACGGACACCTTCTCCACAAAGCCCTGCAAGCATTTCGCGTGGACCGAGAAATCGCTCTCTGCATCCTCGGCGACCAGCGCAGCCTGCTCCTGCTCTGATAGCTCCTGAACCCAATTCGTGACGACCTTCTCAAGTTTCGAGCCAGCCAGATAACAGAAGGTTGCGTCCCTCCGCTGGCTCTTGTCGCCCTCGCCATCCTGATAGGCCTCCTCAAGCCGGTCTCCGAGTGCCTCGCAGAGGTCAGAGAACTCCGTTTCGTCTGCGTATGTGCATAATGCAGCCATAACCTCCTTCCAGTTCTGCAAGTCGGTGTTGTGCACCACATCCCACAGATTTTTGCCTACGATACTCGCGAGCAAGCGCAGATAGCTCGGTCCTTTGGCTTGCTTTCTAAGATAAGCACTCTGGACTTTGTCAATGCACTTCTGCCCGCCACACACAGCAATCATGAAGGCGTCCGATATACGGTCCTCCCGAAGGCATACGTCAAGAGCGCTCTCGAATTGGCCAAGCATAAGAGCACGTGTGATATCCTTATCCGCATCGGATTCAGATCCTGAGAGTAAAGTAAACGGGTTGTTCGTTTTCGCTCCCTTCGTAGCTGCGAGATTTGCCAAGAAGTTCTCGTTTTCGTCGCCGTTGCCGAAGAAGTCATCGCCATCAGCCTCGGGTTTCGAATCCTTATCGCCGTTGATGCTCAATTTCTCCGTCGCTTTAGCAAGGTCATCGTCTTCGAAACCAAGATACTTCCGAAGCTTCTGCCTCGACTTCCCGGCATTCAAGGTCTCAATGACCTGCCAATCCGCTTTCTCCTCTTCAGTCGTTGCGTCGTGAATTTTGCTGGCGCATATATCGTCCATCTCGGCTCCTCTCAATTTCTCCTCGAACTTCTCGGCAGCATCACCGATCGATGTATCTACGACAAATGATTCGATCGCCACTTTGCTTCGTCTCGATGCTGCATCTGTGCTCACTCTCACAAGCTTGCCGCCAAAGCCGAACGATATACTGGAGGGCCTGGCCGTCCACTTAGGCGCGTTTGCAAGGGTGAACGTCACACTCTGAGGTTGTGTTTGTGCTTTCGCAAAGAAGTCCTCGCCGTCGAGCGCCTGGTTCGCCTGCGCCTGGTCATCCTTCTTCGCATTTGCGCTTTGAGTCGATGTGATGAGGATCTTGCCATCGAAAGAAGCACTCGCGATCAGGCTGGGATTGTGCGGGTTCCACCTGGTTTGGAAAGCCCAATTCGAGCCTGCTGCAAATTCCCCCAGCTTCTCGCTTGTCTTCGAGTTCCAGCATATCGTCTTGTTGTCCTTCCCGCACGACAGAAGCAGATCCGAATCCTGCAAGCACCACGACAAGCCAAGCACACCCAATTCATGTCCCTTCAGCGTCCGCTCTGGCGCGCTGCTGTTCCTCAGACTCCAAATCAAGATCAGTGGTTCCTGGTCGTTCGATGTGGCAGTCGCCAGTGTTGTGCTCTGTTCTGGGTCCCAGGCCACTGCGCTCACCGCTTTCCTGCCTTGGTTGCTCAGAGTCAATACGTCCTTCTTTTGCTTCACATCCCACACCGTGACTGAGCCTCCACTACTCCCTGTCGCCAAGATATGTGCCGTCTTCTCTGATTTGTTCCAATCCAAGCAGTCAATATCGTCTGCCCTCGCAGCTGTCGCTCCTAATCTGAAGGGGTTGGCTATGTTGTTTATGTCGTAGATGAATATCTCGCCTTTCGAGCCCACGGAAGCAAGCAGGTTCTGCCGGTATGGGTTCCATTGCAACGCTTTTGCGGGTCCAGAGTGCTTGGTGGTCCGCGATATGAAGGCATCGTCGCTGCCGCTCTGCGCCTTGTCGACGTCCCACAGGTCGACGGACCCGTTCTCGAGGGCGCCCGCAAGAACACCCATGGGGTGATCGTCGTCCGGCTCGCTCCAGGCGAGATTATTGAACCCCGAGTCGACAGTAATCGAGCATAATCGCTTCGGCTCTGCATCCCGCTCTTGCTTCTGAAGTTCGAGGTCCCATAGCTCGAGAACAATCTCGCTCGAAAAGTCGTCGTTGACTGCTCCGACTTTGGTACCAGTGGCCAGTAAGGGCGTGCCGCTGCCCTTCGACCATGCGAAGACAGCGGTGCGCTCCAATGTCCGTAATCCCACCATTGTGATTGCTGTGAGACGGGCAAGAAGGATGCGGCGAACTTGTTGTTGAGCACTGATCAGGACAGGAAAGGAGTGTCAAGGAAAGGAAATGGTCAGTCCAGATGTGCACATCAATGCGATTTACGGCCAGGTAGTCGTTGGGAAGGCATATGTGTCCAATTTCTTGAACAACTCTCGAGTTTCACAAAACAAGAAGGGTCCAACACGCTTGGCGCTCGCTCCTTCCTCCGCTTGATGGCACGTGATCGTAGATTTCCTTCTCCCGTTCTTCGTTGAAGAAGTTTTTACTGAATCTTCAACTACACCAGCATGTCGGATCAATCACGCCAGAAGGCGACAGTCTTCGTCGGCGGCCTGTCCAACGAAGTGAACTCCCAGACTCTCCACGATGCATTCATACCTTTCGGAGAAATCGTGGACGTCTCATTGCCCAAGCCTGAATTGTACGTTGGAGAATTTACGAATGTCGACATCGCGGCTAACCAATAGGCAGAGCATCAAACAAAGAGCCACACAGAGGTTTCGGCTACGTGGAGTTTTCGCTGGCAGAGGATGCTCGCGAAGCCATCGACAATATGGACCAAGCGGAGCTCTACGGCAGAGTTATCAAATGCAACCAGGCCAAACCACAGAAGGATGCCAGCGAGGGTCTAGGAAGTCGGACGGCTGTCTGGGAGCAGGTATGTATTCGTGCTCTGATCGACTCCAATTTTCAACTAAGATGCTCGCAGGAAGGATACGCTAGCAAGTACAATATGGCAGAGGACGACGGTGCTGCTGCAGAAGACGGCGACGACAAGCCTATGGATCCGATGCAAGGGCTGGAAGGGCTGGATGTTGCGGGACCACGGATGCAAGCAGCTTGAGAAGTAGGCGAGACAGGCATTGAATCTTAGCGAGGCGTTACGGTGCACGTAAATTGCAGCACTTTACCTTTGCTAACAGAAGTCCTAGTCCCACAATCTGATCACTATTCAGGCCCCGTTGCACCCTCCTCCATCGTACTCATGCTCTGGCTACCTACGACCCATTAAGCAGACTCAAAATCGAGTTATACGCCTGCTTCGGGTTGTAATTCCCATCGAACAACGTTGCCGACTGCCCTGAACGCCACGATTGTGAGTCCGTAACTCCCCACTCAGTAATCCCAACGCACTTTGCCACATTCAAGCAAGCCTGCACCACAGTCGTGTAGTCCTGCGGGTTCGCATACTGGATATCCAGCTCCGTGATCGCAACCTCGCTAATCCCAGCGCTGGCAAGGAGCTCAAGCGCACCTTGCGTACCACCGGCACCGCCAGCGCTCAAGTGGGATTGCGAGCCGATGCCGTCGATGGGGATGCCTTGGGAGATCCACTGCTTGACTTTGTTGGCGAGACCTTGGGTCTTCGCGTAGCTGGCAGAGTCGAGGTTGTAGTCGTTAATGTACAGCTTGGCATTGGGATCGGCTTTCCGGGCGGCCTCGAAGGCGATGCGGACGAAGTCCTCGCCGAGGACGTTGGAGAAGACGCTGGAGCGGAAACTGCCGTCCTCTGAAAATGTGTGGTCAGTATGGGTGAAATGGGAGTCCGAAGGGCTCAAATAACTAACCATTGAACCTGAAGCATGGTTAGAAGGGTCAGCAAGTGTTTGAAACCGACGATGGGGTGATCAGCTTGCATTTCATTGATTACATCCCACGCGTAACACTTCCCCTTGAAGTGCCCAGCCACGTTGGCAATATGGTTTTGAAGCACGGACGTGAGAGTATTGCTATTACGGATATTTGACCCCCAGCTAGGCAGCTGGCTATGCCACACCAGTGCATGGCACCGCAAGAGCTTGCCGTTGCTCGTGGCGAAGCTGGCGGTCTGATCTGCGTTGCCGTAACTGAACTGGTCTGGTTGGGCTCCGTGGCATCCCATTTCATACTGTTCTCCGGCGTGATCTGGCCAAAGTCGTTCTTGAGGATGTTCTGAGTGTTTCCTTGGGAGAGGGTGCCTGGGTCGGCGATGTTGCCGAAGTACTTCTTGCCTTTGGCCACGAAGGCGGCGTTGAGGCAGCTGGACTGGCGCTCTTCCAGAGGAGCGGCGAAGGCGCAACTGACCATGGCCAGCGCGTGGAGGAGGGATGGGGTATGCATGATGAGTGAGGGGCTCGATCAACGAGTGGGATCAATGAGTGGCAAGAAATGAGTGGTGTCTGAGTAGTGTTTTCGATACTTCTTGATCTTGAGAGATGGAGGTGGAACACACACTCGCCTTTATACCAACGACTGTTTTCAGAGGACAGCATCCAAGGCATCGTTCAGCCTGATTCAAGCGATGCCAGGTCATTAGGTTCGCTACGATCATAGTAGTTGAAACAACAAAGTCACACAGCGACGATATGGGACTAGGAAGTCCTTGTTACCAGATGCAGTCCACACTCCGTCCTCACATGGTCGCGGAGAATGTCTCCAGGTCGCTCCGCAGATGGTCCTGTTATATTGTTCCGTGTTAGCGCTCGAATGCAGAGGTTGTAGTAAGGCTTGGGCAAGGGTACTCTTGCTCCTATGTACTCTTGGAAGGTGGCTAGTGTGTGTTGACACACTGCAATGCGAATCAGAGGCAGGGATGCGGTGGCGCTACCAGAATGCCAAGAAGAGCGGAGTGCATAGAATATATATGAGCAGGGTGGAGGCAGGATGGGGTGAAGTCGAGTTGGAGAATAGGCTGATGAGAAATCAGGGGTGGGTGCGGAGTGCCAAGAAAATCGATATACTTAAGACAGGTACGTTGTTGACACCCTCACATCGCGCCGGATCTGCAACCGTCCCTCCGAGGTCGATATCTTTCTTCGCTGGATGTGCTGTCCATGACTCGGCCAACGGAGGTGCTCGCGTACAAGGGAACGATGCTTGTCCCCATAGAGTGCGCGATAGACGTTGCTTACCAGAACATGAGAATATGAACTCGCCGGTGGCACAAAGATGAGAGACTGGCATTGTCCAAGATTGCCTTCCTCGTATCTATCTCAGTTTCGAAGATCTCTGATCGAACAGTCGGGTATCCAAAATCGCGCATATGACAAGACTTAACACTCTTCCTCTATCCCCGATACCGCCTCGAATACTCTGTGAGCTGGAGATAACCCATTCTATGTCGCTGCTGCTGGGGCAGGTGCAGCACCGCCCGCTGGAGCAGCACCACCGGCTGGGGCACCTCCTCCCATTCTCCGGCTCCTGCTGCTAGTCAGTAATCTTGCTTACGAGACTCGTCCTCATTGAGCACTTACATCAAGCTCCTGCTGATGAAGCTCACTGCGATCATGAAAGCCCACGACGGCACCAAGCTGAATCCCCAGATCGCATAGCCGACTGGGATGCTGAGTCCGTACCTCGCCAATGGACCATCAAACGGATGAAAGAATCCTTCATACGGAGTCTTCTCCAAGTACTTCTCTTGCAGATGGATTCCAGCAATCTCCGGCGCGGTGATAGTAGTGCGGTTCAAGCCGAACGAACGGCAAGTCGTCGCAGGCGTTGACTGATCGGCGAGCGGCTGTGGGAGGAGGAAGTGCAGAACCGTCGGTGGGCCTACCGCCCAAGCGTTGCACAGAACCGGCTCCTGCTCGCAACTGAGCATCGCAAGATTGGGTGGGCTGGTGGACGCGCTGAGAAGAGCGACAGACTCGTTCCATGCCGTCTCGGCTCTTTCGCACTTGCCGAAGCAGGTCTTGTTGCCGCCGGTCACGAAGATCATCCATTCTTCGATGCCTGGGCTGGCAGTCGCTGCGCCGGGCTTCAAGATGTCGTTGTAGTTCTCAACCGTCAGACGCTGGACTCTTGCTGCTGCGATCTTCGCCGCGCCAGCTGCGACTGGGTTGGGGATCGAGGGGGACGATGGTGCTGATGGCATTGCGGAGGAGATGGTGTTGCTGGCCTGGGCAAAGAAGCCCTTGACCTGGTCATAAAATGGGATCTGTTCGAATTGCGCCGCTGAAAGCGCTGGCAGCGCGAGGAGAAGGGGTGATGTGCGCATCGTGTATAGTTTTGATGGTGTTGCGGCTAGTTGTAGAGCTGTTTCGATGTTCCCTGGTACACAGATGAACGACTCGAGGGTAGAAGGTCTATTAAGGATCTGTATTCATCAGTAACGCGCTTCGACACGAATGCGATTCCACGTACAGTGTATGAAACAGCAATCAACGAATATACGGACAAATACACTCGTATGAACAGAAGTCAATAACTCTGAGATAGAGCTCGTGGAGGGGAAGATGATGAAAGTTGGCCTCGAATGATGTGCATCGAGCTAAGGATGGCAGGTCGGCGGCGCTTCTGTCCCGGCAACCGCGCCACCCAATCTTACCTATACTCTTGACACCATATTCGATGGATGGCGGTACAGTACTGTACGCAGAATGGACATCTGGCAGGCATCGGCGGAGTGATTGTGATATTACTTCAAGACCATATAAGACTGGACGCGCGCAAGCAAGGCGTTACCGGCTCCAATGCCGGACTCAACAGCATGAGACGGGAGACTGCTGCACGATTCCACGGTTCCCTCGAGAAGTCACGCAGTCCTATTGTTCTCGTGGGTTGAACACAGTGCACTGGTTAGCACATCTCGACACCATGGACACTTGCTTTTCTCACGTCCTAGGGAGAGCCAGAACACCCGAGTGCGAGCCAGTAGGATCATACTGGCCTCTTCAAACGGAAGATACCTATAACCTGGCTTACCCAGGAGTTCTGCCATAGTCGAGGCTCGCCCACTGTCCATCGTCTCGACTGTGACTCGTTGCTAGCACAAGGGATGCCGCCTATCTACCACAGGACTTCGTGTATACTTCACGATCATTCCAGTCATGCAGGTATACTGGACCATTATTGGCTGATATACCACAGCCGCTAGCTCATGTCCGCATGCGTTGCGCATACGTTGCGTATGCGAAGAACTTGAACGGCGCCCGACACGTAGAGACTTCTACGAACGAATCAAGACTTCGGGAATTCAAATGCTTTTTGACAAGTGAGCATCCGAGCCAGCGCGGGTACTGGACGCCCTGACACAATAACAGGATGGTGACTCGGGTCAAATTCAAGAACCAGGATCGTCCACCTCCCACTCCATTTTACCTCCGCTATACCGCAAAGGCCAGCAATGTCTCTTAAGCACACAAACAAGTATGAGGTTGGTTGGAAGCTTCAGTGCCCATCACGGCTGCGCCTCGATCACGTGGCAACTGAGTCGTGTCTGATTTCTGCCCCTTTCTGCTTTCTCCTTCGCACTCTAGAAGCTTACCTATCGACCTAACACATTTTCGTTCAGAGTATCACAAGTAACTGCTGCCTGTGCGAAGCAAGCTGAGCGGTGATCTCTGGTAATCTGCAGTGCACACAGCTCGCCTATATAAAGATCACATTCTATCTATCCTGTCGCACTGTTCACGGACTGCTCTACACTGATCGCGAATCTTCGGCAATCTTACAATGACCTGCTTACGCCGATTGCAACGTCCCGGATCCGCACTGCACCAACTGGACTCCACTGCTGGCAAGTTCCAAGCCAACCTTCTCCTGCACCGTACGAGGATGGCCACCTCATCAAGCTCTTTATAGTTCTACCACCTCGTGGTTCCCATATCGTTGTTCGGTCTCAGCCTGGCCGCCTTGAAACATTTCTTCCTCCGCGATGATCCCTAGGAAGTCAACTCCCGCGGACGTCGACGTACACCGCACTGTTCGATAATTGCAGGAGCCTTCATCATATCCTGGTTCACACTGATTGTCACGCTCTCGATCGTAGCGATCACCCGTCACGGCATTCCAGGACTGAAAGACGATCCCTCTATCTCCCCACCATGCGATGCTATGCCACCATCCGAACCCCTTGATCCTCGGATCACGCGACTATGCTCCGACTGCAGCTCCCTCCAATCATTTATGGAGTGTTTAAGCCGGTACATGAGCCAAGGTGGCAGCTTTTCGCTCAAAGAGCTTGACCGAGCCTTGACGGAGTCCGATTCAGACCTGAAAGCTGTCGATGTGCTCAACATTTCCTCGATGCTGCTGTACTTCGCGATGCGCGGCCGGGGATGCTATGTCTCAAGGAAAAGGGCAAGAGCGTGCAGAGCCGCTGAGCAATTGGACGTCAAAATGATTGATGATTTGGAGCATGGTTGTAAGTCGGGCGCCCAGTAAAATTAGTACATGGACGTGCTGACATTGCTGCAGCGCGGACAATAGAAAAAGCACACCCACGAGACAAATTTTGAAGCCTGCTGTCGCAGACTGCTAGAGGTCGGCCACTGGGTGAGCCACAATATGGAACTCCCAGCACGACGAGTGAAGAAGCCGAGCATCGGATGGACTCACCGAACTGAATGACGATCATCACACAATCGAACACGTTCAGCTGGCAATGGAGATAGGTGGCCTAGAATCAAGGTGAAAGACGTACAGAAGTACTGTGACTCTAGCGATCGATCGATGGCTGGTCTCTCATCAAATAGGGATCAAATGAACCTTACATGTATAGGACTACGAGATGATCGCAATTGGTAGACGGAACATTTGATCTCTCGTCAGCTAATATATCTTCTCCGTACCATCTCGTGCACTTTCTGTACGAGTCTGGAGAGGTATTAATCGCACAATCAGTAGCTGTAACCGAGTCATTGTGAAGGATCTGAACCCCGGTAGTGGACGATACGGTCACGTGCCAAGACATTGCACTTGCCTTGTAGTTCTTTCACCTCCGCAATCCACGTCCACGTCCACGACCGCACTTTGAACGATTTGGTTAGGGCCCGGATGGTCTTCCAAACGGACTCTCGGGCTTGCAGACCATCAACATTACAGAGGATTTGATCTTCCGTGTAGTCGCGATGTCAACATGTTGAATACCTTTCGTGCCTACGATCCAACCACAATATGGTCGAAGTCAAACTCGACTGCTTGCGAGCAGTGCTACGCTAGGTGTGTCCCGTTTCTGCAAAACACACGCTGTATTTGGTGAAAGGCTGATAATATTTCCATTACAGGAAGGTCAAATGTGAGTTGCTGAACGACGACAAGTCAACATGCCGACAGTGTGCCGACCACAGCATAGTGGTACGTTGCCCATAGCTATAAGGCTTCAAGCATATATGAGCATGCTAAACAAAAGTCTGACCGCTTTTAGTGTAAGCCGAGGACTCGGAAGCGGAAGGCGTCTCTCGATGAGAGCAGTTCGGGGCTCACTGAAGCACCCTGTATTCTGAGGTCGGAAGCATCAGACGTCTCAAGCACTCCTTCCAAACGAAGGGCGAGCATCATAGGCACGGCAAAACAGCCACCAAAAGCCGTAAAAAGATCGAACAGCGTCTCGGTCCCACTATTTGTGCGAGAACGTGGCGGCGGACACTCTCCAGGAAGTTCTGACCCAACTGAGTCCCCTGCCCAGGATCTATTCCGCAATGCCTCGTTTATATCTCGATCTGCGATCCTTGGAAACGACTTCCAGGATATTGATCATGCTCACCCTGAACGAGCTGTCCCTGACGACAAGGTCTCTTCCACAGACATAAAGACTCTGAAGCTGCATGGTGCCTTCGATCTACCAGACCTACCGCTTCGACAGAGTCTGGTAGAAGCCTACGTGGAGAAGTGTTACACATGGATGCCTGTCATAGATCTTTCAATCTTTACGGGAGCATCACAAGGAGCAGACAGCTCCCTCCTGCTCCTACAAGCTGTGATCCTTGTTGGTGCACTGATGCGGCCGGATGTGTGCACCAAAGCTTTTTGTGACCGACAATATCAGGTACGTCTTGTTAAACTCCTGCAAGCGGCCATATTGGCCCCTCGATCTTCGTAGACCTTACAATCGCTGATGACTCGAAGCGAACAAAAGCTCTGATACTCTCCGGATATGAACGCCATCCTTTGAACATCCTGGCTGCGTTGTGCTTGGTCCAGTGGTACACACCCACAGCACCAAAAGATGTCTCCACTGATGTTCCACGCTTCTGGAACACATACGCTGTTGGACTCGCGCAGCAGATGGGCCTCCAGCGTGCACCAAAACCCGGTTCACCGAATCTAGGCCTGCGGAACCGTATATGGTGGACCATGGTCGCACGCGATAACCTGACAGCTTCTGCGCATGGCCGTCCTCGCATCATCCAGCCGGAAGACTGTACGGGCCCATTGCCAGCAGTCGGAGACTTCTCTCCTCAGCAAGATATACGATCAGACATCTTTGTGCAATACGCAGGAATAACCCGAATTCTAGGAGATCTATGTCAATGCATTACACGCAAGGGTGAGGCTAGCCTGGACGACAAACAAAGCATTGCCATGCGCCTCAGCACATACCTTGAAACCCTGCCTGATCACTTGCGGCTGTATGGCGCCAGCGGGTTGGCTCAGTCGTACAGTCTTGACATCGCGCAGCTACATGTCCCGATCCTGATGGCAATCACCATCCTCTTTCGACCTCGGACGGTGTACCAACTGGATTCAGCGAGTGCCGGCTCTGCAACAGCGGCGTTCTTAGGCTTCCGGGTGTTCCAAGCAATACATTTCAGAGAGCAGACCCGATACCTGAGCTCTGCATTTGCATGGTACCTGCTTGTTACAGCCATACCTCTTCTATCTTGCACGAAGGTACCAGCATTGTGCGACGAAGCAAACGAGGCTCTTGATGCCGTTGAAAGCGTTCTTGATACATTAGGTCGAGTCCGTCCTGCTGCGGCGAACAACCTCAGAAGCGTCAAAGCAATTCGAAAGGCAATGATGTCGAAGCCGATCACCTCTGCAACCCCAACCGCGGCGAGTGAACAGGAACCTAATGTTGTGTTACATCAACTTGGCCGACAGCTTCTGGAAACGTACGGTTTTGACTCACTCCAGCAGTACGACCAAATCGCCGACATTCTTGGCGAACACCATCAAAGCCGTGTGGAACGCAGCACGCATGCCGCAGCCCATACTTTAAGTCGACTTAGTGGACGGCGTGATCCAGACTTTGCGTTCAGTGGTCATCTGACGCCTGAGCCAGACCACTTTCAACCATTGGCGCAGCAGGACCTCCAGAATGCTTTCACTGCAATCTTCGAGGATGACACCCTCAGCACCTCATGGATGATGAGGGATTGGTTGGACGAACTGCAATTGTGATATCTCGGGTGTGTCGCCGCCACCCACATGTCACGGAATTCGAAGTATACAGATCTCTCCACAACAATGCTGCAGCGGAGATTCCGGTCAATGAGAACTAGGAGCCTTACTCTTCCGCGATGAATGATTGTCTCGCAATAGGGTCGAGCCAGGCGAAACAACAAGTCGAATGTCGTTGCAGGCTTCGTACCGGCTGCTGACAGATCTCTTTGTCGATGCCACGGTTCTAGCTTTCCTTCCCCAGTACGATGCCTTCACATCGTACCCACAACTGGACTGCTGTTGCTTCGTTCGTCACACAATCCAGCCATTGTCGCCCTTGTTCCCGGCACGGCTTTGTGGCCTAGACAATGACCGAACGAACTATTTTCGGTACAAGGGAGCATTATAACATTGTCCGACACCAGGACGTCCTCCTTTGTTCCTAGCCATGGGGCATAGTACATGTGTGCGACAGGTGCTGGGCGTCGCGCATGCAGTATTCATCCATACGGTTCGAAAGTGCACTTCGAGGCTGGCTCTCGTGTACACTCATACACACTTTACTCACTCTAATCACTCCCATTTCTCGGAAGTCACAATGGAAATGGCGAACACTACCGGTCAGAAAAGGAAACGAAACATCTCTGAGCCTGTTGACACAACCCCAGCTGGTCAATCGGATCCTGAAGTCGAGACCAAAAGATACAGCCGAGGACTTCCAAATTATACCAACGGCTATTGCTACCGTAATGCTGTACTTCAATGCTTGATCAGCTTTCCAGAGTTCGACCAGTTCTGTAAGGATCGCCACCAAGATTGCGAAGTTGGCCGATGGCAATGCCTCCCATGTGCCCTGCAATATCTGACAAGCGTATACTGGGAGGAATATGATGATGATGACGCTCTGGAACTTGCTGCTAAGGACTTCCACAGGGTTCTCGAGGCAACGGTGCCTGACGACGACCCCATGGCGAAAGTTTTCAATTCGGATAAGGGAGGTCACCCTGCCAAGTTCCTGGGATATCTTCTGAAACTCTTCAAGCCGTTGGAATCAGTAGAAGGCCCGAGTACGACGAAGAGCCTCTTCAATATCAAACAGGACGTCACCTGGATCTGCGAGGACTGTGGCCGGTCGTTCTTCCATCACGAGAACGGAGATGAAACCGGCCATTTCCAATTGCCTGCTATCGTTGCACCGTACGTGTGGGAGGAGTCACTTGCGAACTACTTCCGCAATGAGTACTACCGGACAGGGGTCCGGTCTGTGCCTGACTGTACCCCGTTCTGGAACAAGCTCAGCATGATTGAACCCAGAACGATGATCAGAAAGCATAGCAGACCAGGAAGCGTGAAGCACGGCAGGTACACTGTGGAGAAGGAGATCACTGAGGCCCCAGAAATGCTTATCGTCGAGTTTCCTCAGTCGATCAAGGACCACGAGGGAAAGACGGGCATCGAGGCCCACGAGGGAAAGACAAGTATCGACGGCCACGACGGTACTCGCTTCGTGGAGCACCTTGACATTGGCTATACGAAGGATGGTAAACGATTGCTCTACAGACTACAAGCCATTGTCGCGGGCTCTGACGAGCTCTACCATGTCATCAGTGCTGTGAGGCAGCCTGATGGCACGCAATTCCGCACGATCAACGACTTGGAAGTCAGTCAATCGTGGCCCGGGATTGGCAACATTATGGAACTTCTCCGCCCAAAAGCTCATGTGAATTTCACCCACAAAAAAGGTGTCTTTCCTTTCTACATTAACTTGCTATTTTACAGGAAGGTGAGTGACTGAAAATCCCCTCTGCAAAAACAAAAGCAATCCTCTGTTTTTTCCCTTCTTCCTCATGGCTCAGCTAACCTGAAATACTTCTTTTCGCCACGAGACATCGATCAATCTCATCTGCCATTAATCGTACTCGTACCACTAATCTCATCAAAGGTGTCCTCGGCACACGGTGCTGAATATTTCTTTAGCTGCATGAAGCTCGATTGACGAACAGCGCATGCTGCATAAGCCTGCAGAGCGAGCCAATTGTGAGCGTGGAGCTATGCTCCCCCAGAACCACCCACATATCCGTTGAGCGGGAACAGGAACCATATGGTGACACGAGAACGTACAGTGTGGAACTGATCTAGGTACGCAGTAGAGACAGCACGATGCCGAAAGCGTGTTGGTGTCCTGTCAATATTGGGATAGGGAGGTACATTTCTACGTGTATCTCGTCATGTTCTGCTTCACTTCTCTCGTCAACCTCTTGGAACTTCGGAAATGCAGCCCAGCAGTCGGATGGCTCGATTGGAAGACTCAGCTTGTCCTTGAGAATACACGGCCGCTAATTGTGGGTACCACCGCGAATCTGAGCAGTATGGCAACTTTGAAGGACGTTGAGGCCTCTTGCGCAATCTGCGGTGCATCTTCGCAGCATGGTGAATGCCCACATGAGGCCCAGAGCCTTGAACGTGCCATCGAGCAAGCACTAAAACGTTGGTCCGGACTACAAGCGATACGGTCAGTAGCGCAATTGGACTAGATGTGGACATACTAACAGAGTTCGATTTCATAGAGACTGGGCATTGGTTCATGCGCGGAATCAAGTCATAGAAACATTCGAACAACTCAAGTACGCACGATTCCAAGCGCACGAGCGATACCTTCAAACCCTACCATGTTACACTCTGTTCGAGAGATACGGCAACCCTCCGCTCACAGCGCCGCAGCTGAACAACCTGCGTCAGCAAATGAGTCAGGCGCAGTCCATCTACCAAAGCGGCGTCGATGAAGATTGGAGAAGGTGCTGTCTGAAGTACCCGGAGGTCTTGGACTACTATTTGGGTCTGGTAGATTTCGGCTTTCCAGACGATAGGGACCCGTCGATGCGAGATCCAAGATTCGGTGGGCCTATCAACGACCCAAAAAAATTGAAGCATCGAAGAGGTAGTGTGGACTCAGGAAAAGGTCATCGCAAGCGGTCGCGGCGGCGCAACAGCAGAGGGAGGACACCTCCAGCCGCGCCGATGGCAGGTTCACGTCGACGGTGACACGAAGGTTGAACATACATAGTGTACAGACAGTCTAAGCTCCGGAACATGGGATTACGGGATCGGAGGTCCCACGCGCCTTGATAATGCCTTAATGCTAAAAGTACAATCCTCATGATATGGGTCTGTACATTTGAACAACATATGGCAGGAAAGAGTCTAAAAGCGCCACTCACGTCGCAGCGCCGTCTGCTATCGTTCGACGACCCCCTCGTGGACGACAGTCAGACGACCCTTCCGATCAGGACTCTTCTCAACAGTCGCCGACTTGTGCTGTGACAGCCAACGATTGAGCGCAGACTTTGTGCTAGATACACAACCACAAGTTAGCTTTGACGGCTTTCGTCACTGTCGAAGGTCACACCAGGCCCGTCCGAGGCGCCTAGTCCACGCGGGGGGGAACGACTACGCCGAACGATATGGAACTCACCTGGGATCAGGCAGAGCAGTCTCAACAACCGCCTCGAGCGGACTCGTCTCAGAACTTCCATCGCGTACGGCATATGGATGAGGTATCTATAGAAAACAAATCAATATGTTGTCCCTCATGTCTCATTCAGCTCCCTGCATCGTAATAATAGTCCACAAAAGAATCAAGGGTATTGCGGTATTTTCGTACCTGCACCATCGGACTGGCTTTGGCATGCCGAACCTCGTAACCGCTGTACGAGGAACCAGCGTCCTCCTCCTCCTCGAACAGGGTCTCGCATGCGCTGGGGATCGGCTCGGGTGACTGCGAATCGGGTCGTTGTATAGGATGGTCCTCGGTTGGTCTGTAGTAGGCAGCCACTTGCTGTTGGTACTGCATTTCGCGCGTGGCTTTGTCGGCGGCCTCGAGCTCCGATATATCGGTCCGTTGTGCCATACTGGGAGATGCTTTTCCAAGTGTCAACGATGACATGTCTTCGGTTACTGCTAGCATTGGCGAGGTCTGGCTGCTGGCCGTCTCTAGCGAAGGAGACCCAAGCTCCGGTGGTAACGTCTTGGCGGCGCTGTTGCTTGCTGAATATTTCGCCAGCTCGTCTGCAGAGTACATCTCTGGATGCAAGGCCATATGGTTGTTGCCAATGTACGTCCAAAAGCGGTTCGTTCTGTTCCGAATGCTGCTACCCGTCGTCTGATGTTGGGCTATCAAGTCAGCCAGAGACATCTTGGGTTGTCCCGAGCCCGAGTAGAACGGAGATATCTTAGCCTGGGTTTCTTGCCACGACTCTTCGCTGTGTATGCTTCTGGAAGGGCCGTTAAGCGAGATCGAGTCTGAATCGTGCTTTAGATGTCTACTGCCCACTGGGCTGCGAACGTGTTGTTCGGAGCTGGCGCGGACGCCATGAGGTCTGCGAGGCTTCGCGGTGGCAGCTTCACCCAGAAGCACTCGTGGGAACCCGCTGATGGGGAAGCCGTCAGGCTCAAGACCGTCGTGGGAATACAGAAAGAGCGAGATCGAGGTGGTCTTCGTCTCATCCCTCAGAGGTATGTGCACATTCGGCAGGCCGAACACAGCATCGTCTGTCATGCCACGAATGACGTCCATTGTGATGGTAAGTCGGCTTGAATTCTCGTTGCTGTCCATATTGGGCTTGATGAGGAAGAACGGTTCGAAGCCTTCCACCCGTCTGTCCTCCAAGATCCTGCCAAGACCGCGCATTTCTTCACTCCTGTCTTCGAAGCGGCAGGAAATGATACCAGAGATGACCTGCTCGCCTTTCTCTACGGTGGCTTTCGATTGCATGTCCAGGTAGAAGGACGACGATACCAGCCTTTGCGCTACGTTTCTCAAAGCAGCAAGTCGGTGCGGCGTTTGAAGCCGCTTTCGCACGACCACCTGAAGGTTCTCCAGATCGCTCTTGCTGTCCCCTGCCGGTGGCTCCTTGTCAAGATCCGGATTGAACCTAACGAACCGCCTTCCTTTGGCTTCAGAGCGATCCTTCACCGCATATGAGCGGAAGTCCTGCCAGGCAAGCTCGGCGTCGAGAATCTCATTTGTCTTTCGTTGCCAAGTCTTCGCCGCCCTGCGAGCTTCCTCGCCAGTCTGGCCAGGTCGTGGGATCATCGTGGAGGGGGAGTTTTCTTTGGGTCGAGCGGACAATTTTTCGAGGATACTGATGCGATTCTGACCCGTACCTAAGGAAAGGAAGAGATCCGGGTCGCCGACATCTGGCCAGATGAGGCGTCTTTCTCTTTCTGCGATGAAAGCGGGATTGATACAGCGAAGACCACCGTCCAGGTATGTCTTGCCGTGGAAGGTGAACGGACGGAAGTATAGAGGATTAGCGAGTGCGGCGGCAACACTCTCCCATACCTTCAACTCCATTTCTGGTTCGTGCGGGCGTTCGAATGAATAAGCAGGGATGATATCCTCTGCTCGGCGATAGCTTGCAAGAAGGATCGACTCCCGGCCTGTCGCACTGGATGCCGTGATCGCAACTCTCGCCCCCGTACGAAGCCGATCAGAAGCGCTGAAGAGATCCAGATCGTCACTGAACGCGGTCTTCAGCGCAGCATGTAGTGGTTTCGTCTTGTATTTGCGCCCATTGCCGAACGCTTGCACAAGTTGATTGATGACTGGTATGCCTTTGAGACGAGGCGTGAAGGCATGATCACACATGGCCGTAAACATGTCGATGCAACCATCCACTGTGCGATCTTTCTGCGAAAGAGCAACGGCGAGTAACCCTCCTGTGCCAGTACCAACCATGAGGTCGAAGAACATCTGTACGGGAACATGTCCACCCAGGCATTGCTCGACTGCATGAAGGACTTCCAGTTGGACGATACCACGAATACCTCCTCCATCCAGAGCCAGTACACGAACACCTGCTCCCAGTGGCTTGAACTTGATGGGTGCAGGTCGAGCCCAAGACGTCGCCTCGCGATGTAAGGGACAGCATGCCATCCACACCGTGGACTTTTGCTGCCTGCCGTACGCCTTGATGCATGCCGTACAAAGGACATGGCCGCATGGTAGCGGATGCTCGGGAACGTCCATCAGGCAGCAGAAGCAAGTCGAGTGACTGCATATCGACGCGGCGGGTCCAACCGCCTCGAAGAAATGGTTCAGATATTCGATGTGGAGGTCCAGTGCAATCCGCTCTTCCGGTATGGCATTGGTGTCTTCAACCTGCGACGCCTGTTCGAGCTCGTACGAGAAGTCCCGGTGCAGGCTCTCAACAGCCGAGCGAAGCTGGCCTTTCCATCGCGGAAGAAAGCTCGAATCGAACGCAGCTTGATAGTCGCCAGCAGCAATGATACCCTGTTCGTCCTGGTGTCCCTTCGGCTGATGTCGAGCTTTCACCAGCTGGCACTGTCTTCCATCGGCACTGACGTACGAACACTGATAATGCAGCTCTAGGTACTCCCCCATGGCATAGTCGAAGAACTTCTCATAGTTAGTGAAGAGCTCGTCCACCCGGCCCTTTCGGAAACGTGCGCAGTCAAGCAGCACGCAAGACGCGAGCATTACACTCATTTTCTCAAACATCCATGCCACCCGCCCGGGCTGGTGGTTTGGCTGCTGAGAGCTGATTGTGGTGCACAGCTGGAGTATATGCCCGCCAAAATCGTTTGGGATCGGATTTCGGAGGAGCGAAACCTGCATAAAGTTGAAGGGAATGTGAAGGTGTGTCGTGAAGTGGTCAAAACCGCTCTGTAAGTATGTGTTGAGCTCGTCGGCGTTGGTAAGCATATGAGCACGTCGTTTCGATCGGAAAGATTCATCGCAGTTCTGCTTGATTACGCCATGGAGTTTGCCAATCTGCTCATCAATCTTCGTGTAAAGTGGCCGGCTAGGGATGCGAACCACCTTAAAAGAGCTGTAGTATCGTAATATGAGGTCTTCCACGGTGTAGATATGCTTTCCCAGAAGTCGCCAGTGCTCGGCAAGTTCTCGAAAGCGTGGAACACCCTCGACATAATCAAGAGCACCCTTGACAGTGGAAAGAAGGCTCTGTGTCGCATAGTTAATGTCCCACTCCTTGTCGTCTACTCCAGGATCGGTACCGTTCAGAGCAACGACGCAATGTGGTAACGCAGGCTGATTGATGGACTTTTCCAACGCAGACACACCCCAGTCCAGCAGTTTCGTCAAGACAGCAGACTGAAACGTTTTCGGGTTCCGCAGCACGAACACCACACAATCGGAGAAAGTGTACAGCAGCCGTGGGTATAATGCTGTGACGGCGTATTCTCGCTGCCGAGACTCCTCGGTATTGGCCCACTGGATCGGGCGAGCATGTACGTGGGCCAATTTAGAGGGCTCGTCCCTAGTAGGATCGGAGCCAGCTCGCCTCCGCGAGCGAGCACCTAGAGGCGTCCTTTCGCCACCCTCGAAACCCTCACAATCGGCATACAAGATGGGAAGTTGCTCGCCATGCGTAGCTGGATCCGCGTAAAGATGCACATCACCAGAGGTTGGCAAAGCGTCGTTAACAACAGATCCCACAACTGGTGATGGGAACATTGCTCGGCTGTCCGGGTCGGCGCCGACAAGGTCATGGTTCACCAACATTTTGATCAGGGTCGATTTCCCGGCATTCGTGACCCCAATGAAGGATACGAGCTGCGGGTATCGGTTGCCCTGGCCCTCCATAGGCGAGATGGATGACATGAGAGAGGCATATCGGCCGTAGTCCTCGAGATTTGGCCTCCCCGCAAGGTCGCGGGCAACACCGAACCACTTAGTTGCTTCGTCCTCTTCGTGAAGTCGTTGAATCTCATCCGGTTTCTTCGTAGGGTGGAGAATGGCTTTGAGCTTCCGCACCACGTGTGGGTTAGTCTTTTCGTGTGGCACTCCATCTCTACCACGCTTCTTAGGCTTGTGGGGTCCTTGAAGCGGCCAACATTCGCTAGATTTGTAATGTAAGTCTCCAGGCCATGTACACGACCTCTAAGTCCACCCACCTGCAATATGAACTGTCACAATCCACGCAATGCCAAACAGGCGGTGTCGGTCCCCGGCATCGGTCGTCCTCGCACTGGTCGGAGGGCTCACTTTCGGCCAAAGACCCTTCGTCCTGAGACTCGTCCTCGTCGCTGCGACTCGGTTCCGGACTCATCGTGTCTGAGTCCCGGGTCACAGACAGTCGCCATGAAGCGGCCTTGCGCCGCGATGTCTTCTCCAGCTTTATCGCATGTAACGAAGTAATCCGGTGAGAGCTGGGAAAGCCGCACACTATTCCTTCTGCGCTGTAAGAATGCGTATACGGAAAGTCTGTGATATGAGAGTTTCTTGGTAGGAATAATAGGAGCAACGAAATGGGATGCAGACTACGGTACGGCTCGTGCTAGGGCTGGCCGACACTGTCGCATGGGTGCGTTTTAGGGTGGCACAAAGGGTTTCAGCCCGTGCATATTGAATTTGGTGGGGAGGAAGGCTAGACGAGCACGACCACGGCCACGATGTAGTGGCGAATGCTAGTGTGCCAGAGGTCCCCGGAGAGTTGATGGTCTATCGATGACATTGCAAGGCTATTGTTATATCTGCTGATGCGGCTGCTTATGCTTTCGATTCGCCTACCGGGAACTCAATGTGGTTTTCCTAATCTGCCGTGATTGTGCGGCGTCGTGTAGGTATATTGGAATGCGCTGCAGCCGAACCCGGCCAATAATAGCCTCGAAAGTCTATCGCGCCCAGGCGTAGATCTTCCAGCCGGAAAGGGAGGACGCCGGGACGGTTTTGATGGCGTGCCCTATATTTGGAGGAACCTTGGCGGAAACATCAGGTCCTCGTGGGTTGCAGAACTCGTAGACTGTTTCATGTCTGGCGGTCTTCATTTCTTGCGCAGAAGGATGAGAAGTTGCAAGGCATCCCTTGCACGTGTTGATGAGTGGCTCCCCCGCGAAAAACGAGACAACCCGGAAAGGCTTCGTAAACGGCCGGTCGGCCATGTGGGTATGCACCATTGGCACTTTAACCTTTCGTTGGAACGCTTCTGCAAACATCCCAGCGGACTACCAAATTAGAGGCCAAAGACGCCCTCACATCTTGGAAGGAGCGGTCGCCGTGGACATGGACGATTCATCCCCTGGCGAAACATTGCCGACTAGTCAGGGGATAGTCGCCTTTCACTCACAGAAAGGCATAAGGTATCGAGGACTCGAGGAGACTTGAAGGTAGGATGAAGGAGATGAGGTGCGAAAAGAGTTGTCGGTATGCTGTGCGCTTTCATGTCGTGCCACCCGACCTCTCAGCCACCCCTGACCTTGCATGAAGGTGTCTATTTTTGAGGCAGCCGTATCCCTGGTCTCCAATGTGGCGATGTCATTGGTATAGCAAAACAATTTCCTTCAGCTCGCTCCATCTCATGCCTGCATCCCCATCATCAACCAGCAAAGGCGCACACCATCCGCTAGAGAAAGTACTCTGGAGCCCACGGAGATATCATCCCTTCGAACACGATCGCCATATACAGCGTCGCGAACCCAGCAATAGCCACATGAACCTTATCCCGCGCGATCTCCTCCCGATCAGTCTCAGCGAGAAGACCCCAATGAAGAGCCATATGTGTAAGTCTAGGACATATCCTCTGCCCGCCGCAAGGGCACAGGCGTTCAATTTCCCGATAGCCAAACTGCCAGCGACAAAGATGTACCATGGTCGACCCCCATTCTGCGAGTCGCAAACCCATCCAGCCTAACACCCTCCTCGACGGACTTCTTTGACGAGCTCACCCAAGACGCGATTCTCGAAGCAGAAAAGTTGACGGATGCAAAGCGGGCATCTGTGTGGATAATGAGCCGGAGGTCTAATACATGATACTCGTACCAGCTTATCTATACTTTCTTCCACTAACCTACTCATCCTATTAGGAGAAGTAGGAGATGTGCTTGCAGCTCACCACCTGGACCGGGTTTACTGCCGCACCACAACAGATTGATCAACCGCACAACATCTCCCACAGAAAGCGCCCCGACACAGGTGCCAGTCTCTCAACCTCAACAGCCTTCCCCAACATCCAGCAAACTGCAATAGTCGTGAAGACTATCTGCGTCCTGATCTGATTTCGTTCAGATCTGACGCCCGGCACCTCAAACTCTTTCCACCACTCCGCGAAATTGTTTTCGCGGCAGTCGAGTACCACGAGCAGGAGCATGAACCCTAGGAGCGACATGAAATAATTGTAGATGATGGCGTATTGAGACGAGGCCCAGAAAAAGCTGATGACCGACAGTGGCAAAGAGGCTGTCCAGGTGGCGATCGTGAGTTTGACGAGCTTCTCCAGGGTACGATTATCGAGCCGGAAGAGGCAGCAGGTGCATTGTGGGCATCTGGGACACTGCATGAGCGGAGAGCTTCCTGTAATGGCTTAAGGAGTCGCTTTCCAGTGGAACTTACCTCACATTGCCACGCTCGGTCCATGCAGTCCAGCAAGTGCTGCACATGGCGTGCTTGCATTTCGATATCCGTACGGCAGCCTCCGGTGTGTCGCGACAAATGATGCAGATATCATCTTCAGAAATCTCGACACCGCGATTCTGGATCCCACCTTTTGCAACCCAGTCGTTGTACGATGGAAGGAGGGTCCAGTCGCTCTCCTTGTCAGGATTGAACGCAGAGTCAAACCACCCCTCGAAGAGCAGGTATTCGTAAATCGCGAAAATGGAGAGGGCAACAAAGATGACCGTTGGGGACCGCACCAGGGCGTACAGATTCTCCAAGCTGGAAGCTTGGTACCGGCTGTAACGCATCATGGCTAGACTTCTCATCACAGCTTGGGACTCATTGTAAGACATGATGGCCAGGCTGTCGAAGCTGAGAGTTTCGTACCAGCGGGAGAGTATCGTGGCCGAATTCTCGAGGCTGAAAGTTTCGTACCAGTTGTCGATCATGTTTGCTGCGACCTGGAGGGAGTGTACTGGTTCAGAGAGCGCTTGCCACATGTCGCTTATCCCTACTGCCATCTCGCTCCGAGAGAAGTGTGCTGGTCCGAACAGAATATGCTGGTTGTATGAGCCGAGTGTGCTGGTGTGAGTCGAGTGTGCTGGTCCGAACAATTGTGCTGGTTCGAAGACAGTGTGCTGGTACTGTGATGTTGTGCTGCTACGAAAACAGTGTGAGGGCGAACGTCTCCTCTTATACAAGTTCATGTTCGACCCTCAATAGAGTTCACGAACATATTCAACATCCAAGCAGAGAACATGCCAGCATGTAAGTTCTCGAACATACCGACTTCCGTCTTGTCATACCGTGCCGCGCTTTCAGACCACACGCGATGACCTTGTTGCATTGGGGCGCCGTTCTCTTTCCACTTGAGCCATGAAGGCTCGTCCTGAATAGGGTAAGCTGAAGCTTTACAAAACCGAGCAACCGTCTCCCAGCGTTTTTGCATTGCAGAATCCAAGAGCAAAGCAGAACATATGAGCATTAAGGTTCTACTGTGATGTGAGGACACAAGGGTGAGCGTTTCAGCTTATTCAAGACGAGTGTTATTGGGCGCTGAGCAACGATCCGATGAAGTGTTATCGCGTGTGCTCCGATTGCGCGACATGGAATGACAGACGGTTGTTGCTGGGTTCGAGAACTTTAGAGCTTTGTCCGGCCATTCCCTGCCCGGCCGTCAACTCGTATCTCACCACAAATCAATATTGCTGGGCACTTTAGTGGGCACCTATGCTCGCATGGTCGCTCTATGCGCCGCCGAGCGCAGATAACACCCTATCGCACACCATCGCCCCGGAAGAGTGCCTTAACGAGGACACCAACGTCTCAAACACAACCGCTTGATACAACAAGCAGGCGGCAAAAACAGCCACCGAAATCTTTTGTAGCTCGATCTGCTCCCGTTCGCCCTCAGCCGGAAGCACGTCTGCTTTCCACCACTCTGCAAAGTTGTCTCGGCGGCTCTCCCACGCTATGGCGAGACATATGCATTCGATCTGAGTAGCGAGGAGGCTTGTGATAACGTGCCAGCGCTGAGGAGGGCCCGCTACAGTAGTGATGAGTAACAATGGTAAGGTGATCAGCATAGTAGCATATGTGAGCTTAACGAGCTTCTCCAGGATACGATCATCATCGAGTCGGAAGAGGCAGCATGTACACTGTGGGCATCTGGACCACTACAGTTAGCGGAGAGTCTACACAAGCCAAAGCCAGGACCACGTCGGGACTCACCTCGAGTTCGTCCGCGCAATCTAACTCTACCAACAATCCTTACACAAGACGTGCATGCATTTGGAAAGCTGAAGGGCCGCACTCGGTGCGTCACGGCAGATGATACAGACATCGCCGTCCGAGATCTTGTCGGCGCTGCGAATGCCGCCTTGCTTCTTCCAGACTTTGTACGTGTGGAGTGAGTGCGTGGGCAGCGATGTCCAAGCTGTCCGCCCGCCCACGAGAAAGCCCATGGGCGAGGAGTCGAACCGCGCCTCGAAGAGCAGGTACTCGTAGACCGCAAGGACGCAGACGCCGAGCCAGAATATCGTTGGTTGCCAGATAAGAGCGTACAGATTCTCCAAGCCCAGAGCTTCATACCAGTTGTTGTTCATCGTTGCTGTGATCTGAAGGCAGTAACGCTGGTGCGAAAGTCGTGTTGGTGTGTGACGAGCAACGGAAGCCTGGCAGTCAGAGGGCATCTCCCAGACTTATATATAAGAATGGAAGAACGAAGCTGGCGATATGAGCATTAAAGTTCCCGCTGTTTCGTGAGACATCCACCTCCCTGGGACAAAGCAACCACAAAAAAGGACACACGAGTTGGAAGACAGCCACGTGTGCGTTATGCAAGACATGTATCCTAGATCAGCTTATTCAAGAAGAGCCCGACTGGGCGACGAACAACGTTCCGCAATCCGATTCGGCCATTGCGTTTATCTTGAAGGCGCAGCGTGAAAGACGAATGCTGGTATATGCAAGAACCTTGATGCAATCGAACAGATATTGCCATCTCTCCTGCTATGGTGCCACCATCTACCAGCCGATCTATTCGTCCTATCCAGAATTGACCTAACTTTCCAGAGGCCAACAGCACACATATTTCTCCAAGCAATACCCAAACCCCCTAAGCACCCCCCACAACAATCCCCTGCAACCCACCGAGCGCCCTAACCCCCTCCCTCTCAAACACCCCAACCATCTCCTCACACTTCCTCCTCAGCTCCCCCTCCGCCTTCTCCGCCTGCAACATAACCCACCCCTCCACCGTTAGCCCCTTCTCCGGAGTCGTCAACGCACCAGCCGCACCCGCCAGCCTCGTAGCCAAAGTCCCCGGAGTAGGCTGCGGCGACATCAAAAGAACATTCTCGAGATCGATCGGTTGCCATGGCTGCGTCGACGCGAGCTGGCGGAGCTGCTTAGTCGGCGAGAGGAGGCGTTTTGACGGCGACAAGAGCGCACGGTTCGGCGTGCCGGGCGCGAGGGGGATGCGGGTGGTTTTTGTTGGTGAAAGAAGGATTGCGGGCGCAGTGGTTTGCTTCGCGGTGAGAGGGACGAAGGCGGAGGAGGGCTGGTTCTCTTTGTCGCTGCTTGTGGGGCTGGGGGTGGCGTTCTTGGTCGTGAAGTCCATGGGCGGGAGTTGCGGAGGTGAAGATGGTTTGGCTTGGGTGCTCTGGCGTCTGCTGCCTGCTTTTGAACTGGCTGCGCTTGGGATCTCGGCGACGTGCTTGTGTGAGGGCGAGGGCTCGAAGTCGGCGGTGTTCTCTTGCTCCGCTTGCAGGGCTGCCTGCTCAGCCGCGATGCGCTCGAGCTCGGCCTCGATCTCACGCTCGTCGCGGTCCAGATCTTCCTGTGTTTCCGGCTGCTCCGGCTCCGTATCGACGACAGTGGCTTTCGAGGACCGAGACGATCGTGTTGAGGAGGCCTTCCTGCCCTTGCCTTTTGTTGGTGCTTTCTTCGCCTTCGTAGGCTTTGTGACCACGACCTCAACGTCTGACATGACTGCATCTTCTCGCGTCCAGTTCGGTTGCTCTTGCTCTGCCTCTGGTAGGCTCTCTTCCACGGCTGCCGCCATCTGCTTGCTTGCCTGTCTCGCCTTCTTGCCCTTCGCTCCAACGGCAGGCTTCGGTGGCACCGGGAACTCGACAATGACAGCACTGACGTTCCTTTCGACCTCGTACTTCTTGACCAACCCGTCCGATGTTCTCTTTGCACCTCGCTTCGGTCTGACGATCTCTTCCGGTTGTGGCGTTGTGTCGTCTAGATCTGGTTGCGCGTCAAAGTCCATGGTTCGCTCAAGCTCCTCCTGCAATTGCGCGGAAACATCACTGTAATCCCGTGCCTCAGGCTGCGTTTCAGGTTCGGGCTCGGGTTGAGCCTTTGGCTTACGTCCGCGAGTCTTCTTTGGCGCCCCTGAAACATCCATGGAGCTGACTTCAACGACCGAAGAGTCAACCTGTGGCTGCTTGCTTGCGACCTTCCGTCCCTTCTTCGCCGGAGCTGGCGCTGCCTCCTCGAGTGGCGGAGCTTGCGAAGACAGCCGTAGGTCGTCCTCGTCCTGAGCCTGAGATTGACTTTGCGCACCGAGATCAGGGTATATTGGCCCAGCCTCAACTTGCGAGTCAACTGTACCCGCCCGCTTCCTGCCCTTCGCGCCTTTAGGTGCCGCCTTCGCTCGTCCAGCCTTCTTCTTCCCTTTTGTCGCGCCAGTAGTGGTGGCTTGAGAAGCTGTCGACATGATACTATCGTCCATCGCAGCTCCTTCCATCTCCGTCTCCACGTCCGCCTCCAAACCCATACCAATATCCGCGAAACTCGGCTCTTGCGAGAACGTACTTATGGCAGATTGTGTGCTCAGCCTGCTGCTAGCCTTGCTCGCAGTGCTTGCCCTCGAGGTACCCTTCTTGCCTCTACCCTTGGCAGTCTTCTTCTGCACTCCACCACCATACTTCTCCACCAGCGCGAAAAATGCGCAACCCGGACTGCGTCGTTGATGCTCCACCTTCGGATCATCCTTAGGCTCCCACCCGTCCAGACTGAGGTTACAGTAGAAGCACGTAACCCCATCCGCCTCCTCTTCCTCACCCATGTCCGCAGCTTCAGCAGGCGCCGGATCATAACACCATCCCGCCTCAATCATCTTGCCCACCTTACATTTCCAGCCTCGCTTACTCTCATGCGGCCAACTAGCGCCCTTCTCGAAGGTTCCTCGGCGCGCTGCGATAAGCTCTTCGGACATGGGGTCTTCGGCTGTGTCGACATGTTGTTGTGCGATAGCTCCAGCGCGGCAACTCAGTGCCCAATTGCAATTACCCGAATGCGCCAAATGCTCCTTCACCGGATCGTCGGAGGGTTCCCAGCCGTCGAGCTTGACGGTACAGTGGAAGCATTGGACGTTGTCGGTGCTGTCTTGGGCGGGGCGGTAGAAGAAGCCGGCGCGGGCGAGCTGTCGCGGCAGTATGTTAGCATTGGCACAATGGTGAGTATGTATGTACGTCGATATTCACATCTTCACTTGAAGGTTTCTCGTGCGGCCATTCGACCACGTTGGCGCCCTTCTTCTTGCTGCTGCTTGTATTTGAGGCGCGTCGTTTACTGAGTTGATGTGGGACCGTGAAGGTGTTATGGCGCGCTGCAAAGGACTGCATAGCCTTGTTGCTCGTCGGAGAAGACGCCATGATCGCGTTGTTCGTCTGTACAATGTCCAGTCGCGGTGGTGATGTCGTGTTGTGGCAGTCGTTTCGGGGTGAAGCTCAGTAAACAAACGCGGAATCGATGCCGCAACGAGCTTGGCAGATCTGAACCACTTCACTTCGTCCACCAACGTATTCGTCTTGCCTCTCGACATGCGCAACAAACATCAGGAGCTGAGGGGTAGTACCTACAGCAGGTATCTATCTACTTGACAGTCTCGAATTGACATCGGTAACCGCAAGTGAGGGCTAGCCACTGCCTGAAGTCAACGACCAGATCCGCAGCCTTGTCAACCAGTCGGAGCATGTAGTAAGGTATGCCATGGATGCAGAACCCTTCGACGCAACCAAAAAGGACAGGCTTGCGGTGAGCTACAATGGCCAAATCGATGGCAACGCCAGAGTGCATGTAGGAAATGACTATCGATGTTGGAATAACCCTCCCACCTTGATATGAGAGTATTCTAAGCTGTATCACTAGATCACAACTCTTACGGAGCCACGGGCCGACATCGTTATTCGGCATCCTTGATCGCAGACAGCAGAACAAGGTTCTGCTAGCAGCTGCAGCAGATGGCGCCACCGACCGCCTTCGAAGCTCTTTAGAGCGCGGCGCAAATGTGGACTGTCGTGATGGCAAAGGCTGGACAGCACTACACCATGCCGTGCAGACAGATTCCGAAGACTGTGTCCGGATGTTGATAAGGGCTGGAGCTGACATAAACGCCGTAACATCGAAGTCTTGGGACGGGACCACCCCTCTACGCCTGGCAGTGTTTGGCTCGAGAAATGTTCTACACCTCTTGCTCACTACCCCTGGTCTCCGCTTCGATCACGCCCAAAGTAGGTCTGGCAACACCGTGCTGCATAGGCTTGCGCTCGAAGGCCTCGAAGATGAGGCGCGGACGCTAGTGCAAGCTGGCTGTGACGTTGGCATGTTGAACAAGGCGGGATTGACGCCTTTGGTCCTTGCCATGTCCGCAGGACATCATGGAGTGGTTCAATTATTGCTGACTACTCCTGCCTTCAAAATTGACCAACGCGATATGACGGGCGACTCATACCTCCATCGTGCCGTGGAATACCGATGCATAACCTGCTTGTCGTTGTTACTCCAGCAGGGGTGTGATACTGAGACTCGGGACGGCAGAGGCTGTACTCCACTTATGGCTACCGTGGCGGAGAATTGGCTCGAGGGGTGCGAAGCTCTAGTTCAGGCGGGTGCAGTTGTGTCGGAGGAGTCTATGCGAGGCACATGTGTGTGGGATGCATTGTTGTGGTTGGGCTTGAGGTGGGTGGTGTGATAATTGAGGGTGGGTGTTCGGTATGTAGGATGCTTGGAGAGCGTTGGATCGTGGGTTGCTGATGCTGATTGATTGCGATGAACAGAAACGATCCGAATGCACCAATACCTACCTGTCCTTATATACCACCCCACCATCGTGTTGACTCTGCTTGAGGATCCAGCAATAGCATCAACACGGCGAGGTCAATTATGGTCACGCAACCACATACTCACGAGGTGGGATGGCTCGGCGACCTATCCATAGACTGTCCAGTAGCATTGTGGCTTCCTACCGTACTCACTCGGAGGTGGCTTGCGCTCGAACAAGTAGGTCGTATGTCCGTCCGACCCGCGCCGATGGTCAGGCTTCTTTAAGAACAGTTTAACTGCGCCTCATCTCAATGGTGGTGCCACTCCGGGTTTAGCTTCTCCGGATGGTCGTACTCTGACCGATCTGTCGAATGTGGAGAAGGGACTTCTACTTAGTGTTCCTTTTGGTAATGGTTCTCGTTCAAGTCGTGGAGCTTCTGGGTACGTATCCTCCGGAATTGGACGGTATAGCCGGAACCATCGAAGCCCGCATGCGAGCCAAGAGCTGGTAGCCAGCTCGTGTCGAAAGGTACTGTGCCACCGCTCTCACAAGCCATATGAGATGTACTTCGAGATAGCATGTCCTGAAGTCAACAGGTGATGGTAACGCCATGCTCTGGAGCCACCCAGCTGGCTCTCCAGCCCATCGGAGATCTTCGGCCACCACATAGCACCCTTGGACCTACCTAGGATGAATGATAAGTCGGAGACCCTCGCAATCGCTCGAACACATCCATTCCCGTATATACACCCTCTCCAATCTATACGACCAACGCCATGCCCATAATATGCCGCTCAGGGGTATCACGCCCAACCTCACTTAAAGCAATCCCACTTTTCCCCTTCCAACTAAACCTCATCATACCCATGCATCCGCCGATAAATCTTCTTATGCTGCTCCAAAAACATAAAAGTCGCAATCGTATGCGGGCCCAGCCTCGAGAAACTCGGCACCCACCCCTTGAACATCCACATCCAGCCCTCCTGAGCCGTTATCCGCTTGACCAACGGCAGCAACCCCTCCTTCGTCTTCGCGCTCATAATCCTCGTCTTGATTACGTCCACGGGGCTGCAGATCGTCGTTGCCACGAACCCAGCCATGAAGGAAGCCGTGAAGTGGGTGGCTAGGTTATCCTTCATGCTCGTCCGCTGCAGTAGCTCTTTCTTGAATATATCGTAGGACGCCAGTTGGGAAGCTGTCATCAGCACCGCGCGCATGCTGTTAGGCCAGACGCCGCGGAACAAGCTTCCGGGTCCTTCTTCGCGGACCATGCGGATGAGACCGTCGATCGCGTGTTTGTAGTTTCGGCGTTCGGCTGCGGGTAAGGCTGCGTCGTTCTGCATGCGGACGTTGAGGATGTCGGCGGGGTTTCCTGCGATGCCGCCGAGGAAGCCGGAGGTCGAGGCCATGGCGATGAGGGCGGGGAAGGTGGGTTGGGCGGTGCCATGGCGGAAGACTTCTTTTAGTTCTTCGTAGACGCCGAAGCGGGTTGTGCTGTAGGTTATTTGGCGGAGGAGGGAGGCGGAGAGCTGGGAAGAGCCATTGCTGTTAGTAGGTAGTTTATAGCTATGATTGTCTTGGACATACCCCTCGGTAGAAGCCCATGAATCCATCAGATTTAAATATGTGCCCAATCATCTGGGACAGTCCCCTTCCTGAGGCATCATGTGGTTGTGTCTGTAGTCGGACCTGGAGGAGGTCAGCAATGGCTTGTCGTTCGTTGGTTGGGTAGTGCTACCTTTACTAGATGATGTTAGCTCTCGCCATCTAATTCATATACTCTGTTGAACTCACGTAGATCCAGCGGATGTGTCACGCATGCCGCGAAGCAACTCGCGCTGCCCCCGAACCACAGCGGGTAGTGGATATGAGCATCTTTGCCTAAGGTTGAAGGCTTAGACATGGCCTACTAGGCATTGCTTCGACAGTCGAGCTGCCTGATGTGGAAGAGAGTCTGATGATCTCGAAAAGAGTGTGAAAGTGAAGTTATCATGTGAAGAGTGTCAGTTGAAGATTCTTGGATATGCGTTCGGCGATGCCGGAGATTGGCGGTATAGGGCTGAGAGCTTGGACTCCAATGGCTGCAGTTAATGACCGAACCTGACTTCATCGACTTCACGTGCAATGCCATTGAGAAGGCGTTCGTTGTGTGCGGAGTTGGGCGTCTGACGATGTTGTACCATAGTGTTTGCCAGCGGTCACGCGTTCTTGCTCTGCCAGTCGGCGTTCGATCGATTTTGCGGCACCACATTGTCTCTCGCCAATACTCAGGAGGTAAGCCATCATCTCGATTTTATCTCTTGGATATGCTGCTATCAACCGGATGGCAAACGATGCGTGCTCTGATACTCTGGATGTTTCGCGGCGTGGCACCACTTCTTAAATGGCTTCAAAACATACCCCTTTCTCACTCTTCATACATGCAAGCTGTAGACGCCACACACGACTAACCCCAATCCAGGCGCCTCACAAAGCTCGTTAACCATTGGCGGCAACACATATCCATCGGACTCCTGGACCAACGCACCACAGTCCATCATCGCTCAATATGACAGAAGGCTCCACGTCCAACCCAACCATCCGCTCTCCATCACACGGAGGCTGATCGAGTCCTGCTTCCCTGGCTTCCAACACCACAACGACCTACCTGGAGTAGTATCTGTAGACCAGAACTTCGACTCCCTAGGCTTCGCCGCAGACCATCCGGGCCGAGCAAGGAGCGACACCTATTACATCAACAAGGACACCCTCTTCCGAACGCACACTACTGCGCACGAAGTAGAGGTCTTCAGAGCTAATACTAGCAATGGCTACACGATCGCCGCGGATGTCTACCGAAGGGATGCCGTCGACCGGACACACTACCCGATCTTCCACCAGATGGAGGGAGCACTGACGTGGGATAAGAGTCAGTTTGAATCGAATGATCATTTTCTGCATCAGCTTCAGACGGATCTGAAGAATTTCAAGTCACCGAGTATTGAGGTGCAGGATCCCAATCCACCGTTCCATAAAGAAAGTAATCCGCTGCAGGAAAAGTACCACTCCGCGATAGAGGCAGAGCTGATCGGCGCGCATCTTAAACGGAATCTGGAGAACATGGCCGTAACGTTGTTTCGGGAAGCCGACAAAGCTCTCAAAGCTTCTGGTCAGGAAGCTGTATTGGAGGATAAGGATCCTTTGAAGATGCGTTGGGTGGAAGCCTTCTTCCCACATACATCTCCATCCTGGGAGCTCGAAGTGTGGTGGCGAGGCGACTGGCTGGAAGTGTTAGGATGCGGTGTCATCGATCAGCCACTTCTGATCCGGGCTGGTGTTCCCACACGAATGGGATGGGCCTTCGGTCTGGGACTGGAGCGGCTGGCTATGCTACTGTTCGGCATTCCAGACATCCGACTATTTTGGAGCAAAGACGCTCGCTTCCTAAACCAATTCGACGAGAGCAAGCCCATCCGTCGTTTCCAGCCATTCAGCAAATACCCAGCAGCGCCACGAGATGTCGCTTTCTGGCTTCCCAAAGCCGGTCCAGTGGTAGCAGAGACGCCAGCGACAACTTCATCGTCTCCGTCGCCAGCTGGAGGGAACGCGACTGAGCCGACGCTTAGCGAGACACCGACCTTCCACGAGAACGACTTGATGGAAGTGGTCCGGGGTACAGCTGGCGATAGTGTGGAAGATGTGACTTGTATCGACAACTTTACACATCCGAAGACTGGACGGCAGAGCTTGTGCTATCGTGTCACGTATCGGAGTCTGGAGAAGACGCTGACGAACGAGGAGGCGAATACGATGCATGAGCAGATCAGGCAGGAGCTTGTGTCGAGGTTTGGGGTGGAGTTGCGGTAGGGTCTGCTAATCAAGCGGATACCGAGGCGGCGTTGTAATATAACTGTATACCAGACTCACCTTCAACTTCTACCGATTTCTCGATCCCTCCAAATCCCCTTCATACGTTGAACAATCTTCTCAGTCTACAGCTCGCCGCCGACTCGGCATTACCTCGGGACATTCCGGGTACGAATATGTACGATGAGCAAAATTCATGCTTCCAATCAATCAACCAATTCTGGCACAGCAACAGAAAGTCTTCATTGGTCTAGGTAATTGCAGCCTTAATGCCTCATTTCAATAGCGCATGCTAACATTCCTCTCAGTGGTCATGATTTCCGCTGTTCGTACATCCACAACCTCGCATCAAACACCGCCAACTCACCCCATACCAGTGTCATGCCTCAGGCACCAAGCGCGGGAGACCTGGGTTCGATTCCCAGATGGAGAGCGTCCTTTTTTGCTCTTCTGTTGGCCATTTGTACGTCTTTTGGTGTTCAAAATCGATAAATTGGTCGAATTTTGGACTTGGGAATTTTCCCGGTCCCAAAAGCCGACCTCCGACTTCACCTTTGCGGGGAACACGTCGATTGACTGATCACCTTCCTATTTTACCGTCCCGAGTTGGCTTGCAACCGTCAGAACACTCGAGGGATGCCCCCTCTCCGGCAAGTCGAAGATTATGTACATCTGTAGATGTGAATGCCGAAGGTGGTCAAGTATATGATCGTCAACCATCGGTAGGTTTCTCTGAGGTTGTTCTATACATCGTTCTCCGTTTGGCAAACCGCCAACATGCATTTCATGTTGACCGGCCTTGTGGCTACTTTCCTGTCCGTTGCATTTTGTCAGAACGCCTCGTCCAATTACGTTGTGGATCTGGGTTATGCTAAGTACAGAGGTTCGTTGAACAGTACCTATACCAAGTAAGTCCTAACACGCTGTCGGCAGCGAGATATCGCTGATGAGGACCCAGCATCGTCAACTACTACGGCATCAGATACGCCGCTCCTCCTTTAAACGACCTGAGATGGCAACCACCAATGGACATCGAAAGCCATGGTGGCTACTCCCCAAATCGAGTACAAGATGCCACAACCCGTGGTCCAACTTGTGTTCAAGGCGTACCATTTTGGCGACAGACTACCACACCCAGTGGAAGCGAAGACTGCTTGCTTCTAGATGTATTGGTTCCGAAGACATCGGCCAGTGACCACATTCCGGTGCTCGTCCAGATTCATGGCGGTGGGTACGATCAAGGCAACAGCCAGAGCAACCCTGGCTATATGATGGTCAACCAATCGATGGGCAATCTCATATACGTCTCCATCCAGTACCGGTTGGCCGTCTTCGGTTTTCTGAGCAGTGCGGAGGTACGTGAGAATGGTATCGCAAACGCAGGACTGGTCGATCAGCGAGCAGCGCTCAACTGGGTGCAACGCAATATCAGAGCGTTCGGCGGAGATCCTGCCAAAGTCACCATCATCGGTGGCTCGGCAGGAGGAGGTAGTGTTATGGATCAGCTCATTATGTATGGCGGTGTTTCGAATCCACCCTTCCGAGCAGCGATCGCCGAGTATCCATGGTGGCAGAGCTACAAGAACAACACTATCCTTGAAGCACAGTATCGGCATATGTTGTCTGCTACAAGCTGTGACAATCTGGCGTGTCTTCGTAGCCAGACCACACAAATTTTGATCGATGCTATGCAGACGTCGCTCATCAGTACTGGATGGGAAAGCTACTACGGTTGGGGCGACTTCTACTATGGACCCGCGGTGGATGGCGACATCATCCGTGATCTGCCATCGAATGAGTTCAAGAGAGGCCACTTTGCGAAGGTGCCATTGATCGTCAACAGAGATGTACGTCAATGTGAACAGCTGAGCTCTGGCAGATGCTAACATTCAACAGCAATACGAAGGCTACAACTACAGCCCAATGGACGACAACACTCCAGCAAACATGACCCGCGATCTTCAGACGATCTTTCCGTACGCAAAGCCATCGTTCTTTAAGCGGCTATACCAGCTATATCCCGAAAGCGACTTTAATGGGACGTTCTGGCGTCGAGCACAGATCTATGGCGATTACATTATCGACTGTCGTAGGTCGCTTACTGTTTGGATCATACCAGGAAGCAATTGCTGACCCTTTCGTAGCAACATACTACATGGCCACTGCATACTCAGATTGGGGGCTGCCAATCTGGAAGTTTCTTTTCAATGCCGGCTCCCAGCTCCACGGAGCGGATGGGCCATTCCTATGGGGTCCGCCAGAAGGTCAGTGTATCACATAACAATCTTGGAGATCATTGGGGACGGACTGCTAATACGGTGGTAGCGATCAACAACATCACCCTCACCAACATTCTCAAAGACTGGTACCTTGGGTTCGTGCTGAACCTCGACCCAAACAGCATCTGCAACTCCGGCACACCAAAGCCGTATTGGCCTCAGTATCAGGCTCCCACCAACGCCTCAAGTGATATCGACTTCTCGATCATGTCCATCAACTACACGATGATGGGCGTCACACCCGACGTTGATGCGAACAGTAGATGCGACTTCTTCCACGGGCAAAGCTACGTCGTCAGAAACTGAGCGGGATATTTTCATGCGTTTCAAACAAACACCAAAAGGAAGAACACTTGTAGAGGTTCAATATCTTCTCATTGCTCTCCGCAGATGGGTATCACCGTATAACATAAACATGCCCAGCTTGATCAAAAACGCCACCAGCACCTTGCTAATATTCAAGCACGCAAAACAGCAATCACTCTTCCTTCATGCTGCCCATTAGCCACTTCTCCCAGAAACTCCTCAGCTTCAGCACCGTCTCCTTGCCGTCGTCTCGCTTGTCTTGGCCAGCTGGGTCTCCGACCATACCCGATGCCAGCCAGTAGATTGCCAACACCCACGCAGCGAACATGACGGCGAAGCTCAAAAATGGCGATAGGAGGTGGACGGCGAGCAGCATGCCGTTGTGGTATGATCCGTCCTCATTGGCGTGGGGTGGTAGTGGGGTGTAGATGCTGCGAAGTTGAAGATTCAATGTTGGTCCAAGCAGTCCAGCTAATTGCTGTCCAAACGTCGGTCGTCTTGCGCATATCCGGATGGGTTGTGAGAGTGTTGTAATGAATAGTGCGATGATCGCCCAGACCGTGTTGACTGAGGACAGTATGACGCATGGTCCAGACATGAACAGAATGATCTTCACAGCCTTCTGTTCTTGCAGCGCAGTCGCAAGTTCCTCCTCCTCGTCCTCAAGAACGACTTTCTTCTCTACCGCTCTAGTCGACTGATGCGAGCCATGCCGACTGCCATGATGTACAGCCTTCTCAGGATCTCGGCTTGCCCCGCTTCGCTTCGACTCTCGACTTATGCGTTTCGGAGGTTCTTCTTTCGAACTCTTCGCTTTCTCCAGATCGATGGATGATGTAGGCGTCATGATAGATCCCGCAAGCGTGGATGATAGCGATCCGCTCTTGTACTCAACATCCGCCGGGTAATAGGTCGAATTGGCGTGCGGCGAGCTCAGGCTTTCGACGACAATGGATGTTCGGGGGTTGCGTGGGTCGTATGGCGTCTGAGCACATGGCGGAGTTGCGGTGGCGGTGTGTGTCGTGATGAATGGGCTGGCAAAGGGGTTTTCACTGCAAGAGCTGTGTTTGCTTGTGCCTCTTGGTGCCAAGTCAGGCCCGCTCATAGTGATGCTACCAGTCGTAGAACTCGTCTCAGTGGTGGTGTTGGGGGAGGAGGTTCACAGAGGAGTGTAGCAGTACACAGATACCCGCCGCAGCGATGGGGCGGCGACGAACATTTGTAGTCGTCCTCGTCGTCGCCATGCTCTTGGCCCAGTTCTCGTTCTTCCTCCGCCCTCAGCTTGGCGGACTCTTGGTGCTTGGCGGGCCAATCAAGGCCCACCGCCGTGATGCGGAAAACGCTGATTCAACCAGGGCGCCGAGACGTCTGTGACACACTTTGCTTGCCATGCCCCGTATGCCCTCGGCGGAGGTGTTGGCGGATCGTTGAGTGAGAGCAGAATTCCGAGGGCGACCAGCAAGCGGAGATGACACCCCACTTCGCCTTGGAACTCAACGCCCTCGACATCCATTTGGCAGAAGCAATTTGTGCTTAGTTTTCGAAACAGCATGATGATAGCCTCTGCCGTTGGCAAGACGGTCACGCTTTCCTCCGCGCCGTTTGCTGTCGTGCAATGGTAATTGCCTCTCGCGGCTCTTGGAAAACTACCAAACTCGGAAACTCAACTCGTCAGCCAGCTTTGGAAGTTCCATGATTGGCTTGTGCTCAAGTCGGAGGCCTCCTACCCATGTTCGCGGAGCGGAGATATGAATGTTGAAAGCAGTTATGCTCCATCGTTGAGGTCGTCCACCAACCATGACATAGTGAGCATACGATAGAGTTCGATTTTGATACGATCAAGAAGTCAGAAGTCACTTGTAGCAGAACAATAAAGCCAATGACTGCGGCCAGCGGATCTCGTTCATCGCAGCGGTCATGATACTTCAGTACACTCTCTGGACATATTCTGTAGCACGAGACGAGACGGAGACATCAGGAAAGGTAGTAAAGTTGATCAGAATGCCATGAGCATCTATCTACTAGCTAGCCACAACCACCATGAAAGAATGTCCACCGCCGATAATCGCGAGCAGGCCTGCACTCCCCTCCACGACTCCGAGCGAGCGAAGCTCATCCATCTATAACACACCAAGAATCGAAAGCAACCTCATTGTCACAGCCATTCCACCCTCATCAACCCCTCCTTGCGCCCTCGCCATGCAAACTATAATGAACGCCATATGTAATGCTCGCTCACTGCCATAACTCCTTCCCCTCCCATGCTATGTTCATGTCCACATTACGCAAACCCGAAGTACTCGCTACCCGCAGTGATAGCGGTATAAAGCTGTTGACGCAAATGCTCGTAGCTCTCGTACTCCGGAAGGTCGAGCTGGTTGAAGCAGGTGTGACTGGACGGCAACTTCTCCTTGCTGCTGTAGTCACGGTGGATGTTGAACTTAGCGAACCCGTTCATCCCCTCCAGCTCCTTGAACCCGTTGAGTGGCACTTTGCTCGTGCCGGTGACGAACTGCAACAGCTTCGCTTTCTCCTCCTTGTCGAAGCTGCGCACTGCTCGCCAGAACCACTGGATCTGTGGTGATGTTGCCTGATAGTTGTGATATTCGGTATTGGCCTTCCAATCGTCGATCTCGATTTCGGGAAGACCGGAGATGAGAAGCTCGAGCTCTTGCTCGTTGAAGATGGAGATGAGCTCGGCTGGGATGATTTC